>Ga0206831_1134_pt1 | contig 22127 bp, 19 predicted proteins | sample Alteio_BWOrgCont_73_FD_152876 | JGI IMG/M metagenome (GOLD analysis project Ga0206831, IMG submission 152876) | Enriched cells from forest soil in Barre Woods Harvard Forest LTER site, Petersham, Massachusetts, United States -... | ecosystem: Environmental > Terrestrial > Soil > Temperate forest >...
CGGTTCTTTGCTTGCGGGAGCAAGCCGCGTGATTGCCACTGCGGAGCAGGAGCGCCAGGAATTTCTGGAAGGTGGCATTGCCGACTCCAAAATTGTGGTTCGCCGAAACGGAATTGAAGTTCCCGCCCAGTTTCCAGCCGCCGGATCGTTCCGAACAAAATGGGGAATACCGAATGAGGCGAAATTCATCTTGTTCCTGGGGCGCCTTGTATCGAAGAAAAGTCCTGACTTGATGTTGCAAGTTTTTTCGCACTGGAGCGAGCGCGCAAACGGATCGTCAGGTTCAGTGCTGGTCATGGCCGGGCCGGACGAAGGAGATGGCTTCCGCCCGCGTCTGGAGGCAATGGCCAAGCAAATGGGGTTGAGCCGCAAAGTGCTATTCACCGGCCCCCTCTATGGCGAGGCCAAGTGGGCAGCGTACCGGGACGCGGATGTGTTTGTGTTGCCTTCACAAAACGAAAATTTCGGCAACACTGCCGCGGAGGCAGTCGCTTGTGGAACTCCGGTTTTGGTTACCGATCGCTGCGGCATCGCGCCAATGGTGGACCAGCGAGCGGGTCTCGTCGTGCCGCATGAATGCGCCGCTCTCGAGGCCGGGCTAGCGCAGATTTTGGACGATCGCGCGCTCGCATCGCGATTGCGCGAAGGCTGCAAGGAAGTTGCGAATTCGCTCAGCTGGGCCGAGCCCCTCGCGCAAATGGAGACTCTGTACCGGGAACTGATTTCGCAGCCGCAAAGCCAATGAAGAAGAATCCATTCATCCAACTGTGCTAGTTTGCCGCCGCGCCCTGGGGGAAATGGTTTCACGACCCGGCCTTTTCGAGCAGCGCGATGAAATGCAATTGGCGCCCAAACATCGCAGCGAACGGAAATGGATAAAGCGGCACCCTGCTTTGCCAATCCTTCACGCCTAATCCACTCGCAAGGAAATGCTTGTCCCATTCTGCGCGGCTTTGATAGTTGTACGGAAGGACCACGCCGTGCGGCCGATTGCCCACCCAATCCATGAATTGCAGCGTCTTGAAGTCCAAACGGCTTTCGCTGAGATGATCCTTGATCAGCACAAATTTCCGGCTCACGCGGCCAGCTTCAGAAAGCAATGTTTCGATTCCTCGCGCGTCTCCCACATGGTGCAGCACATCCACGAACATGCAAACATCGAAGGACGCCGAGGGATACGGGATGCTGGCGCCGTCGAACACTGTGCACTCAATCTTGCAATTTGCGCGCGGCGCGAATTCGATGCCCTTAATTGTGAGGGAGGGATTGAACTCGGCGATCAGAGTTGCAATTGTGCCGTCGCCGCAGCCGATATCCAGCACGGAAGATCCCGCGGGAATTTTGGCGGCCAGCATTTCGGCAAGCACTCTAACCCGTCTGCTGAATACCGCCCTTCGATGCACTCGACCGAGGATTGAATAAGCGCCGGAATGCCGTGGTGGAGTGTCCAATTAAAGTTCCTTGTGCGCCACAAGCCAATTGTTCAAGCCCAGCTCAAATTTTCCGGATTGGAATCGCGTGAAGCCAATGCCTGTCAGCATACTCTTGAGTTTTTCCAGCGGTATGCGCGGCTGGTGTTGATCGAATCCCAGTTCATTATTGACCAGCCCTATGCGAGTCAGGATTTCCAGAATGGGATCGACGGCCGGGCTAGGCCACGTCATGATCAACGACCCGCCCGGGCGCAGAATACGGTACGCTTCGGCCAGTACGCCCGCTGGCTGGGGCAAGTGTTCCAAAACGGCCAGCATGGTTACATGATCGAACTGCGCGCTTTCCACCGGCAGGCTCGCTGTGATATCCGCGCGCACGATTGAAATCTTGTCTCGCGGCGATTCACCCGTGTATTCGTCCAGGCCCACGCCCGAAGCAATGCGCGCCTTGAGGTAATTTAGAAATGGCGCTCCTGCTCCACAGCCCACATCGCACACCGCGGACCCTTCTCGGATATGCGGAGCAGCCGCCCGAAACCGGCACCAAGCGACGAAACGATCGAACGGGGTGTATGCCATTTAGCTGGATAGCTCCGCGTCCGTGACAGAGCCTATGCCAAAAGATTGCGGCTTGCGCATCCCCAATTCGCAATTCATCGGCGGGACATCCCCAGGACGCTCAGAAAAAAACTGGAGAGAATCACTTGGAACCCCAGCGTGAAACACACCATGCCGGGGATCACGATACGCAGAGTCTTTTCCGAATCGAGTGCGCCGAATTGCTGGGTGCGCCAGTACTCCAGCCCAAGCACCCATGCGCCCGCCCCCGCAAGGATCAGCAGGAACCCCACGATGAGTCCGACTTCCAGAGTAGCGTAACGAAACATCCGTGTCAGGCGCGGATCCTCGGGCAATAAGCCCTCAGAGATGGCAAACACTTTTGTAAACGTGGCGAATATGGCGGATTGGAATCCAAGCAGGATGGCCATGGCCCCGAACAGCAGCGTGTGAATGTCAAAGACTACATTGCCGATTCTTCGCGGGCCCGGCAGCAGGAATGCGTTCAGCAATACTCCCAGAGTGAACAGGGCAATCCCAGGATAGAGAAACAGCCAGCGCGGACTGTACAACAAAAGAAAGCGCAGATGCCGCCATCCGTCGCGCCACGTTCGCAGGTGCGGCGCGCGGTCACGGCGGTCCGCGGAAAGCGTGGTTGGAATTTCCGTGACGCGCAAACCGAAGGCCGTGGCCTTCACAATCATTTCGCTGGCGAATTCCATTCCCATGGTTCGCAAACCAAGCCCCTCGATGGCTTCCTTGCGAAATGCCCGAAGGCCGCAATGAAAATCACTCACCGGACTCTTGAAGAACAGGCGCCCTAGCCCCGTTAAAACTGGGTTGCCGAGATAACGGTGCAGCGGCGGCATCGCACCCGGCATGATTTTTCCCTGGAATCGATTTCCCATCACCAGATCGTATCCCTCGCGCAACTTGGCCACGAATTCATTGAGTTGAGAGAAATCGTAGGTATCATCCGCGTCGCCCATGAGCACAAATTCCCCGCGCGCCGCCGCGATCCCGCTTTGCAGGGCGCTGCCGTAGCCGCGCCTCTCCACATTCACCACGCGCGCGCCCATTTCCCGCGCAAGTTCTTGCGACCCGTCTGTGCTTCCGTTATCGGCGATAATTACTTCGCCGCGGATGCCGTGCTGCTCCAGCGCGGCGATGGCCTTCTTGACGCAGATGCCAACCGTCGCCGCTTCGTTCAAGCAGGGCATCACAACGGAAAGCTCCAAGCCGTCGCGATTTTCCGCGATTGGCGAGACCACAGCCGTTTCTGCAATCGAACCCATGGAACCGAGCACAGCCCCCCTTGATTTATCGCCCGTCAGAGTTCCTGACTTCTGAACTGTAACCCATCCCTCCAGAGCCGAAAAGGGCCGCTGGTGGCCGATCGCTCCATTTGCCCTCATCCTACCAAAGAGGCCGCCCCATCCATTCCATTGTTTCAAATTGACACCACTCGGAGCGGTTGTTAAATTGAATGATTCAGCTGGGGGAGCAGGAAACACTGAGGAAAAATCCGCGAATCTGGACTCTGCTGCTGGCGCTCTGTGCCACGCAGGCGGCGGGGTGCATCACCATTAAGACCAGGACCCAGGTCAAGCCGGAAGAAATCCGTCCGCAGCTTGAAGCCAGCGAAGAAGACCTACTGGCCAGCTACAACAAACAGGTAAGCGCCGTGCAAAGCCTGCAGGCCACGGTGGACCTGATTCCCAGCACTGGAACCACCTACAGCGGCGTCATTGAGGAATACCATGACGTTCCCGGATTCATTCTGGCGCAACGCCCGGCCACCGTGCGCGTGATCGGGCAGGCCCCCGTGGTGGCCAAGAATATTTTTGACATGGTGTCTGACGAAAAGGAATTCCGGATTTATATTCCCTCAAAGAACTCTTTCCTGGTCGGGCCAACGGCCCTGATTCGCCCGTCGAAAAAGCCTCTGGAAAATCTGCGCCCGCAACACATTGTCGAAGCCTTATTTTGGCCGGAATTGTCACTCAACGCGAATGTGCTCTTCGAGCAGTTCGATTTCAACGTCAGCCGCTATTACATTCTGACTCTGCTTCGGCAGGGGGAGAACGGCAGATTCCTCATCGCCAGGAAAATTTGGTATAGCCGCACCGACCTGCTGGTGTCCCGCGTTCAACTGTTCGGAGCGGGAGGAAAATTGGATTCCGACATTACCTATTCGGACTGGCAGCCTGTGGCGGCTGCTCCGGGAGCCCCTGCCGCGGAAGCGCCAAAATTCGCGCGAGACATCCATATCTGGCGCCCTCAAGACGATTACAAACTCGAGATCAAAATTTTGAAGCTCACCCTGAATGAGCAGATTACACCGGACAAATTCGAATTGGCGCAGCCCTCGGGGACCGATCTTGTGCGCGTGGGCGACGAGCCCTCGGCGGCGCAATCACGGCCCCCAGTCGGGTCTCAACAATGATCCGCCGGCTGGTTGTGAACAATGTTCTGCACCGCCCCATCCGCACCATCGTGAGCATCATCGCCGTGGGCGTGGAAGTCGCCCTGGTTATTCTGATCGTGGGCCTCACCAGCGGCCTGTTGCAGGAGACAGCCAAGCGCATCGAAGGCATTGGCGCGGACATCATGCTGCAGCCGCCTTCCGCTTCCGTATTTCTGGCATTCAGCGGCGCTCCCATGCCCATCAAAATCGCCGACAAATTGCGCGAGATGAAATACGTGCAGTCGGTTGCCCCGGTACTGCTGCAATTCAGTTCCTCGAATGGCGTGGATATCGTTTACGGAATCGATCCGAAATCGTTTCGCGATGTTTCCAGCGGGTTCGTTTTCCTTGAGGGCCACGACATGCAGGGCCCCGATGATGTTCTGATGGATGATTGGGAGGCCAAGGCCAAGCACATCGCCGTGAACGATACCTTCCGCATGTTGGACCATGATTTTCACGTCGCCGGAATCGTGGAACACGGCAAGGGTGCGCGCCTGTTCGTGCCGCTGGCCACTTTGCAGGACCTTTCCGGCTCGCGCGACAAGGCTTCACTTTTCTTCATGAAATGCAGCGACCCGGACCGTGCCCAGGCCGTGATGGACGAGATGCGCCCCGTCTTTCCGGGTTACGAAATTCGGCCCTTGAAAGATTTCCTGTCCTTGATGACCGCCACCAACCTGCCCGGTCTCAACGCCTTCATTGAAAGCATGATCGCGCTGGCCGTGTCCATCGGCTTCCTGGTCATTTTGCTTTCCATGTACACCACGGTGATCGAACGGACGCGCGATATCGGCGTTCTGAAATCCATCGGAGCGTCCAAGGCTTACATCATGCGTGCCTTGCTCGGAGAATCTGCCCTAATCTGCGTCATCGGCATCGTCGTGGGCATTGCCATGAGCTATATCACCAGGGTCGTTTTTTTAAATTCGTTTCCCACGCTCTCGATTCTGATTACGCCTGAATGGGTTGTACGCTCCGCGCTGATCGCGTTGGCGGGCGGGCTACTCGGAGCCAGTTACCCCGCGTGGCTGGCCAGCCGCAAGGATGCCATTGAGGCCCTTTCCTACGACTAATCGCGCCCTGGTTGCAAATAAATTCCCTCGCCCGGGAACAACTCCCAGGAGGGGGCAACGGCTCTAGTCAGAAATGTCAATCACGACTACAATACGTCCGCCTTCCGATGCGCACCTCACCACAAGGGATTCAATAGTGGAACCAATCGTCGTTGCTGAAAATCTCTGGAAGCTGTATCACGCCGGGAAGGTGGAAGTTCCAGCGCTGCGGGGCATTAATTTCAAGGTGATGCCCGGCGAATTCGTCAGCGTGATGGGGCCTTCCGGCTGCGGCAAGTCGTCCTTGCTCTATGTGCTCGGGGGGCTGGCCAGCGCTTCGCTGGGGCGCGTTGTGGTGGACGGCAAGGATTTGACCATCATGGGCGACGCCCAGCGGACCAAGCTGCGCCGTGAAAAAATCGGCTTTGTATTTCAAAGGTTCAACCTTCTACCCACGCTGGATGCGCGCGGCAATATCGCCATCGCGCAACACATTCATGGCCACGGATTCGACCCGCAGCGCTTTGATGTCATCACTAAAATGCTGCGCCTGACCGATCGCTTGAAGCACAGGCCATCGGAATTGTCCGGCGGGGAGCAGCAGCGCGTGGCCATCGCGCGCGCCATCGTGAACGAGCCCAAGATTATCCTGGCGGACGAGCCCACCGGAAACCTGGACACACAAAACTCCGAAATTGTGCTATCCATGTTGAGCAAATTGAACAAGGATTTGGGTCAGACCATCGTGATGATCACTCATAACCCGGAGGCAGCGGCCTATTCCAGCCGCGTCGTTCACATGCGCGATGGCGTGATTGTCGACGCAGCGCCGGCCTCTTGACATGCGAACGATTTGGCGAGCCATCGTGCGGGTTCTGTTCTGGTCCTACGAGCGCGGAACCTGGCAGTACGATGTGGCAGTCGTGGGGATTGTTCTGTTCGTCCTCTTCTCGCCGCTGATCATTCACTACACGGACCAGCCTTCCGTGGGCCCGGCGCCTGCTTCCGCGCTTGTCCAGTTGCGGACCGTAGCCCCTGGCCAAATCGCCACCTACCGCGTCGATGCGCGATTGCTGGCAACTCCCATACGGACCCCCGAGCTGGAGCACGATCTTCACGATACGGTGCAAAAAAATGTGCGCGATTTGAACCACGGCCGCTTTGAAATTCTGCGTATCGAGCCCATTCGCGGCGAGGGCGACACCATTGCGTATTACGACGTTTCCGTAAAACCCTGAATTATCTTTCTGCGGAATTTACTACGAAGATGAATCGACGATTACTTCGGACCTTAGCGTAACGCGTTTAGCACAAGGTCAAATTATGACGTTAACGCGAGAGCAATGGCGCATTCTGGCGAAGAGTCTTCAGATTCTAGGCGGCGTATCCTGCGCGGCAATATTCTTGACTCTTAACGGTTTGATTGCGTATTACACGGTGGAACGGTCCCACGTTCCAAACCCTGGACTAGGTTGGACTGTTCGCTTGTATTGGAGCTTGTCCCCGCCGAGTTACGGTACACCTCAGGAAGCAGCGTTATTGCTCTCTCTATTCCGGTGGTTTTTTCCACCTTTTCTAGTAATCGCAGTTGGAAAGGCTATTGAGTACTACAGGCTAAAGATCGACATTTTCAAGAAGCCGAATCAGAGTCGTTAGGTCAGAACCCGGCAATCTCCGGAATCCAAACTGTGTGCAATCTCATTTTATTAAGATAATTTGCACTTGATTTCCTTCTCGTAGTCCGGGAAATAGCGGCCAATCACCGACACGTCGAAGCGGCTCAGAATCGATTCCTTGGGTTCGCGTTCCAGCAAGAATTCAAATGACTTGCGAATCAGTTCCTCCGCTTCCACGGCATCGCCCGCAAGTTTCGCGCGCGTTTTTGGATCGAGCGTCACCTGGTGAGTGCTGACGCTTCCGGCCTCGATTACCCGCACTCGAAAATGAGACCCGTCAAATTTTTCAACTTCTATTTTCGCAGCCATGGAGGGTCCTCTTCCGTAGGACAGGCTTCAGCCTGTCTTCTTTTGACTTTTGTCAGTCCTGCAGAAATCAAAACCAGACAGGCTGAAGCCCGTCCTACGGAAACGCAGAAACATAATAAGACCCGCGGCACGTGAGCTGCGATCCCGCCGGAACTTTTGCTTCTTTCGTCAACTCAACCCGCAGCGAGCGCCAGCCCGGGCGCGTAGTTCCCGCGGAGGGATAATAGCCCAGCGTGTATTGCGCGCTGATGGCCAATGCGATGCGCCGGTAGATCTCGCTCAAATTTCCAATCTCGCGCAAAAAATAAAGCTGCCCGCCGGCCCGCCGCGCCAGTTCCGCCAGATACAGAGTGTAGTTGGGCATGTTTTCTTTGCGCGCTTCCGCCGTGACCAGCATTTCGTTCTGGTGCGCCAGCAGCCATTCAGGCGTCATGCCTCGCGGACGATTTTCGGTGGAGACGGTGAAGAGCACGATGCCGTCCATGCCGAATTCGCGCGCAACGTCGTCAAACGCAAGCCGTTGCGCCGCTGCGCCCGTGCCGGGCGACGCGCTGCGCGGATCCCACGTGAGTCCCAGGCCGCTGTCCTGTCCATCCGTGAGCAGCACTATCGCTTTGCGCCCCGTGCGTCCCTGAAATAATTCGCGCGCCGCAAGAAAAACGGATTCGTAAATTCGCGACTGGGAGGAATTTTCCACCCCGGCCAGATATTTTGAATCGATGGCGCGAATCAGCAGGGCGCGATTTTTTGAGAAGGGCAGCAGCAGGTGCGCCTCGGAGGAAAACGACACCACGGCAATTTCGTCCGCGGCAGAAAGATTTTCAGCCAGTGCGCGTGCCGCGCCGCGCATCTCCTCCAGCTGGTGAAAAATGCTGGGGCTGGCATCGACCACCAGAGCGATGCTGGCCGGGGTGGCCGAAGCATCGAACGAGGCGATCTCCTGCGCCGTGCCGTCCTCGAACAAACGAAAATCGTTTTGATTCAGCCCACGCACTTCCGTGCCGTCCGGCGCAGCCACCGTGCAAGGCGCCTGCACCAGCGTGACGCGCGAGCGGATCGTGCCGCTCGGCGCGGCAGCGGTGGCGTCTTTTGCGATGGAATGTAATTCTCCGGAGACCGGATCGCGAGTCAGCCCCGCGTTGCGCCCCAATGGAATTGGGCGCGGCAGCTTCTCAGATTTTGCAGGGAGACTTTTCTGGGGCGGCGCGGCAGCGGAACGCGCGTCCATTGCAGCGAGAAATATCAGCGTAGCAAAAACGAGGGTTCCGGCGCGTCGTAAAATTCTGAACACGACCCCAGTATGACAGATCTTTTAAGTAGCGCGGGCTTCAGCCTGCGGGTTTTAGTACTTGTGGCACAGCCACTCCTGACTGTGTGCTTTTTGCTATCCATGCATTATGAATACGCGACAACTGAGAAAACCACACAGCCACTCTTGGCTGTGCCACTACAAATCGAAATCGCGCAGCGGCTTTTCAACAGGCTGGTCCTTGGCCTTCTTCAGCGCTTCCTCGAACTTGCGGTTTAAAACGTCTTCCTTCTTGCTCTCGGCCATCCAGGAATCGCGGAATTTGTCTTCGCGCTTCTGGGCCTGATCGGCCAGGATGCGGGCCGCATCGCTGATGTCAACATCCGGCGCGGCCTTGACGGGTGCGGTGTGCGCCAGCACCACCGCAAGGTCCGTGTCCACGGTGAGCTTTGACTCGCAGCATGGGCATGTTATTTCAATGGTCGGCGCTGGTTTCTTCTGCATCTGGACATTTTACTCCTAAAATGGACTTGCGGGGCGGCTACCTCACCTCACAGGCAAGAATTCAATGGCCTTCAACAAAGTGCGGCGGATCCGCAAACAAAGAGCGTTTTCAGTGGCTGAATGACGAGTTACCTTTGGTCCAACTGCCAGTCCCGTTAGGGACGACACATCGTAGCCCACCGTGAAACGGTGGGATCGGCGTGACCCAGCGAAGCAAAGCCCCGGAGGGGCGACACATTCTCTAACCCCAGCATGTGCCGCCCCTCCGGGGCTCAAAAAATCTCCGCTCCGCGCCCCCACCGTTTCACGGTGGGCTACGGTATTCCGTCCCTCCGGGACTTCGATCTCCGAGCAAGAGCAAACCGAGCACGAAGCAACAGCAAATTCGTCGAGGCTCGCAAAGAATTTGAGGACGAGTAGTACAGAGAACACAGAGAGATCTCCGCAGAATCCCGCTTTGGCACAATCGCGTTCGGTTGGCGCCTCTTCGCTTGATTTTCGTGCACGGGGGCTGCAATATTTACCAATGGCCTTGGAATTCACCACCTCATGCTTGAAAGATTCGGTCGATTTGCTTCACTACTATAAACGATTGGCAGATCGCGCCATGGCCCAGGCCACCGATGAGGCTCTCTTCACCGCCATCGACGGGGAATCCAATTCCATCGCCATCATCGTGAAACATCTTGCCGGCAACATGCGTTCGCGCTGGACCGATTTCCTGACTAGCGACGGCGAGAAACCCAATCGCGATCGCGATTCCGAATTTGAAGCGCCACCCAAAACTCGCGACGAGGTTCTGGAACTTTGGGAATCGGGCTGGCAAATTACCTTCGACGCGCTTGCCCCGCTTACCGACGCCGATCTCTCCCGCACCGTCACCATTCGTGGTGAGGCCCATTCCGTGATGCAAACCATTCACCGCCAGGTAGCGCATTACTCCTACCACGTGGGACAAATCGTCTATCTCGCCAAACATTTCGCAGGGCAGGATTGGAACGCATTGACCATCCCGCGCCGCAAATCCGCCGAATTCAACTCCAAGGTAGCCGCAGGAAAAGCCTCTCAGCGCTAGGGGTTCCGTAGCACAGGCACTCCTGCCTGTGCGCTTTTCGCCAAATTCAAATGTTATAGCCACTCATAGCACCGAAAAAACCGCACAGGCAGAGTGCCTGTGCTACCAAATCGTCGTACAATGCTCATCGCAACGAAACAAGCAGTCTGCCGGGGAGGCAACTCCATCATGGAATGCGGTTTCACGCGCCGCGAAGTTTTGCGAGCGGGATCTCTCGCTGCCGCGGGACTGCTGGCCGGCGCGAAACTTGGCGCCCAGGCCAAAAAGGGCATGCGCATCGACATCCACGCGCATCTCTGGAACAACGAGTATCTCGATCTGTGCCAGAGCTACGGAAATGTGGACACCGGCACGCAGCGAAACAAAGGCGCGGGAATGGGCCAGGCGGAAATGGACGCGCGCTTCGCCTCGATGGAAGTCAATGGCGTCGAAATGCAGATTCTGGATATTTGCCCGCAGGCGCCGCACTTTGAAAACAAAGAACACGCCGTGACCGCCGCGCGAATGGCCAACGACTTATACGCGGAGGCCGTGAGCCGCTGGCCCAAAAAATTCAAAGCCTTCGCCGCCGTCCCGCTCCCCCATGTTGATGAAGCGCTCAAGGAACTGGAACGCGCTCTCGATCAGCTGAAATTTGTGGGCGCCACGATGACCACATTTATCGGAGGCCGTTCCGTGGCCGATCCCGCGTTCGCGCCGTTTTATCAAGAATTGAATCGCCGCGCCTCGGTGCTGTACATTCACCCCTCCGGAAACGGCGTGGATTCTCCCTTCGTGATTCCCTACAACCTGCGCTGGATCATTGGAGCGCCGATGGAAGACACCGTTTCGATCATGCACCTGATCGAAGCAGGCATTCCGCAAAAATATCCAAAACTGAAAATCGTCAATTCGCATCTGGGCGGAATGCTCCCCATGGTATTTCAGCGCCTGGACAACGTTTCCAAGTGGGAGCATCCTCTGCCCGAATTGCCGACCGTCACCGCCAAGCGCATGTGGTACTGCAGCGTGGGCCACGGCCATCCGCCGGCTCTTCGCGCCGCGGTGGATTCCATGGGCGCCGACCGCATTTGCCTCGGTACTGATTTTCCGTACGAATCGGGCGAGCTTTTCAATCGCGCCATTCAATACATCAGCGAATCCGGCTTGAAACCCGGCGACGCCGAAAAAATCCTGGACCGCAACGCCGCCGCCGTGCTCGGACTCGCGTGACAACAACTCAAATTCCGGTAGCGGCAAACGCAAAACCCAAGCTCACCAGCAATCAGATTCGCAGCTTCTGGGCCGCCTGGGGCGGCTGGAGCATGGATGGAATGGATTCGTTCATCTATTCTCTGGTCCTGGTTCCGGCCCTCACGGAACTGCTTCCTCGTTCCGGAATTCCCGCGACTCCGGCAAATGTCGGCTACTACGGGGGCATTTTCTTCACGCTGTTTCTGATCGGCTACGGCACCGCGCTTATCTGGGGACCCATTGCGGATCGCTTCGGCCGCGTGCGCACCATGATGTTCAGCATTTTGTGCTTTTCGCTTTTCACTTTGCTGGCTGCGTTTGCCACGGGCATCTGGAGCCTGGCAGTGTTTCGCTTCATGGCTGGAGTAGGGATCGGCGGCGAGTGGTCGATTGGCGCGGCGCTTGTTTCCGAGGATTGGCCCGAGGAGCGCCGCACCATGGGCGCGGCGCTGATGCATACGGGTTACTACATTGGATTTTTTCTAGCGGGAATCGCCAATATTTTTATCGGCAGCCACTATGGATGGCGAGCTATGTTCGCGCTGGGCGGCGTGCCCGCGCTACTGATCGGCCTGATTCGCAACAATGTGCATGAGCCCGCGCGCTGGGAAAATAAAGTGCAGGAACTGGGCGCGAAGTTCACCATGCATCGCGCTTTCCTGAAACTTTTTTCTCCGCAATATCGCCGCAGAACGATTGTGAATTGCATCTACCTGATCGTTTCGCTGGCCGGATTGTGGGCAGGCTCGGTGTACGCGCCAACGGCCATGACCTACATCGCGGAAAGAGCCGGAAAAACCGGCGCGGAAAGCGCGCGCCTGGCGTCCTACTCCACGGCGCTGCTGGGAGTCACCACGGTCCTTGGCGCGCTGATCGTGCCATTTCTGGCGGATTGGCTGGGCCGCCGCGCCACGCTGGGAATTTTCTATGTGGTGATGATGTGCGCCATCTGGCTGGCCTTCGCGCATGTGTTTTACATGCAGCAAAACGCTATTACCTGGTTCCTGGTGTGCTCCGCGTTGCTGGGCCTCGGTGGCGCAAATTTTATTGTCTATTCCTTCTGGCTTCCCGAGCAGTACGGAACGGAATGCCGCGCCAGCGCCTTCGCATTCATCACTAATCTTGGGCGTTTCTTCGCGGCTGGTTTTACGTTCCTGGTGGGCGCGGGAATCCGCCACTTTCAAACCTTCGGAATCCCCGTGGCCATGATGGCGCTGGCCTTTGTAGTAGGACTAGCGCTGGTCCCCTTTGGCGAAGAGACCAAAGGCAAGCCATTGCCGGTCTGATGCTTAAATAAAACACGCTTCAAAGCCTGCCGAAAAAGCACCAAAACTTTTTGTCATTCTGAGCGGAGCGAAGAATCTCTCTTTCTTTTCGCGGGCCTAAACCCAAGAGAGATTCTTCGCTCCGCTCAGAATGACAAAATAAACCACTATTTCCGCAGTCCATTCAGCCTGTTTGCTTTTGAATTGTCTAGCGACCGACCGTAAAGGCGACAGGCTGAAGCCTGTCCTACATTAAACATTAAATCTGCGAATCCTTTTCCGTCTCAGCCGGCAGCATCCACAGCCCTGCTATTTTCCCGGAAGGCTCGAAAGCGATTCGCACAATCATGGGTCCATTTTCAAACTCGCAGCGCACGTCCACGCGATCCTGCTCCGGATCCTTGCGCGCCGATCGAATGCTCTTAAATGGCCCAAGATGCGTCATAACGTGCGCCCACGAGGCTTCCAGACGGTCGGCGGGCATCGACGCCTTCATTTGATCGTTGAACCGAGTGCTCACTTCCTTGAATTGCAGCTGCCGCAAAAGCTCTGTAATAGCCTTGGCCGAGGCTTCCATACTCTCCGGGCTGACGTCGGAAATCGGCGAGATGCCGAAATCGCTGATCCGGTCGCTGTCGTCAAACATCAGTTTCAATTCCACTTTGAAATTTTGGAATTGGGCTTTGCAAACATAAATCGGGTTGCCCTGCACAATTCGGGTGGTTTGCGAAATTTGCGATTGGAAGGCCCCGGCCGCGGAAATCAATTCGTCGTGCGCGCTCTTCAAATCATTTTCGCTCACGGAATCTTTAAGGTCATCGCTGAAGCGCTGGCGGATGGGCGCGATCTGGCCGTGAGCAAATTCTTCCATCACGTCTTTGGTGGTGGACAGCCGCTTCTCCTCAGGCGTTTGCGCGTAACTTAAACACTGAATTCCAATGAAGGTGACGAACAACAGCAGGAAATTTCGCATTGGGCGCATGTTGCCCTCCAACAAGCGGATAGTACCACCGTGGCGCAGGGTTTACGTGGCATAGGCTTCAGCCTGTGCGGTTTAGTCCTCGCCAGTATCAAACCCCACAGGCTGCCCTTCGTACCTACTCAGGGTAAAAAGCCTATGCCACAAAGGCCTCTTACTGAAGTGTTTTAAGCACTTCCACAATTTCCGCGGCGTGCCCTTTGGATTTGGCATTCGCCCAGATTTTTTCCACTGTGCCGTCGGGGCCGATCAGCACCGTGCTGCGCACAATCCCCAAATACGATTTTCCTAGAAAACTTTTCATGCGCCGCGCGTTATACGCTTCGATCGCCGTAAAATCGGGATCGCTGAGCAGCGGGAAATTCAATTTCTGCTTGACCTTGAATTTTGCCAGGGACTCCACCGAATCCGCGCTGCATCCCAGAATAATGGCGTTGAGCTTGTCGAAATCCTTCTTCAAATCGCGGAACTCTATGGCTTCCGTGGTGCATCCGGGCGTGCTGGCCTTGGGATAAAAATAGAGCGCCACATGTTTGCCGTGCAAATCCTTCAGAGAAATTTCGCTGCCGTCGTCCGCCGGAAGCCGAAACGCCGGCGCTGCATCGCCTTCTTTCAACATGAAGTTGCTCCTTCAAATACGCGTAGCCGCTTCGCAGTAGGGGCACGGCATTGCCGTGCCCCTACCATTTACCCGTCTCCAGCGCCTTCCGTGGGCAATTCAGCCCTCAAGAAAGCAGCCGCTTGAGCGTATCGTTAACCGTTTGCGGATTGGCCTGCCCGCGCGAAGCGCGCATCACCTGGCCCACGAAAAACTTGAACACGCCCTCGTTGCCCGCGCGGTATTTCGCCACATTGTCGGGATTCTTCTCGATCACTTCGCGGCACCAGCGCTCAATCTCGCCCGTATCGCTGACCTGCGCGAATCCCTCCGCCACAATAATTTCCGCTGCAGGCTTGCCGGTCTCAAACATTCGCGCAAAAACTTTCTTGCCCGTGGCCGCGTTGATTTCTCCGCTCTCCACTTTGGCAATCAGCGCCGCGAGTTCCGCGGGAGTCACAGGACTTTCTGTAATTTCCTTTTCCGCGTCCTTGAGCAGCCGCAGCAGCTCGCCTTGAATCCAGTTGGCCGCGGACTTGGCCGGCGCGCCCGCGCGAACCACGTTCTCAAAATAATCGGCAAGTTCCCGCGTGGACGCCAGCACTCCGGCGTCATATGGAGTAATCCCATACGCGCTCACAAAGCGTTGGCGTTTGGCTTCCGGCAGCTCGGGCATCGCGCCGGCGATTTCATCGCGCCAAGCCGCGCTGACGCGCACGGGCAAGAGATCCGGCTCCGGAAAGTAGCGGTAATCGTGCGCGAATTCCTTGGAGCGCATGGGATCGGTGCGCCCCGCGGCCACATTCCACAGGCGCGTTTCCTGCATGATTTTCCCGCCGGATTCCAGCACGCCCACTTGCCGTTCAATCTCGTATTCCAGCGCGCGCTGCAAATAGCGGAAAGAATTGAGATTTTTCACTTCGGCCTTGGTGCCGAATTTTTCCGCGCCGCGCTTGCGCACGCTGACGTTGGCGTCGCAGCGCAGCGAGCCTTCCTCCATATTGCAATCGCTCACTTCGGTGTACAGCATCACTTCCTTCAGCGCGGTCAGGTAGGCGTGCGCCTCGGTCGGGGTGCGCAGGTCCGGCTCGGAAACAATTTCTGCAAGGGGGGTCCCGCCGCGGTTATAATCGACGTAGCTTTTTTCCGCCGAATCGGGAAATCCTTCGTGCAGATTTTTCGCGGCGTCATCCTCCAGGTGCAATCGCGTGATGCCGATGCGCTTGACTTGGCCGTCGTGCTCGATCTCCAGATGCCCGGCCGTGGCCAGCGGCAATTCGTACATCGAAATTTGGTAGCCTTTGGGCAAGTCCGGATAGAAATAATTTTTGCGCGCGAAGCGCGAGAATTCCTGCACCTTCAGGTGCAGCGCCAGCGCCGCGCGAATGCCCAGTTCCACCGCGCGTTTGTTCAGCACCGGCAGCGCCCCGGGCAAGCCCAGGCACACGGGGCAGGTATTGGAATTGGGCGGATCGCCAAAGCGCGTGGAGCAGGCGCAGAACGCCTTGGTCAGCGTCTTCAGCTGCACGTGGACTTCGAGGCCGATGACTGGCTCGTAACCCGCCATGACCTCGGGCGGGATGCTCATCAGCCCTTCCTGTGTAGGCTTCGCCATAAGAGTCGGCTAGTATACCATCCGTTGTGGTGTGGGACAGCCACTCCTGGCTGTCCTCTCTTGCCCTGCAATGGCCACACAGGACAGCCAAGAGTGGCTGTCCCACACCCCTATCCCAGCAGAAACCCCGCCTGTTGCCCCTCAGGGCACTTTCAGAGCATACCTGAGAGACTTTTTACCCGCACCCGTGTTGAATTAGATGGAAGAGGTAGGGCCTGGGTTCCGACCAGCCGCAGAGGGAAGATAGACGCCCAAAACGGCGCCCAAAAGGGTGTAAGACGCATTTACGGCCCGCCAAAAAGTTGCATGAAATCAATCTTCACCGGTCAGGAAAGCCCACGGAGGGGCTACTTATGCGAGCATTTCTGAAACCCCGAAGTTTCATGTTCCTGCTTCTGCTTTTGCTTATACCCGCTGCGTCTCATGCGCAGATAGCGGTTGGCTTATCGATCCGGATAGGGCCGCCGGCTCTGCCGGTTTATACCCAGCCGCCTATCCCCGCTGAGGGCTATCTCTGGACGCCCGGCTATTGGGGCTATGGGCCCGATGGCTACTACTGGGTGCCCGGCGTATGGGTCCAGCCTCCGCGAGTAGGAGTACTGTGGACGCCTGGCTACTGGGGCTATGAGGGCGGATTTTACGGCTGGCATGCAGGTTATTGGGGCCCGCATGTTGGCTTCTATGGCGGAATTAATTACGGCTTTGGATATGGCGGCGTGGGCTTTATCGGCGGGCACTGGGGCGGCGGCGGATTCATGTACAACACTGCCGTGATGAACGTGAACACCACGATCGTCCACAACACCTACGTGGACCGCACCGTCATCAACAACACTACCGTCATAAACAATCACACCAGCTTCAACGGTCCCGGCGGCGTTACCGCGCAGCCCAACGCGCAAGAGCAGGCGGCCATACATGAAAACCATGTACAGCCCACGGCCACGCAGCTCTCTCACGAACAGACCTCCAGCCACGACCGCAACCAGCTTGCGTCCGCGAACAACGGGCATCCAGGAACCATGGCCATGGATTCCGTGAATGGACGCCGCTACAACCAGCAGGGGCGCATTGCCAATGGCGTTGCTTCCGGACAACTCACTGCCGGCGAAACCAAGAACCTGGAGAATCGCGAAGCCGGCTTGAACAAGGAAATTCACAACGACCGCACAGCCAACGGCGGCACGCTGACGCCGCAGGAACGCGGCCAAGTCAACCAGCAGCAAAACAACCTCAGCAAGTCCATCTACGACGACAAGCACAACGCCAACACGGCCACCTACGGCAACAATGAAGTCGGCGCGCGCCGCGATAACCAGCAGCAGCGCATCGCCAACGGCATTCGCAGCGGCCAAATGTCGCCGTCGGAAGCCGCAAAGGCCGAAGGGCACGAGCAAAATATCAACAAAAACATCGCCGCGGACCGCCAAGCCAATGGAGGCAAACTCACGCCCGCGGAAAAGAAGAACATCAACAAGCAGCAGAATGGAGCCAGCAAGCAAATCTACAACGAAAAGCACAACGAAAAGACCGCTCCTAAATAAGCGCTCCACCAGCCCGAGGGTCGAAAAAAGCGCGGCGGTTCATCAACAGATGAGCCGCAGCGCTTTTTATTTTGCCTTTAAGTAGCACAGGCACTCCTGCCTGTGCGGTTTTTGCAACGTAGGGCGATGTGGGCGCGTGAAAATTGAGAAAAGCACACAGGCAGGAGTGCCTGTGCTACATGTCCACTTTCCGCTGACTGAACAGGAGGAGGAAAAACCTGCACCATGTCATTCCGAAGGGCGGGGTTTGCCCGAGGAATCTGCTGTTTCTTGAAGGCCGAGAAGAAAAGCAGATCCCTCGCTTCGCTCGGGATGACAAAAAGTACACTATCCGCAGTCTGCGAAGCCGCGCTACTCAAAACGACTTGCGAAAGAAGAAAGCCTTAGCCCTTGCTGAATCCGGGAGCAGGCCGCAACTCAGGACGCGGCGCCTGCTTTGGCTCTCCGCTAGGCAAAGGCTGCGGCGGTGAAGGCGGCGCCGGCCGCACCTTCTCCGGCAGCGGCCTGTTCTCCATGAGCAGCTTCAATTCAACTGCGTCAAGCACTTCGCGTTCCAGCAGCGCGATGGCAATGCGCTCCAGCGTCTCCCGGTTGTTCTCCAGGACGCCGCGCGCGTTGTTGTAGGCCGTGGTCACGATGCCGTGAACTTCCTGATCGATGCGGATGGCGGTGTCTTCCGAAAAGTCGCGGTGCTGCGCGATTTCGCGGCCCAGGAAGATGGCCTCTTCCTTCTTGCCGTAGGCCAGCGGCCCCAGCGTGCTCATGCCCCACTCGCAAACCATCTTGCGGGCGATATCCGTGGCGCGCTCGATGTCGTTGCCCGCGCCGGTGGTGATGTGCCCAAGGAAAATTTCTTCGGCGCAGCGCCCGCCCATCAGCACGGTGAGCGTCCCCTCAAGATAAGTCTTTGTGTACGTATGCTTATCATCAATAGGCAGCTGCATGGTCAGGCCCAGCGCCATGCCGCGAGGAATAATGGTGACCTTGTGCAGCGGGTCTGTGCCGGGAGTGATGGCCGCGACCAGCGCATGTCCCGCTTCATGATACGCGGTGTTCTTCTTTTCCTCGTCGGAGAGAATCATGGACTTGCGCTCGACGCCCATCAGGACCTTGTCCTTGGACATCTCGAAATCGATCATGAAAACGGTTTTGCGGCCCTGGCGCGCGGCCCACAATGCGGCCTCGTTTACCAGATTGGCCAGGTCCGCGCCGGAGAATCCGGGCGTGCCTCGTGCAATCACCGACAGATCGACGTCATCGTTCAGAGGCACCTTGCGTGTGTGCACGCGCAGAATTTCCTCGCGGCCCTTGACGTCCGGACGCGCCACCACCACGCGGCGGTCAAAGCGGCCGGGGCGCAGCAGCGCGGGATCGAGCACATCGGGGCGGTTGGTGGCGGCAATCAAAATCACGCCCTCGTTGGATTCAAATCCGTCCATCTCCACCAGCAACGCGTTGAGCGTTTGCTCGCGCTCGTCGTGTCCGCCGCCTAGGCCTGCGCCGCGATGGCGTCCCACAGCGTCAATTTCATCGATGAAGATGATGCAGGGCGCATTCTTCTTGCCCTGTTCAAACAGGTCGCGAACGCGGCTGGCGCCCACGCCCACGAACATTTCCACGAAGTCCGAGCCGGAAATCGAAAAGAAGGGAACATTGGCTTCGCCGGCAATGGCCCGCGCCAGCAACGTTTTTCCAGTTCCTGGAGGCCCAACCAGCAATACGCCCTTGGGGATGCGCCCGCCGAGTTTCTGGAATTTTTGCGGATCCTTCAAGAACTCGATAATTTCCTGCAGCTCTTCTTTCGCTTCATCCGTGCCGGCCACGTCCTTGAAGGTGGCTTTTTTCTGTTGCGCCGTCAGAAGACGCGCGCGCGATTTGCCGAAACTGAGCGCCTTATTTCCGCCCGCCTGCATCTGCCGCATCATGAAAATCCAGAATGCCACCAGCAAAAAGAGCGGCGCAGCATTCAACAAAAACGTTACCCAGTCCGCGCGATTCACTTCCTTGACGTTGATCAGAACATTCTTGTCGCGCAGGGTCTTGGCCAAATCCGGCGCCGATTCCTTGAAAATAGTGGTGCGGAATTTCTTGGAGGGCTCGCGCCATTCGCCTTCGATTTCATAGCTGGTCGGCGAGAGATACAGCGTAACTTCCTTCACGTTGCCGCGATCCACCTGCGCCATAAACTCGCTGTAGCTGGGCTCCTCCTCGCGCGCCGACTGTCCGCTCTTGGATACCAGCGTCCACAACAGTACGGCCAGCATGATGATGAACAGCCAGAACATTACGGTTTTCAGCGTCGAACTCGGGTTCACGGGTCTACCTCACCTGCCGGATCGTCCGGCGCGCGGCATCCTAAAATCGCCTGCGCATCACTACCTAAACTAATACGAAAGCAGTTATCTCTTGGACGAACCCTATCGCCCAACTTAATTAGATGCAGGGCGAAGGCCAAAGTAATCACAGCCTTTTTGCCACACATCGATTTCAGCTACTAAAGCTCTTCTTCCCCGATAATTAGGCCCGTCTGGGTTCCCGCACGCGGCGCAAGTTCCTCCGCCACGGGACATCCGGACGCCCAAATCACCTTTCCCTTACTGGTCAATACAGGCCAGCTTCCCCTAACGCTTTGCGGGACACGGGATTCCAACAACAACCTCTTTAGTTTTCTAACTCTTCGGCTTCCGTGCGGGTGATAGGAATCTCCCGGACGCCAATTTCGAAGGACCAACGGCCATTGAATACGGTCGAAGTCGAGGGCACCCCAGCCCACTATAGTGTCCCTCTGGGCCGGAGGCCAGTCAACCATTTTCAAATTGAAGCGGCGGTGAATTTCTGTAACAACAATGGAAGCCGATTCCAGAGGCGCGGGGCGCGGAACACTGTACGAGAAATTGTGAACTCCAGAATCCCCTAAAATCCGCGCGCCATCCATTGCGGCCGAAACGCTCGTGAATCGAAGCCGGTCAAAAATTCGCTCCACGCAAACTCCGGGCAAATCAATCCTCGAGCCGCTTTGCGATCTTGTGGCCAGATCGATCACGCAGTCGACATGCTTGGAAGTTAACTGCTCGCGGCTGCCTCGCAGTTGCGCAAAAATATGGCGCACCAGACGGCGAGTCAGCGCCATGGTCTCGAGAGGCGCTGAAGAAATCGAAGCCCCACGAGCCTCGCCAGGGGCGGCCGCGACACAGGCAATCGGTAATTGCATTGGGAAAAGTAGATCCGCGATATTCAGCGAAATCGCGGAAGAAGATTCGCGAGTCGCCAGAAACTGAAATCGTTCCTGTTCCAGCGAGCGCCAAAATGTTTCATCTTCGCGTGCGTGCATGGCAAGGCGCGCGAGGCGCTTCACCGCGGCGGCATCGAAATCGCGCAGAAGAAGCGGAATCAGCTGGTGGCGAATCCTCGCGCGCATGTGCGAAGTATCCAGATTGCTGGCGTCTTCCCGCCACGGCTGGCCCAGATCGGAAAGATACTCGCGCAATTCCTCGCGCCCCAATTCCAGCAGCGGACGCACGATCAGCCCGGCTACCGGATAAATTCCCGCCAGGCCCGTCAAGCCCGTGCCGCGCAGCAAATGCGATAAAACAGTTTCGGCCTGATCGTTGGCCGTGTGGGCCACCGCCACGCGATTCAGCCCGCGCGCTTCGGCCGCCGAAGCAAAAAATTTGTAGCGCAATCGACGCGCCGCGTCCTCCAGATTCCAGCCCTGAGCGATTGCTTCGCCGGCAACATCGGCGCGGCCGCATTCAAATTCAAAACCAAATTCCGTGGCCAACTCTTTCACGAAGAGTTCGTCCTGGTCCGCTTCCTCTCCGCGCAGTTGATGATGAAAATGCAAAACTTGAATGGTGATCCCAAGCTGCGCCTGCAACTCGGCAAAAATCAGCAGCATGGCCACCGAATCCGCGCCCCCGGAAACACCAAGGCCAATGCGGTCACCCGGCCGAAGCATGGCGTGCCTGGCAATCGCCTCGCGCACTCGTTTGTGGAATTCTTGTTTCATTTCGATGAAAACCTGGCGGCGAAATCCCTCGCTGGGAGAGGGTATTCCTCGCAGCCCCCGCAAACAATGATGGTAGCAATTATGTCGAAAATCTCACAGCCGTTAAACATTTGTAGGCGCACGGTTCACCGAGAACGCTCTCCGTGAACGGCACTGCCGTGTCCCTACAGATGATGCGGTTGGAATCAAATCCGGCGCGGAAGGTGAAATTAGCAGCTTGCAGTTTGCGCCATCATCGCAGAATAACCATCGCATCGCCAAAATCGTTGCGGCGACTATTGATTGGGAGCGAGCACCCGTGCGGTAGCCATTCTGGCGTCTTCCGGCACGTTGACAAATGTGTACGCCCACGAGGCGGGCAGCCACACGCCAGTGAAGTGGATAAAATAGCGCCAGATGAAATGGTCTGGATACATGTTCCTCAGTGCATAGCTGGCCGCAAAGACGCTAAAAAAGACGCCCATGGACAGAACAAGCTGCATCAAGTGCGTCCTGTTCTCCCGCATCTTCATCATCGCTCCCCACAACACGTAGGTCAAAACCACGCCCACGAAATAA
>Ga0206831_1135_pt1 | contig 21904 bp, 9 predicted proteins | sample Alteio_BWOrgCont_73_FD_152876 | JGI IMG/M metagenome (GOLD analysis project Ga0206831, IMG submission 152876) | Enriched cells from forest soil in Barre Woods Harvard Forest LTER site, Petersham, Massachusetts, United States -... | ecosystem: Environmental > Terrestrial > Soil > Temperate forest > O...
GCCACAGTGTGGTGGAACCTGTCCACGGAGACCAAACTCGAAGACTTAAAATAAAAGTACCCTTGTGGGCATTTTACGGACGAGTATTTTTCCTCATGTCCGTAAGTCTCCATATCGGGATGTGGGTTGGCACGGTTGGTATTCAACCGGCCCTTCACCTGCGCAAGCTGGCCACAGTTTGCGTCCAGAAAGATTACCCCCAATGGAATTGGAAGGTTACGTCACTAAGACTGAACTGGCCCGGCATCTACGGGTCTGCAAACGCACCGTAGACAACATGATGGCTCGAAACGACATTCCTTACTTGGTGCTTGGACGCCTCGTGCGATTCAAAATCTCTGAGGTAGATCACGCCCTTTAGGCAAATATCGGATTGAGTCGGCATATGAGTTGGCGAGCATTTGAACTTCAGGATTGAAGTCTGAGAAGTGCTGAGTCTGTTATGGAGAGGTCGGAAAGAACAAAACTCTACATCATGAAAACATCTAAGTCCGTTGTGCTGGCTTGGCTTTTTATTTTAGGCATGGACGTTTGTCGGGCAAACCTCGGTGAGACGGAAGCTCAATGCATAGCAAAGTACGGAAGCGAGTCCGATATACAAACTGATCTTGGCTACCGTCAGGTTGGCGATAAAGCCGGCTCATTCTCCGTAAAGACGGCCAGAGGCTCCTTTGACATTAGGGTAATTTTTCTCAATGGATTATCCTGTCATGAATCCATCTCCAACGCCGACGCTTCTCATGGTCTGACTGAAGATCAGATGAAAGCAATTCTTGATTCTCAAAGCGCTGGGTTCAAGTGGCGCAAGCGAAAGACGGTTTACCACACCGATCGCTCAGACGAAACAGCTGGAACCGAGAATTGGCTGAGGAGCGATGGTGCTACTGCTAATTTCTTTATGTCTGGTAAAGCAGCTTCTGGAGAATTATCGGGTGAAGTGGAGCTTTCCACGAAGGAGTACACTGTTGCACAGCACTTTTATGATAAAGAGAATGGAGCCAATTGATCAGGGACGAACGCCTACATGGGCGGCGTCCGCAGGCTGTGAGACTTACTATAATGCGACTGAAAGCGTCACTGAGATTGGCCATTCTCCTGCTGGTGCTTCTGCCGTGAGGCGGATGTGCCTCCACAGCGTCAAGCCCGTACGCAGGACTTACCCGCCAGGCTCTCCAGCTCTCCCCATCGACCCACATCCGGCACAACCCGCCTCGTTCGGCAATCGCACCGATCACACTGTTTTGAGCGATTAGACATTGCTGGTTTCGCAGAGATTGATTGAGCTTTCAGTGCCAGTCAGCTACCACTCGTCCCAACATGGCCACGCCTATCGTCCCCAAGATTTTCTACCAGAGTTCCATGCCACGGGCGGGATCGACGCTTCTGCAAAATATCCTCGCGCAGAATCCTGACTTTTACGTTACGCCCACCTCGGGATTGCTGGAGTTGATCTTTGGCGCACGGTTGAATTACACGAACAGCCCGGAGTTCAGGGCGCAGGACAGCGCCGCGATGAAGAAAGCATTCCTTGCGTTTAGCCGGGCGGGAATGGAGGCCTATTTCAAGGCTCTGACGGACAAGCCATACGCACTCGATAAATCACGAGGATGGGGTGTTCACTTCGATCTTTTGAACCTGATCTTTGATGAGGAACCTAAGATCATCTGTATGGTGCGCGATCTAAGGCAAATTCTCGCCTCGATGGAAAAGAAGTTCCGGCAGAACCCTGACAAACATCGGCCTATCGAGAACCACAATAACCTCAGCGGCACCACGACGCTTAAGAGGGCTGTGATGCATTTGCAAACTCCACCGGTCGGCTTGGCCTTGGATCGCCTGGCGGAAATCCAGATGCGCGGGTGGGACAAGAAAATTCTCTTTGTTCGTTATGAGGACCTCACGTCCCAACCGAAGCAGACCCTGCACAAGATTTATGCTTATCTGGGAGTGCCGGAATTTCAGCATGATTTTAATAATGTTCCCCAAGTGACCCAGGAGGACGATCAAGCCTACGGTATTCCGGGACTTCACGCTATTCGTCCCAAGGTGGAATTACTCCAAAATGATTTCCTTTCCATTCTGGGCAAGGACGCGGTGCGTTTTGTGCAGAGCAACTATGCTTGGTATTTCACGTTGTTCGGCTATCAGGGAATCCCTGTCTAGTTTTGCTGAGTTAACGAGCAGCCATAAACCGCATGGCGAAACGATCCCACAAGAAGACTGAGAACCAGGCTGACGTCACGATGATTGATGCGGCAGACGCAAGTGTTTCACGAATGGCTCAGTGGTTTAGTTGTGAATGTTTTTTGGGTCTTATTTTGCTTCTGGCCGTTATCGCGACCTATTCACCTTTCTGGTGGGCCGGATATATTTGGGACGACGACATCGTGGTCACGGCCAATCCCATCATTGTCGGTCCACTCGGTCTCAAGGAAATCTGGACGACCAGCGCGGCCGATATTTGTCCGCTGACACTCACGACGTTCTGGCTTGAACACGCGCTCTGGGGCCTGGCCCCATTGCCCTACCATCTTGTCAACGTCGTCATGCACGCCGCCTCCGCGGTGCTACTTTGGCGCATTTTGCAAAACCTCCAAGTGCCCGGCGCTTGGCTCGGAGCTGCCCTTTGGGCTCTCCATCCGGTACAAGTGGAGTCGGTCGCGTGGATCAGCGAAATGAAAAATACCGAGTCGGGTTTGTTTTTCCTGCTGTCGATTCTGTATTTCGTGCATTGGCTGAACAAGAGAGATCGTGACCGTAACAACAGAACCGTTGGGCTGTACGCATTATCCTTGTTCTTCGCCGTTCTAGCCATGAGCAGCAAATCATCTACGGTTATTTTGCCTGTGATCCTCTGCCTCTTCGTGTGGTGGAAGGAAAGCCGGCGGCATTGGCGCAGCCTCATCATGGTGGCGCCTTTTTTTCTCGTGTCGGTCATCGCCGCAGTTGCGTCCATCGTTACCCAGCGCCTGCTGTTAGCGAACGCCAACGACTCGCAATGGACGGCGACCTGGGCCGCGCGCCTGGCTTCGGCTGGTAATGCGACCTGGTTTTATCTCTGGAAATTACTTTGGCCTTATCCGTTAATCGCAATCTATCCGCGATGGGAAATCGATCCGGACCAATGGACCTCGTATCTCCCGTTAATGGCCATGGTCATGATCTCGCTGATTTTATGGTTCTACCGCGCGTCTTGGTCGCGGCCTTATTTTTTATCATTGGGTTTTTTCCTTGCTGCATTACTTCCCGTCCTGGGCTTGGTGAACATGAGCTTCCTCCATTACTCCCAAGTTGCGGATCACTTCCAATACCTGGCGAGCATGGGACCTTTGGCTCTGGCGGGCGCAGGGCTGTTCTCGCTGGCGGATAGGATCATCCCACGCCCAAAATGGTTCGCCTCGATTCTCGGCATGGGCATGCTGCTCACTCTCGGACTGGTTAGTTGGCAACGGGCTTGGGTCTTTCAAAACGAGGAGGCACTCTGGACCGACACGCTCCTGAAAAATCCAAATTGCTGGCTAGGCTACAACAATCTGGGCTGGGCTCTTTTTAATCAGGGGCGGGTGGACCAAGCGATCGACCTTTTCCGAAAATCACTAGCCATCAACCCCGCCTACGCCGAAGCGCATAATAATCTCGGGGCAGCTCTCTCTACGGAAAGCCGGCAGACCGAGGCGATGGCCGAGTATCGGGAGGCTTTCCGGATCAAACCTGATTACGCTCAAGCCCACTACAATCTGGGCGTTTCCCTGGACGCAACCAAGCAGGTGAAGGAGGCAGTCAGCGAGTACCAAAAGGCAGTCGAGATCAGACCCGATTATGCCGAAGCCCACTACAATCTCGCCAACTCGCTAGTTAATCTTGGACAAGCCGACGCCGCCATTGCCGAGTACCAAACGGCTTTAAAAATCGATCCCGATTACGTTGAAGCGCACAACAATCTTGGCATTGCACTTTTACAAAAGGGGCTAACGGACGCCGCGGTCATTCAGTTCCAGGAAGTCGTACGTTTAGAACCACAAAACAGCCAAGCACAAAGCAACCTGGCTAAGGTAAAGTCATTGGTTTTACAAAAAATAATCCAAAAATAGAATATTTTGTGAATAACCTTATCCAAAGACCTCCTTACAAGTTCAGCACAACTTTGCCTAACCGGCCTATAATTAGCCATATTGCTTTGAATAGGCATGTCGTATTTACAGCCAAATGCCCCTCAATTATCTTAATCTCATTCAATATTAATGAGTTAGGATTTCATGCCTATTTTAAGTTGGCCGTCGAAGTTGTACCAGCTACATGTATGCTTAGAAGATTTGTATGATTTTTCTTAAAAAATTATGCAGATATAGGTTCTTACTTGCGAGTAAGGGTGTTGTTACTGGCGCGGTGGGAGACCTTGGCGAACGCATCAATAATATCCATCACAACCAGAAATTGAGGAGAAATTAAAATGTGCACGAAGGGCTTAAAAAAATGGGCACTCTTGTTAACCTTCTGGGTTGCGCTTGAGCTTTCACCTCTAAAGGCCGACGATCAAACGATCAACGGCGACCTGACAGTAACGGGAACCTCGGACATTCAAGGCAATGCATTGGCACTGGGTACACGAAGTGACAATTCGTATCCTGGATTGTTAAATCTTTACACTGACGGAACAACCAGCACTCCTTCGGTGCTTGAATTTGATGCAAATCGCAGTTCCAACGTTTGGAAATGGCAGCAGAACGGTGGTGCCGTCCTGCAATTGCAGATGTCGCTAAATTCAAATAGCCACAACGAACTGGTGCTTTACGATCAATCGACTACACCCAATGCAAATATCATCCTGAATCCAATCGGTACCAGCACTTTTGCGAATTCAGTTACTGCAAACGGTATCGATAACGAGATGCCGAACCAAACATTGGTTAACGCCAATAGCGTATTGACCGAAAGCTTAGGCGACAGCCGCTATGTTTCAAGTTCTAGCTTTTCGATTGGATCAGTATATTCTACGACTTTTGCAAGATCTCCAGGTTATTTTCCTACGGCAGAGTTAAATGGAGGAGTTGCCACAGCTCCGCTTTCTTTTGCAGAAGGGGCTTCACAAGCAACTGGCTTCTATTCTGTTGCTATGGGAAAGGCATCCGCCACGGGACCTGGCGCGACAGCGCTAGGTTGGTTTTCGAATGCTTCTGGCAACGGGGCCACGGCGCTGGGAGGAGCAGCCGCTAGTGGGCTTAGTTCAACAGCTATGGGGGGAGGAAGCGCCAACGGTTTATACTCGACGGCGATGGGTCGGTCAACTGCTAGTGGATCATATTCGACGGCGATGGGGCGGTCGACCGCCAGCGGACTATATTCGTCGTCCATGGGCACTGCTTACGCCTCCGGAAATAATTCGATAGCAATGGGGCGATATACTTCAGCCCTTGGTAACTATTCGACTTCTTCTGGGTATAGAACTGTAGCTGCTTCCAGCTATTCAACGGCAATTGGAAGCGTTAATATCGGAGGCGGAGATCCTATTAATTGGGTTCCTACCGATCCATTGTTCGAGATAGGAAATGGCACTGCCTCCTCGTATTATACATATCCTAACACTAGTTCGGCTTACTATTTGGCACTTAGTGGTCAAGGTCCTTGGGGCTATACAATACCGAGTATCTCATCCGATGCTTTTGTCGTATACAAAAATGGCGACACACTTGTCCAAGGTAACTTGACTGCGCAGGCGTCGATCAGCACATCAGGATCGGTCAGTGCTGCCAGCCTAAATACGACTGGAGCGGTCAATGCCACTAGCGTAAGCGCCACGGCTACTGTCACCTCTCCCACTTTCATTACCACGGCTCCTGCGGGTGACATCCCGATGTACGCGGGCAACTAAGGGCAGTTCATTTCGCACCGGGTTCTTAGGGACAACATTCCATGAAGCTTGCGCCCACAAAGAGGGAAGAGATTTCCTCTGCCACGATCACGCAGGCATTGGGGCTCATCCTGCTTTGTTCTGGGTTGTTTGTCCTCACGGCTTTTGCGGCTGATCCTTCGTGGTGGTCCTCGTCTGGAACGGGCTCGCAAAGTGCCGTCGTTCCGGAGCAAGTAGTAACGAATAGCACGACTGGTATCGTATCTACCAACTATGTTCCCAATCCCTACGCGGTCGTCACCCAAGGCCAACTGAAGCAGTTCACGGCCCGCGCCGTTGATGAACTAAACGCCAATCTGGCCAATGGAGCTGGAACCAATCTCAATACCATGGTGAGCAATTGGGCGCAGGATTATCTCACAAACGGGTATAATGCAACCAACATCAAACCGTCCGATTACACATTGATGAACGTCGGGCAGCTTAAATATATCGGCAACAAGGTCTGGTCGCAGTTGGTTGCAGCCGGTTACACCAATGCGGTTCCATCCTGGCTTGCCCGAAATACCAATTCTGACAATGCGGTGGCCAATCTCGGTCAACTCAAGGAAGTCTTCAATTTTAATCTATCGGAACCAATTCCCCCGATTGGTTCTCTTCCACAAATCACCAGCCCGGCGACAGTCACAGCAGCGCTTAATTCCACATTTGTTTATACAATCACGGCATCGAACACACCGACAAGTTTTAACGCGAACGGGTTACCGGACGGGCTTTCGGTTAATACAACGACGGGGGTGATTAGCGGTACACCAACGGTGATAGGAGTTTTTGATGTCGATTTGTCTGCGACCAACAGTGCCGGAACAGGTACGGGAGTCGTGGTCATTGATATCGAATCGAGCTTGGATTCGCCGGTGATTAATAGTTCTACAGCGGTCATGGCATCGGTAGGGACACCCGTAGGATATCAAATCACAGCGAGCAACAATCCCACCCAATTCACAGCCAGTAATCTCCCAGATGGTTTGTCAGTCAATTCTGCAACAGGCGTAATTTCGGGCATCGTGACGACTTCCGGGCTTTATACGATTAATCTCAGTGCCAGTAATGCGACGGGCACAGGCACAGCAATGCTCCATCTTAACGTAAACGGTGGAAGTCAGAATAATTCGGCGTTACCTGTGATCACCAGCAGCCTGTCTGTGAGCGTAACTGCCGGACAATTTTTCAATTATTCCATTACCGCCGCTAATAGTCCTACGGCTTACAGCGCCACGGATTTGCCAGATGGTTTGAACCTTGATCCATCGACCGGAATTATCTCGGGTGCTCTATCAGGTGGCGGCACCTATACGTTTTTAATCAGTGCAAGTAATGCTAGCGGCAGCACGACGGCTTTGCTGACGTTCTCGACCGTTTATGTGGCTCCGGTGATCACGAGTAGTTCGGTTGCCAATGGAGTTGTCGGCGCCAGCTTCTATTATGCCATTACAGCTAGCAATAGCCCAACAGGCTTTACTGCATTGAATCTACCCGGCGGTCTGACCTTAAATGCAGTTACTGGTGAAATTACCGGTACTCCGACAGCAGCGGGTGTTTCTATGGTTACATTGGGTGCTTCCAATTCGGCTGGCACAGGAAGCACGGTGTCACTTACTCTGACCGTTAGCCTAGCCATCCCCTCAATTACCAGTGATACGATGGCGACGGTGGTCGTAAGCGCCCCCTTCTCTTACTCGATTCTTGCTACTAATGATCCGACCAGCTTTTCCGCCACATCATTGCCCGCTGGGCTGACCATCGACGATCTAGGTCGTATCTCCGGCGTGCCCACAGTAGCGGGCACTTATAACATAGGACTCTCCGCCACCAATGCCTTGGGAACAGGAACAGCGACATTAATTTTAACCGTGGCAAGTAGATCGGGAGTCATTACAAGTCCCGCTGTCGCTTACGCCACGGTAGGAACACCCTTCACCTATGCCATCATGGCCGGAGGTAATCCTACTTCATTTTCAGCCACGGCTTTACCTCCTGGATTATCGATTGACTCTTCGACCGGCATCATTTCAGGAACGCCCACTACAGCTGGAACGCCGAACGTGATGTTATCGGTTACTAATTCTGCCGGAACTGCGATGGCCCCTCTTCTGATCGTCGTCCAATCCAATAATACCATAGTCTCGACGACAGTAACGTTCCAGGCCGGGACCAGCCCGAGTGCCGATTATCAAGTGCAATCCGCGACGATAGCCACCGATTCGAGCCAAACCAGTGTGGCTAATCAGCCTGTGGCGGGAAACAACGCAATCCTTTATGTTGGAGGGCTCTCGATAACGCAAGAAGATCGAGGATTGCTCGGGTTTGACCTGTCTTCCTTGCCACCAGGAATAACCATCTCATCCGCTAGTTTAATTTTGCCCACCTTTGCAGGGAATTGGGATTCAGACTTGGATACGATTGAAGTGGATTTATATCAGGCGAGTCCATTTGATCCCACCACCGCAGATTGGACCAATAATAATAGCTACGATAGCTCAAAGCTCCTAAGCAGCGTAACCTCCAATATCTCGGAGTTGATGCCTAACTCTGCAAATTCCGGAACACAAGCTTTGGGTTCAACGGATAACTTCGTTAGTGCCGCTCAAATCGCTTACGAAAGCGGAACTCCGCTTGATTTGATGCTACTCTCGTCAAGTGTCGAGTCGGCTTCGTCGGATGATTATCTGGCCTATATCGCAAGCCCTCTTGATTCCGCAGCTCCACTCTCCCTCGTCATTACCTATCAGACCTCCTCACCTCCGGTTATCACCAGTAGCACGAGCGTATCAGTCAATGCCGGTTCTTCCTGGGATTACATAACTGCCTCGACGAATGGAGCAACCTTGTACGCAGTCCCTGGCGCGCCGGCCTGGGTCTCGATCAATTCCACTACTGGCGAAATCACGGGGACGCCACCTGAGCCCGGGATATATACCATCACGGTCACCGCCACCAATGGCAACGGCACCGGTTCCACAGCAATAACACTCTTTGTAGGCGTTGCGCCGACAGCAATCACGAGCAGCTTGAATGCTTCTGCCACATTCGAAACCCCATTCACTTATCAGATTTCTGCCGATAACAATCCAACAAGCTTTTCGGCTTCCAATCTCCCTCCCGGATTAAGCCTCGACCCGGCGACAGGTATCATCTCGGGCACCCCGACCGGAGGAATCACCACCAGCGTGATCATCGGAGCTGCGAATCCTTTGGGAGCGGTGAGTGCTCAGCTGGAAATAACGTTCCCTGCTATTGCACCTATCCTAGGCGGTCCGTTTTCTACGACGGGAAATAAAAATGTTCTGTTCGACTACCAAATTCCCGGTATTTCATCGTCTCAAATCAATGTTGTAACCGGCGTGCTGCCTCCCGGATTAACCTGCAACTCCGCTGGCTTCGTGACAGGTACTCCCACGGCAACGGGTGACTATCCCGTCACTCTGACATCAACGATTTCCGGTGCCACCAGCAACCCACTCGCGCTGGATATTGATATCGCTAACGAGCCGAGTCTCAGCAACGTGCCGGCCACCATTTATGGCTTCGCCAACACAAGTCTGGGTGCCTATGTCGGAGGCGATTACAACCCGGTAGATTTTGGAGACAGCTCGATCGATGAATATCAAACTGCCACTGTGACGAGTTCAGGTTTTCGAGACGGATTGTCCATGGCTAGTTCGGGTAGTGTCACTGGCACGCCCACGGTGGCTGAGACCTATACTGTCAACCTGATATTCACCAGCCCTTGGGGAACGCAGTCGCCCCAGCCTTTGAACGTCGTTATTTATGGGCCCGGGCCCGGAATCAATAGCGCCTTGACCGTCGACGCAGTCGTCGGCCAAAGCTTCAGTTATTATCTGCACACAATTCGCGGAGACGCCACCGCAACCAGCGCCACCAATCTGCCGGCAGGCCTCAGCTATGCGGATGATGGCACCGGCAACGGAGGATATATCACCGGAACTCCGGCGACTCCCGGGACGTCAACGATCACCTTGAGCGCCACGGACAGCGCCGGAACGGATACAACGACTCTGTTCCTGAACACAAAGGCGGGAGCTGTCACGGCCACAGTGGGGGTTCCTTTCAGTTTTAATGTCATTGGCGACAACAGCCCCGTCAGCTTTACCGCTGTCAATCTGCCGCCTGGGCTGAGAATCAATTCCACCACTGGAGTCATATCGGGCACCCCCATCTCCGCCGATGTCGTTCCGGTCACACTGACTACCGTCGATCAATCGGGCGTGCCCATGACGTGGGTTCTGACTATCAATGTAGCGGCCGCCACTTCGGATTCTACGATGACCTTTCAGGACAGCGTTAGCCCCATACCTTCGTACTCGGTCCCTTCGGCTACCATCGCTCAGGATTCCACGGACGCTTCGCAGCAGGGGCAGACAGTAAACTCCGGAGGCACTCTACCTGTCGGCCTCACTACCAATACAAAAGCGGATCGAGCCTTGCTGGACTTCGATCTTTCCGCCTTACCGGCCAACGCCACTATTACTAGCGCGACATTGGTTCTCAACGCCATCAGCGCGAACTCCTCGGGGGCTCCGATGTCAGTCGAAGTCCATCAAGCCATCGCCTCATTCGATCCTACCATCTGCAATTGGTCAAACAACAATGTATACCAGGCTGGAATTCTTGCTTCACTCACTCTGGATCCTTCCACAGTTTCAGGTGCCAATACGCTTTTAGGTAATGCCACATTCACCTCAGTCATTCAGCAGGCCTGCACGGGCTCAAAGCGAATCAACCTCATGCTGCTGGCGCCCCAGGTAGAGGCCGGCGATCAAGCGGATTATATAGGATTTACGAACCATGCCGCGGTTCCCTCACAAAATCCCAAGCTCATTGTGACTTACACGGTGGGAACAGTGGCAAAGCCCGTTATCACCAGTGCGATGATGGTTACGGGCACGGTCAACGCGCCGTTAAACTACACAATTACAGCGTCTAATAATCCGCAAACATATTCAACTGCCGGCTTGCCGTCCGGCCTTAGTCTCTCCACCGGCACGGCAACGATCTCAGGCAGCGTGACCAACGTCTGTAGCACCGTCGCGACCGTAAGCGCGACAAATTCCGCTGGAACCGGCAGCCAAACAGTTACCTTCAATATTGATAGCACCACCCCGGCAACCAGTCTGCAAGTCATCAGCGGAAACAATCAGATCGGTGTGCCCGGTGCGCTCCTGGCACAACCTCTCAAGGTTGAGGCCCTGTCCAATGGAACTTATTTGGCGAATGCTCTCGTCACATTCACCGTTCCCCCTGGTCAAGGTGCATTCACGAATAACTCGGGAACTCCGACAACTGCCAATACGTTGACGGTCGTCACAGACAACAGTGGCCTGGCGACCGTCAACTTCCTCTTGCCGCAAAGTCTCCAAACCGTGATCCTCACGGCGAGCGCGGGTACTGCCCAGCCGGTCAGCATGGTGGAAACATCGACCCTGAACGGTTCAGCCTCTAACGATTCGTTGATTCTACTTTCAGTCATCAGCGGCGAAGGACAAAGCGGTCCCGCCAGCCAGGTATTACCTGAGCCGTTCGTCGTGCAGGCAACGAATGCCTTGGGTCAACCCATCGGATCGCAGGACTTGAACCTCACTGTAGTCGTGGGAGGCGGGGGTATCTCCACCACAGCCGGTGGTGTCTTCGAAACTTCGCTGAGCATTTCGACAGATTTAAACGGGCAGGCCGCGATCTATCTGAAACCAGGTAATACCGATCCCAAGGGGGCAAATAATATCTCGTGCGTAACCAGTTCGACGACAGGCGAGCAGTCGATGGTCTATCTAACCGCACTCACCGCGACCCCCGTAAGCCCGCCCGATCCAAGCGGTGCTGCCCAAGCTCCAACCATCGCCGCCACGCCTCTTTTCGGTCCTCCTACGGATGTCGTCGTGACGCCCTCCAGCTCAGACCCGACAACTGTAACCGTCACTTGGACGCCTGGACCTGGCGATGAGAGTTACATCGTCGAGCGAGAAGCAAGCAGCGGGGAATGGCTTACAATGGGTGCGCCGAATACTTCACCTTTCGTGGATTCGGGGCTCACAGGTGGAGTGCGATACGAGTACCAGGTAGTTGGCGTGAATTCGAATAATATTCAGTCATCACCTTCTACGCCTGTTCCTTATGAAATCTACAGTCCAATAAGCATGGAAATTCAACAGACCGAGATCAACACCGATGATAGCATTGTTTATTCTTCATCAGATGGCCCTCCTCATATTCACACCACAACCTCAGTTACGTCTTATCCATGGACATTTGATTATATTTGCAGCTTGGCAGAGGTTACCCGATTCGTAGAGGTCGATGAAGTAATTGACAATGCCTTTGCGGGTCAAGCGTTCATGTATGCAGGTTCAAACGAGGAAGATGTCGCTTATGACGACGCTCTTCTGAGCTTTAACCTGCAATTTAGCGACGTCGTTGAGACGCAATACAGGATGGTTTCTCGTGTTCCAACCGGCAAAACGTTGAAATGGTTCGAAGTATTCTCTCCCTGGGATTCGGCCTACACCGTGGATGTTATCGGCGAACATGAATGGACTGTAAACGGAACGGAAAGTCCAGTGTATGAACTCCAACCTAGCGGAAATGGTTGGTATGATGTGGTTGGATCGGCCAGTTTGACGGCCTATGACGAAAATGGAACGCTGGATGATACCGAAAGGACGCAAGTGGGTACGACCTTAGGCTTAGGCCAAAGTGCTACATTCAATATTACTCCGTCCGGCACAGATAATCTGCCCCTTTTCCCTGGCTATACCGATAATAATCAGAATTATTTGTTGACGACATCCTATACTCTGACTTGGAGTGGAGGGGATGGTTTTGTCGTAGAACTTAATGGATCAGTTCTACATTCAGGCCAAGTACTTACGGCCGAGCAATTCGATCCGGCTAATTATGGCACTGATGAAGGCTTTACAGAAATCCCCTTCACCGTCTCCATCGATCCCAGTAATCCGCCTGCGGATGGCCAGACCATTACGATCACGATGAGCGCAGGCGGCGGCTCTTTTGGCACTGACACGGTCAAGTATACCTACAAGGCCGCTTCGCCCGATCTTTCGGTTCCCATCGACGAGGCCAGCGGCTCGCGCTACCGCAAGATTGCTCTCAATGGCGTGCCCATGTCGGATGAAAAGCCTCAGCAAGCGGCCGAAAGCGATCAAGAGAAGGAAGAGACCTATATCGACGCACTGACACTCGGCCTCCGTCATAGCACGACCGATGTTTATATGCCGGTGCCGGGAAGCGATTTCTCCATCTCCGCGCGGCGCGATTTCCGGTCCCAGATTTGGAACACCCGCAACGGCCTCGCGCCGGATGAAGTGCCTGATCTGCCCTTCGGTATGTGTTGGAGCAGCAATCTCGTGCCCGAGATTAAACTGGTTCACAACAACGACCCGAGCAGCACCACACCCGACGAGGCCATCTTCACCGATGAAACAGGAGCGGTCCACACCTTCTTCCGCTGGTATGATGTTCAGGGCAACGTTCAGTTCTTCCCGATGCCTACGGCCAAGAACGAGGCTCAGGTCCCTAACTTGGAAACACTCACAGTCAGCTCCTCGTCGGTCCCGGCGAATCCCTTGAACCCGGTCATTTATACCTTTAGCCGCAAGTATGGAGCCACGTTAACCTATCAAACTACAACACTGACCCAGTCCGTCACGAATGATCGCGTCCTCAGCAGTCCTTATTCGACCACTTACCAGTACGCTCGCTTGATCCAGGCTGTTGATCGCGTAGGTAATACCGTCAGCTATCAATTTATCGGCGCCTCGAACCTCATTCCGAAAACTATCTCCGTGGCCAGGGCCTCTTCGAGCGGGGGAAGCGGACAATCCTCCATCGTGCTCTCGATTCAGCAGTCGGTCCTGGATCAGACACCCTCTTCCCAAGCCTTAAAGCATCCGCAAAACCTCATTACAGCCATCTGGGATGCCAATGGTAACAAGACCACGTTTGGTTACACACCGTTCAATCAAGCCACCAATACGCCGACCGGAACCGGAGACGATTGGGCTTATGTCTTGACGAGTGTAACCACCCCCGACCAAGCCGTCACCAGATACGGCTACTCCACGGAAAGCGATCCGGATACAACACCCCACGCCTCCACCGATCCCGGCAGCACTTATTGGTATGTCGACCTTGCCTCAATCGAAGATCCTCTCGGTAACACTTATGGATTTACCTACTTGCTCGACAGATCGAAGTACAACCAGATGTACAACTCACAGCTTAATTGGCATGGACCCTACCTGCAAAGTGGCTGTCCTCGTAATATCCACACCGTCACCATGCCGGACAATACCGTGGCACACGACGGTATGGCGGCGCACCCGGATATCGCCTGCTTCGTCAATAACTCCTACGTCATAGTTCAGCCAGCCCCGCCTGGTCAGATCGGCTTCGTAGTGCCAACCCCCAAGTGCTATCGCCAAAGTGTTGTTACCGACTCCAATCACACTGTGCGGAAATATACCTTCGGCAATCCAACCGTTGTATCGCTCCCCTCGTTTCCGCAGCCCGCCAATAACGTCACTGAATCTAAAATCGTCGCATGGCAGAGCCTTACCATCGACTACGGCAGTCTCGGCACGGAGAACTTCCAATTCGACATCAATGCTGCGATGGCGCTTTCGCAGATCACGGACTTAAGTGGAAACCCGACAACATTCAATCACGAAACTCTCGCGAACAAATGGATAACTCCGGCCAGCGCTCTCTACGCCTCGCGGCTTCTTACGGGAGTTACATTAAACGGCTATTACGACGACCCGGTTAGCCAGACTGATGCTCTCGGCCACCCTAAGACCTTTACCTACGACCCCGCCACGCGAATCATGACCGATGTTGTCGATGAGAACGGCAATCACACTCACTATTGCATCGATTCGCTTGGTCGTCGCACGACCGAGGAAATTTCCGATCATAACGCCACCCTCGTCCAGAAGACCGACTTCGCATACGGCAACTCCGCCTATCCCGGTTTCATGACGCTGAAGACAATTAGCGCTCTCGATCACGTGGGCAATTGGGAGCAAGACTTTGTTACTCAATATGTCCCTGATGGCAACGGTCGCGTTGCTCAGGAAATCGTCGATCCCAGCGGTCTCAACCTCGTCACGAAGTACACTTACGACGCCAATGGCAACAAGCTGACGACCACTGATCCCAAGGGTAACACCACCTGGTTCAGTTACGACTCACGCAACCGGCTTGTCACCGTCACCAATGCCGACGGCAGCCAAAAGCAAATGATCTATGACCTTCGCGGCAACAAACGGGTCGATTACGATGAAAACGGTTTCGCCACCCTTTACGATTACGACAGCCTAAATCGACTGACCCGGCAGATTCGTGATATGAACGGCAATGGCGGATTCAATACCACCACCCAATCACTGACTGGAGTCGATCCTGGTACTGATCTCATCACGGTCTATACCTACAATAACGTCAACTCCAAGCTCACCACCACCGCTCCAACCGGCGGCATCACGACGATGCAGTATGACGATCTCCAGCGCGTCACCGATATCTACACCAGCCCCGACAACGTTCTCCAGTACCACACCCAATTCCAATACGGCTTCAACTCCGGTGGAAACGCCTTCGACAGTTCCTCCTTCAAGCCGACCCACACCATCGACCCGCGCGGATACACCACCGACGTGGTTTACGACGTCCTCTATCGTCCAACCTGGAAAGGAGTCCAATACGACAAGACCACCGGCGCCACCCCTTCCGTCACCCAGACTTTTTACGATAACGTCGGCAATGTCACCTCGGTCATCGACCCGGCAGGTAAAACAACGGGCACGACCTACGATGCCTTAAACCGGCCCTTGGTTACCACAGACGCCGTTGGCGAGGCCGACAGTTCGATCACCCAGACCTCTTACACCTCGACCGGACTGAAGTGGCAAGTCCAGCAGCAAGTAGCGGTTACCGGCAACAGTCCCGTTTTCCAAACCACCCAAACCCAGTATGACACTGCCGGTCGTCCCACTTCCGTCACCGCAGGCTACGGCACCCCTGCCGCCGCGACCACCGTGACCCATTACGACGCCGCTGGCAATGTCGCCGAAACCGTCAATCCGCTCCTTCAGGCTTGGGACTACGTCTACGATGCTCGCAACCGCAAGGTGCAGGAGTTCCAGCCTGCCGTCCTCGATGCCGTCAGCAACACCACCGTCCGCCCCACGCTCACTTGGCAATACGATCCGGCTGGCCGGGTTACCGCCGCCATCGACGCGCGCAACAATGAAACCGACAGCGTCTACGATGCGGCGAACCGGGGTACTGATGTTTATCAGCCCTCCGTCCCCGTCAGCGGCGGTAGCCCCGCGCGGCCTCATATTCATACCGACTACGATCTCAACGGCAATGTCCTCGACATCATCGACGCCAATACCCACGAAACCGCCAACACCTACGATTTCCTCAACCGACTGCTCACCACCACGGACGCCGCTAACGACACCGTCGTTAACACCTACGACGAAGTCGGCAACAAACGCACCGTCGAGGACGGTAATCTCCACACCACCACCTTCTGCTACGACGGCCTCAACCGAAACACCTTCGTCATCGACGCCGCCAGCAAGAAAACCCAGTTCCGCTACGACGGCCTCAACAAGACCCAACGCATTGATGCGCTCGGCCAGACCACCACCTACACCTACGACGACCGCAACCGCCTCCAGCACGTCATCTATAACTCTACCGCCACCGCCAATTCGCAACGCGACTACGCCTACGATTTTGTCGGCAACCTCCTCTCCGTCACGGAGGACACCAAGGCTGCGGCCTATGTCGCCTACACCTACGATCCGCTCAACCGCGTCGTCTACGAAACCTCCAACGGCATCACCCATGGCTACACCTACGACCTCGCTGGCAATCGTATTCAGACCCTCTACGGCGCCTCCGGCGTAAGCCTGGGCTCCCTCATCGCAGCGAACGCCACCCGCGTCCTCACCTCCGTCTACGATCCCCTCAACCGCCTCAGCTCCGTCCAGGACCAAACGGCCGCCGAACACACCGCCGGCAGCCCCGGACGCACCACCGGCTACGCCTACGACCTCAACGGCAACATTGTCCAGAAAACCGCGCCCAACGGCGACACCGAAGCCTACTCCTACGACGCCCTCAACCGTGCCTCCGTCGAATCGGCCCAGACCGGGACCGCGGCTTCGCTCTTCAACTACCAGTACGGCTACGACCTCGTCGGCAACGTCCTCACCGTCAACGAAACCTACCTCTCCGGCCTTGGCGACCGGCTCGTCACCAACACCTACGACGCCATCAACCGCCTCCATATTGAAGCCGTCACCGGCAGCGTCCCCAACGTCAGCACCACCTACGACTACGACGCCGCCAACAATCGCACTGACAAAACCATCGTCGGCGGCAGTGACGCCGGCCACACCCACTACAATTACAACAACCTCAACCAGCTCACCGACTACGAGCTCGGCGCGCGCACCGTCACCCTCGGCTACGACCTCGACGGCAACCGGCACACCCGCGTCATCACCGGCGGCACCGACAACGGCACCGATACCTACGGCTACGACTACGAGAACCGCCTCATCAGCCTCGTCAAAGGCACCGGCGGGGGAGGGGCAGGCACCTACGCCTATCAATACGATTACCGCACCCGCCGCATCGTCCGGGACGAAAGCAGCGCCAGCGGAACCGTCACCAGCCTCGTCTACAGCGGCGGAACCAGCGTCCAGGAATACGATGGAGGCGCCACCACCCCCACCGTCGAATACGTCCGCGGCAGCGACTACGGCGGCGGAGTCGGTGGCATCCTCTACACTTTACGTGGCGGCGCGCCGAGTTATACTCACGAGAACAAGCGCGGCGACGTCGTCGCCAAGACCGACAGCACCGGTTCTTTGACATACCAGGCCCAGTACGAAGCTTTCGGCCAACAAGTCGCCACGGTCGGCACCACCCTCGACCGCCAGAAGTCCAACAGCAAGGACACCGATCCCACCGGCCTCGTCGTTGAAGGGTTCCGCTACCGCGACCTCGAAACCGGCATGTTCATCAACCGCGACCCCGCCGGCTTCATCGACGGCCCCAACCTTTACACCTACGTCCAACAGAATCCGTGGACCAAGTTCGATCCAGAGGGGCTTTGGAGCACGAGCCAGTTCCTAGGAGATGTAGGTCACCAGCTCTATGCTAATGTGGGTGGTCTCGGGACAGGGTTCTACAACGCTGTCAGTCCCATCGGAACAGGGCTGGCAGATATTGCTACTCACAGTCCGTCTGAGAATCTCGCTGCTTTGGGCAGAGGCGCGAATCAGCTTGGGAGTGAAATAAGCAGTTCGGTTCAGGCACTGAGCCAAAAGGGAGCACTTGGAACTGCGGTAAACAAGGAAATGGATTCGTTTGCCAAGAGTGATGGCTCTTACGGAAGATTGATTGGCGGTGCAGCAGCAGGTTTGGTTGGTGCAGGAGATGGAGAAGCGCCGGTTCCAAAGGCGGACGAATCTCCAGCACCGGGAACAGTGTCTGCCAAAACAACGTGCGATTCGCCCACGACTTGTTTCACCGCTGGAACTGAGGTGCTCGAAGACAGGGGTGAGGTCCCAATAGAAGACATGCATGTGGGGGACCGTGTCTTGAGCAGAGACGCAGCAGATCAGAAATCGGACACCGAAGTCGATGCGTCCACTTGGAAAGACTTCAAACTAAGGGTCGAAAATGAGCAAAACAGCCGCGATCCGTTGACGGTCGAAGCTCTACGTTCACCCGCTTGGACCAAAGCAACCGGAGCCAAGCTGGGAAGCCGCATCTGGTTCGAGGTCGACGACGTTGGCGTTAAGGGCTGGGCTATAGTGGAAGAAGTCGATCCGTGCCCGCCGATCAGACCCGGCAAGGGCCGTGTAATCCTGACCACGTTCACCCACTTCAACAACGACCTTTATCTGCTTCAGGTGGCAAACCTAAAGCAGGCTATCGAAGTTACGGGACTGCACCGAATCTTTTCGGCCACGCGGCACGATTGGGTTCGCACCCACAATTTACATGTCGGTGAATTGCTCAAAACCTCCAGCGGTACGCGGGCCGTTACTGACCTCGTCCACGAGCAGGGTGCCCAGCGTGTTTACAACTTCGAGGTTGAAGCCGATCACACCTACTTTGTTTCGGATGTCCAAATTTTGGTGCATAATGATTGTGGCACCCCAGCACCAAAGGCATTGCCCATTGAGGGTCGCGCCCATGGCGGAGAGGCTCATGACAGTGCAATTAAGGAAGATGCATCCCAGCTGGAAACTCAAACTCTCATTGAAGACCCGAGAATGAATCAAGCGCAGGTGAAAAATGAATCAAAAATCGGTGATAATAAACCTGATTATCAATGGGGTTATGGGGGACAACGTAATTATTTAGAAGTCGTCTCTGAGAATTCGGATGCGCACGTTGAACAGATTCTCAAAAACGATCCATCCGGCCTTGTACATGTTAAGGATATCAGGGGCGAAAGTACTAAACGGACAACTTACTATAATCCCGAAATGCTAGAGCATTAACCTGAATGAACCCCTTCCTAGATTTAAAAGAAATTAGCTTTGTCGTCTTCTTTTGCTCTTTAGAAGACGCATCCAGTATAGTTAGAGGGCTTCATAAGAGCCCGGAATGCATTCAAATAAAGCCCGACTCATGGTTCCAAGGGTCTGAAGTCCCTCGGTTTTTCGACACCACTTCTCACAATCCTCCTTTAGAAATGATTTTGTGGCAACCCATTAACAGTGTTAATACAGTGTTCAGATGCAATTGGAGAGATGGGTATATCTCTTCGATGAAGTCTCTTAGCAAAAGCTGCAAACTTATATATCTTAGCGTAGCCGATTCTTTCGAAGATCTCTATCCGAATACCGTTTTTGGAATATACGATGCTGGCCGACGAGTACGCTACGTGCAGTCCATTTACGCCGAAAACGGGTGGGAGTTTTTTGCTTTTGGTGACGTGCAACCTTTCGAGAATCCTCACTACTATAAGAAGAGAAAAATCAAGGATAGATTGAATCGAAATATTCTCGTCGAATACACGTTAAGAAATGGCTTGGATGTCCAATCAGATGATTTTTGGAGAACGAACATCGAGCCCCATTATTTTGTCCATGGTTGGTTAGCGGGCGAACGCTCTCTTTTGCCGTACAGTCCAGAGACCCGAGGGCAAAAGTAGACGCGGCTGCGCGGTCAGGCCCTCTTCGCCGGACCTTACTGCAGCGTTTACCACCGACATCCCGCGCTCTGGAAATCGGTGGTAAACGCTGATGCAAGGTATGCGTCACACGGAGTGCCTCTTGACATAGGATAGTGGATCGGCAGGAACCGTAGACGTGGTAGCTTCGTTAAGCTACGACACTTACCATGTAGGTCACGCAGCTCGTCTTAAATGAGGCAACCAATAGCTAACCTGAGGCCAGCCAATCCCAAAATGAGGCCGCGCGAAGCTTCTTAGGCGACAGTGGCTGCTACCAAAAGCAAACTTGTCTCGATCCATCCGGACGTCCCAACACAAGGTCCCGCCACTCCATGTATTCGTCCCTGCCAACCACGGGAATCGATCGGATAGATCGCCACACACGCGACGATCTGCAAGAGACTGGCCGTACCGACTTCATCCTCCCCAGCAGGTTAGAGACGCGACTTGCGCGGGATATGTCTTCACCCAGCTAAGTAGAACCAAAAACTAGCGACAAACCAGCCCTCGCAAAATTTTTTAAGCCCGCAAGCCCATGGAGACCATGCAGGGCTAACGCTCCCGCTCAATTTCTGTCATCATGTCCCCCATGAAAACGCTGTTCTCAAACTCAACTCCAACCACCCCGTCGTCGCCAGCCTCGGCTTCCGGAAAATAAGCTTGGGGTCTAGCCCCGAAGCCACAAAAAGCCTCTGTCGCAAATGAGCGGTACAAAGCGCCAAAATCCTTGGCATGAATCATCCTACTTCTACCATAGCCAGAATGAAGAATGTTCCCCTAGGCGTCTGGATAACCTTCATCCTCATTGCCGGGACGGGGTGGGGATTATGGATCCACGACAAACTGGAAAAGCCCGCGGTGGAGCACATCGCCTCGGTCGTCCAATCACCCTATCGCAATAATCCCTCAACTCCCAATAACCCCAACTTTCCCAATCGACCTCCGGCCATAGCCGGCATGCCCGACCGCAACCTGTGGATGCAGTACTCGGCCATGCGCCAGAAGATGCTCCAGGAAAACCCTGAGCTTGCCGCCGAATATAAGGAACTCACGAGCGAAATCAGTGCCCAGCGAGACAAACTCAACGCCGCCATGATTCAAGCCGACCCCAAAGTCGCGCCGATCATCGCCAAGCTCGATGCGCTCCGCAAGGGCACCGCGATGGCCTCTCCCGTCCCCAGACCCCCAATCCAGCCCCCGGCCAACCTACCCAAATGAAGGCGATTTTTTTCAGCATAATACTCGGCCTTGGCGCCATGGAATTAGCCTCGGCTCAGACCGCCCCAACTGCGAATACGAACGCTCTAACTGTGGCGCCCAAGCCTCCAGTCCTGAGCGTCAATCCCAACGCACTTACCCCCGCCGATTGGCAGGAAATCCGAACTGCCCAGCAGGAAGCGATGAAAGCTAACCCCGACTTGCTGAAGGAAGCCGCGCAGCTTTCCCAAAAAATGCGAGACTTTCAGCACAAACTCAACCGAGCCATTCTCCAAGCCGACCCCAGCGTCGCCCCCGTCGTCGAGAGGATCGAAAACGGCCCCGCCCCGCGCCTGATTCATCCACCTTCCGGCCCCGCAGCAGCACCCAATAATACCCCTTTGCCGCCATCTGCCTCCAGCCATTGAGCTCGTAGCAAATGTGATAGCACGGGGAAAACTTGCAACAGGGCTATTCCTGCGTGCTCAATCGAGCACAAGCATCTGCAGATATTATTTCGGCGACCGGAGGAGTTTACGGTGTTTCTG
>Ga0206831_1136_pt1 | contig 21834 bp, 19 predicted proteins | sample Alteio_BWOrgCont_73_FD_152876 | JGI IMG/M metagenome (GOLD analysis project Ga0206831, IMG submission 152876) | Enriched cells from forest soil in Barre Woods Harvard Forest LTER site, Petersham, Massachusetts, United States -... | ecosystem: Environmental > Terrestrial > Soil > Temperate forest >...
AATGCGCTGGATGCTTATAATAAAGTCGCCTCATCGCAAACGACTACTGATTTCCTGATTAATATTATTCCTTCTACTATCGTCGATGCTTTTGCCAAAGGCGAAATATTACAAGTACTTTTCCTTGCCATAGTGGTAGGAATTGCATTATCGCGTATTGGTGCAAAGGGCAAAACCATTATTAAAGGCATTGACAGTATTTCGCATTTATTATTTGCCCTTGTAGACATCATCATACGCTTTGCTCCAATCGGTGCATTTGGTGCGATGGCATTTACCATTAGCAAATATGGCATTGGGACCCTTGCCTCGCTGGGCATGTTAATGCTGTCTTTTTACCTGACATGTGTAATTTTTATTTTTGGGGTACTGGGACTTATTGCCCGCTATTGTGGTTTTAGTATTTGGCGTTTTCTGGTCTATATCAAAGATGAACTATTGATTGTGTTGGGGACATCATCATCAGAAGCAGCCTTACCACGCTTAATGACAAAATTGGAACAGCTTGGCTGTAGTCAATCTGTTGTGGGGTTGGTGATTCCTACAGGTTATTCGTTTAATTTGGACGGTACTTGTATCTATTTCACCATGGCGGCAATTTTTATACTCGGGATTTTACTGCTTACTTCTAAAGGCGCGGCAGGCGTCACCGGCAGTGGTTTTATTACCCTGGCTGCTACCTTATCCAGTTTTGGTGTCATCCCTGTGGCCGGACTTACCCTGATTCTAGGGATTGATCGGTTTATGTCTGAAGCACGAGCACTCACCAATATTATTGGTAATGGCGTGGCAACGATTGTGATTGCTAAATGGGAAAATGAGCTGGACACCAAGCAATTGGCGAAAGAGCTCGGGTAGTGTTTCTTAGCGATAACTCTATTATATTTCCCTACATAATTTCACCACAGTAATCAGTATTTTCTCTAGTTCCTTTTCAGTGATGACAAAAGGCGGCATTATATAAATTACATTACCAAATGGGCGTAACCAAACACCTTCTTCAATAAAACGTGCACGTAAGTTAGCGATGATGGAAGGAGAATTATTCGTCAACTGCACCACACCTATCGCGCCCTTAACACGTACATCATGAATGTGAGGCATACTACGGCACGGCGCCAGCCCATCCCAAAGCTGTTTTTCGATAGATTCAATTTTACTCAACATATTTTCCTGCTCAAACAAATCAAGAGAGGCATTGGCTGCAGCGCAAGCTAAGGGGTTGGCCATGTAGGTTGGACCGTGCATAAACGCCTTGTCTTGCTGATCGGATAAAAAGGCTGAAAATATGTTGTCGGTCGCCATGGTTGCAGCCAGTGGTAAGAGACCACCGGATAGCGCTTTACCTATACACATGATATCAGGGGTGATACCTGCTTCATCACAGGCAAACATCGAACCGGTACGGCCAAATCCGGTGGCAATTTCATCAGCAATAAATAAAATATGATGCTTCTTACACAGGCGGTGAATTTCAGCAAGCACATCCGCAGAGTGAAAAATCATGCCTCCTGCGCATTGGACAAGTGGTTCTATTACCAGGCCCGCAGTGGTGCGAGTAATTTCACCAAGCAATTCATCAAATTCACTAAAGCTGAATTCATCAAGGGGGATATTCCATATATATTGTTTAGGAAGATAATTAGCATAGGCACGATGCATGCTCTGTTCACTATCAGGGTCAGAGAGCGACATACAGCCCATTGTGTCGCCATGATAACCATTATGAAAACTGATAAATTTGGTTTTATTCTTTTCTCCGAGGTTACGCCAATAATGCACGGCCATTTTCATGGCAACTTCAATAGCAACAGAGCCGGAATCAGAGAAGAAAGTCCGAGTGAGACCAGTTGGTACAATTTTTGCCAGGCGCTCGGCCAGGCGGTAAGCAGGCTGATGGGCCAGACCAGCAAACATTACATGGGGTAATGTTGCAAGTTGTGTAGCAATGGCTTGATGAATGTGGGGATGATTGTAACCATGACACATGGTCCACCAGGAAGAAATACCATCTAGCAATGACTGCCCATTTTCCAATATCAACGTGCAGCCCGACGCTTCGCGTACGGCAAGTGGCAGGGGAGCCGTTTGCATTTGCGTATAGGGATGCCATATATGCGGTGCTCCACTACGGAGCCAATCCTCAGAAGAGGTTTTATGCGTCATTGCCTAGCCAAATAATAGTGAAAATTGTTTTTTCAATATAGTAATAACCTCATCCTTATGGATATCAACACCTAAGGCAGCAAGCGATGTTACCCCATGCTCTTTGATACCACAAGGAACAATACCGCTAAAATGCTCAAGATCTGGGGCGATATTCAGGGCGACACCATGATAGGTGATCCATTTACGTACCCGAATACCCAGTGCAGCAATTTTAGCCTCACCATTCGCTGTTTTAACCCAAATACCTACACGCCCTTCACGGCGTTCACCGTTAATGCCGAGCTGGTGCAAGCTATTAATCAGCCATTGCTCTAGGCAGTAAACAAAATGACGTAAATCAGGGGTATTTTGTGTAGCACGGCTTTTTAAGTCAAGCATCACATAGGCAATAAGCTGACCGGGGCCATGATACGTATGCTGCCCACCGCGTCCTGTTGTATGAACGGGAAAACGATCATGCTCAAGCAGGCCAGAGGCTTTGGCACTAGTGCCTGCGGTGTAGAGTGGGGGGTGCTCAAGCAGCCAGATGAGTTCGGATGCGTGACCTGATTGAATCAAGGCTACACGTTCTTCCATGGCAACAACAGCATCCGTATAGGCAACTAATTGTGGGCTAATATGCCACTCAATTGTTCCTCGAGCTGTATTCTGGCCATGGGGAAGTTGATATTGCGAGGGTGAAAATTCCATTTGTCTAAAAAATAACCGGTTACGCGTAATCCCTGTTTGAGTTCAGCGGCGGAAATTACACCTATTTTGTCTGTAAAAATAGCGTTTTTAAGAAAATCTGGCAATAAGAATAGCTTATCTTTGTAAGGTGCGCCTGCTTCAGCAGAAACAGCCCTGCCGGTTTTAGGCGAAATATAGCATAAATTTTCTGTGCTGCCCGTTGCTGCACATTCGGATAAATCCAGGCCAAACCCCAGTAAATTAAGCAGCGTAAGCTCAAACTTCAGGTAGTCGCTGTACCAATGCTGATCGGTTTTGAGTACAGCGATCACATGATAAAGTGATGAAAATAATAGCGGTGCCGGCTCATTTTCTGGAAGACAATGTGGAATAAGGCTGCAGATACTGGCCAGGGCAGATAGGCGCCCTTTATCCCCAAGCATGATTAATGCAGAAGATTCAAGCAATTCACCTGTAATACTACCCAAATGTTCTGCTAAACGTGCTTTCCATGTGGCAAAGATAAGATTGCCCTGTTGATAGATGCCGCGGGACTTAGCGCTATTGTTGCCTCTGACTAGACCATAACATAGGCCGTGATGCTCAGAGAGCAAACCAATAATGGCTGCATTCTCACCATATTTTCGTGTTGAGATGACGAGGGAACTATCAGACCATTGCATAATAAATCTAGTGAAAGCGTAATTGACGATAAGCATTATACACAAGAATGCACATAATAGCTATTGCTTTACCTTCGATACTCTTTCTATAATGCAGTCACAGATAGTCGGATGGCTGCTTTTTCTGCAAAGGAAGAGAGGAAAGTCCGGGCTCCACGGAAAGACGGTGCTGGCTAACACCCAGCGGGGGTAACCCTAGGGAAAGTGCGACAGAAACTATACCGCCTGCTGTTGCTTTTGTAAAAGCAGGTAAGGGTGAAACAGTGCGGTAAGAGCGCACCATGCGCGCGGCAACGTTGCGTTGTAATGAAAACCCCACCGGGAGCAAAACCAAGTAGGGATAGCGCGTCTGTTTATTCAGATAAGGCATTTTCGGCCTAGCTATCCGGGTAGGTTGCTTGAGGTAACTGGAGACAGTTATCCTAGATGAATAGTCATCCCTGACGTTAAAATCAGGACAGAACCCGGCTTATAGACTATCTGTATATTAATTTAGTGAGTAGTAAATAGTATTATAGTTCTATTCACCATTCGCTACCTACGTAAGGAAAAATGCTATGATGTTACTTTCAGGACCTGAACGTAAACCTGCTGCAGGGGGGCATGCAAAAAAGCTGGTTTTTTTTCTGCATGGCTTAGGTGCTGATGGAAATGATCTGATTGATTTGGCGACCAATTTGGCTGAGGTCTTGCCAGATACACATTTTTACTCCCCGAATGCGCCTTTTTCTTGCGATATGGCACCCTTTGGCTATCAATGGTTCAGCCTGCAAGATCGTGATGAAAGTAATATGATTGCAGGCATTCGCCATGCTGCCCCAATACTGAATCATTATATTGATCACCTGCTTGCTATGCACCATCTTACCGATAAAGATGTGGCCTATGTCGGATTTTCACAAGGGACAATGATGGCGCTATATGTGGCTTTACGTAGGCCGGAAGCGTGTGCTGCTATATTAGGGTTCTCCGGAGCACTGATTGCGCCAGCATTGCTTGCCAATGAATTGACATGTCGGCCCAAAGTCTTGCTATCACATGGAGATCAGGATCAAGTGGTACCATTTGCTGCCATGAGCAGTGCCGCACGCAGCCTAGAAAGCCTGCATATTGATGTGACGACTTATGTTGCAAAAGGATTGGGGCACGGCATTGATCAGCAAGGTATCAAACTAGGTAAGAACTTTCTAAAGAATGCATTTGAGGCGTAAATGGTCTCTCAGAGCAATGCTAAAATCTCACGTATTCTACTAACGTTATTGATGGTTACAATAATGTTACGGTTAGTGAGTCTAGCCGCCACACCATTATTTGATCCCACAGAATCACGTTATGCTGAAATAGGGCGTAAAATGGTTGAGACAGGCAATTGGGTCACGCCTATGATCGATTATAATGTGCCTTTCTGGGCAAAGCCGCCATTATCATTCTGGCTGACTGCTAGCTCCTATAAATTATTTGGTATCAATGAATTTACGGCCCGCCTTCCTTCCTTTATGGTGATGATAGCCGTTGCGGCAATGACAGTAATGTTGGCCGTGCGTCATTATGGGCAGGAAGTAAAATTATTGACACTAGCGGTTATTTGCAGCCTACCGTTATTTTTTTATATGGCCGGTGGCGTTATGACCGATCCTGCTTTGGCCTTGGCTACGACACTTGCTATGTTTACATTCTGGCAGGGGATAAATAGGCCGTCTATTTATTTAGGCTATGGCTTCTTTATTGCCTTGGCCCTGGCATTACTGGCCAAAGGCCCTATTGGTATTGTCTTGGTTGGTATGCCGATTGGGGCGTGGGTATTGTGGCATAATAAATGGGCCTTGACTTGGCAGCGCTTTCCCTGGATCACAGGGAGCTTACTCACCTGCGCCATTGCCTTGCCCTGGTACATGATGGCTGAACACCGCACCCCAGGATTTCTGCATTATTTTATTGTAGGGGAACATTGGCAACGTTTTTTAGTTAAGGGATGGAAAGGCGATTTATACGGTGCGGGGCGAGCTCATGCTCGCGGAACAATCTGGCTATATGGGCTGATTGCAACATTGCCCTTCTCATTAGCATTACCGATTATTTTGGGTCGTAATGTGTATAGGAAGGTACTAACCTGTAACGATGAATGGGTACATTACATAGGATTATGGATACTCACTCCGTTACTTTTTTTTACCATGGCGCAAAATATTCTTATCACCTATGTGATAACATTGCTGCCAGCGGCAGCATTGCTCATTGTGCATGTGCTTAAAAGCTTGAAGTGGGAAACATCACCATTCTTACCCCTGCCATTTTTGCTGACTCCTCTTGCTTTCACAGTATTTTTGCTATTGCTTCATACTCCCTATGCAGGTCACATAGCCAAATCGCAGAAGCCTGTTGTTGAAGCCTATCTGCAATTACAGCATGATACGGAGGGGCATTTGATTTATGCAGAAGATCGTCCCTATTCAGCAGATTTTTATAGCCAAGGCAAGGCTATCCATGCAAAAACCCTTGAAGAGGTCAGACAATATCTTCATACTGGTCATACCAATTTTATTGCAATTACCAAAGAGCGTTTTGCCTTATTATCCAAGATGCTACCAGAAGAATTGCCAATTGTGGCAGAGCACGGGAACATGCTATTGCTGCGCAGTCCAGAATAAAGCACCATGATGACATCCAGAAGCTATGTAAGTATCGTAATCTCTGCTTTTAATGAAGAGGGCAATATACGTGTCCTTTATGAGCAGATTATTGAACAGATCAGTAAAGTTCCGTTAGAACATTTTGAAATTATCTGGGTCAATGACGGCAGTAGTGACCAGACATTACGGGAATGTCGTAAATTGGTTGAAATTGATAAGCGATGTAAAATTGTCAATCTAACCCGTAATCGTGGTCATGAAATTGCAATGACAGCCGGAATGGACTATGCCAGTGGTGACTGTGTGCTCTTTATGGATGCTGATTTACAGCATCCCGCTAAATATATCCCTAAGATGATTGCGCACTGGCAAAAAGGCGCCGATGTTGTCCTGACGAAACGCGTTGCTAATCGCGAAGAGTCACGATTGTCAAAAATATTAGGACTCCTATACTATAAAGTACTTAATTTTCTCTCAGATGTTCCTATCCCCAGTCAAAGCCCTGATTTCCGGTTGATTGACCGCAAATATGTGGAGGTCTTAAAGAAAATGGATGAGGGCGAGCGGATGTTCCGTGGACTGCTCAATTGGGTGGGTATCTCGCGCTGTGTTGTTGTTAAATTTATTGCCCCCAAACGATTATCTGGGGAAACCAAATATAATTTTCGTAAATCCCTTAGCCTTGCATTAGATGGTATTATCCAATTTTCTACTCGCCCTTTGCGTCTCGCCACCTATATTGGCCTCCTTGCTATTGGTTTTGTAGGAATAATTGGTATTTATACGTTATGGGAACATTTTGTTAAAGGCGTTACTGAAAATGGCTATGCTACCACCATCATGACAATTGTTTTTGTCAGTTCGATACAGCTGATTTTTCTAGGCATTATCGGCGAATATATTGGACGTATTCATTTAGAAGTCAAAAAGCGGCCGCTGTATTTTGCAGAGTTTATTGATAGGGATGAATAGATATGCCCCCCTTGAACGTCGTATTGTTCTGTTCTTGACGCTAGAACCGTGGGTATGTCTTTTGATAAATTTCCAGCCACTGCCAATAAATTCTTAAAAGTCACTTGCAAATTACTTACAAAAGCAGTATATACGACATGTATTAAATGAATAAAGACGGCAAGGTGGGTTTTACCCGCCTTTTTCTTTGGTTGATAGAAAATGATGCAAATTGGTGGAACACAACTTGAATTGCGTATTGCAGAAATGCTTTTGGCCTCGGTAACGGCGTTAGGCTTTGAGATCGTACGCATTAAATTGATGGATAATCGTCGTAAAACATTACAAATCATGATCGACCATCTTGATGGTTCTGTTATTACTGCTGCTGATTGTGCTAAAGTAAGCCGCCAGGTATCCGCCTTACTTGACGTAGAAGATCCCATTAGCGGAGAATATGATTTAGAAGTTAGCTCCCCTGGTATTGACAGACCGCTGGTACGGATGAAAGATTTTGAGCGCTATGCAGGCTATGAGGTAAAAATAACCCTGCATACTGCACATGATGGACGTAAAAATTTTAAAGGTAAATTAGGTAGCGTTGCTGGCGATGTATTGCATATCCAGCAAGATAATGACGAAGAGCCCACTGCACTCAATCTTGCAGATATTTCAGTTGCCAAGCTGATTATCACCGACACACTGATTGCAGAGGCAATGAAACAAGAAACTAATAATTAAGGCACTATATTATGGCAAGCTCTACAAATATTGGAAATAGTGAAATACTGCAAATCGCTGATGCTGTCGCACGTGAGAAGGGTATTCAGAAAGACTCTGTGATTGAAGCAATGGAACAAGCAATCCAGGTTGCCGGCAGAAGAAAATATGGGCATGACCATAATATCCGGGCTGAAATAGATCGTAAATCCGGGGAAATTCGTCTATTCAGAGAATTAGAAGTCGTGCACCCCGTTGAAAATACCACAACACAAATATCACTGACTGATGCCATGTCTATTGACCCTGAAATCAAGCTGGGAGGCACTATTCTTGATCCGTTACCTCCTATTGATTTAGGACGTGTGGCTGCGCAAACAGCAAAGCAAGTCCTTAAAGAGGGTGTATTGCGTGCTGAGCGTGACCGCCAATATGAAGATTTCAAAGACCGTATTGGCGAAATAGTCAATGGTGTGGTCAAGAAAGTGGAATTTGGCAATGTGACAGTGGACCTTGGCCGCACAGAAGCCATATTAAAACGGGATGCGGTAATTCGTAATGAAACCTTGCGTGTCAATGACCGTGTACGTGCATACATTGAAGATGTAAGACGGGAAAATAAAGGGGCACAGATTTTCCTTTCCCGTACCCATCCTGCATTTTTGGCAAAATTATTTGCACAAGAAGTCCCCGAAATTTATGATGGTGTAATCGAAATTAAAGCTGTTGCTCGTGAACCAGGCTCTCGCGCTAAAATTGCTGTCGTATCGCATGATCATAGCATTGATCCTGTTGGCGCCTGCGTTGGCGTACGTGGCGCACGCGTACAGGTGGTGATCAATGAATTGCAGGGGGAAAAAATTGATATTATTACCTGGTCAATTGATCCCGCCACATTTGTCGTTAATGCTTTAGCTCCCGCTGAAATTACCAAAGTAGTGATTGATGAAGATAAACACCGTATTGAAGTCGTGGTAGCAGAAGATCAGCTTAGCCTGGCTATTGGCCGTCGTGGACAAAATGTGCGCTTAGCATCACAATTAACCAATTGGAATATTGATGTATTGACCGAAGATGCAGAATCCAAGCGCCGTGTTGAAGAATTTAATAATCTATCGCAGCTCTTTATTGAAGCGCTAGATGTAGAAGATGTATTAGCACAACTGCTTGCTTCCGAAGGCTTTACCAGCCTTGAAGAAATTGCCTATGTCCCAACATCCGAACTGGCCTCTATTGAAGGATTTGATGATGCCATCGCCGATGAATTACGTCAACGTGCTCGGAATTACTTAGAAAACAAAGTCACTGCCCTCACGAACCGTTGGCAGGAACTGGGCGTAGAAGAAGCCTTATCAACCTTACCACATATGACCAATGATATTATGATCAGACTTGGTGAAGGTGGCATTAAGACACTTGATGATATGGCTGACCTTGCCCGTGATGAATTTATCGATATCATTCAAAATAGTGGATTAAGCAATGCTGATATTGATGAAATGATTATGGCTGCCCGTTCGCATTGGTTTGAGGTCGTACAAAAAACATCCTTATGATTGTTTGTGCCATAACAGGTCACACACTGACGGAAGAAGAACAGATACGGCTGGTAGTCACACCGGAAGGTAATGTTATTCCAGACATTACTGCTGACTTGCCAGCCACGGGAATATGGGTACGTTGTACCCATGAAACGATACGGAGTTTGGACCATAGCGCACTTTTTGGCGACGCTATTCTAGATATAGATGCGCTACAGGCTCAGATAGAAGCCTTATTACGGCGCCATTGCCTTGATTTACTTGCAATGTCAAGAAAAACAGGATTATTAGTGTCGGGATATGAAAAAGTGAGGACGTTACTTGCCGCCAAACAGGCTGCACTGGTAATACGGGCTAACGACAGTGCCTATAGCGCCAAAGAGCAGCTGTATATAAAGGATGCAGTTCCGGTAGTAACTTTATTTAATAGTGCAGAGCTTTCTACTATTAATAGCCACCAACATGTGGTACATATGGCACTCAAATCAGGAAAGTTAACTACAAAACTGCATAGTGCAATAAAGCGCTTAACTTATTACATGAATAGTTATGTAATAATATAGAAAAAATATAGTTGATGAATATTATTAGCATACTCATTTCACCCAATTCTTCTGATAAAATGAGTATGAGTACATTAGCAGGAATATCAGGAATATAATGAACGACACACCAGACCAAGGTAAAACAAAACTAACATTGCGCCCCACGTTACAACTGAAGAAAACAGTTGATAGTGGTTCAATACGCCAAGATCTTTCCCATGGGCGGAAAAAAACTGTTGAAGTACAAGTAAAAAAGACCCGTACATTTTCCAGTGCTGAAAATGGCACGATGGTTGAAGTCAAAGCGCCAGCACCTGTTGTTGTGCATGAAGCACCGCATACAGAGGAAAAAACTTCTTCAACACGGAAGCTGACGGAAGATGAAAAAACAGCAAGAATGCGCGCCTTGCACCAAGCCGCCGAAAGTGCTGCAGCAAATGAAATTTTGCGTGAGAATGAAAAAAATAACATCGCTGAAGAAATAGCTGCTGATGAACAATTAGCTATCTCGATACCGGAAGCAACCGCACCACAAGATGACATTGCCAGTGACGTGCTCCCTGTTCTGGATGAAGAGCCCATTATATCTGCACAGCCTGTTCTTGCCGTGCCGCTCAGTGATCATATTGCTGTTGCCCTTAGTGATGATGATGAGTTTTATAAAAAGGGCCATTCCAAACCAAAAATTATTAGTGCAGGGCGTTTAGCATTACCTGAAGAAAGTGACCGCAGCAAACGTGGCGTAAAATCGGAAGTAAAGGCGCCAGGAAAAAGCCGTTGGGAAGATCATCGCCGTCAAACGAAACTGACAACAACGAATGCTCTCGATACCGAAGAAGAGCGTATGCGCAGTTTGGCATCTCTTAAACGTATGCGTCAAAAAGCGCGACGTCATGAAGCACCAAAAGAAGTAGAAAAATTTGCGCGTGAAGTGATTCTGCCTGAAACAATCACTGTGCAAGAATTAGCCAACCGTATGGCTGAACGTGGTACGGATGTCGTGCGTGAAATTATGAAATTAGGCATGATGGTAACCGTCAATCAAGAAGTGGATGCGGATACAGCAGAACTAATTATTCAAACATTTGGCCATAAGGTAAAACGTGTTACTGAAGCTGATGTTGAAAATATCCTGATTACTGCTGCCGATAAAGAAGAAACGCTGCTACCACGGGCTCCTGTTGTTACTATTATGGGACATGTTGATCATGGTAAAACGTCATTGCTTGACGCCATACGTTCTGCTGATGTTGTTGCAGGTGAGGCCGGCGGTATTACGCAGCATATTGGCGCCTACAGGGTAAATGTAGATGATGGCCATTTTGTAACGTTTCTTGATACACCAGGCCATGAAGCCTTTACCGCCATGCGTTCACGTGGAGCAAAAGTAACGGATATTGTGGTGCTGGTCGTTGCAGCAGATGATGGTATCATGGCGCAAACCATTGAAGCTATCAATCATGCTAAGGCTGCGGATGTGCCCATTATTGTGGCGATTAATAAAATTGATAAGCCCGGCGCTGATCCTGATCGCGTACGCAATGAATTGCTCTCCAATGGTTTAGTCCCAGAAGAGTTAGGTGGTGATACCATTGTGGTAGAAGTCTCAGCTAAAAAGAAAATTAACCTCGACAAATTACTGGAAACTATTTTGCTGCAAGCGGAAGTGCTTGACTTAAAAGCCAATCCGAATCGTGCTGCTGTCGGTACAGTGATTGAAGCACAAATTGATCGTGGCCGTGGGACTGTTGCTACCATATTGGTACAAAAAGGAACTTTATCGGTTGGTGATATTGTGGTTGCTGGTACGACATCTGGTAGGGTGCGCGCCATGTATGATGATAAAGGCAAATCATTAATGACAGCAACCCCATCCATGCCGGTTGAAGTACTTGGTCTGGCTGAAGCACCTGATGCAGGGGACCCATTTTCGGTTGTTGAGAATGAACGCCAGGCACGTGAAATTGCTGAGTTCCGTGAGAAACGTTCACGTAATATTCGTACGGCTTTTGTTAATAAGGGCAGTTTGGATGATTTATTTGCTAAAGCATCCGGTAACGCTAAACTCAAAGAATTACCTATCATCATTAAAGCTGACGTCCAGGGCTCTGTAGAGGCAATTATTGGTAGTTTGAATAAATTGCTACATGAGGAGGTCAAAACCCGTATCTTACATGCAGCCGCAGGCGCAATTACGGAATCAGATGTTGCACTAGCGCAAGCCTCAAATGCTATTATTCTTGGTTTTAATGTCCGTGCCAATCCTCAAGCTAAAGCACAAGCAACTGCAGAGAATGTAGATGTTCGCTACTATTCAATCATTTACACATTAGTGGACGATATTAAATCCGCTTTATCTGGCATGTTGTCTCCACTTATTCGTGAAAACTATCTGGGTATGGCTGAGATACGTGAAATATTTATGATGTCAAAAGCAGGAAAAGTTGCAGGTTGTTACGTGACTGATGGTTTAATCAAACGTGGCTCACATGTCCGCTTACTCCGTGATAACGTTGTGATTCATGAAGGAAAGCTCAAAACATTGCGCCGCTTCAAAGATGATGTCAAAGAAGTTCAAACAAGCTATGAATGTGGTATGGCGTTTGAAAATTATGATGATATCCGTGCTGGTGATATGATTGAAGCTTTTGAATTAGTAGAAGAAAAACAAGTATTATAATGCGTAAAGAACGATCTCCTTCTGCACCAACACAACGTCAGTTGCGCGTAGGCGAAGCCATCCGTCATGCACTAGCAGAAATTTTTATTGAAGAACCACTTTATGATAATGATATTGCGGGTACGTCAATTACCGTTTCTGAAGTACGTGTCAGCCCGGACCTACGCAATGCAACAGCTTTTGTGATGCCGCTTGGCGGTGTTCAGGATGAAAAGAAATTTATACAAGCCCTCACACGGCTTACCCCTAAATTACGTGCCCGCGTTACAAAAAAAGTAGCGCTTAAATTTTCTCCTGAGCTTCTATTTCGTATTGATAATTCTTTCACTAATGCAACACGGATTGATACATTGCTACAATCTGTGCTACCTCCTACAGAAGAATAAATTTCGTAAGCACCTATTGCCAAGAATTTGCATGGTCGTGAAGCCGGATGCTTTGAGGACTTCTATTTTTGCAAGGAATTGCGCCATAGTTGCTCTCTGCGTTGATGTTTAATACAAAGCAGCCTGTTAGCAACTCCTAGATTGTTTGAGCGGTTTTCCAATTCTTAATGATTTGTAATTTTACTTTTACCACAAAGTCTCATCTACTCATTATATTGGTTTACAATAACGGCAATGGGCGGAATGCGTAGAGGCACTTAAAACCTCCGGCTTTGCCTTGGGTGAGACGCTTTATACCTTAGAACCGTTGATTTGTCTAGTATTTTTGGACTTTAGCGGATGTTACTGGAGGGGAGAATGGCGGGAGTGACGGGACTCGAACCCGCGACCTTCGGCGTGACAGGCCGACGCTCTAACCAACTGAGCTACACCCCCTAGAAACATGATAAAGGCTACCCCTTACTGCTTTTAGCAGCTTTCTAGTATGCCTTAGTAGAGTGGTGGGCGATGACAGGCTCGAACTGCCGACCCTCTCGGTGTAAACGAGATGCTCTACCAACTGAGCTAATCGCCCCTAATCTAGGATGAAGACGACTTATATAGAAGGAAATATTGTTTTGCAAGCATAAAAACAGTATGGATTATATTTGCAATATAGCCAAATAGGCAGAACTGCCTTTACTCATTTACAATGAATCACATTTTATGTCAGGAGTAAAAAAATACCATAAAATAAATTTTCATATACCCCTCTTATATGAAGAGCTGGTGTTGTTGAGTTTGCATGATTGAATGCGAAAGAGTTATGCCTTCTATCACCAAAGTTCTTTTCTTAAGTGACGAAAGGAGTACGGCAACAACTCAATGACTAAGGACTATGTTGAATCTGAGGGGAAGAAAATAAACAATCCCCGCGACAAGCCCAAGGTATTAAACCCGGAAGATGAAAAAAACTAATAATTTCTAATTGCATTAATCATGTGTTCCACATTTTCTATTGGTATGGACGGCATCATACCATGCCCAAGATTAAAAATAAAAGGTTGCTCACCAAGCATGTCAAGGATGCGGCATATTTCATTGCTGATAGTCTCTTTATCAGTTAGCAGTATGGAAGGGTCAAGATTGCCTTGAATGATTGTATGGGGCTGTAAATGCGATTTAGCCCATAGTAACGGAAGTTGGTAATCAATACTAATAGCATCAACACCCGTTTCTAAATAATCCTGATAATTAATCCCTGCATTACGCGGAAAACCAATAATAGGAATATGAGGATAATTGTTTTTTAGATGGTATACAATACGAGTAGTAGGTTCAATCACCCATTTTCTAAATGCTGCTTCTGGCAATATTCCTGCCCATGAATCAAATAATTGTATGACTTCTGCTCCTGCTTCTATTTGGGCAGAAAGATGCATAATAGTTGCATCAATCAATATATTAATTAATTTACTAAAAAAATCGCTTTTACCATATGCTAATTGTTTAACAAGGGAAAAATCTTTACTGCTTTTTCCTTCAATCATGTAAGTTGCTACTGTCCAAGGACTTCCTGCAAAACCTATAAGTGTTACATTACTGGGTAATTTTGCGGCAATAGTGCTTACAGCCTCATAAACAGGTGCTAAAAAGGTTGTTACTTTACTGCTATCCAGCTTGGATAGCTCTGTGTCATTCGTTACCGTTTCTACTATTGGACCTTTATGTTCCAAAAAATCAACATGAAGTCCTAATGCATGTGGTACTACTAAAATATCTGAAAATAGAATTGCTGCATCAACAGGGAATCGTCTAATGGGTTGCAATGTTATTTCTGTAGCAAGGGAGGGATTATAACATAATTCAAGAAAACTTCCTGCGTGGCTACGTAATTGCCGATATTCCGGTAAATAACGTCCTGCTTGTCGCATAAACCAAAAGGGAGGAATCGTTGTTTTGATTCCGTGGAAGGTTTGTAGCAATTTTTTAGAGGTTGGAGCAGAAATCATAATAATAATTATATAAGTTATATTTAATAATGAAGATGAAGATGGAAGCGTTCTATTGTGTATTAAAACTTACTCACAAAATAATCCACCAAAAAAATAATAGATTAAAAAAACTGTATAAATAGCATAACAGTCTGTATTTTATTAAATATATTCTATATTAGATGAAAATATTTTGTTTATTTAAACAGTGATTTAACAAAGTTAGTCACAATATTGTATGGAATAATACACAAGTGGATAAATAGATGCCAAGCTAATGAGGAAATGTGTATAACAATAGCGATGTGAATAAGTATAGGAGTTATTCACAAAATAATGTGAGGGATAAAAATAATGATAATAATATGAAAAATAAGAGTTTTTATAAGATATATATAAAAAAAGCTGATAAAAATATACACAAGATAATGTTGATAAAATTAGCGATGCTTGTTTTATACCCGGTTCATATGAAGAGTTGGGATTTAAGCAGGTATTTTTGTCCCTATAATGCGGAAATTATCAGTGTAAGATAGTGGTTTTTTCTCGGACATTAGGGCGTTCATTTTGGTGAGTGTTAACTCAAGCAACCTGTCCAGAAAACTATAATCACATCATCTACAGGACATCTCTAAAACCCGCTCACCTTCCACTATTACTTTATTTTTCGCAATCATAGAAATGCTAGCAGGGTAAATCTTATGTTCTTCAATAAGGATACGTGCTGCTAGTGATTCTGTTGTATCATTAGCTATAATAGGCACTGCAGCTTGCATAATGATAGGACCTGAATCCATTTCAGGACGAACGAAGTGCACGGTGCAACCAGTAATTTTAACACCAGCATTAAGTGCTTGCTGTTGAGCGTGGAGGCCTTTGAAAGATGGGAGTAACGAGGGATGAATATTGAGCATTCGATCATGCCATTGATCAATAAACCAAGGGGTAATTAAACGCATAAATCCCGCAAGGCATACTAGTTGAGCCCCATAGCGCATGATGATATCATGCAATGATTGATCAAAACTGAGTCGGTCAGCAAAATCATGATGACTAATGACAAAATGTGGAATACCAGCATTTTTTGCTCTCACGAGCCCATAAGCATTGGCTTTATTGGAAATTACAACACTGATTTCGGCAGGAAAATCGACGTGGTTACAGGCATCAATAATAGCTTGCAAGTTAGAACCGCTTCCAGAAATCAGTATTGCAAGTTTTAGCTTAGGCATATTTAATTTTTTCCGAGCTGTTCGATATGATTAAAAATTACTTGTTCTTCGCCTATTTTCTTTATAATTTTGCCAATGGTAAGTGGATGTTGCTGATGATTGGCAAGTAATGTTTTAACTGTTTTTTCATACTCAGGAGCAACAATTAGCACCATACCAATACCGCAATTAAACGTACGTAGCATTTCTAGTGGTGCAATATTTCCCTGCTGTTTCAGCCAGTTAAAAATAGCAGGCATCTGCCATTTTGTACAATCAAGTGTCGCAGCAATATTATCTGATAATATACGCGGAATATTTTCAAGCAATCCACCACCTGTAATATGAGCTAGGGCTTTGACATAGCCTGCCCTGATTGGTTCAAGACAGGATTTAACATAAATAACTGTTGGGGTAAGTAAGATATCTGCAAAATTTTTACCTGCTGCAAAAGGAGCAGGATCATTAAAAGCAATACCGGCATCAGTAAGAATATGGCGTACCAAAGAAAAGCCATTAGAATGAATACCACTTGAAGGAAGTCCAATAATCACATCGTCTTCATTAATATCTCGACAGGGTAAAACAGCATCACGTTCAACAGCACCGACAGCAAAACCGGCTAGATCAAAATCATGCGCTTTATACATACCAGGCATTTCAGCTGTCTCGCCACCAATAAGCGCACAGCCTGCCTGCCGGCAGCCTTCAGCTATACCAGCGATGACATCACGTGCTACGTTATTTTCAAGTTTGCCTGTTGCAAAATAATCAAGGAAAAAAAGTGGTTCAGCCCCCTGCACTACTAAATCATTGACACACATAGCAACCAAGTCAATACCAACTGTGTCATGTTTTCCCGTGTCAATAGCGATACGCAGTTTAGTACCAACACCATCTGTTGCTGCCACCAGAATAGGGTCTTTATAACGGCAGGCAGCTAAATCAAATAAGCCTCCAAACCCTCCTAAATCAGCATCTGCTCCAGGACGAATAGTTGATTTTGCCAAGGGTTTTATTGCTTCAACCAAGCTGTTACCAGCGTCAATATTAACGCCAGCATCAGCGTAAGTAGCTTGTGAAGTCTTGTTTGGATGTGTCATATTAGTATTTGTATAGTAGTCAATAAATGTTTATATAGTAATATACTCATGCAACTCTTAAACTTGAATGAGTATAAGCAGATGAATTGTAATATAAATACCCAAAAAAAACTATTAGATATTTTATATAGATTATGTGTTTTCTCAAAAAGCCTCACTATTATCTAGCCTATATACTTGCAATAATCATTGATTGTTTTGCCTATAGCAGTTTAGCGCATGATATTTATACTATTGCTGTTCCTATTGCTGCGAATGGACAAAATGCGACAGAAGCACGTAATAGCGCTATTGCAGCAGGGGAACAAAAAGCGTTGAATCAATTATTGCAAAAATTAATTACGTCAACCAGTCATAAACCTCTTTCTGCGAGTAGCAGTGAGTTGGTGAATAGCACAATACAGAGTTTTGAAGTAAGTAATGAAAAAATTACTAGTAACAGTTATCAAGCACAGCTTTCTGTATCTTTTTCACCATCAATAGTACGGGCATTCTTAAATAAATCGGGCATTTCCTTCTCAGAAAAATCAGTTATACGGACATTGATACTGCCAATCTATAAAAACAAAGATACTATACTACTTTGGGAAAATACCAATAGTTGGCATGATCATATAAATACAGCGATACAGGCATCTGGGAGCAATCGTTTTCTATTACCTCTTGGTGATTTAGAAGATATTGCTGTCCTTGATAAGGGTGGAATCGATACGGTAGATGGCAGTAAACTAACACCATTTTTTACTAAATATGCAGTTGATACCATTATAATTGCCAGTGTTAACTATGATACAACAACAAATAGCTTGCATGTAACTGAATCCTCATATGATGGACAAAACCAACCTCAAATCACCAATAAAGATTTTGTTGCAGAAGATAAAGAAACGGTTGCACAGTTAATGGATAAAGCAGCAGCAGATTTTATTCCTGTTAGTAAAACAGCCATGCATGCAGATAAAGAACAAGGGGCAGCAACAGAACTAACCGCTACTATTTCTTTTAAAGATTTAAAAGAATGGGCATTTTTGCGCAATAAGCTAGAGGAAATACCACAAATTCATAAGCTGAATGTTATAACACTAGCGCTTAATGAGGCACAGATTACAATTTCTTATACGGGTGATCTGGAAAAACTTACGGCCAGTCTTAGCAATGCAGATTTGTCCTTAAATAAACAAGGAGATCATACTGTTATTAACAAAATAAACCAACCTTCATCATAGGAACGTCATATGAGCACCAAAGAGCGGGCACTATTTTGGTTAATTATTTTGGTCATTATTGCGGTATTTATAGCACATATCCATGGCATATTATTGCCATTTATTGTGGCGATTGCTACGGCGTATTTCTTAGATCCAGCAGTTGATAGGCTGGAAGCTTTCAATATGAGTAGATTATCGGCAACATTTACCATTATGGGGATATTTTTTGGTATATTGATTATATTAATCTTACTTCTTGCGCCTCTTCTCTATAATCAATTCCAGGAATTTTCTGAGAAAATACCAGAATATTCACAATATGTGCAACAAAACCTGATTCCTAGAATCTCTAAATTATTGATTAGCACTAATGCAGCGTCAGCACAGGACATACAAAATGCACTCAAAGATGTTTCTGGTACAGCCTTCCGGTTTCTAGGAGAAATGCTGGCGGATATTTGGCATTCAGGACTGGCATTGGTGAATTTGATATCACTACTGGTCATTACACCGGTTGTGACTTTTCATGTATTGCGTAATTGGCATAAAATTATTACTACAATAGATGGGCTCTTGCCGCGTCAACATATAGAAGAGTTTCGTTACCAATTTTCTTTAATGGATAAAGCGCTATCTGGGTTTATTCGCGGGCAAACCAATGTTTGCTTAATCATGGGTACCTATTACGCAATAGGACTGTCGCTTGTAGGACTGCAATTTGGCTTTTTTATTGGTTTTATGACAGGTATATTGACCTTTATTCCTTATATTGGGGTATTTGTGGGTACATTAACAGGAATAACGGTAGCTTTTTTTCAATTTGATCATAGTATAGGGATCTTGATGGTAGCAGCGGTATTTGTTCTTGGGCAACTGCTAGAAGGCAATATTATTACCCCTAAATTAGTTGGTGATAAAGTTGGATTATCACCAGTATGGCTGATTTTTGGTATGTTATCAGGTGCAGCATTATTTGGGCTTATGGGCGTATTAATTGCAGTACCAACAACAGCAGTTGTTGCGGTGCTTATACGTTTTGCTGTTAGCAAATACTTACAAAGCGCGCTCTATACGGGATTAAGACGTTAGGATAATCAATTATGGCGGAACAATATTCTTTTCCGTTTGGTAATGAGAATATTTATCGGGTAGATGATTTTATCCCTTCAGCGGAAAATAATGAAGCATATCATTTTATTTACCGCTGGCCGGATTGGGGCAAGCAACGCTATGCATCAGTTTTTTTACTTTATGGTCCAGTTGGCTGTGGAAAAACACATCTCTCACATATTTGGCGATCATTATCAGAGGCCGTATTTTTAACAACGGAACAATTGACAGAACCAAAACGGAATGCGGTTATTATTGAGGATATTGACCAATGGAGTTATGATGAAGAAATGCTGCTGCATTTTCTCAATAATGCTATAGAAGATAAGCAGTATGTTTTATTGACCTCCGCTGTTCCTCCTGCACAACTGCCATTTACATTGCCAGATCTTACCTCTCGCCTTCGTGCTGTGCCATCACTCGCTATCGCTCCTCCAGGTAGTGAATTATTACGACTCGTACTCATGAAACAATTTGCAGATCGGCAATTACGTGTCTCGAATGATGTGATTAATTATATCATTACCCATTCAGAACGTTCATTTACAGCGATAGCAGAGTTGGTAAGTGCTATTGATAAGAAGGCAATGAAGGATAAACGAAATATCACTATTCCATTGCTCAAGGAGCTATTTGACGATATTATGCAGGGAACAAAATAATGGCAGGAAAGATAAAAAATTATGCGGCATAAAAGTTTATTTGGTTCGTGGTGGTGGACAATAGATCGTGTAACATTGATCGCGATTGCAGTTATTATTGTGCTCAGTGCGATTATGATCGCTGCTGCAAGTCCTGCCGTTGCTGACCGTATTGGTGTAGAGTCTTTTTATTTTGTACGTAGGCAGCTACTCTTTTTAGTCGTTGCCGCAGTGATTGTTGTGACGGTATCTTTTCTTTCACCTGTTGTCATACGCCGCTTAGCCATGCTTGGTTTTCTTGGCTGTCTGGTAACGTTAGTATTAGTGTTATTCAAAGGGGTGGAAATTAAAGGTGCCCATCGCTGGCTGAGTTTAGCGGGATTTTCGTTGCAACCGTCGGAATTTATCAAGCCGTGTTTTGCTGTAGTAACGGCGTGGATTTTATCAAAACGGTTTACAGGTACGGCTGGGGGATATCGCAGTTTTATTATTGCTACTATATTATACGGTATTGTCGCCCTGCTTTTAGTCTTACAGCCTGATATTGGTATGACTATTACCATTACGTCTGTCTGGTGTGGACAGCTATTTCTGGCAGGATTGCCATTGCTTTGGATAATGCTTGCGGTTGTCCTTGGTGTTATTGCGATACTCGGTGCCTATCAATTTTTACCTCATGTAGCCAAGCGTATTGATGGATTTATCGACCCAGAAAGTGGTGCTAATTACCAAATTAAACGATCGCTAGAAGCATTCAAACATGGTGGTTTTTATGGCCGTGGTCCAGGGGAAGGAACCATTAAGCAGCTACTGCCTGATTCGCATACGGATTTTATTTTTGCGGTTGTTGGCGAAGAATTGGGCATGATTACTTGTCTGCTGATCCTGGTATTATTTGCAACCGTTGTGTTGCGTGGTTTTTCGCGGGTATTGCATGAGTCCGATGCATTTATTGTTTTTGCAGTAGCGGGGTTACTCATGCAATTTGGGATACAGGCAATGATTAATATGGCTGTTACCTTGCATCTTTTGCCGACCAAAGGCATGACCTTGCCTTTTATTAGTTATGGTGGCTCATCAACGCTGGCAATTGCACTGGCTGTAGGGATGATGCTCGCACTTACCCGTAAACGTTATGAACTAGCGACACTCGGCGTTAAAATACAAAGGGTGAGGTAATGATGGGAAGAAAAATATCCGTGATACTGGCGGCAGGTGGTACGGGAGGGCATATTTTTCCTGCGGAAGCATTAATGGAAGAATTCCTAAAGCGTGGTCATGACGTCACGGTGATTACGGATAGTCGCTATAAAGATTATAGTGGCACTGTTGCCATTCCTAATAATGTACGTTTTATTCGTGCAGCATCACCGCATGGCAATATAATAGAGCGTGTCGGTTCAATCATTGAAATAGGTCGTGGCTATTTGCAAGCCAAGGCCATTATTGATGAAAAACGTCCAGATGTGGTAGTTGGATTTGGCGGCTATCCTTCATTTCCAACGATGGTTGCAGCAAAAACTGCACGTATCAAAACAATTATTCATGAGCAAAATTCAGTATTGGGTAAAGCCAATCGGTGGCTGGCACCAAGAATAGATGTAATTGCAACGT
>Ga0206831_1137_pt1 | contig 21773 bp, 19 predicted proteins | sample Alteio_BWOrgCont_73_FD_152876 | JGI IMG/M metagenome (GOLD analysis project Ga0206831, IMG submission 152876) | Enriched cells from forest soil in Barre Woods Harvard Forest LTER site, Petersham, Massachusetts, United States -... | ecosystem: Environmental > Terrestrial > Soil > Temperate forest >...
ACTCGGCCGGGGCTGTTGTCGGTTTACTCGCCGATCGCGGGAAATCCCACCGTAAATTATTTGAAAACTTTTATCACGCCGAACCTGGTGAAGACTTTGCTGGCCATCGATTCGGCGGGGACGCTGTGGGGAGAAAATTCTCCCGGCGTGCTGACGCAGATTTCTGCGGCGCTGACTGCGAATGCGGCGGCCAGCTCGACTTCGCTATTCAGCCGCGAATACATTGCGCAGCACGACGGCAATTTCGGTTTGGATATTCCGCGGCAATTTGACGGCACGAATTTGGATCGCGTGAGCCAGGTGGGGCCGGGAGCGGGGCCGGCAGCCGTGGCGGATGTAATTGCAAATATTTCGGCAATTTCGCGGACATCGAATGTGGTGACGGTGACCACGGCCACGCCAACGGGGATGCTGCCCACGGACCAGGTGACCATCGTGGGCGTGACGGACAGCAGCTACAACGGAACATTTGCGATTGCGTCGATCATCGATTCGCTGCACTTCACTTACGCGCAGACCAACTCCAATTCTCCAAGCAATCGCGTCTAAAAATCGTCACTCGCGCCCAACTCGCACAAAAGCGCACAGGCTGAAGCCTATGCCACAAAAATTCTTGCTACTCAAACCAGCGGCGCATACCCAGCCCTGGAAGAAAACGGCCTTCGCCTTCGCCCCGTCTGCTGCTCGCGCTGCGTTGCCCGCACCACCAAGTCCTCCAGCGCGTCTGATGCTGCAATGTCCCATCGCTCCGCCTGCGGAGCTCCACGAGCCGCTCCCGCCATGGCCGCCGCCGCATACGCCAGCGCTTCCTGCGCATTGCGAATCAGCACCGGGCTGGTCGAGTCCACCAGGTCCGGATACGACGCTTGATATCGCAAGCGAATCTGCGTGTCTTGCGTAGCCCCCAGGAAATACAATCCGTCCGCGCGCCATTCCCAAAAGCGCAGCGTCTCTACTTGCGGCTCCGACGGCAGACCATCGTGGTCCGTCATGTCCACCATCTCGACAAAATCGTCCGAGCTGAGGTTCAGCCGCTCCCACAGTTTCACCGGCACCAGCAAGTCCGTCGGCAACTGGTTCGGCGGCGCGGTCGCGTCCGTTATGGACACTTGGATCGACGGATCCACGGCAGTCACCGCTGGCAGCCCCAGCAAAACGTCGTCCATCAAGAAGCTGCCCGACTGCACATTGGCCAGTGAGCGCTGCGCCTTGCGATACCCCGCGTTCACGTACGGCAGCAGCACCGTATCGGTGAATAAATTCCCCGCCGCATCGTTCAGCAGCGAGCGCACCAGCGCCGTGATCTGCCCCGCAGTGTTACAAGCTGTTGTTCCAACGACAGGCATGTAAAGTCCTCCGTGGTCCGTGGCCCGCGACCCGTGGCACGTGACGATCGAAAATCTCAGTTAAACGAAATAAAGTGGTCCCTTGAATCATCTTTGTAGGTCACGGCTTCACAGGCTGCGGAAAAAGTAGATTATTTTGTCATTCTGAGCGGAGCGAAGAATCTCTCCTTGTTTTACACCTATGAAAAGAAAGAGAGATTCTTCGCTCCGCTCAGAATGACAAAAGGTGTGGGGTGTTTTTCCGCAGCCTGTTCAGCCGTGACATTCAGGGCGCTGAAAATCGAGGGCTTTAGCCCCTGACGTTTGATCGCCTTTGCCAGTGGGCAATTCATGAGGTGGCCTGTTGCTAAGCATGTGGATTTCAACACGGGCCACGAGTCACGAATCACGAGTCACAGCCTCCTGCGGCAGCGGCGACTGCTTCAAATACGCCGCCACTCCAATAATCGCGGACATCAGCGCGCTCACCGCTGCAATTGCCAGCGTGGCGTGCAGCCCAGCCTGCAAATTAAAATGCTGCGGATCGATCCCCACGGCCGCAAACCCGGTGATCACTCCATTGGCCCCGCCGGCAATTCCCGCCGCCGTCAGCCCTCTCCACCACACCGCAAATGTGCTCCACCCGCTCATGGGCTCCTCTTAAGTGGCATTGGCTTTATGTGGCATAGGCTTCAGCCTGTGCGCTCTTAGTCCAAGCAAGATTGAACCCTTTCGAGAGCAGCGTCCCTGCAAGCACTAAACCCGCACAGGCTGAAGCCTATGCCACATAACTCGTTCAGGCGCTCACGGGATCCTCTTTACTTTGTGGTAATGAGGGGAGCGCTCGGTGCGTTTGGGTTTGAGGGCACCGTTGCCGCCGAGGCCGCTGAACACGCCGACTCCTCGCCCAGCGTATCCACCGTGGTCACGCAATAGGAGTACACCGATCCCGCCACCACAGTGGTATCCGTATAAGTCAGGCCCGCGGCAAGCGTTGTGTTTACCTTTGCGTAAGTCACGGTAGCCGTGCCGCCGCCCACGCTTACCGCCGTGTTGGCCGGACCACGATAGATGTTGTACCCACTGACCGTCCCCGATCCACCCACCGGTGAAGGTGCGGTCCACGCGAGCGTCACGCTATGCGCCGTCCCAGTAGGAAGCCCCTGCGCGCCAACTTGCATGGCGGCGAACATCCCCGCCGCCAGCGCCAGCCCAAAAGCCTTCCGAAAATAATTTCCCCTGACCCCGATCATGAGTAGTGTCCTCCAAGTAGCACAGGCACTTTGCCTGTGCGCTTTTCGCCAAATTTAAAGAGAGCGCACAGGCAGAGTGCCTGTGCTACACGACGGGTTTTCACGGGCCACAGGTCACGGACCACGGGCCACGTAATCTCTACTGCTTCAGCTCCACCAAAAACATTTCCGGCGTAATGGCATCCGTCGCGGCCACATTAAATTGCAAATTAATAGTCACCGCCGAAGAAGTGCTCACCGCCGCCGTATCCAGCTTAATCGAGTTGGTCCCCGCATTGCTGTCCTGCCCGACGGTGGAAATATTCTGCGCGCTGGTTGATCCCGCATTGTTCATTACGATGTAGCTGAGGTGCTCCAGCTGGTTGGCCGCCCCAGCCGGCTGCGTAAGCGTCGTTGACGTCCCGCCAAAAGACAGCGTATAGCTCACCGCCGCTGTCCCCGTGGTGTGCTTTGCCAGCGCGGTGATGATGATTCCCTGCCCCGCGCCCATCACGCCCGCCGGCAGGGTACACGTAAAGTAGGTAGCCGCCGCGCCCGTTCCCGTGACGGCCGACGCTGGCCCTTGATAGGCGCAGGCCGAACTATCCGCGCTGCCCACCGTCAACACGGCGCCATTGTTTTCAATTTTTTTGAAGCGATGCGCGGTCGAGTCACAGTAAAGAATGTCTGTCCCTGAAACGCCGCCAGGCGCGGTCCCTTCCGGGCAAGCCAGCGAAGTCCCCGTGATCGCCGCAGGCGTCGTGTTGCCAATTGCCGGAGGCGCTGCAAAATCCGCAAGCCCCGCCACGGACGTCACTGTCCCGTTGTTGTTGATCATCCTCCAGCGATGTGCCGTGGAGTCCGAGTACAGCAAGTCCACGCTCGCCACACCTGTTGGCGCAGTGGTTTCCGCGCCAGAATAAAATTTGTATCCGTGCACGCCGCCATTAAACGCAAACTGCGCGCCCGTGGGGATGGCCGCATATTGCGCCGCAGTCAAATTGAAGCCCACAAATCCGGTGCCCAGCCCTCCGCTGAATCCGCAGAACAGGCAGGAATTTCCGTTGTTCTCCTCGGTCAGCCAGGTGCGCATGGCGTTGCCCACCGGCGCCGGCGATTTGGTCAGCTCTCCCGTCGTGGTTGTCAGCGTGAAGGTGCACGTTCCATTGGTCACCGCCGTGGAATTAAAATAATTTGCTTCCGCGCCCGCGCTGGTGCCGAAATAGAAATTGCAACTGGAGGGAAAATAAATCGCTGTGCTGGCCGATAGGCTGATCGAGCTGGAGGCTCCCACCGCCTGCGATATTTCCGGGCTGGGGGCGGATTCGCGCCCGGCGACGTCCACCGCAGTTACTGTAAAGTAATACGTGGCGGCAGATAGCGAACCGCTCCCGGTTCCGCTGACCACTGTTTGTGGGCGCCGGAACACGTGCCCGATCATCTGCTCGCCGGCCGGCCCCAGGCTGTCGTTCCCGCCGCTGGTCAGCACCTCGGTGGTCTGCACGTCGTAGCCCGTCTGTGTGATGCCCAGGTCGCATCCCGAATAGCTGCCAAAGAGATTGCCCCAGTAGCCCACGCTGGACGTTCCGCTGCCGCCGTTGCTTGGGCCCTCATAAATCCAGTCCCGGCAGTTCACCGGATTGCCGGAGTTTTGCGCCGTCCCCGCCAATTTTGAAAATCCCGTGGTTTGCCCGTGAACAAAAATGTTGCTACCAGGCAGCGCTCCGCACGCGGCGGCGCTATACAGCAGCGACTGGCTGGAGGCCAATTCATCACCCGTCACGATGTTGTCCAGCGTCACTTCGCTCACGGAATTGCAAGTGGCAAAATTGATGAATCCCAAATCGTAGTTGTCCTCGATGTCCGTTGTGCCGTCAAACGCCAGCGTGTTGCCGGTCGGGCCGCCGCCGCTGGGAAATGGGATGTCCACGCGAATGGTGTGCGAGACAAAAGAATTGTCGCGGAAATCGAAGACGCTGGTGTGCCCTGTGTTGGTCAGCCCCAAAAACCAAATCGCGGGGATGGAGTTATTTCCATTGGCGCTGTCATTCCAGTTGGTGCGGTCGAAGAGGCTGAAAAATGCGTTGTTGTCCACCTGCAGCATGGGTCCGCTGCCCGTCCAATTGGAAAAGGTCACATCCTGCGTGGTCACATCTCCCTGCGAATCCTGAATGATTCCGGCCTGCGCCGAGCTCAGACAAACATGCGACAAGTCCAGTCCGCTGCCCGCGCCATAATCCACAAACAGCGCTCCCAGCGTTTGATACCCAAGAATCTGGCTGCACGACAGCGTCCAGTTTCCCTGCGAGTACACTCCGCCCGTGCCGGTGATGGAAATTTGTCCTGTGCCTCCGCTGCTGGCCAGGCTGCCCTCCACGGGCAATCCATACAGGAGAATCGATCCGGTCTGCACGATCTTCACGCCTGCCATTCCCGACCCTGGAAATGAAATCGTGGACATGTACCACTGTCCCTCGGGAATGAACACGGTCCCGCGGTTGCTGATCGAGGGGCTTCCATCGCCGGCGGCGGCGCTGATCGCCTGCGCGATGAACATGGAGTTGTCCGGAAAGGTGAACGAGCCGCTTACCGTGCTGGAAGCGTTAGCCGCTAGCACCAGATTCAGCCCGCCGTTTGCCCCCGACGTAATTGTGGTGATCAACGCCTGGTTGGTTGCCGCCGCCGGTGGCGTCTGCGGCCAGAACCCGTTGCTGCCCGCCCACGTGTTTGTTTCCGAGCCCTTGTCGATAATTCCGCAGGTCTGCCCAGCCGTAAAACCGGCGCAAGCAAACGAATATCCCAGCGGCGCGTAACTCCCACTGGCGTCGCTATATACCAGATAGCCAACAGCGTTGCTCACCGCCGCCCAATATACGCCTACATAATTCAGCGGGGTGCGCGTCGCGGGCGCGTTGGTAATCGTCACCGTCGCTCCCGTGGACGTCGCCGACGTCCCGAAATGTGCGTCGATGGCCGCGATCTTGTAGTGCACCGTGGTCGACCCGGTCGCGCCAATCACATTGGCATTTGGCGCGGCTCCCTGTGCCGGAGTGGCCAGCGTCGATGCCGGCCCCGCGCCGGCAATAAAAATTCCGCAGCCGTTTTTGAAATTATTGTCGCCCGCAATGGTCAGCGCATTCGTGCCGCTGCTGATCGATCCGGTAGTGTGCACTCCGTTGAATGCGGATTGATCGCACCCGCCCGCCGGCATGTACGCGGTGATGTCGCGCCAGGGATCTGATCCCTTAAATCGCTGCGAAGCCGCCCACTGGTTGTCCTGATTCACCGACGGAATGGGCGCCCCACCCACGGTTAACGAACCAGTAATTGCCGCCGATCCTTGCACCGTCAAGTTCCCAGCGAGCACTAGCGAAAACGCCGAGATGCCGTTGGTGGTGGTGATGGTCGAAAACGTGGGCGCCGTGGGATCGCTGGGCAAAATCACATTGGGAATTTGCTTGGTGGTGATCGAAGGCCCGCTAATTTCAATTTCATAGCGCCCCGGGGCGGCATAGAACGTGTAGTTGCCCAGCCCGTCCGACGTGGTCGGATTGGCCAGCGCCTGCGTCAGCCCCGGGTCCGAGTAAATCAGCGCCAGGGGCGTGCAAGGCTGCCCCGTCGCCGCCGAAGTGCAAATGCGCACCGTCGCCCCAGCCATGGGCCGCCCCTGCGCGTTAAACACGACATCGTCCTTGCGCGATCCCTGCGCCCGCAAATCCCCTGCGCACAGCAATGCCGCCATCGCAAGCAAGCACACAATACTCAGTTTCACTCTGTTCATTTCCATTCATCCCCTGTATGAAATGCGCTTTATGTGGCATAGGCTTCAGCCTGTGCGCTTTTGGTCCGAGCAAAAACTAAACCCTCGGAGGGTCTAAATCTTGCGCGCACCAAAATCGCACAGGCTGAAGCCTATGCCACCAAACACCATCCAAATGACCGTCTCTACCTGTATTAGGCTGTGTGCATCAGCCTTTATCAGTGTTCATCTGTGGATTCGTTGTGAAGTTACTCTCTCCCCTTCTCCAGCCCACGTTGCTGCTTTAGCGGCGCGACCACTTCCAGCGGCGACTGAATCAGCCCCAGCGCCAGGGCCTTCTCGCGATTCAAAACCGCATGGCATGACTTGCACACTGCGACGCCGGGCTTCACGCGATCGCCGCACCCCGGGCACTCCTCGGTCTCGCGCACCTGGTAGTACCACTCTTTCTCCGTGCCCAGCTTGGCCGCCGCACGCCGCTGCAAATCGTGAATAAACAAAAACGAGTGCGAGCGTTCCCACTCGCGGTCCGCCGAAGCCACCAGCGCGCGATAAAATTCATCCAGCTTCTCTTGCGCGCTTTTCAATTCCTGTTCGGTCGGCGCTTCGCCCGCACACACGAACACTCCCATGAAGCTGTTCTCGCCGGCGTCCGAATTAATTTCGCGGCAAATGTCGTCCGCAATTTCTCGCGCCGTAATCGCCAGTGGCAGCGTGCGCTTGTCGCCGTAGTCCATGACAGCCGTGCGCGGGGAAACGCGTGTCAGCGCGAATCTCTCTGCGCCAGTACCTTTCGTACCTTCGCCGCGCCCCGCAATTTGAAATGTCCCATACATCCGGTGGGCCATGTAATTCTGCTCGGTGATGTTGCAGATCACTGCCATCTCGCTCTGCATATCTTTATCTCTCCCTTTTTGTGCTTTTAAATCGTGACGCGCGCTCTGACGTGGCATAGGATTCAGCTTGTGCGGCTCTAGTCCAAGCAGGATTGAACCCCTCTTAAGGTTGCGTTCTTGCCAACACCAAAAGCGCACAGGCTGAAGCCTATGCCACGCAAAGCCCATTCGGTTTCAGGCCGTTTTTCCACCAGTCACTAGTCACCCTTCGCAGGAGCTCAGGGAAAACCGGTCAGTAGTCACAGATCGCTCACGACCCCAGCGCATCCATGGCCCAGTCGTCATACTCGCGCTCCTCGCGCCGCGCGCGATCCTCCAGCGCTTCCTTCTTCTTCGCCGAAGCAACCCCGCGGCTGGTTTCAATGGCCCGCGCCACATGCCGCGCCGCCGCGGCAGTCAGCTGCACAAACTCCCCGCGCGGCCCCTCCAGCGTAAAGCAATGCTCAAAATCCCCCCGCGAAGGATAAGGCCCCAGCGCCGCTACTCTTCGCCCGCCAACAAATTCCGCAGTAGCCGCGGCCCACTCCACCGGAGACCCGTAACTCTCCGGCGGCATCCAGCGCTCAATATGCCAGCGATCGTGCGGCAAATATTTTGGCTCCCGCCGCAGCTCGACCACCTCGCGCACGAGCGCCCCGCTTGCAGGATCGTGGTCTTCCCACTTTCCCCCAATCCAGTCCAGCCGAGACCATCCCCACACCGCCCGGTAATTGGCCTCACCAAAGCGATTCACTCCGCCCGCAAGCAACAGTTCCCGCGCAACTTCCGCGGAAGCCTCATGCGTTTCTCGAAGAATGCGGATCATAGATACTTGCGTGTGATGGGTGGGGATTCCATTGAGCTCAATATATACTTGGAATCACTCTTGATTTGACGGCCGGTATAGATACGACTAAATCAATGCAGGCGATTTGAGGGGTGTTTCCTGATCCAAGAACGCAATTTCATGGTGGCTTGGTAGGAGCCTTCCAGAGTGGCTAGGCCTACAATTTCACTCTTGAACGTAGCGAGTGGAGTAATTAAGTACTCGATTGAGGCTAGAATTTCAGTGAACGAATTTTCATGGGACACTTCCCGTTCCCGGTAGGAAGCGGTATTCGTCGCAAGTTCATACATTACCGAATTCGGAATACCAAGGACGAATCCGTTTGCCAGCAGAAAATGGTCTAACGCTGTTACGGCCGTTCGTTTATTGCCATCCACGAACGCGTGGTTGGCGATTAGCGAATGAAAAAGGGCGACTCCTTTTTCAATTACGGTGGGGTAGATATCCTGTCCGAATGCCGATTGAAAGGGCCTGCCAACGGCGGACTCAAGAAGCGCCCGGTCGCGAACACCCTCGGCCGCTACCTTTTCTGACGATGGCCAGAATACCTCCAGGAGCTCATCGTGAATGTACTCCACGTATTGAGTTCCCAGCATGCAAAGACGAATTCTATTTGTCTTCTTTGGCAAGTTGATCGAGGCAATCGTAGTACTTCGCGGCAGTGTATACCAAGGCCGGATTGGGATTCTTGATCCCGGCCTTACGCAGTTTCGCTCGCACTCGCGGAGAATTCTTCTTCACATTGCGCGCGAGTTCGACAAGTGCACGGCGTGCTTCTGGACTCATATAGGAAGTATACCACGTTCACCGCGAACGTAATTCCGAATGCGCAGGAAGGATAACTTCATCAGTGCTGCACATTCCTTGTGCCCCCAGGAATCACAAGTCTCGATTCACGAATTAGGTCGATTTCCGGAACTGCGCAGAGAATGTAATCACATCAGTGGTCGCTGAAGTCGGATAGGCCGCGCCGCCCGTGAATTCCGCGCCGCTCGATCCGGTGGTGTAGCCGCGCATCTTCCAATTATTGGCCGCGGCGCCCTGCTGCATTTGATACTGATTGGGTGTTCCGCCCTGCACCGTAAAATTGGCCTGCACCGGCCCGTAGGCAGGATCGGTCATGCTGCTCTCGACAGTCTCGCCCCGCACGCCCATTTGCGCGATCAGAGTGGTCCAATCCACGGCGTCGCCACCGGTAGGATAATTTCCCGAAAGCGCCACCGTGCCAAACACGTAAAGCTGTGTTCCCCCAGGATCGACATCCGTAAGCGTTAGTGTGACAGCCATGTTTTCTCTCCTGATTTTTTGTGTCCTGCATTTGAAACACGAGATTCGTGCTTTCGCGTGGCATAGGCTTCAGCCTGTGCGGTTTTAGTCTAAGCAAGAACTAAACCTTGGAAGGGTTTAAATCTTGCAAGGACTGAAACCGCACAGGCTGAAGCCTATGCCACGCAAAGCTATGCCACAAAAGCCCGCAACCGGTGACCGGCCACGCATCACCCTTCGCAAAAGCTCAGGGCGAGCCAGTCACCGGTCACGTATTTACGCTCTAGTACCCATTCGGCCGCGCCAGCGTATCGATGTAGCTGCCGCTGCGGGGAGAGTCGTTCCACACCTGGAATCCGGTGTCGAAATAGAAAATGAAGGATGCGGAAATGCCGCCGCTGGCCCCGTAAATCGGAAACACGGTTTGCCCGCCCACCTCGAAGAAGTCGATGTCCTTCATCACCGCGCGGCCCCAGTGTGATAAGTCCAGGAAATCCACGCGCGTCTGATCGGCGTTCACGGAAGACTTGATGGGAATGCCGGACATGGTTTTTTTTCCAGAGAAGAGCATGTCCAAGTCGCTTGCGCGTCCGCCAGGCCCTTCCTTTACGATTTGAGAAACGGTGATGCCCAGATTTTCCCAGGCGTGTTCCTGTTCCACCGAAGTGTATGCAATTAGCTTACCCAGTTGGTTAATTCCCAATGCCTTACGCACCTTGTTGATGGCCAGCCGTGCGTGTCCCGGAACCAGTGCAGCGTTGCCGGCATTCACGCGCGGCGTTTGCAGTTGTTGCGGATAGGTGGCCCGGTTCAGGTTCAGCCAGGTGCCCGTGGTGGCGTTATTCTGATGATACTTGATGCCGTAAAGCGATACTGGCTGTGCGCCGCTCAGCCCGTCGTGCACAACCAAGTCGTTGACCGACGTGCCGCTGGGCACGTTGTCCACGGTAATCGTCTGCGTGGAGGAAATGGGATCGGCCGCGGTGACGTTGGAAACTACGCTGGCGGCCACGTTTCGGTTGGTGGTCAATGTGGGATCGTAAATCTGGATAGTCTGCCCCACGTATACGAGAGCAGCGCCGGTGGGCACAGCCATGGTAAACGTGTTGCTGGTGATGGCGCTGATGGTGCCCAGCACGCCGTTGCCGGCGGTCTGAATCACCTTGTCCAAAAATGCGCGAAATTGCTTCATGCCGCTGGCGATTTCGCGCTTCACGGCATTCTCGATGGCCTTCTCTCGAGAGTTCGACGCGTATTCCACGAGCTTGGTAATCTGCACCGCGAATCGGAAGAAGATCGGAGAAACTTGCGCCACGTCGTAGGTCGACCCCGAGCCAAGCCCCAGATCGCCGCCATCGGCGCTGTAGCTTCCGGCCTTGCCTCCGGGAATGAGTTGCAGCGGCAGGCGCATGTTTCGCGAGCTGACTTTTTCGACGTCGCCTCGCGCTTGAATCATACTGAGTAGTACATCGTCGCGCTCGTAGAGCAGGGGCACTTTGTCGCGCACCTTCTCCAGTTGCAACGCGACTGTCTGTGCGTTGTTTTGTACGGCCATGATGGCTCCTTGTCCTTAGTTGTTATGTATGAATTAGTAGAACGCCCTGCATTTGGTATAAGTGCGGAGAAAAATCAAGAAATAGTAGGACAGGCTTCAGCCTGTGTTCTTTTGACTTCCTTTGAGCGTAACGAACGTCAAACCCAGACAGGCTGAAGCCTGTCCTACCACCTCGACGCGCAATTCACCGCGCGCAGGTGTACGTGGCATAGGCTTCAGCCTGTGCGGTTTTAGTCCAAGCAAGGACTAAACCCCCGAGAGACTTTCGTGCTTGCCTGGACTAAATGCACACAGGCTGAAGCCTATGCCACAAAGGGCATGCCGCGAAAATCACATTCCCAAAATCTGCTCATCGCTCATCGACGCGTAATTCACCTCGCGAGGCGACATGGCACGCAGCGGCATGGAGTCCGATGACCCGCCCGGCGCCGCAATATCCACGCGCGAAGCGGCCGCAGCCTGCCGCGCCGCCTTCGATCGCGCCGTATTCAACACCGTGCCGGTCCACTCGCCAATCACGCGCCGCGCCACGCTGGGCACCAGCTGCTTGGCGCGCCCCGCCACTAGCGCCGCCACGCGCTGCTGCTGCTCAGGCCCAAAACGCACCCCGCCATAGTCCGGGCGAAGCCCGCCGTAGCCGCCATTAGGCGAAGGCGGGTCCCGTAATACGCTGGCAACTTGCTCAGACAGCGAGCGGTCCGCCGCCAGCGCCCTGTGCACTTCCGTAAAAATGTCTTCGCCAATCCGCCGCGCCGCCCCATCCGCCACGCCCTCCGGCATCACTCGCGCCAGCGTGTCCCCGATCGACCCGCGCACATCCCGCGCCACCGCATCATTGGTAGCCCGCTCAAAGGCCGCATACGCAGCAGGGTCGAAACGCGGTGACTGGCTGGGTTGTGACTGGTGACTAGTGACCGGTGACTGGTGATTCGTTACCTGTAATCCGCGATCCGCCGAATTCGTAGCGCCGGCAACCTGCTGACCATTTTGATTCACCGCGCGCGATTCCCTGTTCGTGAACTGCGAATCCCGATCCGTGCCTTGCTCCGATTGGCCGCCATCCGCCCACTGCCGGTCCTGGTTTTGCGATCGGTCTCGCCCTTGTAATCTGTCCTGGCTTTGCAATCTGTCCCGGCTTTGCGATCTGTCCTGGCTTTGCAATTTCAAATTTGAAATTTGAGATTTGTAATCTTGATTCTGGGTGCCCCATCCTTCGCGCCCTTCGCGAAGGGTGGGTCCGGAGTTCAGTCCATTTGCGGAGTTGAATCCACTAGTAAATGGCCCCTCTAAATTCCGTCCGTCCCTGCCCCCTGCTCCCTGCCCCCTGCCACCCGCATCAAGCCCCGCCAGCACCCGCGCCGCCTCCGCAAACATGGACCGAAACGCCGCCGGATTTGTCCGCGCCATTTCCGCCACCACTTCCGCCTGCGCCCTCACATCTCCAGAAAACAGCGCCGCATCGATGCGCTCCACCGACTGCGTAGCCTCGCGCAGCGACACCGCATCACGCACCCCGCCAGGCAGCAATTCCTTAATCGCACGAGCCTCCTCCGCCACAGCCCGCGCCTCCACCGGCGAAGCAAACGCCGCGCGAAACTCCTGATGCTCCACCCAAAGCGCGCGAGCCTCAGCCCCATTCTTAGCATCCGCTGCTGCAGCCACCATCCAGCCAGGCATCGCAGCACCCGTGGCATAGGCTTCAGCCTGTGCGCCTTTGTGCCCAAGAGCCGCACTTTCCCCGCCAGCCGCACCTTCCCCACTCAGCGACCCATCCCCATCCGCGCGATCCGAATCCCCGCGCCCATCCCCCAAACTTTTGTCATTCCGAGGCCCGCCCGTGCCCGAGGAATCTCTCCCCGCTTCGTTGCCGCCCGCCGGAGTTATCCCCAATATCTCCTCATCCGACAAGTACCGCGCGTCAGCCGTGCCCGTACCAGGCGCAGCCGTGGCAGCACCGCCCGAGCCACCTTCCACCACATCCGTCCCCGCCCAATCCAAATCCACTTGCGCTCCACTGCTCATCGCGATCTCCTTAACGTAAGGTCATTTCACTGTTGTATGATCCCCGCCAACCATGAAATGGATATGGAATAACACCGTCGTTCTTCTGAATTACGGCGCCGGATTAATTGGCCTTGGATTCGTATTCGCTCTGTTTGCTTTCGTGGGCATCCGCAGTATCTTTTACGCGCTTTCTGTGAGCGCCATCACAGCGGGCTTGCTTTCCATTTTGTGCGGCTTGATTATTTTCTGCCTGAAGTTCGGCGTTAGATCAAAACCTAAGAGGGTGATTGCCTGCGCGTTCGCAGTGCAGGTAATCATGTCCATTTCTTATTTCACTCTTTATAAACCGATTAATTTTTATTCACGCCTCTATTCACTTTGGATTGGAATAATAGTCGGCGGGTTGGGGTTCGTGATGATGGAAATGGCTGTGCTCCTGTTAGTAATTGGGTTGATTCGACTGTTTTTCTACACTCCTCGCCAGTCCTAGACTCCCTAGTGGAACGTTTGCTTGGCGGAAATTCAAAAGCTCAACACAGAGGATACAGAGAACTGAGGAGCAATCCGGAGAAAAACGGAGAAATTCAGGAGATAAAAATCACAACCGCGAACGAATCTAGCGAGCCCACCGCAAACCTCTCCGGTTTTTCTCCGCTTTTCCTCCGTGTCCTCTGTGTTAAATCTTTCCTCGCGGCCCGCGACTCATTGCCTCACACGCAAACCATTTTGTTTCGTACCGCGTTCCTGTAGAATTCAAGGTAACGAATGGGTAATCCACTAAGAACCGGGAAAGTCCTAATGCTTATTGGCATCTCGTCGATAATCACTGGGTACTTCATGGTTGCCGCATCTGAAGCAATTGGACTTTCTTTCCTCGACCGGGGACTTATTTTGGTGCCAGCGGGAATGCTCTTGACAATACTTGGTGTGGTTTCATTCTGTCAGAACGCCCACCCACGAGTGATCGTCTCATTTGCCGCCCGCGCCATAGCCATACTCATTGGCATGTTCATTTTGCTTGCAATTCTTTTCCCTAATACAAACGTGCACGATGAGATCATGCTAGCCATCATCTCGTTAGTTGCTTTGACGGCTCTTAGCTGTATAACTCTGCTATACGGTTTGGTCAGACTCCGCGCCACCCGACGTGTCGGCTCTTCCACGTGAGCGCGAAGAATTGGAGGCAGAGTTCCCGTTTCCGGACGCATTCGCATACGCCAGCCCCACCGCCCGCAGATGCGCCTCCGCATGCGCCCGCACATTGGCAAAGCCCACCGGATTCTCGATGCGCGCAATCTGCCCCGCGTCCGAATTGGCCCAGCGCCGGCACTCCTCCAGCTCCACCACATGATTATCGAACAGTAAGTCCACCGGAACGGAAGGCAGCAGGTGGTAGGTGGCGGGTGGCAGGTTTTCGGAAGAAGCCGACTGGTCGTAAGCAGCAGGCTGTTGATCTCCCCCTGTCCCCTGCCCCCTGTTACCTGCAACCTTTTCTGCCACTGGCGCTCCTGCAAGCAACAAATCAATCTCCCGCAGCTGCTTGTTCCGCGAATCCTCGCCGGGCACTACCAGCTCGGACAATCCCAGCACGCTCTTCACAAATCCAACATTGGCGGGATCGCCCAGCGCTTGCTGAATCAGCGGATCGGACGACGCCATCAATTGCTGCACCACCGCGCGCTGCTGCGATTTCAATCGCGGAAAAGTTTCATCGCTTTCCGGATGCGCCTGAATGTTGCCCTTCAAATCCGCCAGCCGAATCCAGCGCGACTCAAACTCGCCGCCCGGACCAAGAATGGGAATCTCCGCGTCCTCCGGCCGATTTTTTCGGAAGCAATCGACGGACAGCAGCATCACATCGGAATAAAAAGTTTTCAGCCGCCGCCACACCAGGCCCAGCCGCCCCAGCGCCTGGTCGCGCGCCATGGCATATCCTGAGGCCGTCTTCTGCGATTCCATCTCCCCGCCAAACACGGCGGGAAAAAGTCCGGTCAAAAATTGCGACACTGGCCCCATCAACTCCTGCTGATGGCGCACCAGATCGGGCGGCACCTGCGCCGGAGCGGGCTGAAAAAATCCCGCCGCCAGCGGCTGCCCGGGCCGCGAGCGCGCCGGATAATGCGCCGCAGGCTCGGCCGTCTGATTGGCCAGCGCATCGAAATCCAACACCTGCGGATCGGCGTAAATCGGCGGAATGCCGTACTCGTAGGTCTCCGCCTGAATATTTGACAGCGTGTTGTAGCGCTCTTGAATCTGCACCAACGAATCGCCCACCGACGGCCGATTCTGCCCGTCGCCGGGAAGCGCGTGCATCACCCTCCAGCGATCGTCCATCGACTCGTTGCGCGACTCGCAATACGTTTCGCCCGCAAAAGCCGCGTAGCATCCATCGGGAAACAGCGCCAGCAGCGCATCGCGCACCGACTTGTCCTCGATCGAGTAAAACGCCCACGGTCGAATCCAGGTGCGCGCAAATGTAATTAAATTAAACAGCGCGTCTCCCGGATGCGTGGTTGGCAATCCCTGCGAAACCGCCACGCGCGTGGAGCGCGCATAAATTTCATCCGCCGATTGCGGCCCGCCCATCTGAATCTTGTCCGCCGCGTGCGGATAGCTTGCCTTCAACTTGGCGCGATGCACTTCCATGGACCACTGCAAGTACGGATACTCGTGCATCTCGTTGGCCCAAATCGGCGTGTTCAGCTCCAGCCCGCCCACCACCGAAATCACTTCCTGCCCATTGGCCACGCGCCGCACATCTGTAATCACAGGGACAGCTACTTTCGGCGCCGCCTTGAAATGTTCCGGACCCAGCGCCGCGCCGCAGCTCTTGCAGATCACAGGTGGGAGTAGGTTGGCGGAAGGTTGCAGGTTGTAGGGTGCAGGTGGCAGGGTTTCGGAAGATGCGTCGGAAGAATCGCCCTGTGAGGTCAAGCTGTAAGGATTCGTGGTTTGGTTTTTCCCTGCCACCTGCCCCCCGCCACCTGCAACCTGTCTCATATCCCCTGCCACCTGCCCCCTGTCACCTGCAACCTGCTCCACCCCGCACTCCGGGCACACATACGCATCGTCCCCCAGCGCCACAAAGTGTTCCTCAATCACCGGCTCATCGTGCGAACCAAAGCGCTGCGAGTCCGCCACAAAGCGCACGTACCCGCCAATTTTTCCGTCGGTCCATAAATAAAACGCCACGCCGGTCAGCAAATGCTGCACGCGATTATTTTGCTCCACGAGGTCGCACACCTGCGAAGCCGCGCGCGCCGCCGTAATGTCTCCAATCGACTGCGCCGACTGCGGGTAAAATCGCGTGGCCGGAACATCCTGGCTGAGTATGGAAATAAACGACAGCCCAAACGCCTGATATAGGTTAGTTACGAATTGGTAACGCGGCATTTCTGCCGCCGCGCTGTCGTCATACAACTTGGATTCGTACGGCAAATTCCAGGTCATCTCCTGCGGATTCCACCAGGCATACTGCAGTCCCTGCCAAAAAAGCCGCGCCTGCCGGATGCGCCGAATCTCATGCCGCCGCGCAACAATCCCCTCTTGGCGATACTCCACCACCAGCTCGCGCAGCGCATTCACCAAATCCGGACGCAGATCCTCGAGCTGCTCATTGTTCGGCCCCAGCGCCAACTTGGCCAACGCCTCTTGCACATTCGCCGCCGGTTTGTTGCCGTCAATCCCCAGCGGCAATTTCCTGCCGCCAGCGCCACCGGCGCCCGCCGGGCCACTTGTGGTGAGAGAGGTGTGCGAACCATCCAACGGCGCAACATTCCCATCATTGGGCAGATCCGTCTCGCCATTCAAAATGGCCAGTTCATTAGAATCGTTCATCGAAGTATTCATAAGTTTTAATGGTTCAAATGGCATAGGCTTTATGTGGCGTTGGCTTTGCGTGGCATAGGCTTCAGCCTGTGCGCTTTTAGTCCAAGCAAGCACAGAGCTCTCGGGGGGGGTAAATCTTGCAAGGACTAAACCCGCACAGGCTGAAGCCTATGCCACAAAAAGCCATGCCACGTAAGGCCATGCCAGCTGACCCCGCCAAATTTTTAACTCAATCAAGGAAAGTGTGATAGAACACACCTACACGCTAGCAATAAGGAGGAACTACAAAATGGGTGGCTTACTCTGGTGGATCATCGTTGGCCTGATCGCAGGTTTTCTGGCCGGAAAAGTAATGAAGGGCGGCGGCTTCGGCGTGCTGATGGACATCGTCATCGGCATGGTCGGCAGCGTCATTGGCGGATGGGTCTTCGGCATGGTCGGACTATTTTCAGGCGGCGGCCTGATCGGCTCCGTCCTGGTGGCCTTCGTAGGGGCCTGCATCCTCCTATGGCTAGTACGTTTGATCAAGAAAGCTTAGCGCGAGCCTCGTCATTTCGCGCATCGAAATCGCCTTTCGATCCTGCACCTGTTTTCAATTTTGCGGCCGTCCGTAGGGGCACGGCATTGCCGTGCTTCTACTTTTCACCAGCTCCCCGCCCAATAGTATTCTTCCCTGCGCTGACACCCAGCGATCCGGAAGCCTTCCCCGCCGCCAGCTCCCTCTCCCGAGCAATCTGCGTCCAGGTCCGCCGCCGCACGGGCGACATCATTCCCGCGCCCCGACGCACTTCCTCCTCCAGCGAGATCGGCGGAAACCCCGCCGTCCCCAGCAGCGAATTCAGCAGCGCGCGATTCTCCGAGCGCAGCCGCTCCACCTCTTCCTCCAGCATACGCACGTACCGCCCCCGCAAATTCCGCCCCGCCCATTCCATCATCGCTGTCCACATAGTTTTCTCTGCACCAATCATCAATTTGCACGACTTTACGTAGCGCGGGCTTCAGCCTGCGGGTTTTAGTCCTAGCAAGGCCTAACCCCTGCAGGCTGAAGCCCGCGCTACTGAAACCCACTCTCACAAAAACCTTCCTCAACCTGTCCGATCCTTGCTAGACTGTCACTATTCATGCCCGATATTGCGACACACACATGGCGTCGTCTGCCGCACTGGCAACCCGCGGGCCGCGGCATTTTTATTACTTGGCGTCTCCACGGCTCGCTGCCAAAGCACATTCCCCTCTTCAATGAAAAAAACATAGCCAGCGGCGAAGCCTTTGTCCGCCACGACCACATTTTGGATCAGGCCCAGACTGGCCCACTGTGGCTGAATGATTCGCGCATCGCCGGATGTGTCATTTCGCGGCTCTTCCAATTAAATCAACGCCAGCTATATTCGCTGCGGGCATATGTTTTGATGGCAAATCATGTGCACATCTTGATCGAGCCGCACTCCCCGCTGGCGCAAATAACGCAACTGATTAAGGGCGCGACCGCGCGCGAAGCAAACCTCATGATTGGCCGCACTGGCGCTCCGTTCTGGCAAAACGAATCTTTCGACCACTGGGTCCGAGACCCCGGCGAATGGCAAAAAATCCGCAACTACATCGAACGAAATCCAGTAGCAGCGGGTCTAGTCCAAAACCCAGAAGACTGGCCCTGGTCCAGCGCTTCGCACCCAATTAAGTAGAAAGTCCTCTTGTAGCGCAGGCTGAAGCCCGCGCTACATAAGTCCATGCCGCAACCTCACCACCCCTGCGGCCGCCATCTCCTAGGCACCACCGGGGCCACCCGCCGAGTCTCCTCCGCTGAAAATTTCTTCAGCCAAATGGCCCGGGAAGTGGGATCCACCGCCGTGATGCGTTCCGCCGCCAGCACTTCCGCCGGAGCGCGCCCCGGATCCAGCGCCGACTTCAGTCCGTAGCGCGCTGCGTCCGCCGGATCGTCTCCATCGCACTTCAGCGTATCCTCGACGTTAGCCGGATCGCGCGTCAGCGTGGGCAAATTTTCAATCAGCTTCCTGCAGTTGTCCGCGATCAGCCATTGATCTGCCTCCAGCGCCTGATACATCAGCATCCATCCGCCCACGCGATCGTTGTCCGCCGGCGAAGGCCTCGGCAGCCCCGCCGCGGCCAGCCCGTCGCCCAGCTGTTCGGCGATGGAAGCGTCGGCCGTGCGTTGCGCGAACGCATCGGGGGAGAGAAAAACATCCCGTATGCGCTCCATGCGCCCCAGCCGGTCGACGCTCCGTTCCGCGATGGCCGCCGCGAGCATGCGCGGCGACAAGCGGTTCTGCACAAACTCGCGATAGGTCAGCGTCACGCCGTCATTGCGCTTCGCGTGCCAGTACACCGCGCTGGGATGCTCGAATCCCCAGTCAATGGAAATCCAGCGCGGGGTCCATGGCTCAAGTTGTACTGTCTCCGCGCGCACGGTGTGCCGCTCCGGAGAAAAAATATCGAAGTATTGCCCGGCGTAAACGTCCCACTCGCCATCCAAAAACGCGCGGCGCAGCGCTTCGGGCAACTGCCCCAAAGTTTTTCGGTATTCCGTGTCGTTATTAAATCGCGGATTATCTTTAATCGTGGCGTGAATAAATTCGTAGTCGTCCCCGTCGTACTGATCGGCGCGATCCATCCCCGGCGCTGGCGCGCGATCCACCCACAGCGCCTTGACCCAGGCGTGCCCCAAATTCCCCGGATTGGTGGCACCCGCCATGCCGGGCTTCGATTTCGGAATCGTGCAGCGCAGCCGGCTGGTCAAAAATTGCCACTGCTTCAAAGTAAAATGCGTGAGTTCATCGACACCGATGAAAAGATATTCCGCGCCCTGATAGCGGTAAACGTCATTCTCCGTATCGCAGTACGCAAAGCGCGTGGTCGACCCGTTTAGCCAGGTCACCGTGTGCTTGGACTCGTTGTACTTCTCATACATTTCGTGCGGCACGTCCCGCCGAAAATAAGTAATCAGCGAGGCCTCCAGCTCCGGATAGGTTCGCCGCAAAAGCAGCGTGTCGACCCCGGGATGTAAATGCGCCTGGTAAATCGCTTCATACAGCAACGCCTTGGTTTTTCCAGGCCCAGCCGCCCCGCCAAACAAGCGGTACTTGGCGGAAGAATCGTGAAATTCCTTCTGCCGAGGAAATGGCTCGTACTTAAACAATTTGCAAAATTTGGAGAAGCTCCGAATACACTTCTGCTCCGCCGATTTGTCCGCCTTCTTGGCCATCAATCCGAACCACGCGCATCCACAGATGCACACAGATGAACACTGATAAAACCAAAGAAAGATTTTGTTAGAACGTTTGTTTTGGTTTTATCTATTTTCATCAGCTTTTATCAGTGTTTATCTGTGTTCATCTGTGGATAAATTGAATCTTCAAGCAGCCTTCATTTTCTCCCCAATGTAATACGCCGCCGCGCCCGCAAGAATGCAGGCCCCAATGGCATAGTGATGCACGCTGAGAATGGCCCCCGCCACAATCGCCCCAATCCCCGCCAGCTGCACATACTGCCCAATACTCTTAGTCGTTACAGTGGTCATCACGTCTCCTCTCGTTCCTTCTTTAGAATCCCAGTGGCATAGGCCTAACGTGGCATAGGCTTCAGCCTGTGCGGTTTTAGTCCTAGCAAGAATTAAACCCTGCGAGGGTTTAGTCCTAGCAAGGCCTAACCCCGCACAGGCTGAAGCCTATGCCACGTAAAACAAGCCACACAAAACAAGCCACAAAAACCAAGCCACAAAAATCACCGGCAACATCCCATCAGCAACCGAGTCCCAACATTCCCGTTCGCGCCAAACACGTAGGCTCCAATTTCCCAGCCGCTCCCAAAGGAATTCTGATTCAAGAGCGAGACCCCGCCAGGCCAAGTAGACCCAGCCGACAACTCATTCTCATAAGCCGAGCCCAAGTTCACTCCCGCGTCGATTGCCGGCGAAACCGCCAGCAGCGAATAATTCCCTGTCGACGAGAGCGCGCTGGGATTCACGAGGCCAGGATCCGCGCTAAATGAATGCGCATCCTGTGAAGAAGCCGTTTGCCACCCGGAAAGCGAATAGGCTGTCCCGCCCCAGCTGAACGGCGTTCCCGAAGCTGAAAAATAATCGTTGTAATCGAACGCGGTAGAAGTTTCCGAGCCCGCATCCACCAGCGCATATCCGCCGGCGTAAACAATGTTGTTCTTTACCAACGTCCCAGTTGTCGTGCTTTGTAGCTCGATCGCTGCGTTTGTCATCAGCGGCGCAAAAATCGTGTTGTCATAAATCAAGCTGCCCGCATCCGCGCCATATGCGTAGTAGGCGGCGCCGCCCGAAGCGCTCAGGTAGCACTGCGAGCAATCAATCAGGTTGCCCCATAGCGCGATCTGCCCGTGCGGGCCCTCTCCATTGTTGCCGTTCTGCCCCAGGTACACGCCCCACTCGAAGTTCCCATACAGTACACTATGTGATAGTGTTACTGTTGTGTTAGCATCGCCTACAAGCATCCCGTAACCGTGCGCCACGTTGGTATTTGACCGGAACGGGCCGGCTGTGCTCTGCAGCACGCAGCTGTCCACCACGTTTCCCGTGGACCCGCCGTGCGCCACGATCAACGACCACACGCTTCCCGTGAACACATTGGCCTCGCGCAAATACGTGTCGTTGATAAACGTGGACTGCTGCAGCAGATTGTTGCTGGTGCCCGGCCCATAAATGCACACCGGCGAATCGCCGTACGAGTTGTAGCCCGTCAGGTTAGTGGCTGTGTTGTTCGTCGCGCCGGTGTAGAAACAAAAATTGTGCCGCCAGGCGTCGTGCGTGGCCAGATTCTCCACCACGTTGTGCGAGCCGGTGATGATGATGTTCTCCAGGCAGGCGAACAACGTCGTGCTGGTGCAATACACTTCCGAAGTATCCACGCCGTTCATCACCACATACGATTTTCCGTTGTCCCAAAAATTATAGGTGGGGCTGGAGGCCGTCACGTAATCGTAGAGTTTTCCATTGGTCGCAACATTCGACCCGTCCGAAGCGTGAATATACAAATACGTCCCGTCGTAAAACCAGGACCCCGCCGTCTGATCCACGCCCAGCGGATTGTTAGCCAGCT
>Ga0206831_1138_pt1 | contig 21660 bp, 14 predicted proteins | sample Alteio_BWOrgCont_73_FD_152876 | JGI IMG/M metagenome (GOLD analysis project Ga0206831, IMG submission 152876) | Enriched cells from forest soil in Barre Woods Harvard Forest LTER site, Petersham, Massachusetts, United States -... | ecosystem: Environmental > Terrestrial > Soil > Temperate forest >...
CGGTAAAGGACATTGACGAAGTGATCAAGTTTATTGCGGATGCCGAGCCTCTGCGAGACACGCTTGGATATGAGATCGATGGCGTGGTGATTAAGGTGAATGCGACGGCGCAACAGCGGCGGCTGGGTTTTACAGGAAAGGCTCCACGATGGGCGATTGCTTATAAGTTTGCTGCGCGCGCGGGGATTACAAAGCTTGAGGATGTTCTGTTTCAAGTGGGAAGGACGGGGAAGGTTACGCCTGTGGCTGCGTTGGCTCCGGTGTCGATTGGTGGGACTACTGTGACGCGGGCTACGCTGCATAATGCGGATGAGATTTCTCGGCTGGGTGTTCGCATTGGGGACTTTGTTTCGGTGGAGCGCGGTGGAGATGTGATTCCGAAGATTGTGGAAGTGGTGGAGGACAAGGCGCATCCTCGTGGGACGAAGAAGATCGTGTTTCCGGAGAAGTGTCCGATTTGCAAGACCGAGTTGATGAAGCTGGAGGGAGAGGTTGATTGGCGCTGCGTGAATAACTCGTGTCCCGCGCGGGTTCGTGAGGAACTGTTGCATTGGTCGGCACGGGGGAGTGATGAACATCGAAGGGCTCGGCGATGCGATGGTGGCGCAACTGCTTGGACAGAGTGCCGAACTGGGCGGCGAGATTGAGCAGGCAGTGACAGAGACGGGCGAGCCTATCGCGACTCGCAAGCCGCTGATTCATACGATCGGCGATCTTTACCGGTTGACACGGGAGCAGTTGCTTGGCCTGGAGCGTGTGGGCGAAAAGACAGCGGATGCATTGCTTGCGCAGATCGAACGCTCCAAGGATGCGGGGCTGGCGCGTGTGCTGCTGGGGTTAGGGATTCGGTTTGTCGGCGAAAGAACGGCTCAGCTCCTGGCGGAACAGTTCGGTTCGATGGAGGAGTTGATGCAGGCGGCGACTCAGGAGCAGGAGAAGGCTGCTGCGGCGCTTGAGGCGGTGAATGAGGTTGGGCCGAAGGTGGCACAGGCGATTGTTGAGTTTTTCGCCGTGAAGAAGAATGCCCAACTTGTGAAAGATCTCGAATCGCTGGGCCTGAAAATGACAGCGGAGAAACGAGTGACGACCTCGACGCTGGAGGGGCTGACGTTTGTACTTACGGGAACGCTGCCGAATCTTACGCGTGAGGCGGCGAAGGAGAAGATTGAGTCGGCTGGGGGGAGGGTGTCGGGAAGTGTGAGCAAGAAGACGAGTTACGTAGTGGCCGGGGAGGAGGCGGGCTCGAAGCTTGATAAAGCAACCTCGCTTGGTGTTGCGGTGGTCGATGAGGCTGGTCTGCTTGAGCTTCTGGAGCGCGGGTCTGCATGACGCTGAAGGTGCAGATTGGCGGGCTCAGAAATGTTTTTGATCGTGTAAAAAGCATATTAGACTTGGACTCAAATGGCTTGGCTTCCCGGGACCCAGATTGGCTCTTATCAAATCGTCGACGCGCTTGGTGAAGGCGGAATGGGAGAGGTGTTCCGCGTTCGGCATCTGATCTCGGACCGTATCGAGGCGATGAAGGTGTTGCTGTCGGCGTCCTCGAGCAGCCAGGATATGCTGGACCGGTTTACGCGCGAGATTCGGGTGCTCGCCGGACTCAATCATCCGAATATCGCTGCTCTGCATACGGCGTTTCGTCACGACAATCAGCTTGTGATGATCATGGAGTACGTCGACGGTCAGGACCTGCGACGGTGTTTGCAGAGCGGGATCACGCTTGGCCAGGCGGTGGCGTTTACGCAACAGGTGCTTGCGGCTCTGGATTATGCGCATTCGCAGAATGTGATTCATCGCGACATCAAACCATCAAACATTATGCTGACGTCGGACGGTCGGGTGAAGCTGCTGGACTTTGGAATTGCACTGGCCACTCCCGATGCGCGGCTTACGATGACCGGGTCGGTAGTGGGTTCGATGCACTACATTCCACCGGAGCAGATCTATGGGGAGGCGCCGGACGCCCGCTCAGATTTGTACGGGATGGGCGTGACGTTATACGAGATGGTTACAGGCAGGCTGCCAATCGAAGGGGCGAACTATGCTCAGGTGATTGCGGCTCATCTTCAGCAACGTCCTGTGCCGCCTCACCTGATCGATCCGCGTATTCCTGAAGCGCTTTCAGCGGTTGTGATGAAGGCGTTGGACAAAGAGAAGGGAAACCGGTGGCAGACCGCGAGGGAGTTTTCTGGTGCGCTTGGTCAGGCGTATCCGAGTTCGGCTCCTCAGTTCCATGCGCCACTGAATGTTCCGGTCAACTTTCCAATCCAGGCTCCAGCTAATGTTTCTCTGAATGCGCCGGTTGGCCGGATGAACACTCCGTCGATTCCTGTTTCTACTCCGGCCGCTTATGTTCCGACGCAGGCGAGCGCCGTGGTTTCGGGGTCCAAGTACCAACCAGAACAGTTGAGCGAGATCTCGCAGAAGCTGGCTGCGTATGTTGGCCCGATTGCGAGTGTGCTGGTGAAACGGGCGTCGAGCAGCTCGAATAATCTGCGTGAGCTCTGCGATCAGGTTGCGGCGGAGATCGAGTCGGCAGACGCGCGGCAGAAGTTTCTAAACTCGGTTCGCGGCCAGCTTCGGAACAGCGGTCTTCTCTAATCCTCTAAAGGATCGCTTTTGTCTTCTCTTTAGTTGTCGAGCATACGCAGGGCTTTCGTTACCGTTACGAAGAGGCGGTTGAAGGAGGCTGTGAGCTGGGCCATCTCGTCTTTGCCTCGTACCGGCAGTTCTGCATCTTCGAACTGGCCGAGACTTACACGGTCCGCTATGGCTGACAGTTTGCGAACAGGCTTGAGGATCAGGAAGTAGAGCACGAGGTCGACTGCGAGGAGAATTGCCAGGAAGGTTGCGGACAACGCGATCATCAGGGTGTGGAAGGCCTTGGTTGCGATGCTGATTGGAAGCTCCATGGGCACGGAGACGATCTGTGCGGCAACGATCTCATTCAGATTCCAGCCGAAGCCGTTGGCGGAGCCGTATTTGTCGATCATGGATTGAGGGGCCGCGGAGGGTGTGCTGTGGCACTCGAGACAGCTTTGACCTGCAGCTATTGGGTGGGCGACGTAGAGCGAAGTGCCTGTGGGGGTCATACGTTCGCCGACGAGTTCTTTCTGAGTGGGGTTATTGCGGAAGGTCTGGATGACGTCGCTCTCCCAGTCGGAGGCGCGGTCCTGAAGGTTGGTGGGGTTGAGAGTGGCCTCCTTGTAGGTGTACTCGGGGAAGCTCTTTCTCAGGTTGTTGAAGATGGTGGTGGCTCCGTAGGCGGGGACGATCTGGGGAAAGAAGGTTTGCTCCTGGGCCATGGTCCTGAGAAGGAGAGGCTTCAACTCGTCGGTGGTGTACTTTCGCGTGGAACTGGCGCTCGTCATCATGAGCTCGGCCTGCTTGAGGACCTGATCTCTTGCGTTGTCGATGAGGAAAGAGTGAGCGACGAAGGCTACGGTGACCAAGGCAATAGCCACGAGCGTGATAAGCAGAATGTTGAATTTAAGCAAGAGCTTCATGAATTCTCCGGGTCATGGTGTGGGCCAGGTTGCGGTATCGATGACCAGCATGGTGCAGTCGTCAAATGGTTGCGCTCCGCCCGAGAAGCGGTGCATGGAGGTGAAGACGGCATTGATGGGGTCTGGTGCTGCCAGATCCCGTGCGATCTCAGTAGAGCCGAACTGATTGCCGGCGGGATCTTCGCTTTCGGTGATGCCGTCGCTCAAGAGCACGAGGCGGGCGCCAAGAGGCAGGGTGAGCGACATGGAGTGGAAGGTGGCGTCGGAGAGAAGGCCGACGGGGACGTCGCCATCGGTGATGGGGGTTACAGTGCCGTCTTCAAGGACGAGGAAGGGAGAGATATGGCCGCCGTTGACGATTTCGACTTCGCCATTTGGTTTGTAGTGGAGGGCCACCAGGGTGACGTATTTCCGACCGTAGACGCGGGAGCAGAGAAAGGAGTGAACGGTGGTGACGGCATCAACCAGAGAGACGCGGTTTTTGGCTTGGGCGTACATAATGCCGTGGATGATGGAGGCGAGCAGGGCGGCGGCCATACCTTTGCCTGAGACGTCGGCAACGATTGCTACGAAGCCGTCCTCAACAGGAATGACATCGTAAAAGTCGCCGCCCACTTCGGTACAGGGGATGGTTCTGGCCATGACTTTTGCGTATGGGAAGGTTGGGAGTTCGCGGGAGATGATGCTCTTCTGGATCGAGGCGGCAATCTCCATCTCGTTGCGCAGGAGGTCGGCGGCGCGTTCGGCCTGGACGAGGCGGGCATTTTCGACGAGGTTGGCTGCCTCAGTGGCGATGGCGTGGAGGATGTCGCGGCTGACGCGATTGAGAGTGCCGGCGCGAAGGCGGCTATCGATATAGAGAAGACCGAGGAGGCGTTCGGAGTGGCGGGCACGCAGGGGGATGGCGATGACGCTGCGGAGCTCATGGGCGACGATGCTCTCGCGCCCGACGGGCTGGCCTTCACCACTGACATCGCCGATGATGTACTCCTGGCCGGACTCGGCTGCGTCGCGGACGATGGAGTGGGAGATCTTTCTATCGTCGAGGATTCGGTGGCCTTCGCTGTTGAGAGCGCACTCGAGGGCGAGAGTGGCGGGGCTGTCGCCAAGGAAGACGAAGCCGCGCTCGGCGCCGGTGAGGCGGAGGGTGTACTCAATCATGGTGCTGAGGATGTCTTCGAGCACACGGGTGTTGTTGAAGCTTTGTGCGGCCTGCAAGAAGAGAGATAGCTTCTCGAGCTCGGAACCGGAGTCAGTGGAGGTGATCTGGCTCAAGAGGATCCGGGTGGAGCTTTGGTCTTGTGCAATGACGAAGAGGAGGCTGACGCCGGATGCGCCGAGCTCGATACGGTCGCCAGAATGGAGGCGGGTCGTGTCCGCGCGGATGTCGTTGACGAGGGTGCCGTGGCGGCTGCTGAGGTCCTCAAGGAAGAAGCCTTCCGTGTCCTCGTTAATGACTGCGTGCTTCCGGGAGATCTGCGCGTTGGCGAGATAGAGATTGGAGTCTGCCTGACGGCCGATCGTGAAGGGCAGGGAGTCGATGGTTACGGTTCGCGTCCGGTCAGTTTCACGAACTACCAGGCGGGCTGTACGTTTGGTTTCCATAACAGGCACGGACCGATTAGACACTCTGCGGCAGGGCAATACGGGTGGATGAAGTCTAACATCAGGCTGTTGGGCGGTTGCAGGGAGCGGCAGTAGATAACTGAAGCGGCCCATTGAGAGGCAAATTCTTGTGTGATAGCATCCCTGTCTCTTCGGAATGGCTCCTGCGGCTGGTCTGAAATTGAGGTCGGGGCAGCACAAGTCGTCAGGGAGATCGTGACAAGAGATCGCCACGAGATATGAATTGTCGGTGTCTCCATTGGATGAAGCGGACGGCAGACCGATAAGGCCAGCGCAAGGTTGGCCAGCACGACCTGAACGGCCATGCCGAAACCCCATCCCTGTCCTGCGCGGGCAAAAAAGAATTCAAAATCTGCGATTGAAAAGTGTCGGAGGAATCTGCGATGAAAACGTATTTGGGAAGTGAGATTCGCAACGTAGCTGTAGTGGGGCATGCGCACTGCGGAAAGACAACCTTGATCTCCGCTCTGCTGCATGCCGCGAAGATGACGCCGACACGAGGCCGGGTAGAAGACGGATCGGCTGTCACCGCCTATGACGAAGAAGAGGTTGCGCGGCGTACAACGATGTCAAACGCTGCGGCCTTTGTCGAGTGGAACGGCGTGAAGATCAATCTGATCGATACACCTGGTTTTCATATGTTTGTCCACGAGACACGTGCCGCGATGCTGCCAGTGGAGGTGGCTGTCGTTATGGTGAACGCACAGACGGGGCCAGAGATGGTGACCGACCGGGTATGGAAGTATGCGGCGGAGGTGAATCTGCCGCGGATCGTCGTGATCAACCAGGTTGACCATGCGAAAGCCGACAGCAGAGATGGGCGGCGGCGGATGATTGAAGTTCTGCAGGAGAAGTGGGGACGGCAGGTGGTGCCGGTACAGTTGCCGATCGTCGATCAGCATGGCTTTCATGGAGTGGTCGACTTGGTGACGATGAAGGCGTATCTGTACAAGCCGGATGGCGATGGAAGAGGTGAGATTGGCGCAATTCCTGAAGCTGTCAAGGCCGATGCTAAGGCCGCACACGAGGCTCTGGTAGAGCTTGTCGCTGAGGGCAAGGATGAGTTGATGGAGGAGTTTTTCAGTGAAGGGACGATACCTGAAGAGCATCTGATTGGGGCGCTGCATGAGGCGGTCCGCGAGGACAGAATCTTTCCGGTGCTTTATGTCAGCGGTTTGAGGAATGTGGGGACCGATCATCTGCTGGATTTTCTGAAGATCTATGCCCCTGCGCCGACGGAGCGGGAGCCGGTAGCCGCGCATGGAATTCTGCATTCTGTACATGGCAAACCGAATGGGGGCGGAACGATGGATGTCCAAGATGAGATCGTGATGCGCAAGGTGAACGATGAGGAGCCGCTCGCGCTGTATGTGTACAAGACGATGAGCGATCCCTTCGCGGGAAGGATTTCGTTCTTCAAAGTGGTTAGCGGCACGATGAAGACGGACCGACCGGTACTGAACTTTACACGGCAGGAGCCGGAGCGGCTGTGCCATCTCTCGATCATGCAGGGACGGAAGGCGGTGGAGGTGACGGAGCTGCATGCGGGGGATCTCGGCGCCGTGGCGAAGCTGCGGGTGACACTGACTGGAGATACTCTGGGCGATAAGGCGCATGAGATTTTTCTAGAACCGGTTGCAATGCCCGAGCCGGCGATGACGTATGCGATTGAACCGAAATCGCGGGCCGATGAGGACAAGCTAGCGCCTGCACTGCATAAGGTGATGGAAGAGGATTCCATGGTGCGGTTCTATCGCGATCCGCAGACGAATGAGTTTTTGGTAGCGGGTGCGGGGCAACAACACATTGAAGCTGTTGTAGCGAAACTGAAGCGGCGCTATCACACGGATGTTACGCTGAAGGCGCCGAAGATTCCGTACCTGGAGACAGTGCGGGGCCGCGCTGAGTCGCAGGGGCGGTATAAGAAGCAGACCGGCGGGCATGGGCAGTTCGGCGACTGCAAGATTCGCATGGAAGCCCTGCCGCGTGGGAAGGGCGTGGTGTTTGAGAACGACATCTTTGGCGGCGCGATTCCACGTCAGTATGTTCCCGCAGTTGAGAAGGGGATTCGCGAATCAGCGGCGCGCGGATTTCTGGCGGGATATCCAGTGGTCGATATCAAGGTGACGGTCTTCGACGGCAGTTACCATGAGGTGGACTCGAGCGAGATGTCGTTTAAGATGGCGGCGCGGCTTGCGTTCCGCAAATGCATGGAGCAGGCAAGGCCAGTTCTGCTGGAACCTGTGATGCGAGTGGAGATCGAGACGCCGGATGACTTCGCAGGTGCGCTGCTGGGCGATCTGAATTCTCGCCGCGGCCGTGTGCAGGGCATGGAGAGCGGGGGGTTGGGAACCATGGTTCGGGCCGAGGTTCCGATGGCCGAGATGTTGAGCTATGGAACGACCTTGACTTCAATTACGCAGGGGCGAGGAAGTTTTCGCATGGAGATGGACCACTATGACGTGGTGCCTCCTCTGCTGGCGGAGAAGATTCTGGCAAACGCCAAACGGCCAAATCAGGACGAGTTGGAAGAATAGTTTATTGTCGCAGTGAAAAGACTAGGGCTCTGCTGGATGCCCCATAGAGATATTCCTTCAGCGCGTTGTGCGGTCTGTTGCACCTGCGCCCGTGCCGTTGATTGTGGAAACACGCCGCAAAGATTAGCGGACTAATGAATTCTCTTTTACATTTTGACAACTTCAGTTATGCTCCTATGAATTCCAGGAATAGATTCAAAAACTGAATTACCCCGGTTCCGAGCCTTTTATTTCTTAGTGCCTAGCCTAGTTGCCGCGGTTCTGCCGTGCTGCATCGCTCTGTTCGTGCACCTCGTGATCAAGGCTTCGATAAATAAAGATTGCTTTTAACCAACCTGCATCACTTTCTGGAGCCAGAACCTATGATCAAGCGTTTGCGCCTACCTTTCATTGCCGTCTTTGGTCTGATGTTCATGCTGCTCCTGGCGGGTCCTGCATTCGGACAGCAGACGCTCGGTGGGCTTACCGGCATGGTCACTGATACGCAGGGTGGAATTCTGCCGGGGGTTGTAGTCACGCTCGTGGGTGAGCAGACTGGGTTGCAGCGTTCGCAAACCTCCGGTAGTAACGGTTTCTATGACTTCGCAAACCTGCCGATTGGGACGTACACCGTTTCGTTTGTGAAGGACGGTTTCGAGACGCAGAAGACCCAGGCGATTCCCGTTCAAAGCGACCGCACCGCAACGCTGAACGTGCAGTTGAAGGTGGGAGCGGTGAATACCGTGGTGAGTGTGGAGGCTGTGCCGCTGATGAACGCGGTAGATACGACCAATGGGTATGTCCTTGACAAGGCACAGATTCAGTCGATTCCGCTGCCTACCGGAAGCTTTACAAGTCTGGCGATTCTTTCGCCAGGTGTGAATGCGGAGTTGGGCGGTGGCTCGGGCGCCAACACAGGTCTTGGGAATCTGCCGATCTGGGCGAATGGACAGCGGGATACGAGCAACAGCTTTTCGTTGAACGGCGTTGACTCCAGCAATTTATTCAATGGAAAGAGCACCAGCCAGATTGGCTCCCTGCGCGTTATCAACAGCACGGGTGCCACCACCACGCAGGGCGGCGCAGGGGTCATTCAGTCTGTCGCCTCGGTGTACCTTTCGATCGGCAACGCCATCCCTACTCCTGCACCGGAGACGATCGAGGAGGTTCGCGTCAACGCCTCGATGTACGACGCGCAGCAGGGTTCGACCTCGGGCGCGCATATCGATATGAGCACTTCTTCCGGGACGAATTTGTATCACGGCACGGCGTATGGGCGTCGTGGAACCAACTGGATCAATGCAGCACCGTTTTTCTTCAAGAACAATCCGCTTATTGAGAACGATCCAAGCCTGGTAAATCCTCAGCTGCACCGCTATCTAATCGGTGGCACCTTTGGCGGCCCCATCATCAAGAACAAGCTTTTCGGGTTTGTGTCGTACCAACACATTCAGGTGTCGGATCAGGAGATTGGTGACGATTTTATCAACGTGCCGGCTGGTCTCTCCGACACAACTCGCACGGCCGGCGGATTCGCGGGCATCGTGAACAATAGCTTCTGTACGGCTGCCCAAGCAGAGGCGGGAGATTGTACGCAGCTCAGACCAGGGTCTATCGACCGGACCGCGCTGGCTCTGTTCAACTCGCCTGCACTTCCCGGCGAGCCCGGCAAGTGGCTCGTACCGAATGACGCTGGAACGTCCAGTCTCTCTCCCGCCCATCCTTTCAATGCGTTTCTTCCGGGTACCGGCCGTTTCAAGGCCGATATGGGAGTCGCCAACCTCGACTACAACATCTCCAATAAGGACACCGTTTCGCTGAAGTATTTCTACCAGCACGATCCCACTCTCGCGCCCTATGCTTACTCGAGCGTTCCGGGGTTTACCGAGCATCTTGATTCCGGCGCGCAGGTCTTCTCGATCATCAACACTTACATGGTCAAGTCCAACCTGAGCACCACGCAGACACTGGGTTTCCTCCGCGAGAAGACGTGGGTTGACAATGAACAACCCTTCGGCCCCAGCGCGATCCCCGGCGGCTCGCTTGGCACGGTCTCCATCAATGAGTTCGGCTCGAATTATTTTCCGGGCGTCTCGATCGTGAACGTGCTGGGCAGTGTTGCAGCCAACGCCGGCCTGGTAAGCACCGGCATCCTGAACATCGGCCCGAACGCGGAAGGTCAGGCTCCCAATACCGGCGCCTTCCAGAATCGATGGCAGCCTTCCGCCAACGCGATCTGGACGCTGGGCAAGCACACTGTCAGCTTCGGCTTGAATTACAGCTACACCCAGCTAAATACGATCGACAAGCGCACCAACATGGGCACGGTAGCGACAGACGACCTGAGTGCTTACGCTCAGGGGTATGTAACTCCCGGAAGTTCTTCCACTGCGTTTTATGTCAGCTCCTTCCTGCAGGGCAATGCGAGTCGCTACTATCGGGCGAATCAGATAGGAAGTTACGTTCAGGATAAGTTCCAGATCACGCCGACTCTTTCCCTCACTGCCGGTCTGCGCTACGACTGGGATGGAGGCCTTACAGAAAAAGAGGGACGCATCTTCAACTTCGATTCCACGCTCTATAGCTACAGCGAAACGTCGGATACGATCGCTAATCCGGGATTCATCATCGCCGGCAACAACAAAAATGGCACGTCAGGTGTAAGCCCGACCACACTTACGGGGCGTCAGTGGGGCATCGGCCCCAGAGTAGGAGCAGCCTGGCAGCCTGAGATATTTCATAGCAAAGTGGTCGTCCGCACTGGCTTCGGCATGTATTACGACCGAGGCGAACTCTTCAGCTATTTCTCTCCCGGCTATGCAATCGGTACGGTCACCGGCGGTCCGTTTGGCGTCAACCAGCAACTTCCCTTCGTGACTGCGCAGAGCTGCCCTACGGCGACTCTTTACAGCTATTACATTCCTACCTGCGGCGGTCTGGAGGAGGGCGGCGATCCCTTTGCGCCTCCCACGATTGCGCCTACCGCCGCAACTGGCAACCTGGCAAACCCTTACACCAACGTGGAGAGTGCGCCGCCGACCAACCCCAAGTCGTCTGACCTTAGCAAGTATCTGCCGAATCTTGCGAGCATCGAGAATGGTGGCCAGCCGATCTCGCTAGGCGTCTATGATCGCGCCAACAAGCTGCCGTATACCTACAACTACACGCTGGATATTCAGTGGCAGCCCCGCAACGACCTGGTTGTTGAACTTGGCTACGTCGGCAACCTCGGCCGCCATCAGGTTATCCCGGTTCCGTTCAACCAGCCGGGGATCGCCTCACCCAGCCACACCATTCACGGCGAGAAATATTCGTATGGTTATAACGTTCTTGGAGCCTCATTGCCGGATAGGAGCGCTTACAGGGAAGATTATGAGGGCGGCAATGTGGACCATCGCGTTCCCTACATCGGCTACGCGGCCGAGTCGATCGACTACAGGGCTGCCGGTGTCGACGCCTACAATGCGCTGACCGCGCATATTGAGAAGCGTATGAGCCATGGGCTGCAGATCGCTGCTTCGTATACCTATTCCCACGCGCTCGACGAACAGAGTGGGCTGGGCCTGTTCTACAACGGCAACAACCCGCTGAACCTGCGCGACGGATATGCGTCAGCCGACTTTGACCGGACCCACGTAATCAACTTCAACTATATCTACCGGCTGCCCGACTTTATTCACGAGCACAATATTGGGAGCTATTTCACGAATGGATGGTCTTTGGTCGGCCTCACTGTTCTGCAGAGCGGTCAGCCTTACAGCGTTATCGACTTCAGCGGGGCCGTGGGCAGCGTTTACTACGGCGTCAGCAATGGCATAACTAATCCGATCGTTCCTCTGGCTTCTGGTTGCAACGCGAAAAATGCCAAAACGGGGCTCTCGGGCGCCTTCAATGACTTTGCTCTCAAGACCTCCTGCTTCACTATTCCACTGCTGCAAGCTGGCGGCCTAAGCGGCGCTATTCCTACCTCCGATCCCTACGAAACTGACTTCACGACCGGGCAGCGCAATATCTTCCGCCAGGCCTTCCAGAAGCGGGCAGATGCCTCCCTGGAGAAGATGACGAAGTTCACGGAACGTTACAGTCTCAAGTACACATTCGATGTCTACAACCTGACGAATACGAGCAGCTTTGACGTGCCGGGCAACGAGGTTTCGCAGAACGAAAACTACAATGGGTTTCCAGCCGCCGGAACGCCGGTTCTGCCTACCTCCTGCGATGCCAACAACGCGGGTTTTTACAACTGCCCATTCAGTCTCGGCACCGTCAACCACACGATCGGTAGTCCACGGCAGATCCAGATGTCATTGCGACTGCTGTTTTAGAACTCTCAATGGTTCGCATTTTGGTGTTCGAAAACGGACAGATGTTTTCGATTGCGGACGATTCGGATGCGTTGCCGTGTGCTAAGTGATTGAAAGTGGGTGGACTGGATTGGCCTTGCGCTTGCAATTTGATTGAGCGCAATGGACATCTCAAGACCAGATATCAAGAAAAAGAAGATGCGCCGGCAGGTAATTATGGCCGGTTGCGCAGTTGTTGCCCTGGCTGTCGTGGCGTTTTTCGTGACGCGACTGAAGCCTGCCGCTCCCGAGGTAGACCGTGCGGTGGTGTGGACGGATACGGTCAAGCGTGGGCCGTTGCTGCGCCAGGTGCGCGGACCTGGGACGCTGGTGGCGCGCGAGGACAAGATACGGGTTATTCCGGCGGAGACCGAGGCTACAATCTTGCGTATTCGCGTGCTTCCGGGTTCGCAGGTTAAGGCCGACACCATCATTATGGACATGGTTGACCCGACGGTGGACCAGCAGATGATGGATGCGACTCTGGCTTTGAAGGGCGCGAAGGCTGATCTGGAAAATACACGCGCCACAGTGAATAGCAACATGATGGTTTTGCGTGCGGAGTCGGCGACGTTAGAAGACGACACCCGGCAGGCGCTTCTGCAGGCCAAGACGGACAAAAGTCTCTACGATCTTGGTGTGGTAAGCGGGCTGACCTCGAGCGCCTCAGGGGGCAAGGCCGATGAGATGGGCAAACGGCAGCAGATTGAGAAAGAGAAACTGGAGATGAATCAGAGGGCCATCGCAACCCAGATTGGCGTGCAAGAGGCCAAAGTACAGCAGGCCGAAGCCGTGTTGGCACTAAAGCAGAGACAGAAGGAGGCTTTGACGGTGCGCGCGGGAATCGACGGAGTGCTGGAGGCTCCGGACGTGCCGTTGCAGGTGGGGCAACATGTAGATCCCGGGACCATGCTGGCGAAGGTCGTACAGCCAGATCAACTGAAGGCCGCGCTGAAGATCGCCGAGACGCAGGCTCGTGACATCCAGATCGGCCAGCCGGCTGAGGTCGATACCCATAACGGCGTGATCGAAGGCAAGGTAATGCGAATTGATCTCGCAGTAGTGAACGGAACGGTGACTGTTGACGTAGAGCTTTCTGGGGCCATGCCACTTGGCGCGCGTCCCGACCTGAGCGTGGATGGAACGATCGATCTGGACCGGATGGCGGACGTGCTGTTTGTAGGGCGGCCGGCGTTTGGAAATGAAAACAGCACGATCAGCCTGTTCAAGCTTGGACCTGATGGAAAGACTGCAGTGCGTGTGCCCGTAAAGGTAGGACGCGCGTCGGTCAATAGCATTCAGGTGCTGGAAGGATTACAGGAAGGCGACACGGTCATTCTGTCGGACATGAGCCGATGGGACAACACGGACAGAATTCGCTTGAATTAGGTACCACTGAGAAAGGGAGAGGATTGATGACGACAGAGACGATTATTCAGATTGAGGACCTTACCAAGATCTTTTACACGGATGAGATTGAGACTCACGCGTTGTCGGGTGTTCATCTGAGCATCAATCGCGGCGAATATGTTGCGATGTCGGGGCCTTCAGGATGCGGCAAGTCGACGCTGCTGTCGATCATCGGGCTGCTCGATACGCCTACGGGCGGTCGCTACTCGCTCAACGGCAAAGAAGTGGCAAATTTGAACTTCGCGGATCGCTCGCGGATTCGCAACCAGGAGATCGGGTTCATCTTTCAGAGCTTCAACCTGATTGGGGACCTGACGGTTGCCGAGAACGTTGAGCTGCCACTGACCTATCGCGCCGGGATGCCTTCGACAGAGCGGAAGAAGAGAGTGCAGGAGTCGCTTGAGCGAGTGAACATGGCGCACCGCATGCGGCACTATCCTGCGCAGCTCTCCGGCGGTCAGCAGCAGAGAGTCGCAGTAGCGAGAGCGCTGGCTGGTTCGCCGTCGATCCTGCTGGCGGACGAGCCGACCGGAAACCTCGATTCAAAGAATGGTGAAGCTGTGATGAAGCTGCTTCAGGAGCTTCATCAGGAAGGCGCGACGATCTGTATGGTGACGCACGATCCGCGGTTTGCAGCGCATGCGGAGCGGCAGATTCATCTGTTCGATGGCAAAGTCGTCGCGGAGGGAGAACTCAACAAGCTGCTTGCGGAGGTAGAGGCATGACAACGTTGTTCGAGGACTTGCGGCTGGCGTTGCGGCAGATCTGCCGGTCGATGGGACTCTCAGGCACTGCGGCGACTGTGGTTCCGCTGCTTGTGCTGGGAGTTGCGCTGAATGTAGCTGCATTGAGTGTGACGGAGTCGATGCACAGTGCGAGGCGGCCAGGCCATCATCAGGTTCGTACGGCATTGCTGAGCGCGCGGGCTGAGATCAAAGCGATGAAAACCATGCTGAACTCAACGCTGAAGAAGATGAGCGGAAGCCAGAAGAGATGGTGCGTGGCGCGACAACGGATCGTCGATCGCCGGACCGAAGTTACGGAGTACGATGTCGAGATCGGCTTCGCCTGGGCCGCTCCGGGTGGTAAGGAAGGTTGCGATGTGACTCTCAGCCGCAGCCCCGCCAGCAAGACAGCGATTGCCTTTGTTCAGTGTTGAAGGCGATACGGAGGTTGCGCCGGTGTTGAGCCTCCTCGTGTGCATAAAAACGCAAAGGCCTGAGCAGTGGACTCGATACAGTTCAGTTGTGGTTCCGAGCCACGACTACTGGAAGACCAGTTTGCGCCATCTCCGAGGTTTCAACAGTGCGATCAACGGATGTGACGAAGAAGCGGCCTTTCAGAGGCTTTTGGCCTGTGAGCCAGACGCGGCGGACGATTCAGTTTGAACGGATAGAAGATTTGGGAATGGAGCAGGAACAATGATCGAACTGAAGAGTTTAGAGCGGAGTTACAAAACCGGACACACTGAGACGTGGGTGTTGCGGCGGATCAACCTCACGATCCGCGAAGGAGAATTTGTAACTGTCATGGGTCCGTCCGGAGCAGGCAAGTCATCGCTGCTGAACGTGCTCGCGATGCTGGATGACCAATGGAGGGGTGAATTTTATTTTGCGGATCAGGCTGTGCATGCCATGAACCGCAAGCAGAGGTCCGATCTAGCGCGGCGACGGATCGGAATGGTCTTCCAGAGCTACCATCTGCTGGATGACCTGACGGTGGCTGAGAATATCGATCTGCCCCTCTCGTACAAGGACATACCGAAGTCGGAGCGTCAGGCGCTGGTGGCGGACACGCTGGACCGCTTCAGCATCGTAGGCAAAAAGGATCTGTTCCCGAACCAACTCTCCGGGGGGCAGCAGCAGTTGGTGGGAATTGCCCGTGCGGTGATTCACAAGCCGGACCTGCTGCTGGCGGATGAGCCGACAGGAAATCTGCACTCCGAGCAGGCAAAGGAGATTATGCAATTGTTTCGAAGACTGAATGAACAGGGAACGACGGTGATCCAGGTAACGCACTCTGAGGTCAACGCGGGGTATGGCACACGGACGATTGAATTACGCGATGGCTGGCAATATCGCGATACGGCGGAACGTGAAGCGTCGGCCGGCACGGAGGTGAAGGCGTGAGAAGGAGCTTTTCGTTATTCCATTCCATTGTTGTTGTGGTGCTGATGACAATGCCCGCTTTTGCCCAGGTGCCGCAGGCAACGCTGTCTCAGACACCTGCAGCACCAGCCCAGACGTCCGCAGGGCCGGCCCAGCCTACATTGCGTCTGGATATACCGCATTCGAACAATCCGTTTCATGCGTACATGCCTACATTTGTGCCGCAGCCGAATCTGGCGAACTCCCCCCGCGTCGATTCGCTGGTGAACAATGGCGTTCTTGAACTCAGTCTGAAGGAGACTATCTCGTTAGCTCTCGAAAATAATTTAGACATCGCGATCGCTCGCTACAATCTGCCGATCGCCGCGGCTGACGTTCTTCGCACGCAAGCAGGAGGTTTGTTCCGCGGTGTCAATACTGGCGTAGTGCAAAATACGCCAGGTGGCGGCGTGGGCGGTTTTGGAACGGCCTCAGCAGGTGCGGGCGCAGGCGGTACTTCAGGTGGAGCGGGTGGTGCGGGTTCAGGCGCATCTGGACTGGTCTCGTCAACGCTGGGTACTGGAACGAATGTCTCTACCTACGATCCGTCAATTTCTGGGGCGCTCAATAACGAGAAGTTCACTCAACCGTTGTCGAACATTGCCATCTATGGCGTTCCTACACTGCAACAGAACACAACGAACGGAAATATCAGCTATACGCAAAATTTTCCAATTGGCACATCGTTATCGGTGGTCTTCGATAATAGCCGCGGTACGACGAACAGTCCAAATAGTTTCTTGAATCCAACCCTGAACTCTTACTATCATGTGCTGCTGCAACAGCAACTGCTAGCCGGATTCGGCCTTGGTACAAATCTGCGCTATCTAAGGATCGCAAAGAACGATTTGAAGATCTCCGATGAATCATTCAAGCTGCAGGTGATTTCGACCATCACCCAGATTGCGAATATGTATTGGGACCTCGTCGCCGCTTATGACGACGAACAAGTAAAGAGCCGGTCGTTGGATTTTGCGAATCAGACGCTGGAGAACGATCGCAAACAGTTATCGCTGCAGGCAATTCCGGCGATGGACGTAATGAAGGCCGAGGGTGAGGTCGCCACTCGAGAACAAGACCTGACGGTTGCGAAGACGACACTGGAGTTTCAAGAGCTCCTCATGAAAAATGCATTGACGAAAAACCTTGACGATCCGATTTTGGAGGCGATGCCTGTACATCCGACCGACCACAGCGGCGCCCTGGACGCGACGTCGCAAGGCGAGACGGAAGATATGATTGCGCGAGCACTGCGGGATCGGATTGAGTTGCGGGAATCGGACCTCGACCTTGATAACAGGCGGATCAGCCAAGTCGCGGCCCGAAATGCGATCCTGCCCTCGGTAGCGTTGACGGGATTCTACGGCGGTACAGGACTTGGTGGCGAGCCGAACCCTGCATCGGACTTCGTATCGACAGCGCCGCATGATTTTGGTGGCGCGGTTAAAAACGCGTTTAACAATACCGCTCCCGACTACTATGTCGGTGTCTCCGTGAATATTCCAATTCGAAACCGGATCGCGAAGTCCGACCAGTATCGCGCGGAGTTGGAGACGAGGCAGTCGGAGCTGCGACTGCAGCAGTTGAAGAAGCAGATCCGCATCGAGGTGCGAAACGCTCAGTATGCCCTCGAGCAGAGTAAGGCACGCGTGATTTCGGCAGGCAAAGCGCGCGATCTGGCCCAGAAGACCTTTGAGATTATGGGCAAGGAGCAGGAGCTCGGCGCCGGTTCGAGCTATCAGACTTTGACTGCGCAGCGCGATCTCGCAGTGGCGGAGTCCGCACTGGTTGCAGCGATGACAGCGTATCAAAAGGCGAAGATCGAGTTGGATCGATCGGTCGGTTCTACCTTGGAGGCGAATGCGATTTCGATAGAATCGGCAAAGACGGGTATTGCCCAAAATGTAAAGTAGCGCGGAAGCAGGTCAGTATGCTGGTGGAAAGAATAGAGAAGGAAGCGTCGACGGCGGGGGAGATTGAGTCGCCGTGCAGGCTTCTGATTGCAGATGACCAGCCGCATATTCTGGAAGCGCTGCACCTGCTGTTGAAGCCTGAGGGTTATCAGCTCGAGATGGTGCGAATGCCCGCGCTTGTGCTGGAGGCCTTAGCGCATGAGAGCTTCGACGGTGTGCTGATCGATCTGAACTACACACGCGATACAACTTCAGGTCAGGAGGGGTTGGATCTTGTTTCGCGGATCAGGGAGATCGACGCCGAGTTGCCAGTGGTTGTGATGACGGCATGGGGAAATATCGATCTTGCGGTGGAGGCTATGCGGCGCGGCGCGGGAGATTTCATCCAGAAGCCGTGGGAGAATGCTCGATTGTTGAGTATTCTGCGAACCCAAATGGAGCTGCACCGCAGCCAGAAGCGAACACAATGGCTGGAGGCGGAGAATCGCATCCTGCGCGCTGCGGGTGCGCAGGATTTCATCGCCTCTGCCCCTTCGATGCGGCCGGTCCTCGAGACGATGGCGCGCGTCGGGCCTTCGGATGCGAATGTTCTGATCACGGGTGAGCACGGGACCGGGAAAGAGGTTGTGGCGCAGACGCTGCATCGTTTGTCTTCGCGCGCGGGGCGAACGCTTGTGGCTGTTAATACCGGTGCGCTTCCAGAAGGAACCTTCGAGAGTGAATTGTTTGGACACGTCAAGGGAGCTTTCACGGACGCCCATACGGACCGCATCGGGCGCTTCGAACTGGCGAGCGGCGGCACACTGTTTCTAGATGAGATCGCGAATATCCCGCTGCGGCAGCAGTCCAAGTTGTTGCGCGTCCTGGAGAGTGGCGAACTTGAGCGCGTCGGTTCTTCCAAGACCCAAAAGGTGAGTGTGCGAATGCTCTCTGCGACCAACGCGGACCTTCGTGCTGAAAGCGCAGCTGGGCGATTTCGCGAAGATCTGTTGTTCCGTCTGAACACTGTAGAGATCAACCTGCCTCCGCTGCGCGAACGGCGCGAGGATATACCTGCGCTTGCGGCACATTTTCTGGCACGATATGCCGTGCGATATCGAAGGTCGATACAAGGGTTGGAGCCTGCGGCTCTCCAGATGATGCTGCAGTATGGCTGGCCAGGCAACGTGCGTGAGTTGGACCACACAATTGAACGTGCTGTACTGATGGCGCGGGGGGAGCGCATCGAACCTGCTAATCTCGGGTTGAATGCACAGCGGGGTTCGACACAAAGTATGGACGAGATGAGCCTGGAGGCGGTCGAAGCGATTTTGATTCGCAAGGCACTCGCGCGCGCGAACGGCAATGTGAGCCATGCAGCGGATGCGCTCGGACTGAGTCGCGGAGCACTCTATCGTCGCATCGAAAAATATGGACTTTGAGGAACCGAACGGCACGACAATAGCCGGCAGCCAGCGGCGGCGACGTATACCTCTCGGGAGATCGGGCCGACGGTTAAGCTTTGAGAAGCGGCTGCGGCTCTGGATGTATCTGCTCGGCCTGCCGATGGCAGTTTTGTGCTGGTTATTGTTGCGGCGGTATGGAGTCGAGCCGCTGGAGCAATGTTTTGTCCTGCTGGCGTTGGTCCTGGGATGGATGTTTGCTGTGTCGATCCTGATGGAGCAGATCGTTCGGCCTCTGCAGACACTGGCGAACGTGGTGGCCGCGTTGCGTGAGGATGACTACTCGTTTCGCGCTCGTGGAGGACAGAGAAATGACGCGGTAGGTGACCTCGCGCTGGAGGTCAACCGGCTTGCAGGCATGTTGCAGAGTCAGCGCGCGGGGGCGCTGGAGGCGATGGAGTTGGTCGAGCGCGTGATGCGGTCGATGCAATCGCCTGTGCTGGCGTTCGATCCTGACGGCAGGCTGAGATTATTGAATGCTGCCGGGGAGCGGGCATTTGGGCTACATGCGGAGGTGGCGATCGGCAACTCCGCGGAGCAGTTGAGGCTGAAGGAACTGCTCAGCGTGGAGGACGACGATGTCATTTCACTGGGCAGAGGGCAGCAGGCGGCCCGCTGGGTGATCAAAAGGACAAGCTTCCGGTTGCATGGCGTGCCGCATACGCTGCTTGTGCTCTCTGACGTCAGCGCGGCGTTGCGCGAGGAGGAACGGGTCGCATGGGAGAGGCTGATTCGCGTGCTCGGGCACGAGATTAACAACTCGCTGACGCCGATCAAATCGATTGCCGGCAGCCTGCGGGGGCGGCTCTCTGCCTTGAAGGACGTATCGAACGAAAAAGCTGACTTCGAGCGCGGACTCGAGGTGATCGAGAACAGGTCGGAGTCGCTCAATCGTTTCCTGCAGGCCTATCGGCAGTTGATGAGACTGCCCGCACCGAAGTTGGGTCCGGTTTCATTGTCGGCGCTGGTCCAGAGGGTTTCGCAGTTGGAGCGGCGTGTTGCTGTGACGGTGGTGGGGACGGCAGATATTGAATTGCAGATCGATGCGGCACATATTGAACAGGCTCTGATCAATCTGGTGCGCAATGCGGCGGACGCTGCGTTGAGTCCTGACGCAACGAACGAAGATGCTGCGCTGGTGGAGATATCATGGCAGACCGCTGGTGCGGAGGTCGTTATCGCGGTGCTCGACAACGGACCCGGGTTAACCAACGCCGGCAATCTGTTTGTGCCGTTTTATACGACAAAGCCGGACGGCACAGGGATTGGGCTGGTGCTGGCGCAGCAGATCGCGCAGGCCCATCGAGGATCGGTACAGTTGGTCAACAGGGCTGACAATCACTCCGGATGCAGGGCTGAGCTGAGACTTCCGTTAGCGGGGTAGCGTCACGAGCTATCATCTGTTTTTTTAACGTTTGCGTACCAATAAAGTGCGTGTCAAATCAGCCATCTGCCATGCAGAATAGCTCAAGATCACAACGAGGTGACCGATGACATGCAAGACAGAAGACCTGAGGCAGATACCGCTGTTTGCGCTGCTCGACGACGATGAGATGGCTGTGCTCGCGGCGCAGGTTGAGATCAAAAAGTTCGCCCCGCGACAACGCATCTACAAGATCGGCGAACCCGGCAAACACGCCTACGTGATGATGTCGGGCTCCGTGCAGGTGACTACGGTGGACGAAAGCCATCAGGAGGTGCTGGTGGATGAGCCAGGCCACGGCGATTTTTTTGGCTTTGCCTCGATGCTTGACGATACGCCGCATCAGACGACTGCGCTCGCGATGGAAGAGACCACCTGTCTCGAGGTGAGTCGCGACGATATCGCCGCTTTGCTGCATCAGAAGCCAATGGCCGGGATGGACATGCTGACGGTTGTGAGCCGCCAGTTCCACGCATCGCAACAGTTGGTGCGAATTCGCGCCAGCCGCAACTCGAACGATGTGATCGAGGAGGAGATGGGCTTCGCAGAGCGCGTTGCCGATTCGGTGGCGCGATTCGGCGGATCGTGGACGTTCATCATCCTGTTTGGCGTTGTGCTTTCGGTCTATGCTTTGGCAAACATTCTGCTGAAGGGAAGGGCATGGGACCCGTATCCGTTTATTCTGTTGAACCTGTTCCTGTCGATGCTCGCGGCGATTCAAGCTCCAGTGATCATGATGAGCCAGAACAGACAGGACACGAAAGACAGAGTGCGCGGCGAGCTGGATTATGACGTGAATCTTCGAGCGGAGTCGGAGATCCAGACGTTATCAAACAAGCTGAATCTGCTCAACGAAAAGATCGGTGATGTCGACGATCTTCTGCGGGAGCACCTGAGATCTGGCAAATAGCCGCAAAGTAAGGGTTGAGACTGTCCGGGACCATCTTTACCCGGTTTAATTTAGTGCAGGCAACAGGGAGCTTCGTCCCGCGAGAAAGACAATTCCCATGACAAGGCTGTACGCCGCAGTGAACACAGAGACAAGCTTCATCGCTAGCGGCCTGTGCTTTGAGGCGCCAAACAGGCCGGCAGCCGAAGCGGTCATCAGCGCATTCATGGTCAGGAGGCCGGCGAGAAACATTGCAATCCCAAGCACTCCAAGCATCGCGCCGCCGAGGTTAGCTGCGAGTAGAAAGATCAGGAGCTGGCTGGGTGTTTCGGCTCCCAAACCATGGACGAGGCCGATGACAAAGGCTGAACGCGCGTCGAAGGAATTGGGCGTAGCGCGTCTCAGGGGGGGCGTTCCTCGCAATGCAAGAAGCACCCGGTCATAA
>Ga0206831_1139_pt1 | contig 21645 bp, 19 predicted proteins | sample Alteio_BWOrgCont_73_FD_152876 | JGI IMG/M metagenome (GOLD analysis project Ga0206831, IMG submission 152876) | Enriched cells from forest soil in Barre Woods Harvard Forest LTER site, Petersham, Massachusetts, United States -... | ecosystem: Environmental > Terrestrial > Soil > Temperate forest >...
GGGAAGAAAAAAACGATTGTCGGGAACGAGTCTGCGCGAAGCCGCATCCCAGCGAAGAAAATTCTTGGGAGGTTCGGGAGTAACGATGATACTTCCGCCGGCGAATGCGAGGAACATGTCGCCATCCACCAGGCCGTCTTTCGCGGTCAAAAACTCAGCAGTAGATTCATGCATGCCGGTCTCGGCGACTTTGATGCGCATAACTCTACGGTCCGCGGTGGCGGCCCAAAGCGTGCCGTCGGCATCCTCGGCCAGGGCGTTGATGATAGCGCTGAACATCGGGAGCCGACCCTCATCGATCCATTTACCGCCTTCCCAGCGGATGGAGGATAGCCCTGCAAAGTGCCCGGCGAAGACCCGATTGGGGAATTTGCGGGATTGCACCAGGTTCCCAGTTGATTGGGTGAGACCCTGAAGTCCGGCGACGGCCGGAGAGGCGGTATCGCCTTCGATTTTCAGGACGCCATACCCGGTTGCGGCCAGGAGTTGATCGGGAATTTTTCCGCTAGGGTCATGGATGGAAAGCAGGTTAAAGGCTTGGGAGGCGGGGGATGGTATGGGCTGAAGGGTAGGCAGGCCGGTTTTGCTATCGGAGGTGAGGCGGTAGAGTGCGTTGCCTCCGGAGGAGTCCGCAATATAATGCGAACCCTTATAGCTAGCGACGTCAAGGGCGGCATCCCGCGAGAAGATGGAGATCGGTGAGTTTATCTCGACGCGGGTAACGCCGATACCGAGCCCAAGCCAAAGTCCTCCCTGGTGATCCGAGTAGGCGGTCAGGACAGACTGGTTTTGAAGTCCGTTGTCTTTGCTCAGTATCCGCCGGAGGCGGCCGTCGTGTTCCACAATCACCGCGCCGCCTCGGAGGGTGTTCAGGCAGAAGCTGCCGTCGGGGAGGGGCGTGTAAGTGTACAGCTCGTTTTTCTTCAGATAGTCGTCCGCTTGGGTAGGAAACGGAGTGACCTTCTGGCCATCGTAGAGTGTCAGCGTTTCCGCGCGGGCCGAGATCAGGATCCGCCCGTCATCGTAGGGATACAGAAACAACTTAGTGGAATCCTTGTAGGCGGCGCCGCCGGGAACTTCGCGCAATTCGTCGCCGACAATTTCCTGGAGGCCAATGCCCCCCTGCGCCGTATAAATGTGGCCTCGAACTTCCGCCAGGGCTTGAAAGCGCGTATTGGTTGTCCAAACGTGCATCGTTTTTCCATCCCAGCGGAACAGGCGTTCATAAGCTTGAAAGAAGTTGCCTTGTGAGGTGATAAGAACATGCCAGATGTCGTTGAAAGCGCGATGCTCCGGGGGGATCTTATCCAGCAGCCCGACGTAATGCAGATTTCCGTTGGCGTCCGGCGCCAGGTACCCGAAGTTGGAATTCGCGCCAACCCAGATCTTCCCGGTGGAATCCATGGCGAAGGAGCGAACCGCGTTGGAGGTGACGGGCACTTTTCGCCATGTGACGCCGTCGTATTCGGTGACCGCGCTTGAACCACCGAAGAAGAGGACGCCGCGGCGATCTTGAATAATGTCCCAAGCCTGGGTAGGGACGTTGCTGTCCTTGCTGCTGTAATTGTGCAGGACGGGCATTCCGAGTTCGGTCTGCGGCTGCGCATGGGAGGCGGCAGAGAGCGCTATTCGGATAAGGAAGGCGATGAGAAGCCGCCTTGGCTTGGATCCAGACATATTGACTCGGAGTGCTCAGTATACAACGCAGCCGCCTTCAGCGTAATTGAAGTTGATTTAGAACCAGCCGCTGCGGTAAGCCACCCACCAGCTCACGATGAAGATGGGTATGGTTGCGCCCAGTGCCCACCAGAGGGGCAGAACGAAATCAGCTACCAGACCCAGGAATGCGAAAAGGAGCCAGAAGATCTTTCGTTCCATTTGCCAAGTCTACGCTTTTGCGCCGGATCGTCGCCGCCAGGAAAAGACCAGGCAGCCTAGGACAATCGCGAAAGCCGTCAGGCTTGCGATGCAGGTGGCGCGCCACTCCAGGCCGCCGTCGTAGACCAGCGTAATCTCGCATCGGTCTTGGCAGGCTGGTTTCAGCAGAATAAATCCTAAGGCGTCCTTTTCAACCTTGAGCGGCGTGCCGTTGACGGTCGCGCGCCAACCTGGAGTATAAGTAACTTGCACAGACACCACTTGGTCCGGGTTAAGCTGGGCCTCGATGATGGCCATGTGCCGATTCCGCCAGACCAATCCCGCCTCCGGCACGGCGGGATCATTGATGGCCTTCACATATCGTTCAATTTCGGCCGTATCCAGGCCGTTGATGGGCGCATGTCTGACGAAAGAATCCGCTGAAATGACGTGAGCTAGAGAATTTGATCGCGCGGGTACCGCGTAGATGGTATCGTCGCCTTGGCGCCAGACTGCCGGCAGCAATCCTTCGAACTTCCGCGGATTGACGAACGGACTCGCGTACTCGCCGTGATTGGGACCCGGCACGGAAATCGCATGCGCACCCAGAGCTTTAAGCCAAAGGACGCTGACTTCTCCGTCGCGGGCGCCCGCGTTCATGCCGCTATAGATGACAAAGACGCCGATGCGCAGGATGTAGTTCGGGATCATCGGCTCATGTCCGCCATGCACTTGTGGCGTGTCGGTGAAATCGTTGAAGTAGAACGAATCGGATCCGGAAACCATGACACGCTGGCCTTGCATATGCCGATCCATCCAGTCCGCGACGCGGTAGGTTGAACTTCTGGTGATATCGGTGGATCGTATAAGGCGGTGAGCGTAGAGCAGGTCGTGCCGAAACAGCGGAACCGCGGCTAGAAGAAAGATCATCGCGGCCCATGGAAGCAGTCTGGGAGCCAGTCGCCGGAGGAGTCGCTCGGCGCTGAAGACCACGAGAAGGCACAGCGCCATGTCCATTGCAATCTGATAGCGATGCGGCTGCGGGACCACGTTGGCGAGGCTGACCATTGCGAGCGACACAATGCTCGCATTCAGAAAGGCAAACAAGAGGAAAAAGCGCAAGAAGGGCGAGCTGGTCTTGCGGGTGATCCACCAAAGGATCAAGAAACCGGCGGTCATCATTCCCACTCCCGCCAGTGAGCTCAGCGTGAATGGGTAATCGCCGACAGAAGGCGAGTTCAAGCTAATGGCCTTAACGACGGACGGCGGTAGCGAGGGAGAAATCGAAGCATAGGACAGTGCGGCGATAACGAGCAACAGCCGTAGATTCTGCCAGAAGCGGCGCGTTTCGACCACCGCCAGCAGGCTGACGCCAGCCAGAATTAGGATTACCGCGCCGAACGCATTAGCTAGCACCGTTGCTCCGAGTAAGACGCCAGCCACAACCTTGTGCCACAAGCGGCCCTCACTAATTGCGAGATGCAGAAACAGAATTGCTAACGGTAGGAAGGCGAGCATTGTATTGTACGGGCCTTCGCCATAGAAAACGAGAACATGTAGCCTGCGCGAGTGCCACGGGCTGCCCAGGTCGGCGCGGATCATCGGAAACAGCCAGGCACATGGCGAAAGCAGCGAGTAGGCCAGCACGGCGACAAAGCTAGAGCCAGGTCGCCGCGTCATTCGCCACGCCATGAAGTAGAGGCAGACGGGGCCGACGGAAAAAAACGCGGCGCAGACCTGGTGGAAAGCCAGGGCGGCGGAATGTCCAGTGAGCGCGGTGAAAGTTGCAGTGAGCAACTGAAGCAGGGGTAAGTAGGTATTTTGGAACGGGATTCCGCAAGCCCACAGAGGCCACCACAGCAGATCGCCGGGATGGGCTGCTATTTGGCGGGCGATCGCGATGAATGTGCCCTCGTTCGACTCCAGGTACGCCGAATACTCCACCCGGAATAGCTTCGCAACTAGAACGACGTTGAGGATTAAGAGAACGGCGGGATAGAGGAAGAGGGCGACGAGAGGTCGGGCGCGAGCCTTAAAGGTGGATAGGGATGGCGGATCGAACAGGCCTTTAGGGTAGCAATACGATTGCTACCCTTTTGGAAGAGGCTTCAGTGAATGCTCTCGGAAGGCCGGGGCCGCGTAGCTTCGGACGAAACTTCGGGCTGGTCCACGTGAACATGGAGCACGCTCGAAGTCGTTACGGGGCGCGCTTCGTCCAGCAGGAACTTCAGTCGCATTCCGCGTCCGATCAGACCCCACTCCATTACCCCTTCCTCATTGAGTGAGCCTTGCAGGCGCGCGGGTACGGGGTTCGGGCAGTAGTCGGGATGGCCAGATATGCGGATCTCGCTCCCACCCAGGCACTCGATCTTATAATGGCGGCTCTTGGTCTCCACCTCGATCAGGGAGCCAGGTTCCAAGCCCTTGCAGTTGATCAATTCGGTAGACGTCATGACAGCCTCCTGCTAAAGGGATGCTACCTGGCGAGAATTGTTGCGAACCTTTTTGCGAAGCGGATCAGGTAGACTTAGCTAAATCCTCGTATATGGCAGAAACTAAGACTCAAACCATCGGCGATGTAACGGTTGTGGAACTATCCGGCCGCCTCCATCTCGGCAATTCGCTCACCTACGCCGAGAATGCCATCAACAAGCTGATCGATGGCGGAACCCGGAAGCTGGTGATCGATCTGGCCCATCTGGAATACATCGACAGCTCCGGGCTAGGGATGCTGATCTTCTCCGGCGGACGCATGGAGCAGGGCGGGGGACAGATGCGGGTTGCGGGCGCGGAGGGGACAGTGGCACGCGTATTCAAAATCGCGAACGCCGACCGCATTCTGCAATTCGATGCCGATCTCGAATCGGCCTGCCGCCATCTGTCGGGGGAGAGCGCCGCTGGTTGAATCCGATACTGCCGCTGTTCGTGCAGGTGAAGAGCTCAAGCGCGTCGCGTTGGTGGATTATCTGAACACGCACCTGCCGGGAGGCGCGCCCGACGTCGAGATTGAGCAGTTCCCCAACGGTCATTCCAATCTTGTGTATCTCATTCGAACGGACCATCGCGAATATGTTCTGAGGCGGCCACCGCTTGGGCCAGTGGCGCCGAAAGCACACGACATGGCGCGCGAATATCGGGTGCTGAAAGCGGTGAATCCGCATTTTCCGGAAGCACCCCGGGTGTTTCTGCTGTGCGAAGATCCCTCGGTGATCGGCAGCGCTTTTTTCCTGATGGAGCGGCGTCGCGGGATCGTAATTCGTGATTCGATCCCACGCGAGTTGGCCGCGATTCCCGATTATCCGCGCCTGGTGAGCGAAGCCTTCATCGATTGCCTGGTGCGGCTGCATGCGATTGATGTCTCTCAGCCGGGACTCAGTTCGTTGGGAAAGCCCCAGGGCTTCGTCGAGCGACAAGTGCGTGGATGGTCGGAGCGCTGGGATCGAGCCAAGACCGAAGACATTCCGGAATTGAATGGAATTGTCCGGTGGTTGAATGACTATTTGCCGCCGTCGATCGAGGCGACGTTGGTACACAACGATTACAAGGTGGATAATGTCATGCTGCGGCCCCAGGGCGACGGCGTGGAAGCAGTACTCGACTGGGAAATGACGACCATCGGAGATCCGCTCGCTGATCTGGGGCTGACCATGTGTTACTGGTCATGGGCCAGCATGACCGCGGTGACTTCGCAAGAAGGCTGGTACACCCGCGATCAGTTTCTCGAACGATACGCTCAGCTAACCGGGCGCGATCTGACTCACATCCGATACCACGAGGTTCTCGGAATCTTCAAGCTGGCCGTCATTCTGCAACAGATTTACTACCGTTTTCACCGTGGGCAGACGCAGGACGAGCGCTTTCGAACGTTCGACCAACGCGTCCGTGGGCTAATCCGTCTGGCGGCGTCACTCACTCTTGGGGAGCATGAGAAGGAGCGCGTATGAGCCGTCTCTACCTGGTGCGGCACGGGCAGGCGGGCACTCGTGAAGCCTACGATGCGCTATCCGAAGTCGGGCGGCGGCAGGCCAGATTGCTCGGTGAGTATTTTGTCTCGGAGGGGATTCACTTCACGGCGGCATATTCCGGAGCGCTGGCGCGACAGCAGGAGACTGCGGCCGTAGTGAGGGATGTTTATCGCGAGGCGGGTGCTGGCTTCCCGGAGATTGTTTCAGAACCTGGCTGGAACGAGTTCGATCTGGCGCATGTATATGGCGCTCTGGCGCCTCGGTTGTGCGAGGAAGATCCGGAATTCGCGCGGCAGTACCAGGAGCTTCTAGCGCAAGCCCGCGCAGCGGCCGAACAACCCGAGGCCAGTGTGAACCGGCGGTGGCTGCCCTGCGATGTCAAAGTCGTGCAAGCGTGGATGCAGGGCCGGTATGCCTACGACGGCGAAAGTTGGCTGGCATTTCGTGAGCGTGTGGCCGGATGTCGCGACAAGCTAGAGCCAGCGGAGAGCGACGCGAACATCGTGGTGTTCACTTCGGCGACTCCCATCGGGATATGGGCCGCGCTGGCAATGGAAATACACGACGAGCGTGCCCTGCGTCTGGCCGGCGTGCTGCATAACGCGTCTTATACATTACTGCGACTCTACGACGGACAGCTGCGGCTGCACCAATTCAACGCCATCCCGCATCTGTGCGAACCTGGACTTCGGACTTACCGGTAGCATGCGGGAAGGCTGATGGAATTCGAATTCTCACCCAAGGTAAAGGATCTTCAGAAGCGCTTAATCGCCTTCATGGAAGAGCACATTTATCCCAGCGAAGCGAAGTACAAGCAGCACAGCGAAGGCCCGGACCGGTGGCGACCCGTTCCAATCATCGAAGAGTTGAAGCCGAAGGCCCGTGACGCGGGGCTTTGGAATCTATTTCTGCCCGCGAGCCAGCATGGTGCTGGTTTAACGAATTTGGAATACGCTCCGTTGTGCGAAATTATGGGCCGCTCGCCTATGGGTCCGGAAGTGTTCAATTGCTCGGCGCCGGACACGGGGAACATGGAAGTGCTGGAACGTTACGGCTCGCCCGAACTGAAAGAGAAGTTTCTCAAGCCGTTGCTCGCAGGTGAGATCCGCTCCTGTTTCGCGATGACGGAGCCCGAGGTCGCATCCTCCGACGCCACCAATATCGAATCGAGCATCGTGCGGGATGGCGATCACTATGTCATCAACGGACACAAGTGGTGGAGTTCCGGGGCGGGCGATCCGCGCTGCAAAGTGGCGATCTTCATGGGAAAAACCGACCGCGCCGCGCCGAAGCACAAGCAGCAGTCCATGATCGTGGTTCCGATGGACGCGCCGGGCGTCACCACGAAACGCATGCTCACGGTTTTTGGGTACGATGACGCTCCGCATGGACACGGCGAGGTTCTCTTTGAGAATGTTCGAGTGCCGGTGGGCAATCTTCTGTTGGGCGAGGGACGCGGCTTTGAAATCGCGCAAGGCCGCCTGGGGCCGGGCCGGATTCACCACTGTATGCGATTGATCGGAGTAGCGGAACGTGCTCTGGAATCTATGTGCAAGCGGGTAAAGTCCCGCGTCGCATTCGGAAAAACGCTCGCCGAACAAGGGACCATTCGTGCTGAAATCGCGACGTCCCGGATTGAGATTGAGCAGGCGCGGCTCTTGACCTTGAAGGCCGCATACCTAATGGACACGGTTGGGAACAAAGCAGCGCGGGCCGAGATCGCGATGATCAAAGTGGTGGCGCCGAATGTCGCATTGCGAGTTCTGGATCGGGCTATCCAGGCGCATGGCGGCGCAGGCGTTTCACAAGATTTTCCGCTCGCTGCGGCTTGGGCGAGTTCGCGCACGCTGCGGTTGGCTGACGGTCCGGACGAAGTGCATCGGGAAGCCATCGCCAAATACGAGCTTGCGAAATGACCGAGCTTGCGAAATGACCGAGCTTGCGAAATGACCGAGCTTGCGAAATGACATTGGAAGAGCTCAAGGAACTCGTAGGGCGCGAGATCGCAGTTACGGAGTGGATGGAGATCACGCAGGAACGCATCGACAAGTTCGCGGACGCGACGGACGACCATCAGTGGATTCACATCGACCGTGAACGCGCGCAAAAGGAATCGCCCTATGGGACCACAATCGCGCACGGATTTCTTACGCTCTCGCTGCTCCCCAAGTTTCTCAAGGATTCGATACAGCTCAGTGATTTGCGCATGGCGATTAACTACGGGTTGAATCGTGTTCGTTTCCCCTCGGCGGTCTGCGTGGGCTCGCGCATCCGGGCGCACATTGTTCTGCAGTCCATGCGGGATCTGGAGGATTCAACGCAGGCGATCTACTTGTTTACGCTTGAGAGTCAAGGAGCCGTCAAGCCCTGCTGCGTAGCGGAATCGGTGGTTCGATACTACCGATGACACGAATCTGTTCATGCCAACGTAAATCCGGCATACGAAGCCCTCGCGCAGTTCGTAAACTGTAAAGAATGGCCAATTTGGGATTCGTCGGGTTGGGTGTCATGGGCAGCCGCATGGTCGACCGCCTGCTTGAGAAGGGTCATACCGTTACCGGCTACAACCGCACGCGTTCCAAAGCCCAGTGGCTCATCGATCGGGGAATGAAATGGGCCGATTCGCCCCGTGCCGTTGCCGCGGCGGCCGAAATTACGCTTTCGATGGTGACGAATTCCGCCGCATTGGAAGAAATCGCGGGCGGCGCTGATGGGATCATCGCCGGTCTCCGCAATGGCATGATCTGGATCGATATGAGCACCGTTGCTCCGGAGATCAGCAAGGCATTGGCCGTCCGGGTGAGAGAAAAAGGCGCGGACATGTTGGATGCACCCGTCTCGGGCAGCGTCATCACGCTCGAACAAGGCAAGCTCTCCATCATGGTGGGAGGCCGCGCGGAAAGCTTCGAACGTGTGAAGCCATTGCTGCTCGATCTGGGGCCCAAAGTTACGCACGTCGGTGATAATGGTTTGGCGCTGGTGATGAAGATCGCGACCAACCTGAACCTCGCCGTTCAGATGCTTGCATTCTCGGAAGCAGTGCTGCTCGCTGAGAAAAATGGAATTGCGCGCGAGACTGCCGTCGACGTCCTGACACACAGCGCCATCGCATCGCCCATGGTGCAGTATCGCGGCCCGTTCGTGCTTAAAATGCCTGCCGAGGCATGGTTCAACGTCAACATGATGCAGAAGGATATGCTGCTGGCGCTCGAGCTGGGCCGCAAAGCCGACGTCCCTCTGCCGACCACCGCCACCGCCAACGAATTCCTCACTGCCGCGCGCGGCATGGGCTACGTGGAGCAGGATTTCGCAGTAGTATTTGAGGTGTTGGCAAAAATGTCTGGAGTTCGAAGCCTGGAGTAAGAGCGATGACCACCGCCGTCAATCCGTCTAAAACCGATTCGCGAACTGGCGCCGATTTGTACCTGCACATGTATCGGCGCATGTTGATGATCCGGCTGTTCGAAGAACAGGTCAACGATCTGTACACGCGCGCGCTGATGCCTGGCCTCGCGCACCTTTATATAGGTGAAGAAGCCGTCGCCGTGGGCGTTTGCGAGGCGCTGCGCACCGACGATTACATCACCAGCACGCATCGTGGCCACGGCCATTGCCTGGCGAAAGGCGCGTCGGTGGATCTGATGTTCGCCGAACTGCTTGGCAAGGAAGTGGGCTACTGCAAAGGCAAGGGCGGCTCGATGCACATCGCAGACCCGGCCACGGGCAACCTCGGCGCCAACGCGATCGTGGGTGGAAGCACCGGCATTGCCACCGGCGCGGCATTTTCCGCGCAGCGTCTAGGCACAGGTCAAGTGGCAGTGTGCTTTTTCGGTGAAGGCGCGCTCGGCCAGGGCTTGTTGTACGAGGTGATGAATATGGCCGCGCTATGGAAACTGCCCGTAATCTACGTTTGCGAGAACAACATGTACAACGAGTACACGCATTTTTCGGAAACCACGGCCGGCGACATTCTTGCACGCGGGCCGGCTTTCGGAGTGCCTTCCGAAGCAGTGGACGGCCAGGACGTGCGTGCGGTTTACGAAGTGGCGAAGAAGCTGGTGGAGCGCGCCCGCGCGGGCGAAGGCCCTTCGCTGTTGCTGGTAAACACTTACCGGTACCATGGGCACCACGTCGGCGATGTCAGCCGCGAGTATTACCGCTCCAAGCAAGAAGAGCAGCAGTGGAAGACTGAGCGCGATCCCATTCGGATCATGAGTGAGTGGCTGGTGTCGCAGGGCTTGGCCGATCGCGCCGCGCTCGACAAACTTCACGACGAAGTGAAAGCCGAGATCGACAAGGGCGTGCAATTTGCTCTGGCGGCTTCTTATCCCAGCGTCGACAAGGTGGATCAAGATGTCTATGCTTGAGACAAAAGGCGGGCTTGAAACCGCAACCGCGGTTCGCGAACTGACGCTGGCGCAGGCCATCCGTGAAGCGCTGGCAGAAGAGATGCGCCGCGATCCGCAGGTCTTTATCCTCGGCGAAGATATCGCCGAAGCGGGTCATCCGTTCAAGGTTTTGACCGGTTTGGTGGAGGAGTTCGGTCCAAAGCGCGTGCTGGACACGCCAATCTCGGAAGCGGGTTTCACCGGGATCGCAGTGGGCGCCGCGATGACCGGCATGCGGCCGGTGATCGACATCATGTTTGGCGATTTCATCGGGCTCACCATGGACCAGATGGTGAACCAGGCCGCAAAGATCCATTACATGTCGGGAGGCAAATGGAAAGCGCCGCTGGTGATGCGAACCACGCTCGGCGCCACTCGACGCTCGGCCGCGCAGCACTCGCAATCGCTGCATGCGTGGTTCTGCCACATTCCCGGACTAAAGGTGGTGATGCCTTCGACGCCGTACGACGCCAAGGGCTTATTGAAGTCGGCGATTCGCGATGACAACCCGGTGGTGTTTTTCGAAGACAAGATGATGTACCGGCTTAAGGGCCCGGTGCCCGAGGAAGAATACGCCATCCCGTTGGGCGTGGCGGACATCAAACGCGAAGGCAGCGATATTACGATCATCGCCACCAGTAGCATGGTGCAAGTGGCGCTGAGAGCCGCCAGCCTGCTCGAAGAAAGCGGGATCAGCGCCGAAGTCGTGGATCCGCGCACACTGTGGCCGCTGGATGAAAAGACGTTGGTCGAATCGGCCAAGAAAACGTCGCGAGTCATCGTGGTCGACGAAGGCTACGGACGCTATGGCGTCACCGCTGAGATTGCCTCAGTGATTCAAGAGAACGCGTTCTTCGATCTGGAAGCGCCGGTCAAGCGCATGGGCGCGATGCACGTTCCCATACCGTTCTCACCGCCACTGGAAGATGTGACGGTTCCAACTGAGAAAACGGTTGCGGACGCGGCGCGCGCGCTTTGCGGCTAATTTAGACATTCGAAACATAACTGGAGAATCCTGTGGCACTGAAAACTCACGGAACCATGGCAGTGGATTGGGAGCAGCGCATCGATATGGATCGCTTGCGCAAGGAGCGGCTGGCGCGTGTCAAAGCTCTGCTCGCAAAATCCGAGATCGGCGCGCTGTTGTGTTTCGACATGAACAACGTGCGCTATATCACCGCGACGCACATCGGCACCTGGGCGCAGGACAAGATCAGCCGCTTCACATTGCTGCCGCAAAACGACGAGCCGATTCTTTGGGACTTCGGGTCGGCCGCCAAACATCATCAGCTAAATTGCCCGTGGCTCGGCGAGCGTTCCCGCCCGGGCATCTCTTTGCTGCGCGGTGCGATGTCGCCCGAGATGGGCCGCGCCGAAGATGTCGCGAAGAAGATCAAGATCGAGCTGGAAATGCGCGGCCTGCACAAAGAGCCCGTCGGTATCGACGTAGTCGAGCCTCCGATTCTGTTTGCCCTGCAGCGCGAAGGCATCAACGTGGTGGATGGCCAGCAGCTGATGTCCGACGCCCGCGTCATCAAGACGCAAGACGAAATCTCGCTGCTGAACACGTCGGCGATGATGGTGGACGCCGCCTACCACGATCTGTATTGCGCGATGAAGCCTGGTATGCGCGAGAACGAAGCCGTCGGCCTGGTGAACAAGATCCTGTACGATCTGGGTTCCGAATACGTGGAAGGCGTGAACGCCATCTCGGGCGAGCGCTGCAATCCACATCCGCACGTTTTTTCCGATCGCGTGCTGCGCCCCGGCGACCCGGTGTATTACGACATTCTGCATTCGTTCATGGGCTACCGCACCTGCTATTACCGCTGCTTCAGCATCGGCTACGCATCGCACGCCCTGATCGATGCCTATTCACGTTGCCGCGATTATTTGGACGCAGCCATCTCGCTGATCCGTCCCGGACGCACCACCGGTGAGATCGCGTCGGTGTGGCCCAAGGCGCAGGAGTTTGGATTCCCCAACGAGGAAGCCGCTTTTGCGTTGCAGTTCGGACATGGCATCGGCCTCGCCATCTGGGAAAAGCCGGTCATCAGCCGTTTGGTTTCGCTCGAGCATTCTTATGAAATCAAACCCGGCATGGTGTTCGCTCTCGAAACCTTCTGGCCGTCGACGGATGGCTGGAGCGCCGCGCGCATCGAGGAAGAGATCGTAGTCACCGAAACCGGCCACGAAGTAATCACGCGCTTCCCCGCCGAAAAATTATTGGTCGCCGGCGCGCATTACTTCACGGTCGACGGCCCGCTACCAACCACTCGCGAGCACGACCCGGCGCCGAGCGAACGCATCGTTGAAATGGTGGAAGCCAGCGCGCGAACCGAACAGGTGGTCTCCCGCTAGATGGCCGTCAGCATCGTCATGCCCGCGCTCGAGATGGCGCAAGAGACCGGGAAAATCATTTCTTGGCTGAAGAAGGAAGGCGACACGATCGCCAAAGGCGAGCCGATCGCGGAGATCGAAACCGACAAAGTGGTACTCGAAATAGAAGCGACGGCCGACGGCATGCTGGCGGGTGTGAAGGCAGCCGCGGGCGACGTGGTGCCCGTGGGACAGACGATCGCCTGGATCGTCGCGCCGGGCGAACAGCCGCCCGTGGAAGAGAAGGCTCTATCTCAGTCTGCGCGAACGATGACCGAACAAGCTCCGGTCACCGCTCCTGCAAGGCGTCCAGAGAGTGTCGAAGTCAAGGTTTCACCCAAAGCCAGACGGATGGCGAAAGAACTCGGAGTCGATCTGAGCAAGGTGGTCGGCACTGGTCCGGGCGGAACCATTAGCGGTGAGGATGTCGAAGCAGCCGCCAAGGCACCACCCACCGCCAGCGAACCGGCTGCACTCAGCTCGATCGCCCGTCTCATGGCCGAGCGCACTACGCAAAGCTGGATGACGGCGCCGCATTTTTTCCTGATTCGCGAGATCGATGCGAGCGGATTGATCGCGGCGCGCGAGAAACATGGCCGGGCGATTACTCATACCGACCTGTTGGTCGCACTGGTTGCCCGCACGCTCGTAAAGCATCCCAAGATGAACGCGAGTTGGACTGGCAGCGCACTTCGTCTGAACCCGAACGTGAATATCAGTATCGCGATCGCCGTCAAGGATGGCGTGGTGGGCGCCGTGATTCCGAACGCCGACACCGCCACCCTAGCTGATATCAGCGGGAAGCGTCAGGATTTAGCCGAGCGCGCAAGAGCCGGCCGTCTTCATCCGCCCGATGTTACCGGCGGAACGTTCACCATCAGCAATCTCGGCATGTTTGGCGTGGATGCTTTTAGCGCAATTATCACACCGCCGCAAGCCGCCGTGCTCGCCATTGGACGCATCGCCGATCGTGTGGTGGCTGTGGACGGCCAGCCAGCGATTCGTCCCATCCTGACTATGACGCTGTCGAGCGATCACCGCGTGGTGGATGGCGCGCAAGCCGCGGCGTTCCTGAAGGACGTCGCGGACGCACTTACCAGCGCGCAGCTATAGCAGGCGGAAGTTCACTTCCACGTTGGCTTGGACGGACACCGGTTTCCCGTTCTTGGTGCCTGGCTGGAATCGCCAAGTCTTGATAGCCGAAACGGCTTTGGCATCCAGCCCTTCATCGAGCGATTTGGTGACCTTGATGTCATGCGCGCGTTGATCGGTCCCGACGACGATGCTCAGGACAACTTTGCCTTCGAGTTTGGCGGCCTTCGCTTCGTCGGTGTATTGGGGTTCGCTTTTCTCCACCACTTTCGGAGGAACGATCCCTGGCCCGATCTTGTAGATCTTTTCGGCGAAAGAAACGGTGGTCATCAGCAGAAGAAGCAACGGAATCGCGATGGCGGTCCTCCGCCGCGCGTGAATCGCCTCTTTTCGCCACTCGAACAAATGAACAAGGCGCTGGCGCAACGGAGATGAGCCGGTCATTGCGCAACCGAGCGCAAGCGAATGTGAACAATCGCGCGCCAGTTCCAGCAGCACATCGGCATAGAAATCCGCCGGTATGCCCGCGGACAGTACGACGTCATCGCACGCTAATTCCTGTTCACGATTCAAGCGCGGCGCGACCATCCAAGCGAACGGATTCCACCACAACAACGCGCGTGATGCTTGCGCAATATACTTGGCCAGGCAGTCGCGCCGAAGTATGTGTGCCGACTCGTGCAACAGCACAGCACGCAGCCGCGCTTCATCCCAATCCCGTGCGTCTTCCGGAAGAAGAATCAGGGGCCGCGACACGCCGCAAGTTAGTGGAGTACTCACGGCTCCGATCCGAACTTCAGCGCCGTCGGCATCCAGAAAATGTGTTGACCGGTGGCGAGCCCGTAACATCACGACCCATCCACCCGCCGCGCGAACAGACATGACGAAAATTCCCAGCGCCCAGATCGCCGCGAGCATCATTGGCCAACTGAACTGTCCGGTTGCTAAGTTGTTCCCGACGCCCGCGGCCCCGCGTGGTCCCGCCGGAAGCGAGATGATGAGGAAGCTCCACTGAGGCGACCATAGCGCCAGCAACGGCACCGCAGCCGCGCTCGCCAACGCCGCCAGGCAAACCAGGTGCCGCACTGCCGCGCTCTGCCGGCGCAGACACCGCAAGAGAACAAGCCCTGCCGCCAGCAAAATGGTGGATTTCATCGCCACGGAAATCAGATAGGATTCCAACATTGTTATCGCCTTTCCTTTTTCGCCCGCTCAACTATTTGGCCAAGCTCACTCAACTCCTCTTCGCTCAAATGAAACGCCGACGGGTCCAGCAGCGCCGCTGCAGCTTCCTTCGCCGATCCGTCGAAAAATGTCCTGATGATGCGCTGCAATGCCGATCGGCTCGCGGCCTCGCGTGGTACTGTCGGCTCGTACACATATCGGAGACCTTCTTCCACGTGGCGAACATAACCCTTGCGCTCCAATACGCGCAGGATCGTGCGCACCGATGAATAGTTCGGTTTGTCCGCCAAGCCTTCCTGGATTTCCTGCCCGGTCGCGCGCCCGCGTGCAAACAGAATGTCCATGATTTGGCGCTCGCGCTTGCTTAGATCAGGATCGGGCTTGGCCGTCTTCGTCTTCTTGGGAATGCGCATTTCTTAGCAGCCTGCGTAAAAATTAACATAGGCGGCCTGGGCCTGTCAATAGGCCGGCGCAGTTGTGTTTAGGAATGGCATGATAAGAACACTCACATGATGCTCAGTCGCGATCGTCTCCTGGCCACCCACGTCGGCAGCCTCCCGCGCAGCGAAGCGCTTTCCGAAATGCTCATCGACCGCGAGGAGGGCAAGCCGCTCGACAAGCAGCAACTCGCCGAGGAAATGGATCGCGCCGTCCAACGCGTCATCGCCAAGCAGGCCGAGGCGGGCATCGATGTCGGCAATGACGGCGAACAACAGCGCGTCGGCTTCCAAACCTACGTGCCCCGGCGCATGTCCGGTTTCGCGGGCGAATCAAAACGCCGGCGCGGACGCGACTTCGAAGAATTTCCAGCCCTGATCGAAGATTTAGCGCGCCGTTTCCCGAAGCGCAGCCGCATGCAGAACGCTCCCGAAGCGCAGGCCGAGCTGCATTATCTCGATTCGTCCGCGATCGCGCAGGAGATCGGCCGCTTTCAGAAAAATGCCGAAGCCGCAGGCGCTTTCGCCGAGCGTTTCATGACCGCCCCATCGCCCGGCATCATTTCCACCACCATGCTGAACGCCTTCTACGATTCGCAGCAGTCTTACCTGACCGCGCTCGCGCGCGAGATGCGCAACGAGTATCTCGCTATTTATCGCGCCGGTCTGGTGCTGCAGATCGATGCTCCCGATCTCGCCATGGACCGTTCCATGTTCTATCGCGATCTTTCCGATCGAGAGTTCGTGAAGTCTGCCGAGATGCACGTGGCGGCGATCAATCAAGCTATCGACGGCATCCCGCGCGATCGTGTCCGCCTGCACTGCTGCTGGGGCAACTGGAACGGGCCACACTTGTACGACGTCGCGCTCGACCTCATCTTACCGGTGCTCTACCAGGCCAACGTCGGCGCGCTCAGTATCGAATTCGGCAATCCCCGCCATCAGCACGAACTCGAAGCTCTGCGCGGCAACAAGCTGCCCGTTCATATGCTGCTTCTGCCCGGTGTGGTCGAAAGCAATAGCAATATCGTCGAGCACCCCGAGGTGGTCGCACGACGCCTGGAAGAGGCAGTCGCCGTCGTCGGCGATCGTGAGCGAGTCATCGCCAGTGCGGACTGCGGCTTCGGCACCTTCACCAATCGCGAGTACGTAATCGAACCCGTGGTCTGGTTGAAGCTCAAGGCGCTCCGCCAAGGCGCGGACATTGCGTCAACTCATCTCTGGGGCAGCGGCCGCGCCAGGTAAGAGCAGTTAGTGAGTTACTAAGTGGGGAAGATCCCGGTTATTTTCGCTGCACACAAATTCGAGTAAGTCGGTATCCGGCATAAACTGCATGGCTTCCGTAACCGTCCACGGCTTGGTGTACGCCTTTGGGTCGTCGATCGTAACTTCGATTGTCAAATGCCCGAAATTAGGCCGTCGAAAGCGCTCCGTTACATGCAGTGCTTCGGTGGCGGGATGGCCAAGCTGATCGAGCCACGTCTTGCCATTGAAGCCTGAGGTCTCGACGACTAATGAATCTCCATCCCACTTACCCACCGAGTAACCCATCCATGCGGGATTCGGATCTTGTGGTAGCTGGCGCCCATCCATGAATATCTGGCGGTACAGCCCGAACGCTTCGTAAAGAATGATGACCTCGTCCGGATTCTGAACAATCTTAAACGGCACCGGTGTCACGTTAATCTTGGGGACACCTTGCGGCAAGCAATTAGCATCCGACTCTTCCGCCGCGTGGGCGCCGCTGGAGCGCTCCTTAGTAAGAGCAGCGGCCCAGGGCTGCATCGGCACATCCTCAGGCTTTAGGTCCGCGGCCAAGTTCTGGAGGTATTTCGGCCCTGGCACGATCCAAATTCCCGACAGGTCCGGTTTGCCGTCCGCTTTGTGCGGCGCTGGCGCCATCAGATCCGGCTTCCCGTCCTTGGTTCGTGGAATTGATTTGTCCGGGAGTTTCAACCACTGCGCCGGCAAAGGCAGTAGTGCCGGGAACAAAAGCATTACGCCCACCAAACCAATCTTCAAGAGCATCTGGGCGATTATATGTCAAAATCGTCCTCGGCGGCCATGAGTGAGCAGCAACAGCACATGCAGTGCATGGAAGTGTGGGGTGGCAGCCAGCTCACCGCTCAGTGCGTGGAATTCGGCGGATTGGATGCGTGGGTCTATAGCAAGCCTTTCGGGAAAGCCCACGCCGGAGGCGATGTCTACTACGCGTCGAGTTGCGCTACCGGCAGAATCAGCCGTTTGCTATTGGCCGACGTTGCCGGACACGGAAATGCGGTCGCCGATACCGCCGCCGATTTGCGCACGTTGATGCGCCGTTTCGTCAATCGCCTGGATCAAACCGAGTTCGTTCGGCTGCTCAACCAGCAGTTTTCGGTTTTGCCACGCACCGGGGCGTTTGCCACCGCGATCGTGACGACGTTTTTCGAGCCCAGCCGCCGCCTCACCGTCTGCAACGCTGGTCACCCGCGGCCGCTTCTCTATCGCGCCGCGCAGCACCAGTGGGATTTTCTTGGGACCAACACCGCGACGCTTCGCGCCGCACCCAGCAACATTCCTCTCGGTCTGTTTGAAGCAGCCGAGTACGAACAATTTGATATCGAACTGGAACCCGGCGACTGCCTTGTCAGCTACACCGACGCGCTCATTGAGGCGCGGGTCGGCGACGGCGAGATGCTGCGTGAAGATGGTGTTCTCGGTATGGTACGCGCGCTGCGCGATGTCCCGCCCGATCAGTTAACCGAAAAGTTGCTCGCTGAAATCGAGGCTCGCTATCCCGGCGGCTTAGCCGAGGACGACGTCACGGTGTTGGTGGTCCGCGCCAACGGCCGCAAGCTGAACTACTCGTTTGGCGAAAAGCTGCATGCGCTGGCGCGATTCATGGGCACCCTGATCCGCTCCGTCAATCCCCGCGCCGAACGTGCACCGCTGCCCGACGCGAGCCTCGCCAATATCGGCGGCGCCGTCATTCCCGCACTTGGCCGCCGCTGGCGCGCGAAGTCGACCCGTTGAAGCCGGTCCGGTGAAATCGGAATGTTATCCTGAAAATAAAATGACATATGACCTGATTGTGATTGGGAGCGGCCCGGGTGGATACTCTGCGGCGGTGCGCGCCGGCCAGTACGGCCTGAAGACCGCCATTATCGAGAAAGATCCAAAGCTGGGCGGCACTTGCTTGCACGTGGGTTGCATCCCGACCAAAGCCCTGCTGCATACAGCCGAGCTTTGGGAGCACTTCGTCAACCCTTCCGACGAAGGCATCCAGTGCGAAAACCCGCGGCTCGATTATGCCAAAGTCCTGGATCGCAAGAACAAGATTGTATCCAAGCACGCCAAAGGCGTCGAGTTCTTGATGAAGAAGAACAAGGTCGATTGGGTGAAGGGCTTCGCGACCATTCTGCCGCGTTCAGGAAGCGGTCCGATTCAAATCGAGGTGAAGTCGGAAACCGGAACGCAAACGCTTGAGACCAAGAATGTCATCATCGCCACGGGCTCCGAAGCTCGCATGCTTCCCGGGCTCGAGCCCGACGCAAAAGCGATCCTGACCAACATCGAGATCCTGGATCTTCCCGTAATCCCCAAGACCATGTTGATCATCGGCGCCGGCGCCGTGGGCGTGGAGTTCGCGTCCATCTTTAATCGCTTCGGCACCAAGGTCACGTTGCTCGAAATGCTGCCTCGATTGGTCCCGGTGGAAGACGAAGACATCTCCAAGGAACTGGAGCGCTACTTCAAGAAAACCGGCATCCGCTGCGAGACGGGCGCCAAGGCCGAGAACATCACCCGGACCGAGAACGGCGTCAGGCTGTGCGCCGCGCTCGCGAATGGCAAGCGCGAGGATCTGGAAGCGGAGACCTTGCTGGTGGCTGTGGGACGCAAGCCGAACACCGAGAACATCGGCCTCGACAAGCTGAAGGTCTCGCTCGATCGCGGCTTTATTAAGGTCGACGGAAACCAACTCACCGCCGAACCGGGCGTATACGCGATTGGCGATGACGTGGCCGGAACGCCCCAATTAGCGCATGTCGCCACCATGGAAGGAATGATCGCGGTAGCGCACATGGCGGGCAAACCCACCAAGCCGATCAATCGCAATCGCATTCCAGGATGTACCTATACCGAACCGGGCATCGGCAGCGTCGGCCTCACGGAAGCCCAGGCGCGCGCGGAAGGTTTCGCGGTCAAGATCGGGAAGTTTCCGTTCGTCGCCAACAGTAAGGCGACTATTCGGGGAAGTCACGATGGCTTCGTCAAGGTGGTGGCCGAGGAGAAATACGGCGAGATTTTGGGTGTCCACATTATTGGGCCGGAAGCTTACGAACTAGTGTCGGAAGCCGTGCTGGCGATGGAGGCCGAAGCTACAGTGGAAACGTTGATGGGCACGATCCACGCACATCCCACTCTGTACGAAGCTCTGGGCGAGGCGTTCAACAACGTCTACGGGCTCACCATCAATGCTTGAGGGCAGCATGCCCGGTTCCGGATTAGCCATTCGCGACCTGGGGCGCATGCGCTACGGGGACGCACTGGCCATCCAACAGGATCTCGTCGAGCAGCGCAAACAGGGTCGCGTTCCCGATCAGCTTCTGTTCGTCGAACATCCGCACGTCATCACGCAGGGGCGAAATGGCCGTGCCGAGAATCTATTGGCCGGAGAAGCCGCGCTGCGAAGCGCTGGGATCGACTATCACGCCACCGATCGCGGCGGCGACATCACCTATCACGGCCCTGGGCAGATCGTAGGCTACCCCATCCTGGATCTGCGAGAATGGAAGCGCGACGTAGGCGCCTATGTTCGCGCAATCGAACAAGTGGTCATCGATGCGCTCGCGCAATTTGAGATTATCGCCGGACGCATCACAGGCTGCACCGGCGTGTGGGTGGATGGCAAGAAAGTGGCCGCAATCGGTATTCACATCAGCCGCTGGGTTACCTCGCATGGTTTTGCGTTGAATCATAAAACCGATCTACGTTACTTTCAGTACATCGTTCCTTGCGGGTTGACGAAGCCGGTCACTTCCATGCAGGAACTGGGATCGGGCTCGAGCCGCGAAGAAGTGCTCGCCGCGTTGTCGACCAGCTTTGCGAAGCAGTTTCGGCTGAACCGCGACCATCAGGAAGCGGCCTTTTCATATACGGAGACACATTCATGACTGACGTAGTAATGCCTCAGATGGGCGAAAGTATCGTGGAGGGCACCCTGACGAAATGGCTGAAGAAGCCGGGGGAGCACGTCGATCGCGACGAGCCGCTCTTTGAGATTTCCACCGACAAAGTGGATACCGAGATCCCGTCGCCCACCGCCGGCGTGTTGAAGGAAGTGCTAGTCGAGGAAGGCAAGACGGTCGCCATCAGCACGGTCGTTGGCCGGATTGAAGAAGGCGCGGGTAACGGGGCGTCCGCTCCAGCACCCGCGGCGGCGAAACCAATGCCCGCACAGCCCGCAGCGAAACCGGTGCCCGCACAACCAGCCCTACCGGTGGCTCAAGCGCCGAAACAAACCGCGCAGCCAGATGGAGACCCCAAACCTCTGCCGGAACCCGTCGCGCACTCCGCCGGTCCGTATCCAATTCCGGTGGAAGAACCGGCGCCGGTGGTAGAAGCTGAGTCACCCGCGGGCCCGCTGTCGCCGCTGGTGCGTAAGATGGCTCGCGAGTATGGCATTGATCTTCGGCAGGTGAAGGGTACTGGCGGTGGCGGCCGCATCACCAAACAAGATCTGGAAGCGTATATGTCGGCGCAAGGCGCGCGCACCATGGCTCAATCAACAGTCCAATCAAACGCTCCGGCGGCTTCCACTACTCCGACCGTGTACACGCCGGCCGTTCCCGCCGTACAACCGCCCGCGAGCGCTCCTGCAATCATGCCCCGCGCCGAAGCCCCGCGCGCCCGGGTAGAACCGATGAGCGTGATGCGGCAGCGTATCGCCGAACACATGGTGATGAGCAAGCGCACCTCGGCGCACGTCACCACGGTCCACAAGACGCGCGAGCGCAATAAGGCGGAATTCCATCAGCGCTACGGCTACTCGCTCACTTTCCTGCCGTTCGTGGCCAAGGCGGCGGCGGAAGCCATTCGCCACTATCCCATCGTGAACGCTTCCATCGAAGGCACCAACATCATCTATCACAACGAAATCAATCTGGGGATCGCGGTGGCGCTGGAAAACGGGCTGATTGTGCCCGTGATTCGCAATGCCGACGAAAAGAATGTGGTCGGACTCCAGCGCTCCATCGTGGATCTCTCCACGCGCGCCCGCTCTCGCCAGCTCAAGCCCGACGAAGTGCAAGGCGGCACGTTCTCCATCACGAATTTCGGCAGCTTCGGCAGCGTTTTCGC
>Ga0206831_1129_pt3 | contig 20967 bp, 27 predicted proteins | sample Alteio_BWOrgCont_73_FD_152876 | JGI IMG/M metagenome (GOLD analysis project Ga0206831, IMG submission 152876) | Enriched cells from forest soil in Barre Woods Harvard Forest LTER site, Petersham, Massachusetts, United States -... | ecosystem: Environmental > Terrestrial > Soil > Temperate forest >...
TCGACGCGCTGGTAAACGCCTGGGTGCTGCTCGTCGAAATTTTGCGCTAGAGATAAACGGTTCGGATACGACGCCATCCTTTATTGAGTGGCGTTCCATTAAATCAAGGGAATCTCATGTTCGGTGAAACAACAGGCGGTGTCCGTGTATTGCTTCGCGTGGAAGGTCTCTGTGTCCTTATCGCTGCGCTCTGGGCCTATTCAAGATTTGGCATGGGGTGGGGCATTTTCGCGCTTTTCTTTTTTGCTCCTGACATTTCCTTTGCCGGATACCTCGCGGGTCCTCGCATGGGCGCAACCACCTACAACACAGCTCACTCCTACATCGGCGCGGTGACGAGTTTGGTCCTGGGCCTGGCGTTTTCCTCGCATGTCCTCTTGGTGGCGGGAATCCTTTGGTCCGCTCATATCGGATTCGATCGCGCGCTGGGTTATGGGCTCAAATATTGGGACGGCTTTGGTTTTACACACTTGGGCCGCATTGGGCGCGCTAGGCGCATTCCCCGTGATTTGGCCCAGTCTTAGGCATGGGTTGCGCAAGGTCTAACGGAATTGAAATACCCTTGAGAAACGAACAAACTGGCCTATTATACTATTCAATTTGATTGACAAAACACATATTGCCTAGTATATTATGCTTCATGCTGAATCTTTCTTCTCTAGGACCGGAAGTAGCCGAAAAGCGCAAAGGGCTGAAGCTAACCCAACTGGAACTGGCTCAAAAATCCCGCGTTAGTCGGGCCACGTTGGATGCCCTTGAAAATCAGCGCCTGGGAGAACTGGGCTTTTCCAAGATCACGAGAATTCTGGCGACGCTGGGTCTGGAGCTGAAACTGCAGAAGGAAAGTTCACGTCGGCCCACTCTTGACGAACTGAGGGCCGAGGATCGCGATGAAAGAGGGGCGCGATGATTCGCGTCTGGACCGACGGACAGGAGTCCGGTCTGATGGGCAGGCTCCGTGATCCCGAGCGGGATCGCGGGACCACTTTCGCCTACTCCTCCAGAGTGAGCCCGGAGCGTGCTATCTCGGTTACCATGCCCGTAAGGCTTGAATCTTGGAATACTTCCTTCGGGCTTGCACCCATCTTTGAAATGAATCTACCGGAAGGCGTTTTGCGGGAGCGCCTCCGACTCGCCTTTGCGAAAGCGACGGGCAGTTTCGATGAATTCGATCTATTGACGGTTGTCGGTCGTTCCCAAGTCGGCCGCATCCGGTATACCGGTCCGGATGAGGGGTTGAACGAGGAGGTGCCCTTTCAATCGGTCGATGAAATCCTTGCGAGCCGGCGCGGAGGCGATCTCTTCCGCTACCTCATTGAGAAGTTCGCCACCTTTTCCGGCATCAGCGGGGTTCAGCCCAAGGTCCTCATCCGCGATGAAGACGCTTCCGTTCTCGTGAAGGGCACAAGGACGGCTAATGCGCATCGGGACTCTCCAGGCTACCGAGGCGCGACCCATATCGTGAAGTTTTGGGAGCCAAACGAATTTCCCGAGCTGGCGGCGAACGAATATTTCTGCCTCAAGGTCGCGGAGCGCTGCGGATTGGAAGTTCCCCGCCATCGTCTTTCAGAGGACGGATTGGCGCTGGTGGTGGATCGGTTCGATCTGCGCCCTGACGGCACCTACCGCGGTTTTGAGGATTTCTGCGTTTTGAATGCGAAGAGAACGGACGACAAATACCGAGGCAGTTACGAAACGTCGATCTTAAGGCGCTTGCAGCAATTTGGAACTTCGAGTCACCGCGCGGAAGACCTCGAAAAACTCTTCACCTTGATAGCGCTCAATTGCGCGCTGCGCAACGGAGACGCTCATCTGAAGAACTTCGGCGTTTGCTACGACAGCCCTCTGGATGAAGTCCGTCTTGCGCCGGTGTTTGATCTGGTGACCACGACCGTGTACATGCCCCGGGACAAAATGGCTTTGATGCTGGACGGTTCAACCCAGTGGCCAACGGCCAAAACGCTGCAACGATTCGGAGAGGTGCGCACGGGTGGCAGTCGGTCAGACATCCGGAAGATCCTCGAACGGGTTTCCGATGCCCTTTCCGATGTCTCCGCCGAAATGCTGGCCTATGGAAAAGAGCATCCCTCCTTCAGCGATATTGGAAAGCAGATGCAGGAACACTGGGAAGCAGGCAGAAGGCAGAGTCTTGTTCGCGCCGTTGGCTAATACGGCACTTCATCCGGCGAACAGGTGGTATTTCTTGAAGTAGCGGTATTCGTGCCATGTGAGCCCAATGACGACCAGATCCAGCGCGGAGAGAATCAGCAGAAAAACGGAGTGCGTAAACAAATACCGGTAAAGCTGGTAGGCGATAAACAAGGTGAACACGGTCAACGCGGACGGATAGGCCCACAACTTTCCGCGCAAGAGACCCACGGCCAGAATTATTTTGACGACGCCGTGGCCGAACAGGTAGGCTGCCGCAAGCCTGCCGGACTTGGCAAGAAGCAGGGGCGGCGCATGCTGGAGGTTGACGCTAATGAAGCCGTGAAGGCCCTTAATGAAATCCTCCCGCGTGAGAATCTCTGAAAGGCCGGCAAGCACCCCGGCAAAGACCCCGGTAAACAAGAGAGCGATGCCGCTCAGGATTTCAACGCATCCATCGAAAGCCTTGAGCCAGACGCCCCAGACAAACGCCTTATGGATGAATTTCTCTCTCTTAATTTCCCCGGGCGGTATTTTCATGCGAGCGGTTTGTGCGACGGAGACGGTTGATATTCTTGAAAAATCACTATCCCTGGGATGATTTACACGGAACCTGACCGTAAAGCAAGACGCCACTCCCGTCTAGGTCGGATTTAGATAGCGCCGCATGGTAAAGTGGCCGAAGGCGGCTACCGCCAGGCAGGTGAAACCGCCAATGGCCATGAGGACTCGGGCTCCGAAGAGATCGGCAATCCATCCGAGGAACGGCCCGCTCAAAGCAAGGCTCCCCCCCAGTATAACGATTTGAAGCGCCAGGACTCTTCCGTGCATCTCGGGTTTTGCCTCGACTTGGACGATGGTGGTGGTGACCGTCAGCAGGAGGATACTGGCCATGCCGACCAGAAAAACCGCCGGCACGGCAGTCCGGACTCCTGGAACGACAGCCAGGAGAAGCATGGCAAACCCAAACGCGAGGGTGCTTCGGATAATGTGACGCATGCCCACTAAATTTCTGTGGGCGACAATCAGGGCGCTCACCACGGCGCCAAAGCTGAAAACCGAATAGAGAACCGTGAAAATGCCGCCCGTACTGTGCAGGGCGCCCGTCACAAAGAGCGGAAGGATCACGTTGAAGTTGGTCACCATGCTGATGACGGCGAACATCACAAACGAGATCCACAATACCGGCACGGAAAGGACGTACCGAAGACCCTCGCGCACGGCTCCTTTGACGATTGCTTTGACGGGTTGGCGGTAGAGTTCGGCGGCCCGCATCAGGATAAGGCACAAGAGAACGACGAGATAAGAACTGGCGTCGAACGTGAAGCACCAGCCATACCCCAGCGTCACCACGAGGAGGCCGGCCAGCGAGGGCCCGAAGACACGCGACACATTCACGCTGAGGCTGTAAAGCACCACGGCGTTGGAGATGTCCTCGCGCCGAACCATTTCGGAAACGAAAGAACGGCGCAGCGGGTTGTCGAAGGCCAGCAGCGTGCCTCCGCAAAAGGCGAGGACGTACAGTCCGGCCAAAGGCGGATGGGGCATAAAGGCCAAAGCGGCGAGTCCGACCGATTGCGCCATCTCGAGGCTTTGGGTCCAAAGCAGCAGCTTATGCTTGTTGGAGCGGTCTGCTATAGCTCCCGCCCAGGCGGACAGGAGAAGAATGGGGCCGTATTGACAGGCGGCAAGAAAACCAATTGCCACGCCGCTGCCGTGGGTAAGCTTGAGGACCAGCAACGTGAGAGCGACGATGGTCAGCCAATTGCCGGTGTTTGAAATGGTCTGCCCGATGAAGAACAGGCGGAAGTTGCGGTTCCTGAGGGATTGGAAGGTTTTCGCGAGCGTTCGGCTGAGTCTTCCGGGTGAACGCCCAAGATTTTCGGTTTGAATGTTTTCCATCCTGTGCTGTTGTTGGGGTGCTATTGTCGGGGTCAAGTGTTTAAGGCTCGCCAGGCGCCTGGCCGAGACTATTGGTGTTTGCGATTCGTTCCAAAAGTTCGATGGCTTTGTTAAGCGCGGGCCGCTCTTTGGCCATAATCGTCGAATCGATAGCATGCAGGAGCCACGCATTGCGCGAAGCGATGGCCGACTCGAAGAGGCGGTTCCCGGCATCCGTCACCCGGATGAGGCTCTTGCGGCCGTCCGCAGGATCCGGTGTCGCTCGGACCAGTCCGGCCTTCTTCAGCATGGCGAGACTCTGGGCGATCGCCTGTTGGCTGACGTGCTCGGCGGCGGCAAGTGAAGCCGCCGTGGCCGGACCTTCAATGCGCAATCGCCGGATGATCGGCAGTTGAGAAAGGGGCAGCCCCTTCAATTTGGTCGAAGCAGCCTCCTGCAGGCGGACCCGCAGTCTTTTGACAGCCACCGCCAGTCTTATAGCCGGCGGGTCCGGGTCGTTTCGGGTTTTCCTCATGATCTTAAGATAAAATACACAAGGTACTTGTGCAAGTACCTTGTGTATTTGGGCGGATTAAAGTAGGCCGGAATAAAAAAGGGGCTGAACGGAGACTTTTTAAGTCTTGGAGCGCACTTTGCCGAAGTGGAGGGAAAGCTGGACAGAGGCAATCAAGGATCCGAGCCCCACCACAATCCATCCCGCCACGGCTTGGGAGCCTTGGGGCCGGAAAAACCAAAGAAGCACAAATCCCGCCGCCAGATTTCCAAATCCCCACAGGGCGTTGCTCAGAGGTGAGGACTCGCCGACCCCGGGCGGAGAGGCAAAGGGCGACTGAAAGCGGTGGCCGCTCAGGCCCTGGACGAAGTGGGGGATACCATTGGTGAGCAGCAGTCCGCTGAGAAGCTCAAGCAGATAAAAATACCAGGGCATGTATTCCTCCTTTCAAAGTGAAGGCAAAGATTAGTAAGGGCTTGTCTTCAAAACGAGCCTTTGGAACAGCGGACGTACAGCGAGGATCCCATAATTATGTGATAATCATATCTTTTTTAACCTGAAATAAAGGCTGTCTATGCCCGCTAGGCCGGGGGACGTTCAAGCCGGAACCAAATCTGTTTGCGGATATTCGACTGATTGAGAATGGCATGTTTGAACTTCAATGGTCACATGAACCAGTTCCTCATGAATTTTCAAGGCCTGCCGATACCCCTCCGGGGTTTTCGGATTGTGGGCGACAATACCAATGATAGCCGCGAATTTATTTGCCCCCATCTGCCAAATATGAAGGTCCGTAATCACGGCATCGCCGTCATTCTCAATGCCCTCACGAATTACTTCCGGCAAATCGGTATTCGAAGGAATCCGGTCCAAAAGAATCGAACTGGTATCGCGGATGAGCGAATAGGCCCATGACAAAATCACCACCATTCCAACCAAGCCCATGACCGCATCAAGCCAAACCCATCCGAAAAAATAGCCGCCGACGAGTGCGGCGATGGCCGTTAGAGACGTAAACGCGTCAGCCAAAACATGCAGGTAGGCGGCCCTTAAATTCAAATCATGGTGATGGCTGTGTCCCGCATGACCCTCATGGTGGTGGTGATGCGGGTTGTTCTTGAGAAGAAAGGCGCTGATAAGATTTACCGTCAAACCCGCGGCCGCGACAAAAATGGCTTCGCGAAATTGGATGTGCTGGGGTACAAATAGCCGGTGAATGGATTCCGCTCCCATGAGGAGAGCTATGAGGGACAAAATAATCGCACTGGTAAAACCACTCAGGACACTCACTTTTCCAGTGCCAAAGCTGAATCGCAGATTTTTGGCGTTACGCCGCTGAAAAGAATAAGCCAAAGCAGTGAGCATGAATGCCGCCGCATGCGTACTCATGTGCCATCCGTCCGCTGTCAACGCCATCGAGTTAAAGAAATAACCAGCGGTTATTTCCACAGCCATCATCGTGGCGGTTAATGCAATGACCATACGCGTTCGCTTTTCAGCGGACGAAGTGTCCTCCAAAAAATTATGGTCGTGTTTCCAAGCTGAAATGTCGGAAGTATGATGCATGCTTCGAAAATAACATTTTGACCTTCCTGCATTTTAAGCACTTGAGCCAAAAAGAAACCCCGCTTATGCCCAAGCGAGGTTTGATTCTAAGAACGGCGGCCCTGCACAATCATGCGGAATGGCGCCTCCGACACGATTCCTTGACAACACCTATTTGCTGCCGTTTTCAGGCGAAATCATCCAGCCGCCGCCCAGGGCGTTGATGAGCTGGACGCTCGCCGTCAGCTGTTCCATCTGAAGATTGAGCGCCGTCCGCTGGTTCGTGAGCAAAGTGATTTGCGCGGTAACCACATTCAGGTAGTCGTCCAGGCCGGCTTGGTACCGCGTCTTTTCAAGCGCCAGATAACCCTGCGAAGAGGCGACAGCGATGTTTTGTTGCCGGAGTTCCTCCGACAAAATGCGCAGCGTGGACAGGTTGTCTTCGACTTGCTGAAACGCGGTGAGCACGGTCTGCCGGTAGTTGGCGACCGTGCCCCGGTAGGCCGCCCAGGCTTGCTCCGTGACGGCCCCGCGCAGTCCGCCGTCGAAAAGCGTCTGCGACAAGGATGCGCCGACCGACCAGACAAAGGCCAGACCGGAAAAACGATTGCCGAGGGAGCTGTTCTCGAATCCGGCCGCCCCGCTTAAAGTGATGTCCGGGAAATAAGCCGCGCGCGCCACGCCTATTTGCGCGTTTGCCTCTGCGACCCGCCCCACATCATCGACGGCTGTCTTCTTCGTTTCGCCTTCGCCAAACCATTTTGAAACATGGGTGGCGACGATAGCCTGATTCTTCATGGGTTTTATCCCAAGAGGGGTCATTCCCCGTAGCTTTCTAACTCACTTATACGATTTATCCGTTAGCTGGCCTAGCCTTGATACGGATTGATACTCTCGCAGGGGCCGCCGGAAGAACTCGGACCGAAAGTCAAAATTCCGGTTTTCGGACAAATCGCGTGAGAAGAGGTGGCAGTGCCGAGCGGGTCCATGCGGCCCTGCCCTGCTTAGGGGCTCATTAAAGCCAATAATGGAAGTCAAATCAGGAAAATGAGTCGCCTAGAAATAACCGGGCCTTCTCGATGCAATAACTTTAAACAATCACACAATGACTCTGCGGTACAAGGCTCCGCCTATCATCACGAACGTGGTGGAAACGACCAGCAGAATTCCAAAATCCTTTGCCAGGCCATGGTAATCGGATCGCTGAATCATTAACGCCCGCATGGCGTTGATCATGTAGGTCAGCGGATTCACATGGGAAACCACCTTGAGCCAGGGCGGCATGAGGGCGATGGGGTAGATGGCGTTGCTGGCGAAGAACAGGGGCATGGTCAGGAGCTGCCCGATGCCCATGAAGCGCTCGCGGGTCTTCACGATGCAGGCGATGATGAGCGACAGGGTGGAAAAGGAGATGGCCCCCAGAAACAACATCAACAGAACGCCTGCCAAATGCAGGGGATTCCAGTCCACATGCACATGCAGAAGCCACGCGAGCACGTATACGAACACGGCGATGGGAAGGGCGCGGAGGCCGGCGGAAACGGCTTTGCCCAGCACCAGGGCCGTACGCGGCGTGGGGGTCGCCAGGAATTTTTGCGTGAGCCCCAAATCCCTCTCCCAGATGATGGCGATACCGAAGAAGATGGAAACGAACAGGACGCTCTGGCACAGGATGCCGGGTGCCATGAAGTCCAGGTAGTTCATGGGTCCGGAGAGGATCCGCGTGCGCGCGAAGACCTGACCGAATATCAGCAGCCACAAGGTGGGCTGCACTGCGCGCATGACGATTTCCGTGGGGTCATGCAGCACCTTGCGGAGCTCGAGTTCTGCGATGACGATGGTTTTGCGGATGAAGTTCAACACGTTATTCAATCTTCATCCCATCCGTTTGGCGGTCTTGCGCTCCCGCGAGATCTCGCGGTAATTTTTGGCGGCAGAAGCCGACAACGTGTCCGCCGTGTAGTGGATGAAAACGTCCTCCAATGTCACGTCTTCATTCCCCAGGTTTCCCAGCGTGGCCTTGAGGTTTTCCGGACTGTCCAGAGCCACCAATTTCCCGCGGGAGAGGAACCCCAGACGGCCGCAGAGTTTGTCGGCTTCGTCCATGAGGTGCGTGGTCAGGAAAATCGTGGTGCCGTAGTGGTTTTTGAGCTCCACGATGTGCTCCCACACGGTTTTGCGCGCCATGGGATCGAGTCCCACCGTGGGTTCGTCCAGGAACAGCACCTTGGGATGGTGCATCATGGACTGGGCTATTTCCAGCCGGCGGATCATCCCGCCGGAGAAGGCTTTGACGCGCTTGTCGGCGGCTTCCTGCAGCCCCATGAAGGCCAGGGCTTCGTCCACGCGCTTTCCGCATTCGCGCCAGGGGATGTCGTAGAGCTTGGCGAAGAGCATCAGGTTTTCCCGGCCGCTGAGAGCCCCGTCCACGGACAGCATCTGGGGGACATAACCGATGATCTTGCGGATTTCGTTGGGCTGCTTGTGCACGTTGAAGCCGCTGATCCAGGCTTCCCCCGAGGTGGGGTCGAGCAGCGTGGTCAGCATCTTGATGGCGGTGCTTTTTCCCGCCCCGTTGGGGCCGAGGAGGCCGAAGATCTCCCCGGCTTCCACGGCAAGGTCCAGCGAATCGACGGCCAGGAAAGACCCGTAAGCCCGGGTCAGCTTTTGGGTTTCAAGAACCGACATGGATCCTTACGGCTGTCAGGAATGCGGACCTGTTAACCCAGGGCTTTGAGGATGGCGTCGCCCATGCCCGCGGTGTTGACGATGGTGCTCCCCGGCGACTTGATGTCGCCGGTGCGGATGCCGTCGCTGACGGTTTTTTCAATCGCATCCTCGATGGCCTTGGCCGCGGCTTCCTGCTTGAAGGAGTAGCGCAGCATGAGGGCCACGGAAAGGATTTGCGCGATGGGGTTGGCGATGCCCTTGCCCGCGATGTCCGGGGCCGAGCCGCCGGCAGGTTCGTAGAGGCCGAAGGAGCTTTCCGCGATGCTGGCCGAACCCAAAAGGCCCATGGAGCCCGTGAGCATGGCGCACTCGTCGGAGAGGAGATCCCCGAACAGGTTGCCCGCCAGAAGCACGTCGAACTGGTGCGGGTTGCGCAAAAGCTGCATGGCCGCGTTGTCCGCATACATATGGATGAGAGTCACGTCCGGGTATTCCTTGCCCACGCCGGTCACCACCTCGCGCCAGAAATGCATGCTGGTCAGCACGTTGGCCTTGTCGATGGAGGTGACGATTTTACGGCGCGTTCGGGCGGCCTCAAAGGCCTTGTGCGCGATGCGGGTGATCTCCTTGCGGGAATAATCCTTGACGTCCCATGCGTGCTCTTCGGGTCCGGTGCCCTCGCGGCCTTTGGACGCCGGGGTCTTGCCGAAATAGGCGCCGCCGGTGAGTTCGCGCACGCAGAGGATGTCGAAGCCGTCCTTGACGATGTCGGGGCGCAGGGGGCACGCAGCCACCAAAGCCTTGTACACCTTGGCCGGGCGGAAATTGCAGAACAGTTCGAAGTGCTTGCGCAGGGGCAGGAGCGCGGCGCGCTCGGGCTGCAGATTGGGGGGCAGACTTTCCCACTTGGGGCCGCCCACGGATCCGAACAGGATGGCCTGCGAGTCCTCGCAGATCTTCAAGGTCTTGGCAGGCAGCGCCTCGCCGTGGTTGTCGATGGCCAAACCGCCCACGTCGGCGTGGGTCAGCTCGGTGGTAAAGTTGAATTTCTTGGCGACGGCGGCGAGCACGCGTTCGGCCTGCTCCATGACTTCGGGTCCAATTCCGTCTCCGGCCAATACGGCAATGCGATAAGAGCTCATTACAAATCCTAGTGAAAAGGGGTTTTAGGGCTTAGAAAAAAGCAATCTAAAAATATTGGCCCGATAGGCCTATTTCTTTTTGGTTAAAATCGTTATTTCAAACGATTCTGCAGGGAATCACGGCGTCCTCGTCGAAGGAATACACGGAACAGAGGCGATGGTAGCCGTCCGCAATAATGACCTTGCCATGGTTTTCGTCCCGGATTAAGAGCAGGGGGAAAAGGGGACGCCCCCGGAGAATCTTCTTGCGATCCTTTTCAACGTGGGAGTTGCTGATGCCCAGCAAAGACAGCTGGGAAGCCCGGAAAATATCCTTGGCCTTGAATTCCGTGATGGGGGCCCGTTTGAGCTGCTTGACGTATTTACGGGTCGTGGTCTTGTCGAAGAGCAGGTTCAGGTAGGACTCCGCGGCGGGATAATCGTGTTCCTCAGGTTCCTCAGCCCATTTGATTTCCGTGGTTTTCATCGGTTCCCTTTGGAAGAATGAGGTGGAATGGCCGTAAGAATGTAGATGATAAGCCATTGTTTTGGCTTAAATTAGGAGAGTCTTCCTGTAAGGCAGCTTTACCTCATTTCAGTCTAACCCGTCTTAAAAAGAGGACAGCATGAAAATCGACCCGAGGGAATTCATCGTGAAGGAAGGTCATGCCGTCGACCTTAAAAAATGGCCCACGAAAATCAAACCCTTGTGCAAGTCCAAGCAGGAATACGAGGCAGCCCTGCAGAACAGCCTCCAGGAGCTTGAGAAGCTGCAGGATCTCCTCTATGCCTCCAACAGCTATTCGCTGCTTTTGATTTTCCAAGCCATGGACGCCGCGGGCAAGGACAGCGCCATCAAGCACGTCATGTCCGGAGTGAACCCGCAGGGCTGCCAGGTCTACAGTTTCAAGCACCCCAGCACCGAGGATTTGGAGCACGATTTTTTGTGGCGGACGACACGGGCCCTTCCGGAGCGGGGAAGGATAGGCATCTTCAACCGTTCTTACTACGAGGAAGTCCTCATCGTGCGTGTCCATCCCGAAATACTTGAGGCCGAGAATATTCCGAACGGTCTGGTTCACAAAAAAGACGTCTGGGAGGGACGCTATGGCTCCATTCTCAATCTGGAAGAGCATCTGCACCGCAGCGGCACACGCATCCTTAAGTTCTTTCTTCATCTGTCCAAGGAGGAGCAGCGCAAACGCTTTCTGAAACGTCTGGACACTCCTGAGAAGAATTGGAAAATCAGCCGGGACGATCTTGAGGGGCGGAAGTGCTGGAAGGACTACATGAAGGCCTATGAGGCCTGCTTAAGCGCCACCACAACGAAACATGCCCCCTGGCACGTGGTGCCGGCGGATCAAAAGGACGACACGCGCCTTATCATTTCACGTGCCATTGTGGACGCGCTCAAGGATTTAAAGATGTCCTATCCGAAACAGGATGCGGTGCGGAAACGTGAACTTGGCGCGATTCGAAAGGGTTTGTCGAAATGAGGATGAGCCCTTATAGCCATTGAGCCGATTCTCCAATAGGGCAGCGAGCTTAAAACAAAGCGCCCCTCCCTTCCAACCCGTCTCCGCCTCTCCAATTTATGAATGGTTTTTAATAGAAGGGGTTTGTACTTAGGAAGGGAGGACGGAAAATGTTTCCGAACTCACCACTCACTAAAAGGAGAATCCGCCATGCTGAGATGGGTCATTATTTTCCTCGTTATCGCGATTATCGCGGCGCTGTTCGGATTCGTGGGCATTGCGGCGGCTTTTGCCGGAATTGCCAAGATCATCTTTTACGTTTTTCTGGTTCTGTTCCTCATCTCGCTTATTGCCCATTTGATGAGGTGACTTGAACTTTCCCCAATCCGGCGGCCATTTGTTTCCGCCAGATTGGGTTCCTCAAATTTTGTGGAAGTCGTGTTGCCCGGATGACCCGGGCGGCATTTTGAGGGACGGCTTATTTCGAATTAAGCCAAGAGCAAAGATTTCCGTCTTTGCTTTCTTCCGGGTTCTATAACACCGGGGTCTTCTGGATCAGGGTTCCTCCAGAATATCCGGGACCATTTTCGGGAGATAAAACTTTTCTTAGCAGGAGGTTTTCATGCATCCTTCCGGGAAACAACGAGGATCTCTTCCCAAAAAGATAAAGGTCCCGGTCATCGCCCTCGCGTCGCTATTGCTGCTGGGACTCGTCCTGCACCTGACGCTCCCTTTTTTTCTGCTGCGCTTCGCGAACCGGAAGTTAAGCGAGATTCCGGATTATCGCGGGCACATTGCCGCCGTTGACATCAGCCTTCTGCGGGGGGCATATACTCTGAAGGAGGTGGACCTGGTTAAACTGAACGGAAAGGTTCGGGTGCCCTTTTTTTCTGCAAGGAGCATTGATTTGTCGGTGGAGTGGAGAGCCCTCTTCCATGGAAAACTGGTCACCGAAATAAACCTGTATGGGCCGCGGCTGAATTTCGTGGCGGGCCCTCCCGACGAGTCGCAAACCGGCATCGACACCCTGTGGAAGCAAAAAGTGGAGGATTTGACCCCCTTTCGAATCAATCGCTTCCGCATCCATAACGGCGAGATCCACTTCCTGGAACTATCACGCTCAGCCCGAGGTCGACGTCCATATCGACCATCTGCAAGTCGACGCCGCCGGGCTGACCAACTCCGTCAAAACCACAAGCGTCCTTCCCGCATCCCTCGACGCGGACGGAAAAGCAATGGGAGAGGGTCTCTTTCGCATTCGTCTGAAACTGGCTCCTTTGGCCGTCGAGCCCACTTTTTACCTCAGCGGAGAACTGCAAAATTTGCAGCTCTACACATTGAACGATTTTCTGCAGGCTTACGCGGACGTGAGGGTCAGCCAGGGAAGCTTGAGCGTGTTCACGGAAATGACGGGATCGGACGGCTACTTCAAGGGATACGTAAAGCCTATTGCCAAGGACATCCAAATACTGAAAAGAAAAAAGGACAATTTCCCGCATAGGGTATGGGAAGCGGCGGTGGCGGGAGCGACCAAACTTTTCGAGAATCCGCCGAAGTCACAAGTGGCCACACAAATTCCGTTCTCGGGAAAATTTTCCAGTCCCGAGATGGGGACTTGGACTGCGATTGGCTACCTGCTGCGCAACGCCTTCGTGCAAGCCCTGCAACCGCAACTCAACCATTCGATTCATTTCGGAGATGCCAGTCCGGAAGCCAAACCGGTGATCCGGGAAAATTCGCAGAACAAATAGGGCGGATAATCCGCGAAGCGTATCCTCTGGTTTTTAAACAGTTCTAAAGACCTGCCTTTTTAAGCAAATTGGGGGGGGGTAATGCAACGTTAGGTAACAAAATACGTGCTTTATGTAACTATAAGTAACAAATGGGCTCAATTTTATAAAAAATTGAATTGATTAAGATTTGGCGAAAAGTTGTATTTGGCAATACCGTTAATGTAACAGGGAGAAAATCGATGTTGAACTTATTGGCCGATGCCATTTTTGAGGAAATTCTTGGGTTGGATCCGAAAAGGGAATAACGATATGGAAGACATATCTCTCCCGAGAATCCATCCTTTGACGGATGTCCGGGTAAGCACAATTAAAATAAGGGAGCTCTTTTTTTTCTTGGGAAATATTCGCGATGAACAACAATAATGGCGCCCAGAATCCCTCACACCCCGAAAGTTTTCCTTCCGGATCTGCACCTATTCGCTATCACTCAAATTCGGAGTTGGTGACTTTTTCGGGTACCCATCTCTGTCACGACCTGAAGATGTTCTTTGAGACAGCTGTCGTTCAGTCTCGATTTAACTCCAGCACAGATTTCCTGAAGAATCTTTCCGGGATCAGCACCAACCTGATCGAATCCTACGCCCTGCATTTGCGCAATATCGTCGCGTTTTTTTACAACGATAATCGAACCCCTAATGAAATTGTGGCGGCGGATTTTTGCGCCGAGGGAAATTGGGTAGAAGTGCGCCCCCCCATGAGTCGGGCTTTGGATATCGCACATAAGCGGGCAAACAAAATTCTTCTGCCCCTCACACAGGAAAGAGATTCACTCGAGGGCCCGGCAAACGGGTGGAATTTTGACGGCTTGACGGCGGAGATAAAACTCGTTTTTCAACTTTTCCTGAAAACCGCAATCCCCGAGCGCATTTCGCCCATGCTTTCAGCTCTGTGGTGTGATTGATTCGGACCGATGTCTGCAAGAGCCGGACACGCTATGTCAAAACAATAAACAGGCGAATCGTCTCTGCATCCACTCGTTTCAAGGTTCTCCGCGGGGATAATGCTCTTCCATTTGAACTCGGCTTGAAGATCCAAAAGCTTTAAGGTTCCGCCTTGCACCCAAGACCAGCATTGAGAGGGTTTGGACGCATGAAAAAAAGTGACGTTTTCCCGACGGGGCAGGGGACATCTGAAATTTTATTCCAGGGGGAAAAAGAGTTGTTCCGGTTAAGCTTCGTTACAATCAAAAGATTCGAACACCACGATCGTGATTAGTTTTTTTTCATGATGCGACAACTCGTGCTTTTATGCGCGGCATTGGCCGTGGCCGGTTTTGGGAAAGACATTTATCAGCCGGAACCCCAAGGGGATTTGGAAGTCGGCACCGGTGTGGGTTACGCCCAATCTCTCGGATTCTATAGTGCCAACGGCACCTATACTCCTTATAGTGACGTCGATATTCCTTATACTAACACCCGTTACCCGCAAGGGTTCTCGCCCGCCGCCTATGGTATTCCGTTCAAGTTAAAGTACGGGCTCGGCGGCGGATTCGACGTCAAGGCGGAGTGGGATGCGGCCTTCACGAATAAAGACGCGGGTGACTTGGCAGGCATGGCTGAGCCGGTCCTCGGGCTGAAATACGCCAACTCCTGGGGAGGTTTTTTCACCAACCTCACGCTTCCCTATACCACCGGGGATTTGTCCGACGGGAAAAATCTCCCCACCGTAATTGAAGTAGGGACCCTCGCGCGCGAGAGATACCACCACTTTCGTTTCACGGGTCTGTTCAGCTACGAGAACGATTTCAGAGAAGACGATTTGGTGCATTTGTCGCTGCAGCCCGAAATCATTTGGAGGAAGGGGCTCGACACGTTTTTAGACATCGATTATTACCAGGACGTGCATAAAAACCTGTCCGAGTTCGCGATGACCCCCGGAATTCGCAAGGACATCAGCGAGACGAGATATTTTGATGTTTCGGCCGGATTTACCATGGCCGGCCGCAATGCGCCCGCTCTTTGGGCGGTTAAGACCGATTGGTATTGGACCTTTAAAACCTGAGAGCGGACTTAAAGTCGGGAAAAGCTCAACAGCGGAATGCGGAAGGGTGGGGAGGGGAGAGAGAATTCATCCAAACAGCGAACCTTTTAATCTGATGCCCAAAAAAGGGCGGCAATTGGCCAGGAGATTAACCAGGAAAAACTTCAAATAGGGCTACTCCGCCGGACGAGACCTTATAGCTTATAAGCGAGAGGTTTTAATTCAAAGGAGGGTTTCATGAACACATTTCTTTTCCCATCCACCAAAAGGGCCATGGGCACCCAGGCCGTAAAATTTCTGACTCCGGTTTTTTTGCTGGTTTTCGCATTGTCCGGTCCCATCCATGCGGGGGCGCTGACGTCCAATCTGATGGAGCGCTTCCAGGTTTCCGTAAACACCATGGTTCAGAACGTTCACGCCACCCAGGATCCGGCGGTCAAACGCGAGATCATCGGGAATTATCTGAATCGCATGGACGCGGCTATGGGAAAAACAAGGGGCCTTCTGTCGGCAAAGGATAAACCCGCCTTTGACGCGATGCGGGCCGGTGTCCAGGCGCAATATGCGGAGCTCTCAGGCACGGGCGGAAATCCAAAAGTGGCCGACGCGAATTTGAACCATTTCGCGGATTATATCCAGCAGAATCAGGAACAGGCGGCCCGGGTGTTCGTCTATGGAGGGGGAGGCTATTACTTCTGGTATGGCGGCGGCGCCATCATTCTCCTTATCATCCTCTTTATTCTTCTGGCGGAAAGTCCGGGGGGATACTACAGATAACCGACTGAAAAGGCTTTAACCGGCGGGCGGGGGAAAAACCCCTGTCCGCCTTTTTATTAGGACGTTCCGCAACGATGCAGGCAGGAGCGTACGACTTTGAGGTTTGAAGAGGCGCCTGATAAACCGTGGCATCGGACGAAAGTGTCTATTTGATCAGAGCTTGGAGTTCCTTGAATTCGGGCGTGCCGGCCTTTCGGAGCCATTCGAAGAACGCCATTTCCGTGGTGATGCGTTCCACGCCGCGGCTCTCAAGCCTTCTCAAACCGGCTTTCTTGTCCAGTTTTTTTCTCGAGGACACCGCGTCTTCTACGACGTAGACCTGGCCTTCCATATTCTGCACCAAATCCAAAGCGGTTTGTGCGATACATATGTGGGCCTCGACCCCGCACAGGATGTATTGGCTCCGCTTGGAGGTGCGCAAAGCCTCGGCCCATTCGGGCAGATCAAAGGCGCTGAAGGACAGCTTGGAAAATACTGGGGTTCCCTTGGGAAGTTCCGAGACGATTTCCGAAAGCGTGGGTCCAAGGGCTTTGGGGTACTGTTCCGAAACAATGACGGGAATGCCCAGGCGCGCAGCGGCCTTGGTCAGAAGAGCGATGCGCTGCCCGACCTCCTCCATGCGCTCCACCGCGCCCCGAAACTGCTCCTGGGCATCGATGATGAGGAGGATGGATTTGGACGCGTCCAGCAGGGCCGCGCTCCGTCTGTCTTCTTTTTCACGAAGGAACATCTAATCTCCCGGTGTATTACGACATGCTAAGATGACATAGCAAGGGCGGCGGTCTCTGGGAATACGGGAAACCCCAATGCGCCCTACATAAAAACCTTCTGCACAAAATACGAATCCTCCCTAGTATGGCATTTTTTGAGGAGGACAGATCGATTTTGTCCTGAAGGCGCCTCCTATTTTACCCGGGTAATATTATCTTTAATTATACCCGGGTAAAATAGCCTCAGGTTGTTTATCCGAAGGCCTGAATCCCTGGAGGAAAATGATGGAGAACAATCCGACTTATACTGCCTTCGCCGGAGAACGCCAGATCGTTTCTGCGGATATTAAAACCACGCTGCTCCGCGTCAAACGACAATTCGACAAGGACAAAAACACTCCCATTCTGATCTTCGAAGACAGCAGCGGAAAACAGATCGATTTCGATTTGCTGGGCACGGCGGAGCAGGTCATAGAGAGGCTTGCCAGGCATCCGGCCTTCGCGCGGGCGGATGGAGAGAATCCGTTGCGAAATGGGCCGGGCCGTCCCAAGCTCGGCATCGTCAGCCGTGAGGTATCCTTGCTGCCCCGTCATTGGGATTGGCTGGAGAAACAGCCGAGCGGTATTTCCGGCACTTTGCGCCGGCTCGTAGAGGAAGCCAAGCGGCTGGATCCGGACAAGGAACGCGCACGGATGGTCCGCGAAGCGGCAGACAAGTTCATGTGGGCGATGGCCGGAAATTTTCCGGGATTCGAGGAGGCTACGCGAGCCCTCTACGCTTCGGATGGGAAGCGTTTTGAAACGCTGATCCTAGATTGGCCCAAGGATATTAGGCGCTACCTTCGCAGGTTGATCAAGGACTCGGTTAAATCTAGCAGGGTAGTTTCCAAGGCGTTGCCAGTCTGAGAGAATTCAGTTTTTGAAAAAGAGTTGTAACTCGGCTTGGAGTTGACTTTTAGGCATAGTGTAAACGGCCCTTGGGAGCTGGGATAAGGCGCTTTTCTTCCCGAGCCGTTTCTAGCCATTCGTCGATTATTTGTTGTACGTTTTCTAGGGCTTTACCATAGGTTTCGCCATCCGCTGCACAACCCGGAAGCTCAGGAACCTCAGCGACGACACATTGATCTTCTTCACTCCAATACATAATGATTTCGTACTTGCTATCCATGGGTGCCTCCTGCCAACCGGTATTTTAAGATTACAGAATTATATACTTAGCAAATACACGTATTTAAGCTGATTTTACAAGTTTTACTATGGAACAGCTTCTTAAGCTCTGTAAAGCTCAACCGTACTTCTTAATAAACTGACGACAAGCTTCAAGCGCTTTTACTTTATAGAAGGCCTCAAACTCTGCTAATTCGGCTTCTTTCTTCTGTAACGCATTGCTTTCCCATGCTTCTTTAGGCGATTATGCACTACTTGACAGTGGCTTGATTTAGCGTTATATTCCATCTGTACACTCCAAGACCGGGGAAAACAGATGAAAAAGAAAAAACCAGTCCACCAAATGACCATCGCGGAATTTGAAGCAAGGTTCAAAACCGAGGATGATTGTCGCTCCTACCTCATGTCCCGCCGATGGCCGGATGGGGTTGTTTGCCCTCGATGCAAGAACGAGAACGTCTATAAACTTGAAAAGGAATGGCATTGGCAATGTCAGGCTTGCACCGATAGAGGCTACCGCTTTTCCCTGCTCGTTGGAACCATCTTTGAGAACACGAATTACCCCCTCCAAGTTTGGTTTCGGGTTATGCACTTGATGCTCGTCAGCAAGAAGGGTATTTCTGCCCTCCAAATTCACCGCATGATAGGGACTGGGAGCTACCGGACGGCGTGGTATATGTGCCACCGGATACGGGCAGGGATGGCCGATGAAGGATTCCGCAAACTCACCGGATTCGTCGAAATTGACGAAACTTACGTGGGCGGGAAGGAAAAGAACAAGCACAAAAAGGACAGGAACAACCAAGGACGGGGACCAGTAGGTAAGATTCCTGTCGTGGGAGCCGTGAGCCGAAAAGGGAAGGTTGTTGCCCGTGTGCTTAATCGCGTGGATGCTCAAACCTTGAGCGAGTTTGTACTGGAAACCGTGTCTACCAAGGTAAGCCTTATCTCCACGGATGAACACAGAGGTTATGACCGTTTGAGCGTGGACGGGTGGCCGCATGAGAGCGTTAACCATAGCGGCGGCGAGTATGTGCGCGGAAACGTCCATACGAGTACCATAGACGGCTTTTGGAGCCTGATCAAGCGTGGCATCATGGGAACCTTCCACAAGGTCAGCGCAAAGTATTTGCCCCTGTATGTAGCTGAATTTGAGTTCCGCTATAACAACAGGCGCAATGACGGGATATTCGATACGGCGATGGGGACGGTTTAATTGGAGATTTCGACTATCCTGTATTCGAAGTCGGCCAACGCATCCGCGACCCCATAAGAGGTGTAGTTGTAAATCGTCACATTCCCATAAGCATCCACCCCATATTCCGGGATGAACCATGCGTAGGCCGAGCTTTCCCGAACATAAACGGAAACAAGAGGTGCGCTTAGTGTGTAGGGGTTGGCGATCGTGTAAGTCCCGTTTGAGTTGGGGGTCGTGAGGTATGAATCCAACACATAAACATCGCTTGATCCAGATGGACCCTCCGGTCCGGTGGCACCAGTCGCTCCAGTAGCCCCTGTTTGCCCTTGAGGCCCCTCTGGGCCGGTCGGACCCTGCATACACCCTACAATAAGCATTGCCGCCATAGCCACTACCGCAAAAGCCTTCATTTTCTTCCCCGTTGTTATCTCGCGACCCGCGAACGATATCAACGATATCCAAATAGTTAAGTGATATCAATACCGATTCCGTGAATAGGCTAATATCACGGAGGTATGAAGATGAAAACAACGAAAATTCAGCAAATTGGCTTATTTTCGAGGGTGTCCACCGAGGTAAAGGGGATGTTTGACGACATTGTTTACGCGCTGGATATGAAGTCAAATGCGGCCATGGAAGCCCTAATCCGCTTCTACTACGAGAAGGAGGGTATAAAGCCGAGGCCGAGCAAGAAACGGGCTGAGAAGAAGTCATAAGAGAAGCCTCTTCATAAGGAGCCAGGTTATGGTTCCCCCTATTATTAAAGTTGATAGCATAGCAAGCACCCAAATTTCCAAGAACTTGGCAGGGGTAAATTGATCCATCGCTTTTTTGTTTTTGTGGGGAACACTGTCCGCCACTTTAGTCCAGACCAGTGGACTGCTATTGGAACAGTAGTTTTGGCTGTCTCTACAATAGTTTTGGCGTTTTTCACTTTGGTGATAGTGTTCATTGGGGTGTTGCAGCTTGTGGCATTCAAAACCGCCGAAAAAAGAGCCTCTTCCGAAATCCGTGCCCACCTCCACGCTATTAGCATGAAATACTGGGAGGGACCGGAAGGATCTAAGATTGAGAAACCTCCTGCTAATTTTAGGGTGTTTGAGATTAAAGTCAGAAATTTCGGTAAATCTATGGCCAAAAACATTCAAATCTCCTTTTGTAGTAGGATAGCCACCATTGATCAGGTTGCCACCTTTAACGGAGTCACGGCTTTTGATGCCGCCAACCGGATAATGAATCCCATTCTTCCCACAGAGTCCGATACGGCTCTTTTGCTCATAAACCTTCTCTCCGAATCTGACATTTCTGCGTTGGGGAATCGGGAAACTCATACCATTTATGTGTTCGGCGAAATCACATTTGAAGACAGCCTCGGGAAGTGTGTCCCCATTAGATTTATATACACTGACCAGCACAGGCTTTACGGGTTCGCAAAGGGGCCGCTGTTCCAGTTCCCCCAAGGCAATTACCAAAAAGTAGAGGAATGGGTTCCAAAGGTTCAGGAGCCTAAAGCGACCTAATTTCTTACTGTCTAATAGTGCATAATCGCCCTTCTTTAACGTTCTTTAGAGGGAATTCATCGGCTTCAGATTCTATAGCTACGAAGTAGTTGATTTCGGGGGTATTCGCTGCCGGGTCGTTCGCGATCCCCATTTTCTTCAGCAATGCCAATAGTTCCCGTATACTATCGACAATACCAGTCTTACCTTCGAGTATGCTAACTGCGGTACCGACGGCTTTTGCTCTCTGTTGAAAAACATATTCTTCGTGCGTCATGCAAAATAAATCTAATCATCCTACTTCTAATACTCTGATTTTAAAATTGCTTCGTCGTATTTCTCGCATCAAATTAAGCGTATTTATTCATAGAAAGAACAATGCGAGGCAATCCATGCAAAAACAAAAAAGACTGAACTTAACGCCCGGACAAGAAAAAGATCAACAAGAGGTTCTAAAAAAGCTGGATGGAAGAGGACCGCTACATGGGG
>Ga0206831_1067_pt2 | contig 20679 bp, 20 predicted proteins | sample Alteio_BWOrgCont_73_FD_152876 | JGI IMG/M metagenome (GOLD analysis project Ga0206831, IMG submission 152876) | Enriched cells from forest soil in Barre Woods Harvard Forest LTER site, Petersham, Massachusetts, United States -... | ecosystem: Environmental > Terrestrial > Soil > Temperate forest >...
GCTTCTTCCAGCAGTGGCTGTAGCGCGCGCCTGAGTTTGACATCAGAATGCTCGCGCGAGCGGATCCGAACCGCTTCGGCCAGAACGCCGGCGACATCTTCGGCGCGCCGCGATGGATTGTCGAGCCGCTGGCGCAGAGTTTCCCAAGCCACGCGATCCGGACCAAGGAGGATTGCGCGCAGCTCGGCGAGCGGCTTGTCTGCACCGTCGGTGGGCATGGTATCGGAGAGCGCCAGTTAGTCGGCGCCCGATACCTTAAACTGATCGGTAAGCCGGAGGGCAACCTCATTGAACAGTCCGGCCAACGCGGCGCGATCGGTCTTGGCGTGCTGTAGTTCTTGCGCGCGACGCTCGAGCAGTGCGATCAGTTCCTCGCCCTTGGCGCGAATCGCGTCGGTGAGTTCCTTGGATTGTTGGAGAAGATCGTTGCGAATTTCGCGCTCGGCTTGCGCCTCATGATTTTCGAGTTCGCCGATTTTTTTGAGAAGGGAGGCCGATGTCTCGGAACGCTCGTCGCGCTCGGTTTTCAGTCGCACGTCCAGAGCCGCGAGTTCTTTGTGAACGAAAGCCTCCAAGGCTTCCAGATGGCGGCGGGTGGTCTCGCGAAGGTCCGACGATTCCTTCTTCAGTGCCTCTTCGAGACGCGCGAAGCGTTGTTCGTAGTCGCGCATGTTGGAGCCGAAGAGAATGTCGCGAATCTTGTCGATGTTACCGGGGCCTGCATCGCTACCTTGGCTCGCCTCGGTAGCCCCATCGTGCCGGGCGGGGAGATTCAGATTATCCTCCGCACCGGCATTCGAGAAGACAGCGTTCATAGAGTATTCCTCCGTTTCTTCTTTACAGATACTTGATGAGAATCACTTCGTTGCCCTTGGCGCTATAGATCAGCTCGTCGGCGAAGCTTTTCGTCATCAGCAGGCCGAATCCTCCGGGCCGGATGCCCATTTGGCGGCGCAGTTCCACGTGCCGGAACGGCTCCTCATCGGTATTGGCAACGGCGGAATGGGCCAGGGTGTCCATCGAGAAACCTTCGCCCGGGTCGCGGATGTAATAAACAATGCTGCGGGCGGTGCGGATGTAGCTGAGGTCGACGGTCTTCTCTGGGTCCAGGTGACCGCCGTGCTCGACAGCGTTCATCAGCAGCTCGCGGAAAGCGGTGGCGATGTGTTCGCGCTGGTCGGGGTCCAGATCGCTGGGCAATTCGCGCACGAACTGAGTGAGACGGTCGGCGGTTGCGAGACGGCAGCGGATCTGCAGCGAAATCCAATGCGGCTTGTCCGAGAGGATCTTGATGTCGTCGTCGGCAACCGAGATGGACAGCGCCCCTTGCAGCGTGCTGAGAAGCGTGTCCCGGGAAAAGGGCTTGCTAATGTAAGCAGCGGCTTCGCGCCGGAGCGATCCCAGCACGTGGTCCGGAGTGTTTTTGACGGTCATCATGACGACCGGGATGTCCGGATGGCGACTGCGGAGTTGCCCGAGGAGCGTGAGCCCGTCCATGCCAGGCATCAGAATGTCGGTGAGCAAGACGTCGAAGGAGTGGGTTTGGAGGCGCGCGAGAGTCTCGTCGCCGTCGTAGGCGCTGTCCGTTTGCCAACTTGTGCCCGCGAGCATGGCCTGAACGAGTTCGTGAATAGATGGATCGTCATCCACGATCAGGAGCCGGTGCGACTGCGGGGGTGGCATTGTGAGGCCTTAGACAAGGATACATGAGCCGCTGGTTGTTGGTGGCTGGTTTTTGGTTGTTGGTGGCTGGTTGTTGGTACTATCATTCGGCGGAGGAATGCTCCAAGCTGGGCTGGATCGGGGCTTGGGTATCAACCCAGGGTTCGGTTGGCTCTCTCTGGGGTTACCCCAGGGGAACGTGAAGAACTGAAGTTTCGTCGCGTGAGCGACACTGCGCTGCACGCAGAACGGCTCACGCAGGGTCAGACTCGTTGGAGCATTCCACCGTGCTTTATCACGCTGGAAATATCGGTGGAGAAGGATCCAATTTTAACGGCTTTGGCGCGATCCATCTTGGCTGGCGAGCCAAGCGTGGAAGGGATGGTTGCGCGCGCGAGCTGGACGCTTGGGAGACGCTGGCGCTGGCTTCGGCCACTGGCTCGACGCTACCTCGATGCCATGTCGGGACGAGTGCGGCCGCGGCAGCGTGATGTCCTTCGATTCCTGGATGACGACCCAGGAGTAAGACGCGCGTGGGGCGAGCACTCCAATGAGCTGTCGGTAGAACAATGGCTGACGGAGCCGCAGCAAACGCAGCCCGTTGCGGCGGCCGAGGGTTGGGATGTTCCTCCCATCGAATCTGCCGGCGCCTTGGCCGAATGGCTTCTGTTATATCCATCCGAATTGGATTGGTTCGCCGATCTCAAGGGACTGGGATACAAGACCAAGCGGCCTCGGCTCACGCACTATCATTACCGCGCATTGCCGAAGGGATCGGGGGCCGTTCGATTAATCGAAGCACCGAAGCCCACACTCAAGGAACTGCAGCGGAAAATATTGACGGAAATCCTAAACAGGATTCCGGCGCATCCGGCGGTGCATGGATTTCGGCGGGGCCGATCGATCAAAACCTACGTTAGTCCGCATGTGGGCAAGCGAGTGGTGTTGAAGATGGACCTGCAAGATTTTTTCCCGAGCATCACGGGCGCGAGGATTCAGACTGTGTTCCGCACCATGGGATATCCGGAATCGGTGGCCGATTTGTTGGGCGGGATTTGCACGAACGCGGTGCCGGGTTACGGGGATCTCTATAAACGTCCGCACTTGCCACAAGGCGCGCCGACCTCGCCCGCGCTCGCGAATCTGTGCGCCTACCGGGTAGATTGCCGGCTGACGGGACTCGCGCGATCCGCCGAGGCCGAGTACACACGGTACGCCGATGATCTGGCTTTCTCGGGCGACGAAAATTTTGAGCATCGCGTGGAGCGCTTTTCCACGCACGTGGCCGCGATCCTGAACGAGGAAGGATTCAGCGTCAATCACCGCAAAACTCGCATCATGCGGCAAGGCGTTCGGCAATACTTGGCGGGCCTGGTGGCCAACCAGCGCGTGAATGTTATCCGGACGGATTTCGATCGCCTGAAGGCGACGCTTACCAACTGCGTCCGGCTCGGCCCGGAGAGTCAAAATCGCGACGGGCATCCTTTGTTTCGGGCGCATCTGGAAGGGCGCGTAGGGTTCGTGGAGACGATCAACGCGGCGAAGGGGAAACGGCTGCGGCGGATATTGGAGCGGATTGTCTGGCCATAACTGATCTTGCAGTGTTGACCCGCTGCCGAGAAAACTGACATACTAGCTAACCATGCGCAGCTTATTCCGCCCCGTATTCGGAACAATCTTCGTCGGCGTGTCGATTTTATCGGCCGCGATCACCGATCCTGTCCGCGTCGATACTGGCCTGGTTTCGGGTGTTCCTGGCACCAGCGACGAAGTCCGCGTATACAAAGGCATCCCATTCGCCGCGCCGCCGGTGGGCGATTTGCGGTGGCGTGCGCCGCAGCCTCCCGCGCACTGGGAAGGTGTGAAGAAAGCCGATCAGTTTAGCCCGGTGTGTATGCAGCAAACTCGGGGTCCTGCTGCTGGGTCCGGACCGGCGCCGAGTGAAGACTGTCTATACCTAAATATATGGACGGCTGCCAAGTCGGCGAGCGAACGGCGGCCAGTAATCGTGTGGAGCTATGGCGGAGGCTTTACAGGCGGCGCTGGTTCGCTGGCGATGTACAACGGTGAAGCGCTGGCGAAAAAAGGCGCCGTGGTGGTGACGTACAACTACCGGCTGGGCGTATTTGGTTTTCTCGCCACTCCGGAATTGACCAAGGAATCCGGGCACAATGCATCCGGCAACTACGCGATGATGGACATGGCGACGGTGCTGCGGTGGGTGCAGAAGAACATCGCAAATTTCGGCGGCGATCCAAGGCGAGTCACCATCGACGGCGAGTCGGCCGGGGCCATGTTGGTTTCAGCGATGGTGGGTTCGCCCGAAGGCAAGGGCCTCTTCCAGCGGGCGATTGCGCAGAGCGGCGCATGGATGGGAATCAGCATTGGTCACATGACCACGCTCGCGCAAGCTGAAGAGGCGGGAAAGAAACTCGCTACGGCTGAGGGCGCTGCCTCGCTGGCCGATTTACGTGCCAAGCCGGCGGATGAGCTGCTCAAAAACGGCCGTGGACCTTTTGCAATCATCGTGGACGGCTGGTATGTTCCGGAAGATTTGTCGCTGACATACGCACATCACAAAGAGAACGACGTGGATATCCTGGTGGGGTCGAATCACGACGAAGGGACGTTCTTCACGCGGCCTGGAGGGGGTAGCGCCGAGCAGTTTTCGGGCGCGGCCAAGAAGCGTTTCACGGATATGGCGGACACTTATCTGAAGCTCTATCCGGCGAGCTCGGATACCGAAGCAGGCGCGTCGCAACTGGCGAGTTTCCGTGACGAAATGGGTTGGCACATGCGGACCTGGGCGCAATTGCAATCGGCGCGCGGGAAAGGCAAAGCGTACCTGTATTTCTTCACGCACGTGCCGCCGTCCGCGCCGGGCCAGCCTTCGCGCGGGGCCACGCACGCCGCGGATCTGGCTTATATGTTCGACAATCCAGCGCCAAACGGGACGTGGACCGACACGGACAAACAGCTCGCCGAAACCATGTCGTCGTATTGGGTGAACTTCGCCGCCACGGGAGATCCGAACGGCAAAGGGCTTCCCGAGTGGCCGGCCTACAAGGCCAAGACTGGCGACAAGACCATGGTGCTCGGAGACACGGTGGTTGCTGGACCGGGCATCGATCCGGCCATGCTGGCCTTCTATGATTCGTACTATACAAAATTGAATTCAGGTGGTTTGTAGAAAATCTTATGAGTAAATCTTGGATGATTACCGCGGCCGCGTTCGCCGCTTTCTTGATGGCTGGCAGGCCGAGTCCCGGTCAAACAACGGCCGCTAAATTCCCGCGTATGGGTGACGGCAAGCCGAATCTGACCGGATTGTGGCAGGCGATGGGAACCGCGGACTGGGATCTTGAAGACCACAGCGCGGCCGCCGGGGCGTTCTATCAGCTGGGCGCGATCGGCGCGATCCCTCCCGGGCAAGGTGTAGTCGAAGGCGGGGAGATCCCCTATCTGCCGGCGGCGCTCGCCAAGAAAAAAGAAAACGAAGCCAACCGCTGGAAGCAGGACCCGGAATTGAAGTGCTACATGCCGGGCGTTCCGCGCGCTGCCTATTTGCCGTATCCGTTCCAGATCATTCAATCGCAGAAAGATATTCTGATCGCATACGAGTACGCCACTACCAACCGGCTGATCAACATGGGCAAGGCGCAGGAGGCCGCGACCGATACCTGGATGGGGACCTCCAACGGGCATTGGGAGAAAGATACCTTAGTGGTGGACGTGACGGGATTTAATGGGAACGCCTGGTTGGATCGCGCGGGCGATTTTGCCAGCGATATGCTGCATGTGGTGGAGCGCTACACGCTAGTGGATCCGAACACGATCAACTACGAAGCCACCATCGAGGATCCGGCGACGTTCTCGAAGCCGTGGAAAATTAACCTGGTTTTGTACCGGCATCGCGAGAAGAACGCCCGACTCCTGGATTACAAGTGCGTGGAGTATACCGAGCAGCTGCTCTACGGCGATCTGGTCAGAAAGCCCAGTAAATAACTGAGTAACCTCGAAAGAGCTAGAATCGCCCAGTCAAGAAGGAGATTTCCATGAATCAACGAATTTTCCTGTGTACCAGCGCAGGGGCGGCCATAATCGCGGCTATGATCGCTGCGGGCCCCTTGGCGGGGCAGACCTCCGTGGTGGCAGCCAAACCTGATGCAAAAACGGCAGACAAGTCCGAGGCAAAGGCGTCAACCAAGGCCAAATTGGAGGCGCCTTTCCCGGCTCCCAAGACTCCTTGGGGCGATCCCGACATTCAGGGAACCTGGACCAGCGACGATACCTGGGGCGTGCCGTTCGAGCGGCCCAAGAATTTCGGTACGCGCGCCACGCTGACTGAAGACGAATTAGCCGCGCGCGCGAAAGCAGTAGCAAATTCCGAGTCATTCGTTGAGACTGGGGGCGCCAACCATTCGCCAGCCAAAGCGCAACTCGATGCAGAAACCAAGGGTGAAGCCGCGCCTGCCGCGCCACAGGGTCGCTACGGCCGCGGTGTAGACTCTGCTCCCGTTCCGGGACATTGGGGCGAGTTCGCGCGCAGACCATCGCATCAGACGTCGCAGGTTGTAGATCCGCCGGATGGCCGGATCCCTCCGCTGACGCCTGAAGCACAGGCCAAGATGGATGCCAAGAACAAGCTACGGCGCGATCCGGTTCCGGCATCCTACGAAAACTGGAGCTGGTATGACCGCTGCATCTCCCGTGGCGTGGCTGGGTCCATTTTGCCGGTGATCTATGGCAATGGCCTGGAGATCGTGCAGACGCCCGGATATGTGGCGATTCGCTACGAAATGGTTCACGATGTGCGCGTCATTCCAACAGATGGACGCCCCCACTTGAGTTCGAATATTCGCTCGTTCTTGGGCGACGCGGTGGGCCACTGGGAGGGCAAGACGCTGGTGGTGGAGACAACGAATTTCATCGGCGATCGGTTGGCGGTGGGCGTGAATGGCGATGGCGGGCCGCCGTATAGCGACGAGTTGAAGCTCACCGAACGGTTCACTCGCGTGAGCCCGAACACGGTGAATTACGAAATGATCGTGGACGATCCAAAGACCTACACGGCCACCTGGAAGGTTGCATTCCCAATCACGCACGAACCAGGCTATCAGCTTTTCGAGTACGCTTGCCACGAAGGCAACATGGCGATGCACAATATGCTGGTCACCGCACGCATGGAAGATGCGAAAAACGCGGGTAAGGCGACGCCAAAGCAGGAAAACAAGTAGTCCGTGCGAGGAGATCAATCATTTATGAGAACCAAGTTATTTGTTCTGGCTGCGGGTCTTGGGCTGATGCTAGCCGCAGTGCCTGCGTGGGCGCATCACGCGTTCGCCGCGGAATTCGATGTAACCAAGCCGCTGCTATTGAAGGGCACGGTCACCAAGATGGAGTGGATCAACCCGCACGCCTGGATTCATATGGATGTGAAAAACGCGGACGGCACGGTGACCAATTGGATGATCGAGGCGGGCGCGCCGAACGGGCTGCTGCGCCGGGGTTTCAGCAAGACTTCGCTGCCGCCGGGGACTGAAATTGTGGTTGAAGGCTGGCAGGCGAAAGACGGCGCGAATCGCGCCAACGGCAGCAATATCACTTACCCGGACGGAAAGAAGCTGTTTATCGGATCGCAGGGTACCGGCGCTCCGACGGATAAGCCGGATAGCAAGTAGCCCGGGATCCGGAATACACTAGGAATTCGGCTTGGCGACTTTGCGATCTAGCCAGTCGTGCACCACGCCGAAGACTTCGTGATTGTTTTTCTCGAGCAACATCAGGTTGCCGTTACCCACGATTCCATAGTCTCGTAGCCGCACCATCTCGGCCGAGCATCCCGCTTGTTTCAAAAACTCGACATTGGCCACGGGTGACCCTCCGCCCCCGAATTCGGTGGTGAGCCATCCAATCGGAATGCCTTGCAGGTTTTTCCACTTGCGAGCAGGCTCTGCTTGGAGCTTGAAAGGCGACACCACGGGCCGCGGTGCATCGGGCGGCGCGTTGCGGTCGACCAATTTGAACTGCGCGGGATCGGTGACGGGCGGATCGTAAGTCATCGGGCTAGCGGTCAAGCCCCAGCGAAGCTGCTGGGCGAACGGATTGCCGTTGATTTCCATGCAGAAGATGCCCTTGACCAGGTTGGGACGGCGATCGGCCACGCCCCATCCGAAGAATCCGCCATAGGCGTGCGTAAGCAAAATGCACGGGCCGATGCGATCCACCAACTCCACGCCGCCATGCCAGACAAGATCGCTGTGGAAGGCTTCGTCCATCACGTTGCCGGATTCGCACGCCATGAACTGATCGATGATCGGATCGTTCATGCCTCCCGGCCCCGGCCACTGGGCGGTGTTAAACACGACCGGCGTCTGCACCAGTCCTTCGTAGGGCGGAACGTTCGGCAAATGGCTGGGGCCGAGCGCGTCGGGATGATAGGGCGAGCGGCCGTAGCTCGGGCGATCCAGCCAATACACGCTGTAGCCGGCCTGCACGAAATAGTGGACCCATCCGGGCCGTCCGCCGATGCCCATCATGTGAGTGCCCTGGCCGCCGCCGCCGTGCACCATCACAACCGGGTATTGATAGCGCTTTTCGGCGGGAATCATGTACTGCACGTACATCTGTCCTTGCGCGATGGTCCCGTAGGGCATGGTTTTGCGTTGCACGCCGACCCAGAAGCAGCCTTGATCGGCGAGCTTGAGCGCGGTGGATTCGCGGTTTGGCTTTGCATCGACGGCAGGGGATGCGACCGGAGGCGTGTTGTCAGAGAGCCTCGCCAACTCGGCGCGCACCGATTCAGGTGATTGTTCGATCGCAACGATTCCCTGCACCAGCTTCGGACGCTCTTGCGCGGCCACTCGCGCAAATACCTCGCCGTCGGCGCGCGTGATTAGGATGGCGGGGCCGATTTCATCGAGCAACTTTGCGCCGCGCGTACGCCAGATGTTTTGCGTAAGCGGATTGTTCGGTGCCATTGGCTGGCCCATGGAGGCGACAACCTGCGCGACGGCTGGATCGTTTGCATCGAGGCGAATGGTTTTTGAGACTCCCTCAAACGTCGGAGCCTCCTTGTCGAAATAACCGTGCACGAAAGGATGAAACGGATTGCGGCCCTGGCCGGGTCGATCGAGCACATAGACCTTGTAGCCTTGCTCCAGGAGCAGGCTGGCCCAACTGCGGCGGCCGTCGGGCGTGCTGATCCAATCGGAGCCTTGTCCGTAGCCGCCATGGATCAGGACCACCGGATATGGGTGACGCACGTCGCGCGGGATCCAGTGCTCGACGTACATCTGCATTCCGTTGCACAGGGTCCCGCGGGCCAGTGTGGCGTGCTCAACGCCATAGAAGGAGTAACTCCAGTCGGCGATATCGAGAATCGGACCTGGAGCGCTGGGCGCGGAGGTGGTGGTTTGCGCGGGCGCAACAAGGGGAGCAGCCGCGGCGATCAGAGCGGCTAAGTCGCGCCGGGTGATTCCAGATGTTGAACGGTCGGGCATTACGTGGGACATTATATCGGCCGCAGCCGACTACGTGTTAATCTCGGCGCATGGAAAAGGTAAATATCCGCGAAAAGCTGGCGCTATTCTCCGACCACTGGAATCCACGGGTGGTAGGCGAGCTGAACGGCCAGCACGTCAAGCTGGTGAAGTTTCAAGGCGAGTTCGTGTGGCACGATCATGCCGCGGAGGACGAGCTGTTCCTGGTGGTTCGCGGCAGTTTTCGGATGGACTTTCGAGATCGCAGCGTCCCGCTGAAAGAGGGCGAGTTCATCATTGTCCCACGCGGTGTTGAGCACCGGCCGGTGGCCGAGCAGGAGGTGGAAGTGATGCTCTTCGAGCCGGCGCAGATCAAGCACACCGGTGACGTAGTAAGCGATCTTACAGTACACGGATACCAACGGATTTACGACCCCGATCACATGTAAGCCATGCTACAATTCTGTAGCAAGCCAGATCATTGAGCGGGGGAATCCATTTGAAACTTGAACTTATTGCAGGACTTTTCTGTCTTTTTTTAGGAACAGGCGTACAAGCCCAGCAGGGGAACATAACTCTGGGGCAGAGCACACAGACCATCAAATTGACGGGCATAGGGTTAGACGTAAACGGGAATGCAACCTCGACCTTGACCTGGAGCGATTGCTCCTACGACGGAACCGAGACTACGTGCAAGCTTTCGGGACAGTTCACGGGGTTGGGACCCGGCGGTACTTGGGATTTATCACTGGTCTATCCCGGCAACGGACCATCCCCAGTGACAGCCATTTCTGCTCCTGGAAGCAATTTCTTCAGCATTTCATACGACACCGGCAGCGTAAATTTTATCTTCAATGAAAGCAATGGTACCTCCATTACATTTCCGTATTTGACCGGCGAGATATTTTGGGTGCCTTCATTGGAGACTTGCACTAACAATCCGCCGACGTGTGATCTTACCGGCGTCGGGGAAACGCCAGGCGCCACCCTGAGCGGGCCGGTAACAGGGACTTTCAACCCAAACCCGCAGATTCAAGACGCCATAACGGCTGGCGCCTACGGAGGTGGGTTCACCCCTATTGCACCCGGGACATTTATGGAGATCTACGGGCTGAATCTCGGATTCACCACCGGCGGCTGGGGTAATTCGTTTGATGGCGACACGGCACCCACCAAATTGGTCGGAACCTCGGTTACGGTTGGCGGCAAACCGGCGTTTGTGTCCTACGTGAGTCCAGGACAGGTGAATGTGAATGTGCCATCGGACGTGCCTACCGGAACCCAACAGGTGGTTTTAACCACTTCGGTGGGCGGAGCTAGTAATTCTTATTCCATCCCCGTCAACGTGACAGAGCCAGGACTGCTGGCGCCACCGAATTTTAAGTTCAAGAACAAGCAGTACGTAGTCGCTCTCTTTCCAAACAATGTCTTTGTTCTGCCCCCGGGGACGTTTTCGGGCATACAATCCGAGCGCGCCGTGCCCGGAGATACGATTGTCCTCTATGGCGTCGGATTTGGCACAGTGACTCCAGATAATCCGGCAGGCGTGATTGTTCAGGATCAGAACAAGCTGACCAACTCACTGGCGGTGACGATCGGCGGGAAGTCCGCCGAGACATCCTACGATGGATTGGCACCGGAGTTGGTGGGCGTTTACCAGTTCAACGTCGTGGTGCCCGACGTTCCTGCCAGCGATACAACGCCGTTAGTTATGACCGTGGGCGGGACCCAAGTGGCGCAAACGCTGTACCTGTTTATAGGGAGCAAGTGATTATCGAGAGGCGCTCGAATCGGAGGGGGATAGGTTCACCTGGGACACATCGATCCGCCAGGGAAATCTATCCTTGTTTCCCCAGGTGGGGTCCCAGCCGAAGATGATCTGTGACGGTGACGTAATCAAAAAACGCAAGGGGTGCCGCATAACCACAGTGTCATTCCATGTGATCGTCATGATGCGGTCCGCCGGCGTGAAATTGAGCCCCACGCGGTTCATTCCGGGAGTGTAGGATAGGTCGACCCATTGCCAGTCGGGCGCGCGATAGGAAGTTTCGGAAAGCAACCTGACTCGGCCCTCGCCCAGGCACCAAGCCGAAAGCAGGTAGCGAGTGCCGAATTCGCCCGTCGTTATCAGCGGCAGCTTTCCGGGCGCGCATGGGACCGGGAATTCGAACGAGGCCTGAACGCGAAGAACTGGGTTCTCTAACTGTCGAAAGTGCTCCAAGGGACTGAACCATCGGGCCAGCTTCACGTAGGTATGCGGGGTGGCCTGAACGAACTGATCGTATGGCCCCTGGATCGCAAGAGCCAAATTGGCGCTGATCGTGAAGAGAAGGAGAGCAACCAGCGCCGTCGCAGCAAACATACGGCTCCATCTTCCGAGATAGGCGACGAGAACACACGCAACCACACATGCTACGAATACCAGGAAAGGCGCGAAGTCTACTTCGTACCGCTGCGATGTTAGTCCAGTGGCGGCGACGAACAAAATGCAAGCGACGCTGAACGCGAACACGGTTAAGACGAACGCAAACACGCCGCGGCTGTCTGCCAGGCGCTTCCGGCATATCGGAATCAGTAGAGCTACCAGTGCGATTGGGGAAAGCGCGAAAAGACCGCCGGTAAGTTCCAGGAAATAGCGGGCCGGCAGTACGTTGATCGCGGCGTCGAATGGCTGACGCATGGCGAGTCGAAAGAAGGGAAACTCCGCGACAAGATCCGGCGGGGACAGTAGCAGGTAATAGAGACCGGGTATCACATTTACCATCGACAAGCGGATATTTTGATAGGAAGCCTCCCCGAGTTGATAGCGCAGCCCGAACTCCAGGGGACTACCGAACCTGGCGTAATTGTAGGCGAGGATCCCCAAGCCACAGACGATGACCGGTAGGCAAAAGGGGAGAATGTCGCGCCGCAGGCTGTCTCGAAACAAAAGCATCAGTAGGAACCCACACGCGGCTGCAAGACCCAAATGCGGACGGCAGCCAATCGCCAATCCGAAGGACACTCCGGAAAGGACGGCCCACAAGACGCGCCCACGAGGAACAGTCAGCCAGCGAAAGAGAAAGTAGAAGCCCGAACTCACGCAACAGAATCCGCACGCAATCGCGACCTCATAGAGCAGGGCGCGATGCAACATATACGGCAGCGACTGGCCAATGCCGATAGCCAACAAGCAAAGTGTCAACAGTACCACCGGGACGCGGCCGGACAGACATGAGAGCAGTTGTACGTACAATAGCGACAGGAAGAAATAACCGCCGAGCGCGAACAGAAACGCGGCGAAGTTCTCCGGCATGTCGTGCGCGGTGAGACGGTACCAGGGTGCGAACAACAGCAGCACGGGCACAGGTCCGTGGTAAATGTAAAAGCGCTGTTTGTAGAGCACGGTGTCCAGGAGTCTGAACTCCCGGTTGGTTGGATCTTGCCAGGGATTGGGAAGAGCAAGCAGTTCAGGCTGCGGTGTTACCGGCAAATACAATTTTCCGCCTACGAATGCGCGGGCCAGCAGGTCGTAGTATCCGTATACTCCATAGCCTCCCTTCGCGATCGCGGGGCTCGGCAGACCGTAGACTCTGTTTAAGTCACTATTCCAGGCAAATCGCCTGGATTCGGCGCCGATGCCGATGACCCAGAAGTAAAGCGCCCCCACGATGAGCAAGGCGGCCAGCCAGGCGGCCCGAAATTTCAGCTGCAAGTAGTCTCCCCGGGCTAACTAGTTTATCGAAGACGCGTTGATGCCGACGGCCCGCCACGCGACACTATTAATGGTGTCCGGCGGCCCGGATAACCATCTCGGCCTGTGCGGCTTCTACTTTGGGTTTGCGAGCCAGGGCCTTTTCGTTGATGCGGGCGCGTCGTTCGGACTGTCTGGCGCCGTTCGCGAGGTCGCGATCCTTGAACTCGGGAAGTACTTCCTTCGAAAACAGCTCGATGGAAGAGCAGAGCAGATCGTGCGGGATTTTTCCGGCTTGCGAAATGCACAGCACTTGATCGATGCCGGCCTGCTCGAAATCGCGCAAACGTTGGCGCAACTGCTGGGGAGTGCCGACGCAATCCTGAGTGCGGCCTTCGGGCGGCGCGAATTCCTTGGGGTTATTTTTATATTCGTTCCAAATATCGGTTTTGCCGGGACGATGCTCGCCAAAGAAGCTGTAATGTCCGAGTCCATAGAGGAAGAAGCCGTAGCTTTCAGCGCCAATCTGCTCCACGCGCGCCTGATCGCGATCGCACAGGAAGGGCGCGGCCACTGCGAAATTCGGGTTCACGGCGTATCCCAAGGGTTCGCATTCGTTTTCGATGGTTTGGTAGTAATCCTTCACCCACTGACGCGCTTCTTCGGGACTGACGAAGGAAAACGTCAGCGCGCCGAGGCCGAGTTTGGCGGCTTGGATAATCGATTCACGGCGCGAGCAGGCCATCCATAGCGGCGGATGCGGCTTCTGATACGGCTTGGGGATGACATTGCGCGGCGGAATTTTGATGAACTGGCCCTCATAGCCGGTGAATGGATCTTCCACCAGCATCCGCACGGCTATGCGCATGCCTTCGAGCTGCATGTTCTTCTTCTCGGATTGGGGCACAAGAAATCCGCCCAACTCGGTTTCCGTCGCACCCGCGCCGGTGCCAAATTCCACGCGGCCGTCGCTGAGGAGATCCAGCGTCGCGATGCGCTCGGCCACGCGCGCCGGATGATTGATGTGAGGCGGCGTTTGTACGATGCCATGGCCAATACGGACGTTCCTGGTGCGCTGGCTGACTGCAGCTAGAAAAACCTCCGGCGCGGATGAATGGGCGTATTCTTCAAGGAAATGATGCTCGGTGGCCCAAACGTAATCGTATCCGCACTGATCGGAAAGCACGGCCTGTTCAAGAGCATTCTTGAGGAGCGTGTGCTCGGAATCGCGGACCCAAGGCCGCGGGAGTTGATGTTCGTAAAAACCGCCAAATTTCATGGAGGGAAGTGACCTATGCCGTTTTCGAAGTTACTATTGTAACGGAGCCTTCACCGAGAGACCGAAATGGCTAGTTCGCGTCCGTTTATTGTGGGAATCGGCGGGACAACACGTCCGGGATCCTCGTCCGAAAAAGCGCTGCGCTATGCGCTCACACTGGCAGCCGCACAGGGCTCGGACGTTCAACTTTTCGACGGCGCGAGCATCAACTTGCCGATGTATGCGCCGGAATCCCCCGAGCGGTCCGAGGCGGCCGAGCGCATGGTGGAGGCACTGCGGCGTGCGAACGGCGTGATTATTTCGACGCCTTGTTATCACGGGTCGGTCTCGGGGCTGGTGAAGAACGCCCTCGATTACACGGAGGACATGTCCAAAGATCCCGAGCCCTATCTGGACGGGCGCGCGGTGGGCCTGATCGTGTGCGGCCACGGGTGGCAATCGACTGGCGTGGTGCTGACCGCGTTCCGGTCGATCGTGCACGCGCTGCGTGGCTGGCCAACGCCCATGGGAGTGGCGATCAATACTTTGGTGGAGAAGTTCGATGACCAGGGCGTGGGACTCCAGGAACAAGCGGTGCGGCAGATGGGGATCATGGTGGGGCAGGTGATCGAATTCGCGCGGCTGCGTTCGCTGGTTGCGAATTTGGAAGCGTCGTGCGGGTCGTAATTCCATCCGGCCAAGACGAAGCGCATCTTGAGATCGCAAATTGCGATATCAAGCTCACGAATCTCAACAAGCTCTTCTGGACGCAGCCGGCTATCTCCAAGCGCGATCTGCTACAGTACTACGCGGACATTTCATCGGTACTGTTGCCACATCTGAAGAATCGCGCCATGGTGATGAAGCGCTATCCGAATGGAGCCGAGGGAGAGTTCTTTTTTCAGAAGCGCATCCCGGAGCCGCACCCGAAATGGATTGAGACTTGCGAGATCCTACATGCGTCGGGCAACAAGATTCACTTTCCGATGGTTCAGGACCTGCCGTCACTGCTGTGGGTAGTGAATTTGGGGTGCGTCGATTTGAACCAGTGGTACGCGACTTGCGACGATGTCGATCGGCCGGACTATTTGCATTTCGACTTGGATCCGAGTCCGGGTGCGACATTCGATCAGGTGCTGGAGACGGCTCTCGCAGTGCGGTCCGATCTGTCGGAATTGAAGATTCCGAGTTATCCGAAAACCAGCGGATCGCGGGGCATTCACATCTACGTGCCCATTCGCCTCGGGCCAACGCAAAAACAAGTCTGGGGCTTCGCAAAGGAGCTGGCGCGAAAACTTGCCGCGAAGTTTCCGGAGCTGATCACAGCCGAATATCGCATCGCCAAGCGTCCCGCGAAACACGTGCTGGTGGACTACAACCAAAACGCGTGGGGCCGCACGCTGGCGTCGGTGTATTCAGCGCGGCCGAAAGCACAGGCGACCGTTTCGACGCCCGTAAGCTGGGAGGAAGTAGAGGGCGGGATCAAGATCGAGGATTTTCGGATCGACAATGTTCCCGATCGCGTGCGAAAGATCGGCGATCTTTTCCGTCCGCTCTTGCTGGTGCGAGGACGCGTCCGACTGGAGCAGTTCCTGTGAAGCTGCCGATCCATATTCCGTATCCACCGATGGAGGCAAACACAGCGGCGGAGATTCCGGAGGGCCCTGAGTGGCAGTACGAACCGAAGTGGGATGGATTTCGCTGCCTGGCTTTTCGCGACGGAGCCGAAATAGAGCTGCAATCGAAGGCCGGCAAGCCGCTGACGCGATACTTTCCGGACTTAGTGGCGGCGCTGCACGATCTGAAAGCGGAGCGGTTCGTCCTGGACGGCGAGATCATCATTGCGGTGGACGGCGAGCCATCGTTTGATGAGTTGTTGATGCGCATACATCCAGCAGCCAGCCGTGTGAAGCTCCTGGCCGAACAACATCCATGCCTGTTTATCGTTTTTGACCTGTTGGTGAACGAGAAGGGCGCGGCGCTGGTGGATCAGCCTTTGGAGCGGCGAAGGCCTGAATTGGAACGCTGGGCGAAGCAATTCCTGGGAGCGCGCGGAGTCGTGCTATCGCCAGCGACGCGAAAGTTTCAAGAGGCTCTGGGCTGGTTCCAACAGATGCGCGGATCGCTGGATGGAGTGATCGCCAAACGCCTGGACATCCCGTACGAGGGTGGCTCGCGCGAGGGCATGCAAAAGATCAAGAACCGTCGCACCGCAGATTGCGTAATCGGTGGCTTTCGCTACGGCAGCAATACAAAGGTTGTCGGGTCGCTGCTACTGGGCCTGTACGACGAGGCGGGCCTTTTGGATCACGTCGGCTTTACCTCCGCGATTGCAGCCGCGGAACGCAAAGAGATCACGCGCAAGCTGGAGGCGTTGATTAAAGAGCCCGGATTCACGGGTCGCGCGCCCGGAGGTCCAAGCCGTTGGAGCACGCGTGAAATGGACGATTGGAAACCGCTGGCGCCGAAACTGGTGGTGGAAGTGGAGTACGATCACTTCACGGGGCACCGATTCAGACACGGGACGAAGTTGTTGCGCTGGCGCCCCGACAAAGCGCCGAAACAATGCACAATGAAGCAGGTGGAGCGCGAGACGAAATCGGCACTATCGTTACTCGATTGACACCGGCCCCAGTGAAATATACGATACGATGGATCACTCATATGCGTTTGCCAAATTACCTTCGACTATCATTACTCAGTGCGGTTGCGGCGGCGATGCTCGCGCCGGCCAATGCACAGACCCAAGCCTACAAACCACCGCGAACAGCCGACGGTAAGCCGAATCTCAACGGCATCTGGCAGGCGATGAATACGGCCAATTGGGACCTGGAGGGCCACTCGGCTCAGGCAGGTCAAGTGGTGGCGCTGGGTGCGACTGGCGCGGAGCCGCCCGGAATCGGCGTGGTGGAGGGTGGCGAGATTCCTTATCTGCCGGCAGCGGCGCAGAAGAAACAGGAAAACTATGCCAACCGTCTAAAGCTGGACCCGGAGGTAAAATGCTACCTCCCCGGCGTACCGCGCGCCACCTACATGCCGTATCCGTTTCAGATTGTGCAGTCCGGCAAGTTCATTCTGATCTCGTATGAATACGACGGCGCAGTGCGCACCATTTACATGGACAAACCAGGGGAGGCGCCGGTGGACAGTTGGATGGGCTGGTCTGCCGGACATTGGGAGGGAGACACGCTGGTTGTGGATGTAACTGGTCTAAACGACATGACCTGGTTCGATCGCGCCGGTGACTTTCACAGCGACGCCTTGCACGTGGTGGAGCGATATACACTGGCCGCGCCGAATGTTTTGAATTACGAGGCCACCATCGAAGATCCACAGGTGTTTTCCAAGCCATGGAAGATCAGCATGCCGCTGTACAAGCACATGGAGAAGAACGCTCAACTGTTGGAATTCAAGTGCGTGGAGTTTGTGGAAGACCTGATTTATGGGCACCTGCGCAAACAACCGAGCAAGTAGTTCCGGCTGGGGGCCCAATACCTGCCGGCTGCTGTTGCTTTTGCTACCAGCGCAAGTTGTTTTCGGGCAAGCGGCGCGCGATCTGGAGGGTATCTGGAGCAACGCCACCATCACCCCTCTAGAACGTCCGGCTGATCTCGCCGGCAAGCAAACGTTCACCGCGGAGGAAGCGGCGGCCTATGAGAAACAAGCGGTGGAGCGCAGCAATGTCGATCACCGCTCGGCGAATGCCGAAGCAGACGTAGCTAGTGCGTATAACCAGTTCTGGTATGACCGCGGAACGAAAGCTGTAGGCACCCGGCGAACATCGCTGATCGTGGATCCCACGGATGGCAGGCTCCCTCCGTTGACGCCGGAGGCGCTAAAACGCGTGCAGGATACGCGAGCATGGATCGAACAGCACTCGACCGATGGCCCAGAGGGCCGAACGCTCGGAGAACGCTGCATCCTTTGGGCCACTGCAGGTCCGCCCATGCTGCCCGGACCGTACAACAACAATTTCCAGATTTTCGAGACGCGCGATCAGGTGGTGATCCTCAACGAAATGATCCATGACGCGCGGGTGATTCCGCTCGACGGCAGCCCGCACCTGCCAAGTAACATTCGGCAATTGATGGGCGACTCGCGAGGACATTGGGAGGGTAATACGTTGGTTGTGGACACCACCAACTTCTCGGGCAAATATTCCGTCCGCGGTTCCGATGCGAACCTGCATTTAATCGAGCGCTTCACGCGTGTTTCGCCCGACACGCTGCTCTATGAGTTCACCGTGGACGATCCAACGGCGTTTACCAAACCGTGGACTGCGCAGATCCCGGTGACCAGGACGAAGGGGCCCATCTTCGAGTACGCTTGTCACGAAGGGAACTACGCCATGACGGATATTTTGGCGGGCGCACGAGCAGCCGAGGGGAAGAATCCGAAATAGAGGAGAGACCCATGCGATACAGCTTAGCGATCGCGATTGCCGGAGTGAGTTTGCTTGTGAGCGCGGCGCCAGCGTGGGCACACCACGCCTTTGCGGCCGAGTTCGATTCCAACAAGCCCGTCAAGCTGCACGGAGTGGTGACCAAAATGGAGTGGATCAATCCGCACGCTTGGATCCACATCGACGTAAAGAACGCCGATGGCACGGTGACCAGCTGGATGGTGGAGGGTGGAAGTCCGAACACTTTGCTGCGGAATGGTTTTACGAAAGCATCGCTACCCGTGGGTACCGAGATCGTGGTGGATGGTTATCAAGCTAAGGACGCCAGCAACAAGATGAACGGCCGCGATATCACGCTTCCGGACGGGCGCAAGCTGTTTGTCGGCTCCGCGGGACAGGGCGCCGCGCCCGACGAAAAGCAGGACAAATAGCTCAACGCCGAACACGCTTGTCATCGCGCGAGTTACAGGAGACCAATGCGATTCACTTGGTTCAACTTGATGCCGTGGCCCTATTTGCCGGATGATTTTCGCGAAAAAATCACTCGGTTTGGGTGGATATTGATTCGCGCCTGTTCGATCCCGCCAAGGGCCACGAAGTCTACAACCATTATCTGGATTTGCTCGAATACGCCGGGACGCTCGGGTTTGACGGCATCGGTGTGAACGAACATCATCAGAATGCCTATGGGCTGATGCCTTCACCGAATCTTATTGCCGCAAGCCTGGCGCGCCGAACGGATGACGTGGCTTTGGTGGTGCTGGGCGCTTCCATAGCGTTGTACAATCCGCCGCTGCGCGTGGCGGAGGAGTTCGCAATGCTCGATTGCATCTCGGGCGGACGACTGGTTGCCGGGTTTCCGGTCGGCACCTCCATGGACACCAACTACTGTTACGGGACCATACCGGGCTTGACGCGCGAGAAATACAAAGAAGCCCATGAGCTGATCAAGCGAGCATGGGCGGAACGGGAACCCTTCGCCTTCAACGGACGGTATACCAAACTGCGCTATGTGAATCTTTGGCCACGGCCCATTCAGCAGCCGCATCCGCCCATTCACATTCCGGGCGGCGGGTCGCTCGAGACCTTCGATTTCTGCATCGACAATACCTATTCGTATTCTTATTTGAGCTTTGGCGGCTACATTCGCGGGCAGGCGCTGATGCAGGGCTATTGGGATCGAGTGGCCGAGCGCAACGCTCCGGACACATCGCCCTACCGCGCGGGCTTCGCTCAAACTATTTGCGTCGCTGACACGGACGCGGAGGCCGAACGGCTGTATGCCAAGCACGTGAGCTACTTCTACAACCGCTGCCTGAACGTGTATCCGGGATTCGCGGACGCTCCGGGTTATCGGACCATCAAAACCATACAGAAGGGAGTCCTATCGCAGTACGCTCCTAACACCATGTTCCAGGAGTTGCCCTGGAAAGAGTTGGTGGACAACGGCAGCGTGATCGCGGGAAGTCCGGAAACGGTGCTCCAGCGCATGGAGGACTTAATCAAGAAGCTGCATGTCGGAAATATCTTTTGTCTGATGCACATCGGCGACATGCCGAAAGACAAGTGCATGCATTCCACGCGGTTGTTCGCTGAGAAGGTGATGCCGAAGCTGCGCGGTTTATTTCCCGAATACGCCGACGACCAGCGCTTCTGGTGCAAGCCGCTGGCCAATCGGGCCAAGCCGGCGGGACTGCCTGGCGAATTACCGGCCGAATCCGAACTCGCGGGCGCGAGGCCGTAAACATGGAATTGAAGACCGTTCAGACGACGCGCGTTCCGGTGCGCTATTACGAAGGCGGCTCGGGCAGTCCGCTGGTCTTCCTGCATGGCGCCGGCGGTCCGGATCTGGATCTCGGTTTCCTGGAGGCCCTGGCGCGGAAGTTTCACGTCTATGCGCCGCTGGTGCCCGGTTACGGCGACAGCGAAGAATGCGGCGAGTTGCGCGATATGCTCGACTTCACACTGCACACCTGGGACGTTGTGGATCGGCTGGGCTTGAAAGATCCGATACTGGCAGGCCACTCGATGGGCGGCATGATTGCGAGTGAGATGGCGGCCGTCGCGCCGAATGACGTGTCCCGCCTGGCGTTAATTGCTCCGGCTGGCTTGTGGCAGGACGAGCACCCGATTCCGGATATTTTCGCGATGTTGCCATATGAGCTGCCGGGATACTTGTTCTACGACGCGGAGGCTGGCGCGA
>Ga0206831_1143_pt1 | contig 20531 bp, 15 predicted proteins | sample Alteio_BWOrgCont_73_FD_152876 | JGI IMG/M metagenome (GOLD analysis project Ga0206831, IMG submission 152876) | Enriched cells from forest soil in Barre Woods Harvard Forest LTER site, Petersham, Massachusetts, United States -... | ecosystem: Environmental > Terrestrial > Soil > Temperate forest >...
ATATCCGGAAAAATCTGACATATCGTAATTTAAAAAATTCTCCACTTGCTTGATAGTTTCTGGCTGAGCGAAACTTTGCAATGGTCCGGGAATTCCACAATTAATCGTTGCTTCAAATAAACCAATCAGATAAGGCGCACAAACCGGATTTCCCCACCAAGAGGGCAAGACAAAGATATCTTTGGATAATTCAGCTTGGAATAATATTCAGGAGTGGAAACAGGAGGTAAGGATTCTTTCTCTTTATGAGGAAATTGTAAAATAGAGAACTTAAAAGTCAAACTGCGCTATAATTTCCCTATGTCTTCTCAATACGTCATTGCCCCCTCCATTTTATCCGCCGACTTAGCGCGCTTAGGTGCGGAAGTGGATGCCGTGTTAGCCGCCGGTGCCGATTGGATTCACTTCGATGTGATGGATAATCACTACGTGCCGAATTTAACCTTTGGTCCGGTGGTGTGCCAGGCGCTGCGCGACTATGGCATTACCGCACCCATCGATGTACATTTGATGATTGAGCCGGTGGATTCCCTGGTGCCCGCGTTTGCCAAAGCCGGCGCAACGTATATTACTTTTCATCCTGAAGCCAGCAAGCATGTTGATCGCACGATTCAATTGATTTTGGATCATGGTTGTAAAGCTGGTTTAGTACTAAACCTAACCACGCCGTTAAATTGTTTAGATTACACGCTGGAAAAAATCGATAGTATTATGCAGATGTCGATAAACCCCGGTTTTGGCGGGCAAAAATTTATTGCTTCCAGTTTAGAAAAATTGAGCGCCATTCGTGCGCGGATAGAAGCGAGTGGCCGACCGATTCGTTTGGCGGTTGATGGTGGTATTGGTGTTGCGAATATCGCTGCTGTTGCGAGTGCGGGTGCTGACACCTTCATTATGGGTAGCGCAATTTTTGGCAGTGATGATTACGTGAAAACCATTCAGCAATTGCGGGAAGAGCTAGAAACGTTGAGTTAAGTACCCTTGCCAAGGGTCCACTGGCAATCACTCGTATCTCCAGCATGTGGAAAGCAATCCAGGTTTGTTTTCGTTCCAAGGTAACACCAACCTATTACCCCATACTCAAAACAGTCAGGGGCTATAGGACCAGTGGGGATTGCAACATTATGGATATTAATACTAAAGACGCTGTTTGTATCTGGTGATTCATAACCACAAATCAGTTTGGGTTCGTATTGATGATTATAGATCACTGTAAAGGCAGGCTGAGTACCTACTTGACCATACTGGTTCTCAAAATTCCAACCGTGTGGCACATGCCATTTACCATCAATGACGACTTGCGATACGCTGGGGCATTGATCAGCATAAGTGCTGCTACAAACTAATAGACCGAATAAAACTAGCGCTATTTTTTTCATTCTTATCCTCCTAAATGATGGATGAAAAGGTTTAACCTAGAAAACGCGATTCAACTGCATTTTATAGGTTTAAGGATTAACAATATACAACATCCCATTCCAATAATACCCACCGCCTTGTGCTGGCAGCGTGCAATTCACATGCGTGCGGCCTAGGGCAAATTTTTTCACTGGCACTATTTCTACTTGTTGATTTCCCAATAAATTCAGCTTGAGCGGCGCCACGGTACCGGTTGCGTAGCAATTCATCGTTTTCAAATTCAAACTTTTATTCAACACGGTAAACCGAATGGTCGGTGGATTATTGTTATTGACGATCGGATCAGCCGGTGACAAATCTCCAATCGGCAAGGATTTACTCTGCAAAATTAATTTGAAGCGATCCATTTGTCCATAATTTTCATTCAAAGGGAAACGCTGCAATAAAAAGAAATTACTCTGCGGACCAATTGCACCAGAGACTTGCGCAAAGGCTGCTTTGAAGCCTAATTTCTTTACGATATCTACAACCTGTGTGTCGTATTCACCGTAAGGATAAGCAAACAAAGTTGGTGTGATACCCAATTCCTGAATGATTTTTTGTTTGCCGCGTGCAATATCGGCTTGCGCATCAGCCGGGCTTAAACGCTCGAGATAAGGGTGGGTTGCAGTGTGAGCACCAATGGTCACCAGATTAGATTTCGCTAATTCTTTTACTTGCGGCCACGTCATCATATCAGTGCTGCCAATTGGATCGGTGGCTAGAAATAAGGTAAATGGGTAACCGGCTTTTTGCAAACGCGGCCAGGCATTGGTATAAACCGTTTCAAAACCATCATCAATAATAATGCCGACGGTTTTATCAGGGAGAGATTCACCGCTTTGTAAACGATCGACAATCTCTGGAACCGGCAACACGTGATAACCGCCTTTTTTTAACCAAGCGAGCTGCGCATCAAATTGATCAAGGCGAATGTTAGTGCTAGGGTAACGATCATCGCCAAAGCGATGGTACATGATGAGTACGGCGGAGTTGGCCGCGAAGAGGTTGAAAGCGAGGAAAGTTAGAAAGCTAACTAATAAAAGTTTTTTGAAAAGAGTTGGCATATATTGTTGGTTCCTCGAGTTTCATCGCAGAGATCCCCCCTTTTGTAAAGGGGGGCAGGGGGGATTTAGCCTTTTAAAATAATGATCTGGTAAAAATTCTGTAAAACAGCCTATTTTTTGAGTTGTTTTACAGAAATCAAACAGGATCACAAAATATGTTAAATCCTCCCTGCCCTCCTTTACAAAAGGAGGGGTCCCTCCGATAAATAGTTTCACAAAGAAAAGATCTTTTTATTTCCCACCCGAATAATCCAGCGCTTGTTGCACCCACGTTTTAGCCAGTGCGACAAATTCTTCAGTGCTGCTCGATTGCATACGGAAATTTTCGCCTTTAATGACCGTTACTGTTTCGCGTAATAATTGTTTTGAAACACTGTCGGTGAATTTTAATTCGACGATCAATACTGGTTGCTTTTTATCTAAATCGGTCGCTTTCGAAGCTAAGAAAATCGCTGCCGACACGGGGATTAAATTACGTAATTTAGGATTTTGTTTTTCGACCATTGCGCCCGTGATCGCCACTTCCAAGCGCGCAACACCTGGGCCTGCGGTATTCGTCAAGCCAATTTGCTTGCTGACCATTTGTTGAATGCCCGCATTAAGCTCCGTTTTTACTTGTTCAATTTGTTCATCTGTCACGCCTTTTCTATTAGCTTTTTGATAAATCATAACCGGCGTTATAAGAACGGCATGATAATCGCTGCGATTAACGTTCGGATTTTTATAGGTATAAATTTGTGTGCCTTCGGGGCTATCCGGCACTTTCTTTAAAATAGTGTAATCCGGTAAAAAGCCCGGTGCTTCTTCAGTGGGGCTGTAAGAGTGGCAGGCGCTTAAAAATAACACGCTGATTAGACTGATGATAAAGATAATTTTTTTCATGGCAGAGTTCCTTTAAATTCTATTTTATACTAACCTACTTTCCTACATACGTCAAAGGACTGCCAATGCCCGTCGTAAAATCATAACCATTTTCAGCGTCATAACCATTGTAGCCTTCGGTAATATCGCGCCATAGTTTATTGTAATTCCCAGGTAGTGCCAAGCTGTAAATATAACTTAATTCCATTTGTGTATTTAATACTAGCTGGCCTGTCGCATTGATAACTCCCGCCAAAGCAGGGGCGGCTAAACTGGTGCCACCAATAATGCACCAATCATTCAAACAATAACCCGCGGTTTCTGCATTAGGATCAGAATCATAGACATTGACACCACTCGATGGATTGGCATCAAACGAAATATCGGGAGTGCCACGCTGGGCTCTTACCACATTCTCCACTCCGTCTTGAAAGAAGGGGCGCGATTCATATGCACTTGGGCCGCCGGTGCCGCCATGGCCTTCATCATCCAAACTCCAAGCGGTTTCACCGTTGAAATCGCCGTTACTATCGCGCACGATGGTGGTACCACCGGCCGCAATTACATACGGTGAACTGGCAGGATATTCCGCCGGTGCACCACTATCGCCACTGGCTACAAAATAGGTAACCAGTGGTTCTTGCAAGCTGCTGTCAAACGTGGTTTCGCCTGCATATTCACTGCTGCCCCAGCTGGCTGAAACAGCGCCACCTCCCGCGGCTAACACATCTTCACCGGCTTGCACGAATGCATCATAAAAACCTTGTCCGCTATCGGGTCCCTCGACAATTTCAATTGCTGCGTTAGGTGCCATGGCATGTGCCCATTCAATGTCTAACAAGATTTCAAGCGTCGCTTCCGTGTTGTAGTTTCCACCTCCATCAACGGTTACTAAACTGAAAGTAGGTTGTGGTAAATTAAAAGCTGTTGAAAAAGCGTTTAAATCATTTTGAGCATTGGCATAATGTGCTAGTTCAATCAAGGCAATTTTACCGCGCCCACCGGCGGGTAAACTGGTGGTGCTTGCAATGGGACAACCGGGCACTAAAACGCTGGTTAATTGATAAACGCAAGCAATCGAAGCGGGGGTTTCAGCAGTGAGGAAATAGCCGCTTTGCGTGCGCACTTTATGGTCCGGCACATAAATAATGTGGTTGGTATGAAAATGTTGTCCCGCCGTTTTTACATCACTCAGCGTAGTGCTTGGCACAATAATTTCTCCAGCCGGCTGATTGATATGATAAATCACATCTTGATTTTGGGCCTGAGCAACCGTTGCTATGAACAACAATAAACTCGTTGAAAATATTTTGCTCATGATGTTTTATCCTTTAAAAATTGCTTCGTTATCCTAGGTTCTGATTTATGTGTGACACATTGCGCAGCGGAAAATAAATTAGCTGCTTGGCGTTGTGGTTTAGGGTAGGGCCCTAATTGATCATAACAAACAGTGTTGCGAATGTTATGCATTGTTTGCGTGGGTAAGGTATTGCCAAACGATGACCACAATCCTGCTCCATAACTACCTACCCATAAAGTGGTTGGCGCATTCAAAGGGGTGAGTAATAAAGCGCTGGCATATTGCGAGCCTAAGGTATTGTTAAAGCTTGCAATAAGTTGTGTCCAAACCCACGTGCCGCTGGTATCAACGCCTTTCCACACACCGCTACCGGCTGTTCCAACGTATAAAGTTGTAGTTGAGCCATTAACAATAGGCGTTGCAATGCCGCTTACATAAGCTTGATTCACTTGAGCTGTGTAATTTGGTACGACGCTCCAGTTAACGCCTCCGTCAGTACTTTGCCATAAACCCGCTCCGCCGGTGCCCGCATACAAAATATTGTTACTGGTGTCCAGTGCTAAAGCGCTGATAAAGGCGGTAATAGGATTGCTATTGTCGAGCTGCGTGACTAGTTGTGCCCAGGCTGCACCATTATTAGTGGTTTTCCATACGCCGGCTCCTTGAGTACCCGCATACATGGTGCTACTGATATCGGGAGTCAATGCACTGACATAGGCTGAGTTAGCGGGTGAACCTAATGCAGTATGTATTTGTGTCCAACTGGTAGGAGAGGCGATCGTACTTTGCCATAAACCTGTTCCGCTGGTACCAGCGTATAAATGGGTGCCATCACTACTTAAAGATAAGACATAATTAGAGTTATCGTTGCCTGCGGAATTTAAATTAGAGGCTAATTGCGTCCATGTGGTGCCATCAGCGCTGCGCCACACGCCAGCACCATAAGTTCCCACATATACCGGACCACTATTGACAGCTTGTAGGAGTGCTGTGACATAAGCGCTCGCATCACCGCTGCTGCTCAATCCAGCTGCTAAAACACTCCAGGAACTGCCCACATTCGTGCTTTGCCACAAGCCCGCGCCGAAAGTACCGGCATATAAAGTGCTGTTCATTAACAGTAATGCGGCAATGTTCGCTGAATCATCGGGAATGCCGCTTAAATTCGCTTTTACTTGTGTCCAGTTTGATAAATCACTGATATTGCTACGCCAAATGCCACTGCCATTGGTGCCCGCATAAACTAAACCACTATTGCCTAGAATTAGCGACACGACATAGGCTGAATTATCAGCTTGTCCACTTAAACTGGCTGCTCCTATAGTCCAAGTGTTACCGCCGTCAGTGCTTTGCCAAATGCCTGCACCAAAAGTGCCCGCATATAAAACGCCGTTATTTACCGCTAAAGCGGTGACATTTTGCGACATCGCAACGCCATTAAAATTTGTTGCTAATTGGGTCCATGTCCAACCGGAGTCATTTAAACTGCCTTGCCATACCCCATTGCCTAGCGTGCCGACGTACAGAGTCGTTGTTGCGTCACTTACGCTCGCTGCCAGGGCGGTGATTTTGGAATTGCCGCTTAAAGTTGCGGAAGTTACTTGTGTCCAGCTTTGGCCCTCATCATCACTTTGCCACAAGCCATCACCATTGGTACCGGCAAAAAATATAAAGCTATCGCCATTGGGCACAGCGATTAAGGAAATAATTGTGTTGGAGAAATCAGTGCTGACACCACTTAAACTGCTTTGCAATTGCATCCAGGTGCTACCGCCATCCGTGCTTTTCCACAAACCATGCCCATTAGTACCCGCAAATAATTCTGTGCTGTCATTTACAGTGATTTCACTCAAGGCCATAATATTGCGGCTGTTTAAACCTTGATAACTAGCACTTTGCGCGGGAAGATTAACAAACTCTCCAGCACTGGTTTGAATTACGTTTAACAACAAACTATCGTTGAATCCATCCGTAGCAGTAGCGGTTGCTGTGACAGGCGTACTGCTAGTTGCGCGCAAGAGATGAGCACCGGCTATATAATTCACGGTGAAAGTGCAGCTTTGATTGGGGGCCAGATCGGCTGCACAGTTAGGTTGACTTGTGACGGCTAAAATACCACTGGGAGTAAACGTTAACTGAATATTGTTTAAATCTGCAGCGCCAATATTTTTAATCGTAACTGAGGTAGTGCCGCTGCCTGCTTGTACAATAATATTCGTTTGAGTGTTTGCGCTATCAATCAGTAAATTAGGGGAAACCAGCGGTGTAGCAGTGATATTGAAGCAACTACTGTTATTTTGATTGCCGCAAAAAATCCCAGCATAATTTTGATTACCATATTGTGCATCAAAATCAAACGCATAATTACCTTCAGCAGGTAAGGTCAACGTGCCACTGACAGTGCAGGAAACATTGGGTCTAAAGGGCGTTAAAGTGAAACACTCGGAATTGGGATCCAGACTTACGATGGCTGCCGTTAAAGAATCTAGTTGGGTAGTTCCCACGATACTGAATTTATCAAAACTAGCCGGTGTTTCATTGGTACATTGAAAATTAAAGGAGGTAGGCGTATTAGCTGTTACGCTTGTTAAGCTAGGTAAGCTGCACTTGACCACGGGAAAATTGGCATAACTAGGGTCAAAAGCAAGAGTCAATAAAATTATCCCTAGCAATCTTTTCATTTAAATCTCCTTTTGCCTATTTTTCTAAAATAGAATTTATAAAATACCACGCGTTTACGCGTGGTATTCTAAGCTTATAAATTGTACCGTAAACTAATCAACCACTCATTAAACTGTAAAGGAAAACTTAATCCCGGTAAAGCAGTCGGATTAGAACTGGCCGTAGAATTGCCGGTTTTTGCGGTACCTAAGTTAACGTAATCATACAAAGCTGCCACGGTAAAATGTTGCCAATTGTAGTTTAATCCTATTCCAAAGCGATAAGCAAAATTAATTTCACTATTATTGGCAAAAGCAGGATTAGGAAGAACATTTCGCGTAGTGTTGAGAGAGGTTTGTTGATAGTTACTGGTTGTATCAAATGCACCACCAATGCCTGTGTCAAAAAAACTCGCTGCATCATGCCAGCGCACAAAATCTAGTTGATTATCCACCCACACTACTTGTGAAGAAATATTGTAATTGTAGTTGGCTGCAGGAAAGAGTTGATACTTTAACACTTGGCCATTAATTTTGGTTGTCAAGTAATCGTCAAATAATAGGCCTATGCGATCAGCCGATAACCAGCTTACATTGTGGGTGGTAAAACGAGGAAATAAAAATTGATAACCACTGCCTACACCGGCGAGGTAACTGGTGGTGCTGGTTGAAACATAGTCATCGGGCAAACTGGAACCCGACATAGGAATGGTTGTGGTTGCAGATGAAGTAATGGGCGTAGCACCGCCGCCTTCAATGCTAAACCAAACATTGCCTTGATTGGCTGCAATAGCAGAGCCACAAAAAAAGAGTAATACTAAAAAAAGAGCACGCATGCGAGGTAGACATCCCTGTGTTAGAAGGTTAGCATTATGGGAGATAAATTGAATTTTTGTCAACTCAATTTTTAGGGTACAATCAATTCTATGAGCTCTTCATTTCGCCTCTTTGGACAGCGCCGTTTCTTACCTTTATTTTGGGTGCAATTTTTTGGCGCTGCCAATGACAACGTGTTTAAAAATGCTTTGATCGTTTTGATTATTTATCAAAATCTAAACTTAGGTAGCTTGCATGCAGATGCGTTGGTGAATCTTGCCGCGGGATTATTTATTTTGCCGTTCTTTTTCTTTTCCGCAAGCAGTGGGCAACTTACCGATAAACTCGAAAAATCGCGCTTAATTCGCTACATCAAATTACTAGAAGTGATCATTGTTTTGTGTGCGTGCGTGAGCTTTGCTATTCATTCCGTTACTTTGATGTTATTAGTCTTATTTTTATTAGGATTGCAAGCCACTTTATTTGGTCCGGCGAAATACAGTTATCTACCGCAACATTTACAAGGTGAAGAATTAGTGGCCGGTAATGGGTTTATTGAAATGGGTACTTTCATCGCGATTTTAATCGGTACCATTTTGGGAGGCGTATTGATTGCTGTGCCCCAGTACGGTGATTATTACGTGATGATTTGTTTATTAGTGTTTGCACTGGCCGGTTATGGTATCAGTTATACCATTCCAGTTTCGCCCGCGAACGATCCAAGCTTAAAATTAGATTGGCATTGGTTGCGCCAAACGTTTCAAAATATAAACCGTGCCCGACACAATCGTAGCGTATTTTATTGTGTGCTAGGCATTTCCTGGTTTTGGTTTTATGGCGCGATTATCCTCACGCAATTACCGGATTACGTAAGAAATGCCATTGGTGGGGCTGAACATGTGTTCACTTTATTTTTAGTGATTTTTTCGGTGGGGATTGGCATTGGCTCCGTATTGTGCGCTAAATTTTCTAAACCTGAACGCATTTTAGCTTTGGTCCCGGTTGGCGCTTTGGGGATGACAATTTTTGGAATTGTGTTAGTTGCCTGCACGCCGAGCGCACCCGCCAGTCCCTTGTTGGGCATTGACCAATTTTTTCATTTGCCGCATGTCGTCATTATCGTGATTTGCTTAGCGGGCATCAGTGTTTTTTCCGGTTTTTACACGGTGCCGCTTTATACCCGCTTGCAGCAAATGAGCGAACCGGCTTACCGTTCACGCATGATAGCGGCGAATAATATTTTTAATGCCTTATTTATGGTGATTGCTGCTGGTTTTGCTATTTTGTTAATTGTTCTGCATTTTACGACGGTGGGGATTTTCTTTGTGGTTTCTTTGTTAAATCTCTGCGCAATTTTGTATTTATTATGGCGAGAACCTGCGTTATGGCAACATTTACGCGCTTTCATTTCTCGCCGCTCGGTTGATGGAGTTTAATTTTTGGTAGCTGGCATTATCCAGTTGCCAGCCCAAAATTAAGCCTCAATCAATCCACAAATTCCGGTATAATTTACGCCCCCAAAATGAGGCCCTTCTCCTAATGTCCGATCACTTGCCGATTGCTTCCACCCCGCGCGTCATAGGGGTTTTTGCGCTCACGATGATCAATGTGGCCGTTATTATCAGTATCAATAACTTGCCCACCATGGCCATGACAGGCCTGACCTTAGTTTCTTATTTTTTATTAGCTGCGTTTTTATTTTTCCTGCCTACTGCGTTAATTGCCGCTGAGTTGGTCACCGGTTGGCCGGTGCGCGGCGGATTTTACAGTTGGGTACGGATTGCCAATGGCCCGCATGCTGGTTTTTTAGCGATTTGGTTGCAGTGGATCGCCAATATCATTTGGTATCCCAGTATTATCACGCCGGCGGTAGGTAGCCTTGCTTATGTTTTCGCGCCGCATTTGGCGGACAATAAATATTATATTTTCTTTAGCATGGTGGGGATTTTTTGGTTCATCACCTTCCTTAATTTTCTCGGCATGAAAAAGTACAGTTTGTTTAGTAGCTGGGGCGTTATTTTTGGTAGCTTAATTCCCGGTGGTGTCATTATTATGTTGGGCATTGCGTGGATCATGCAAGGCCATCCGGTTGCTTTTACGGTCGACTGGCACGACTTAGTCCCCTCACTGCATAATAAAGACAGTTGGGTTTATCTGATCGGTTTGCTGACCACTTTGTGTGGTATGGAAATGTCTGCCGTACATGCGACCAGCGTTCACAATCCGCAAAAAGATTATCCGCGCGCGATTATTTTATCGGTGCTCATCATCATGGTGGTATCGATTTTAGCGGCACTTGCCATCGCAGTGGTGGTGCCCTCTGCCAATATGAATTTTGTCGCGGGCATCATGCAAGCGTTTGAAACCTATTTTGCGGTTTATCATTTACATTGGTTAGTCCCAATCATTGCCTTGTTGGTATTCTTAGGGACTTTAACGATGGCCATTGTATGGATTTCAGGCCCTAGCAAAGATTTGTGTGTAGCGGCCGAACGCGGCGATGTGCCGGTGCATTTGAAAAAACGCAACAAAGAAGAAATGCCGGTGAATATTTTTTATTGGCAAGCGATTTTATTTACGTTGTTATCTTTAGTATTTTTAATCATGCCGTCGGTCAATGCCTCGTACTGGATTTTGCTGGCCTTGACTTCAGAATTGTACATGATGATGTATTTTATTTTATTCGTGACGGGTCTTCGCATGCGGTATAAATATCCCGATGTGTTGCGTACTTATCGCATTCCAGGGCGCGGTAATTTGGGGATGTGGGTCGTTGCCGGAGCCGGAATGCTCGGCACAACCGTGGCATTTATTATTGGCTTTATTCCGCCCTCAGGGATGAGTATTACTACCTGGCGTTATGATCTGGTGTTATTGCTCGGGGTGCTGGTAGTGTGCGTGCCACCGATGATTTGGTTTTCAATTCGGCATCATATGCGTAAAATTCGCGAAATTCGCGAGCATCACGTGTTTCCGACTGAGACGTAGGTCGCGGTTTACGAGAGCCTGGGAAAAGTTTGCTTATGGCCGCAAAATAGCAGATTTCTCGGTAAATAAATAGAATAGAGTGGCGAACGAGCCGACACCAATGGCTCGTAAGCCGACATCTGGTAAGAAAATTTTATGAAAAAATTAGCCTTCATTCTCAGTCTGCTCTGCTTCAGCAATTTATTTGCCGCTGCTACCACCGACGATCGTACGCAACTGCCCGGCATTTTTCAAAATAGTTATGTAGGGGTGGATCTTGCCTATCTCGATTTTGCTTACTCCAATGCCGATTTAAACGCGGGTTATAGCGCAGGGCAGATTAAAAATAATTTAATTGGCGCGAGCGTCTATGCCGGACATTATTTCAATCCGTATTTAGCCTTGCAATTGAGTTATATGCGTCCGGGTCCGTGGGTGAAATTTACCAATGTGACGAACAATGCTGGTGCAACGCCGGAGACGGCAACCGTTTGGCTGAATTATTTAATGCTGACTTTGCGCCCGACTTTACCGATCAATGATCGCTGGTCGGTGTATGGTGAAGTGGGGCCGGCTTATGTGTCGCGCTACGGTTTTACCATGTCAAATGGTGCCAATATTCCGAGTGTCGGTTTAATTGTTCCCGACACGGGAGTAGGTGCCAGTTATCGCTTTAGTGGTCAGTGGCATTTAGAATTCAGTGCCGATAGCATTTGGGGCAATGCGGCAAATAAACAACCTGCCACGTATTATGGCGAAGTCGGTGCTTATTATTTATTTAACCCGGAACAAGCCATGGAAACCGGTTCTGGTTCACCGTATATTTTCCCGCTCAATACGATTGAAATAGGACTTTATAATCGGTCAGTTTTTAATTGGGATCCAACCACCTTTTTCACCAGTGTAGTGCCGATTTTTTGGAATGGTGAAGTGCTCACGCAAAGTGGTGATTATTTAATGTATGAACGCAATGTATATCACACTCAACGTTGGTTTTCTTTAGACTGGGGTGTGGATGGCGCGCGTTGGGAAAGTTTATACGATCATGATGTTTATTACACCGCATCTATTTTTCCGGAAGTGCGTTTCTGGTTGTTGCAACAGCCAAAAGTGGCTTTGTATTTTAACTATTCTGCCGCGGGGCCAACGTATTTAAGCCGCAGTACCATCGATGGACAAGCAACCGGTGGCCATTTTACCTTCCAAGATTTTCTAGGCTTTGGTAGCTATTTTGGTGCAGAGCGGAATTTCAATATCAATTTAAAAATCATCCATTATTCCAGTGGCAATTTAATGCCGAATCACAATCCGGGGATTAAAGTGCCGGTGATGTTGGGCTTGGGTTATGCTTTTTAAATAGGCGTAGGTCGGCTTCCGGAGTTTCACCGTTAGGTGAAACGAACAAGCCGACGCACAATGTCGGCTTACTCGCTTCGCATGATGCGAAGCTCGGGAAACCGACCTACGATTTTAAAAAGTATAAATCAATCCCAAATTCGTTGTACGTCCTGCCGCGACTTGCGTCGGATCCCAATTAGTGCTGGATACATTGGGCGCATCGCCCGTCATATACTGCATGTCTAAGCTCAGACTTAAATGCTCGATAAGGCGATAAGTAAAACCAAATTGCACCGTGGGTTCCAGTTTTTGTGCCGCATAGTGACTACTATACGGCGCTACATTGCTGACATCGACTGTTTGAAACGCATAACTTTCCCCTAAACCTAAAAACACATTAAACGGCGCTAAAATTGCGTATTGCCCGAGGGCCAATAAATTCACGGTGTTACTAGCGTAGTTAATCGTACCGGTTGCGACATTCGGTGCCGAAATCGTGTAATAACTATCGTGATAATTGCTGTACGCTAATTTGGCACCAAAGGCAAAGCGATGGAGGTACCACAAATATCCGCCACCTGCTGTGGCGTCAGCGCCTCCTAGCGCAGCTTGGTAATCAGTTGCACCGACACTGCTATTTTCAGCCGGCATCGTGCCCATGTACCCGTAACCTACACTCGCATTGACGAAGCAATGTCCGCCGGTTAAATAAGCATCAGGTTCAGCCAGCGCGCTTGCGCTGGTGAGTAAAAACAGTAGCGCTAAATATTTTCGAAACCATTTTATATATTTTTTTTCTGTGTAACGATCGTCATTCCCGCGAAAGCGGGAATCCAGAATTTTTAATCGTTCTGGTATAAAACCTTGGATTCCCATCGCTGCGCGATGAGAATGACAAACTGTTTTTACCTCAATCCTCATTCCTCACTCCTCACTCCTCACTCATCAAAACGAATACCCCACCATTAAAACCAGCGGCACATTAAATCCATCATTCACTGGAAACGTACCACCATTGGAATAATGCATCACCGCGGCTGCAATATCGAAAACATGCGTCTTGCCAATTTGCACACCGACGCCTAAAAAGTTTTGGAAAATAAGCGGCGCACCTAAATTAGCATCACCTATTTTTTGGCGTGAGACTAAGGAAGGTCCGGCGATGCTGGCAGTGAGATAAGGGTTGACGGTTTGGGTGCGGATCGGCCAATAATTAAAATCCACGAAACCAGAAGCGGTTAAAACCGGTAAACCCTGATAGGTCCAACGCGCGGCACTCACGCCCCAATTGATTGAAAAATGTTTAGCGCTGTGATAAATCAAGTGTTGATAAAAACCGATCTCACCATCGAGTGGTGTTTTAAGCGCGGTGCTGCTGCTGCTACCAGGCGAAGAAAAATTAGCCGGGCCATTAAAGTTAGCATCGAGCACGGTGTGATTATAAAAGCCAAGGTCAACTTGATTATTGAGCCACGTAACATCATCGTCAGCGTAAGCAATACTCCCTGTTAACATACAAAGCAGCAGCATGAAGCGGCACAATCGCATTAGAATTCCTTTGAGCTTTCAAAAATAGTTTCGTATTGTGAAGTTAAACAAAGCTTGCGTCAAGAAATTTTGGACATTCTTGATAAGCTTGTGTTAGTATTATTCTCCGTGGTCATTGATAGGGAGCTTAAACCTCGTGAAAAAGTTAATTATTGCTGCGGTTATTTTTTCTCTGAGTCAAACTGCGTGGGCATATCTTTCGATAGCGTTGCCCTCGGATACAGAGCTGCAAACGCCATCGCCTTTGCTGCCAGCACCGCAAGCGTCTGCCCCCCGCCCGGCAGTGGCGCCGCAGTCAACAGCAGTTGCAAAGCCTGCCCCCACTCCTGCGCAAACCACAAGCTCACAAACCAAATTTAATTCCCCATGGCTTAAGTTTATAAGCACTTTACATCCGCTTATCACTTTATCCGGTGGTGGTGCCTGGGCAAATGCTGTCGATGCTGATCAGAACTTAGCGTTAAGCGCTGAAAATGTGACTTTGCAAAATGTTTATGTAGAGCAAAATGCGCACGCGCTACAGCCCATGTATGGAGGTTTAATTGGCCTTGAAACGTCGCCTTTCCCAATTGCACAACATGATTTTATTACTCAACTGGGAGTGAGTTTTTATCAAATCAATCCCTTTAGTACGCAAGGTGTGATGGTGAAAAGCTTACCGTTTTTTGTGTTCCCTCCAGCTAATTATCAATATCGTGTGCAAAGCCAGCAATTATTGTTAGAGTCGAAATTTTTGATGCCCTTGGCCAAGCGTTGGTATCCTTATTTGAATGTGGGTTTAGGAACTGCTTTTAACCGCGCTTATGCTTATCAGGAACAAGGTTTCGCTGCGCCATTTCCTGATCATACTGACGTTAATTTCAGTTATGAAGTGGGGGCGGGTTTAGAAGCGATGGTGGTTCCGCATTTGCGTTTGGGCGTTAATTATCGTTTTGCAGCGCTCGGCCCTGCTGAATTGGGGGTCTTAAATGGTGGTACTTTGAGGCAATCGCAACTCAATGCTCAAATTTTATTATTGCAAGCCAGTTATATTTTTTAAGGAAAACCTATGAAAGCTTTTGCAACGTGTATTTTTTTATTGCTCCTGATGAGTGTCAGCTTGCTTGCGCAAGCAAAAACGGCAAGCAATCTTTTTACGATTGTGCCGGTGGATGGTTATAGTTTTCCGGCGCGCATTTTAAACAACCGCGTTGCCACGGGTGTTTATTCCGTGACTAATAATAATGGGCAAGCATTAAACAATAATCAAGTTTCTGCCTTTCCGGCGGGGCTGGCGGTTGAAACCGATTTAGTAGGAGTGGCGGGGAGTTGTGGCAGCAATTTCAATTTGGGACCGGGCCAATCATGCTTTTTGATTTTGCAGGCTGAGAGCGATCGGGCAACTACGATTCAGGGTAGTCCGCTTGTATGTTATGGGCCGCAATCATTGGGCGCTTGCACGCCATTGCCGGTTCCTGTCAACGTGGCAGTCGTGACCGACAGCGTCGGTATGCCGGGTTTGAACATCAATGGTTTAAACAATGGTTCGACCATCACGATCGCCAATAGTCAAACTTTAACGGTGAATAATCTTTCCGGTTCGACGTACATTAATCATTTGACCATTAGTTTATCAGCTAATTTGACGGCGTTGGGCGTCACAATTACTGATCCGAATTTAAGTTGTCTGAGTTTTAATAGTAATTGTAGCTTGCAAGTGTCTATCCCCAACTCCGTAACAGATGCTGTTGCCGGTACTTTAACTATTCAAGGCGCTAACACCGCGCCGGTTTCTTACGGCGTAACGACGGGTTCTTCGAGCACTTCTACTTTTAGCCTGCAAGCCATCTCTCTGTTGCCGGCTCCGTTTTTAGTCAATACCGATGCCTTAACGATTTACAGCATCACTAACAATACTTCGCAATCGCAAAACGCGACTTTACAGTTTCATTTGAATGGAAATATGAATGCGCACGTGCAACGGATGGATAACACCGCTTTAGCCGGACAGTGCCCTTACTCTGGCAATGGGAATTCTTTTACGATCAATGCCAATAGCAGTTGCGTGGTGGAATTGCGGGCCACCAGCAGTACATCGGTGAGCATCAGCGATATTCTGTCGGTGTGCGATGGCAGCAGCAATTGCTTCTTCCCTTCCGCCGGTGATGAAATGAATATGAATGTCACCAACGATGCAAGCGGTATGACGACGTTAGCTGTGTTGCAAAATAATCAGCCAGTACCTTCTCCGCTTATCCTGACCAACGGTCAGGTGACGACTTTGACGGTGCAAATGAATAATCCTCCGCCGGACACTACTGCGAATAATATTCAGGCAACCTTCACGGGATTACCTGAATCAGTTGACATCGTTTACACGGATTGCCAGTTCCTAACCAGCAGCAGCAGCACTTGTACGCTGACGCTGATACCGAATGGGAGTCAAACGGGCGACGGAACTTTAGCCATCGCGGGTGCCAACACTCAAACCAGTAATTTCAGTGTGAGCTTGCAAAATAGTCCGACGCCGCCACCGCCGAGTGATAGTTTAACCCTGGTGCCTGTCGTTAAAGCCGCCACTGACATCAATTTCAATGCGCCTGGCACCAATGCGGAATATATTGTTCTGAATAATGGCAGTACGGCGGCAAACAGCATTACCTTTCAGCCAGATAATACTAACAGTATTTCACTCACCGATAGTGGTACCGGCCAGGATTGCGCGACCGGAATTTTCGATAACGCCAACTTTAATTTAGCCAGCGGCAGTTATTGCATTGTAGATTTACACATTGAAAATGATGGTACGAATCCCATTACCATTAGCAACGGCTTACAAGCTTGTTTAAACAGTACCTGTTATTCACCGGATGCGGGTGATGAACTCAAGGTGAATATTGATAGTACTACTTCTAACAGAGCTAACCTGCGGTTAAGTCCCACCAGCATCGTATTAAATCCTGCTATGCCAAGCGAAGCCAGCGCCACTGTAACGGTCACTAATACCTCTGACTCGGTGACTGCGAATAACGTCGGAATCATGCCTGTCAGTAATGTGACCATCACTTCCTATGGTTGCGATTCGATCAAACCAAATGGTATGTGTACCATTCAGTTGACAGCAACCCAGAATCAATTTGCGACGGCAACAGCGTCATTAACCGGTGCTAATATTACTACGCCAATCCCGGTACTCAACGTGCAAATCAGCCCCTTAACCTTTACTCTGGATAACAACCCCAGTGATCTCCATATGCAGTATCGGGCGATTCAAGTGACTAATTGGGATAATACTCAGCCTGTAACTTTAAGCAATATTAATGTGATGAGTAATGCAAGCTATGTAACGAGTTGCGCCAGTGATGATCCCGTTTGTAGCGGCGGCTCTTTGCCACAATGTGGCGGTTTGCTGCCGGGCGATACGAATTGTTTAGTATGGGTTAAAGCGCAAGACCCGGCAGTGAATTTATTGGATCCAACCGTCGTCGATAATATTCCCATCACTTTGCAAATAACCACCAACGGACAAACCTATCCGGCCGTAAGTCCTACTTTCACCACCAGTTACGATTTATCAATTTACGATAATCGTGGCGATCCTGGTGTTGAAAAATGGAATGGGGGACCAAGTTGGATTGCGACCCCTCCGCTTAGTTTGGCAGATGTTTATTCCTTAATAAATTGGCATGGTGATTTATATGCTGCCGGCGCATTATATTATCCTTATACAACTCCAAATCCTCCTGACGCTAATACTCCAGTGCCTTGTTTGGGTTACTATAACGGATTAGAGTGGCAACTTTTTTCAGATAATACTGCACCGACTTGCCAGTATCAAACATCTCCTCCTCTGCTTTTCGCTCCCACTATTATGGCCGTTTTAAATAATACCCTGTATGTAGGTGGCAAACTTGAACCGGCTGGTGGGTTAAGCTATGACCCCAATGTTTTGAGTTGGGATGGCTCGCAATGGCAAGATACAGGATATAGTGCGACCAATCTTGGCTTTGGGAATGATGGGCCTAATGATTTATTAGCCTGGAATGGTAATCTTTATGCGAGCCGCAACCCTCCATCGATAGATAGCGGCAGCAGTAGTCTGGTTCAGCAATACACGCCAGGGCCGAGCGCTAGCTGGACGAATGTGGGTACGAACTTAAATCCCGGTCCGGATAGTGTTTATGGAGGTGCTGGTTTAGCAATTTGGAATAATCTGCTTTATTTAGCAGGTGCCTTTGGAATGAATAGCGATACTACGACAGCTCAAAATTTTGCTTATTACGATAATACCAGCGCTAATTGGATAGCGGTTCCTAACACTAATTTAGCTTCCGGTAACTTCGCTGGCGGAAATCTGCAGGTATGGAATAATACCTTATTTGAAGCGTCTGGTCGGAGTAATACCAGCGCTTCATGGTTCGCCAGCCTGGGATTTGGCAACAGCGATTGGAACGTTATTTTGTCCGGCACTTTAAATTATTATAACTCGCCACTTTGTAACTTTCCTCCCATTATGCTTGCTACCGCTAATAAGTTTTATTTAGCCGGTCAAAATGGAAGTGCCTGCAAATTTACGATTGGCAGTGATACCACGGATTATTATTCCTATGTTGAGTCATCCGATGGCGTGAGTTGGTCCGCCGGACCGCCGTCACAACAGTTCGTTGATGGGTACGTTTCCAGCATGATCATGATGGCGTCCTTAACTAACTTTGAGGGAGGGAGCAATGCTTTAACATCGCGGTGGAAAAAATGGGCCACCTTGCATTCTCAACACAGCAAGTTAGTGAGCCATAAACATAAAGAACCAGTGCATGCTCAAAAGGAATAAGCGAGCTGGAGAGCCATCGGCACATTAAAGCCCGGATTAGGTTTGGTGATGCCCGCGCTGGAATAATGCATACAGCTCGCTTCAATACTGAAGACATGCGTGTGGCCTAATTGCACACCGATGCTTAAAAAATTTTCGAATAAAAAATTACCGCCTAAATCCGTGCCGGGTAAATTGTAACGCGTGATCAAGGAAGGCCCGAGAATGCTGGCTTCCACATAAGGGCTCACGTTGGTAGTGCGGATGGGCCAATAGCGAAACGCCACAAAACCGGAAACCGATCCAAAAGGATTATTATTGATCGCCCAGCGCGCTCCGCTGACTCCCCAATACATTGAGAAATGTTCTTGCGTGTGAAAAAACATCCGTTGATACATGCCGATCACACCATCAGCGGGATTATTCAAGTGTTGCAATTTGGTGGGATCGGATAAAGAGGGGCTGTCGAATTTTACGCCGATAATATCGTGGTCATAAAATCCGAGCGAAGCTTCATTATAAAGCCAGGTGGTGTCTTCGGTATCTGCAAAAGTCGTTGCGCTGCAAATAAGTAAAGTAATTATTAATATATATTTCATGATTCCTCTGTGTCATTCCCGCGTACGCGGGAATCCAGGATTTAAAAAACTTAAATTTTTGCGTCATTCCCGCGTAGGCGGGAATCCAGGATTTTTAATAGTCTGCAAGCATTTTTCTGGATCCCCGCTTGCGCGGGGATGACGGTGTGTTTTTAAATATTTGAAAAGTTATTTGTTTTTTTCTTTAATAAAAAATAACACCACAATGCCCAGCACCAAATAGCCCGGCAAAATCAATAACGCGGTGCGATAATTACTCACCGAAAAATAATGCACACCATTTTGTACCACACCATCCCAGCGTAAATCCAAAAATTTCCCCAACAAAGGTTCGGTGATCGAACCTAAAATCGCATCGCCGGTATTGACCATCGCGGTAACGGTAGCCACTAAGGTTAATTTATTGCTATCGCGACCGAGCGCGAATACTAACATATAAATGCCTAGGCTGAAGCCAAAAATGAAGGTCCAGATGCCGCTCCAAATCGGGCCCAATGGCACATAAATGGCTAAGCATAAAGAAATAAAGGCGACTATCATACCAACAAACATGACAGGCCGACGTTGGCCTAAGCGATCGGAAATAAAGCCAATCACGGGGCTGCCCACCGCCATGCCAATAAAACTTAAAGAAATAATGGTAGACGCTTGCGGAGTGGAAAGGTTGTAGAGTTCCTGCATATACGGCGTACCCCATAAACCACCGAACACAGCAATAGATTCAAAAGTTAAACCACCATATAAAGTGAGCAACCAATTTTGTTTGCTACGTACCACATCCCACACTTCTTGCCAGGTAAAAGCAGTGCGGTCAGCGTGTTGTTGCGGCTGATTGGGATTTTTATCGCGCGCAACAATAAAAAATAAAATCGCGATGACTAAACCGATGAACGCAACCAGTAATAAAGTATCGCGCCAACCTAAATGCTCAACCACGACAGCCAGTGGCGCTTCACCAAATACCGCGCCTAACATCGCGGCCGTCGCTAATAAACCGGCGACAAACGCAAATTGATGTGGCTTGAACCAGATGGACGTCATTTTCATATAGCCAACGGTGGCAAATGCAACGCCGACGCCCATCAAGGCACGGGTTAAACCCGCGGTTAATAAATTGTGTGCATGGGCAAAGCCAAAGGCGCCGATGGCACAGACTAAAATCGCGAGCGATACCAAGATGCGTGAACT
>Ga0206831_1126_pt2 | contig 20333 bp, 17 predicted proteins | sample Alteio_BWOrgCont_73_FD_152876 | JGI IMG/M metagenome (GOLD analysis project Ga0206831, IMG submission 152876) | Enriched cells from forest soil in Barre Woods Harvard Forest LTER site, Petersham, Massachusetts, United States -... | ecosystem: Environmental > Terrestrial > Soil > Temperate forest >...
GTAGGTGCCGGTCTTGATCGGGATGAACCAGAGCGGAATGACAGCCCCGGGAATGGCATCCTGCGCGACACGCATGTTGGGGATGCAAAAGTCGTGGATGACGTCCTTGGACATGACATCGACGATGCAGGGTTTGTTGATCGGCAGATGCATTTCGTTGATGGCAGTGAGATCGTCGGCGGCATCGGGATCGGTGCGGTCGAGGCCGAGCTGGTTCGACGTGCTGACGAGCTTGATGTCGCGGTGGCCAAACTTGCCGTCGGCTCCGGTATATTGAAAGCTCCAGAGGAATTGCTGGCCGACGGCGCGGATGTGGGTGACATCGGGGCCGGTGGGAAACTGGTCGACGCGATTGGCCCAGATGGGCGCGGCGAAGGCCATGAGAAGAACGACCTCGAGGACGAGGACGCCGCCTTCGAGCTTGGTGGGGAGATGGCTGGTCGCGCCGACGTAGTTGGCCTTGGGATGTTTCGCGGCGTTGAAGCGCCAGAGAATATAGGCGTAGAACGAACCCCAGCCGACAAAGAGGATGAGCATGAACCAGTGCAGCATCTCGAGCATGCTGTCGATGGCGTAGCCGTGGAGCGAGGCATTCGGGGTGATGCCCAAGGATTCAATGAGGATGGCGAAGGTCATGCGAAAGGAGGTAAAGCTTCAAGTCTTGGGCTTGTCATCGTCCTCGTTGAGGAGTTCCTGATAATCGGGCAAGGGATGCTTGGCGCGGTAAGCCAAGTGCCAGCCGAAGGAAGCAACGGCACCAAGCATGGCGAACATGATCACGACCATGACGGCAATCCCGACGGACGCGGCATTGGCCATTTTGCTGCCGGAGGTATCGCCATAGCAGGCGGCGCAGGCCATCGCGCTGGAGTTGAAAGCAAGGGCGAGAAAACCGGCTAGGGCAACGAGTGCGAAACCGCGGAAGGCTGAGTGAGTTTTCATGATTTAGGTAATGATCAACCGGCGGGTTTTCTTGAGGAAATAAATCTCATAGCCGACGAGGCCGACCGCCGCGCCGAGGGAACCAATGCCCGCTATGGTGTAGAGGACATTGCCCGCCGTGCTCGGATCAAAGAAGCAGAACCAAGCGAAGATCAGGGAGATGCTGATCCCGGCGAAGATGATGATTTGGTGGAGGGTTTTCAGGGACATGGTTCAGGGGCTTTCGACGGAGTGATCGTTCTTGTCCTTGATCGGGTTGCCGATGCCGCGCAGCTCGGAATCCCACCACGAAAGGAAAATCATCCCGCAAAGAAATATAGCACAGAAGATGAAGGTGTTTTTGACCAGGGAGAAGGTCTTGAAAAGGCTAAGCATGTAGTAGGCAATCAAGCCGCAACGCAAGGCCGCGGTGAAGAAAACGAAAAACTTGTTTCCGACGGGACCGAAATTGATGCTCCACGTCGCCACCGTCAGGATGATGACAGCGAAGAAGATCGCGAAGACCCGGCAGTCGCTAAAGAAATGCTGCCACGCGTGGGCGACTTCGGTCGCTTGGTCGTGGGGTGCGTCGTGATGCGACTCGTCGTGAGCCGGGTCCTGAATGACCTTTTCCAACACGGGATCTTGATTGGCTGGGACACTCATATTAAAGCAAAGTGAGTCGAGTTCAGGTGAGGTAGAGAATGGGGAAAACAGTGATCCAAACGAGATCGACGAAGTGCCAGAAAATGCCGGTGACTTCGATGCGGTTGGAGAGCTGCTCCGGGTTGCGCTTGTAGAGTCGCGAACCGATGGTGAGGAAGTAGAGCATGACGATGACGCCGCCGATGATGTGGAGCGCGTGCAGTCCGGTGACGAGGAAGTAGATGGCGTAGTAGGTGCCGTAGGCGGGCAGAAGATAGCCGGAACGTTCGACATCGCTTTTTTGGATGGTGATGGTCGCGTCTTTATCCGCTTCGGTTTCCGCCGCTGCCGCACTTTTATCCTGGGCGAGATTGATGAGGTACTGGGGCTTTTTGTCCGGCACGAAGACAAAGGTATCGCCGTCTGTGCTCTTGACGTCTTCCGAACGGACTTCGAAGACGTGCTGGGAAGGAATCTCCCCGACATAGGCATTCATCTTGTCCAGTTCGGGCCGATATTTTTCGATGGCGTCTTCCTTGATCATCACGCCCAAGTGATTGAACTTGGAATCGTATTCGACGGCCTTGATGCAAAGGAAGACGAGGCCGCAGAGAATGGTGAGGCCGAGAGCCAGACGGTAGGTGTTGAACTTGCGCTCCTTCAGCGCGACCCATGCCCAGACCATGGTGATACTCGATGTGATGAGGATACAGGTGTTGGCGAAGCCGAGCCAGACGTTCTGGATGTGGTCGGGCCAGGTGCCATCCTCCGCGCCGAGGCGCATGAAGAGGTACGCGGTGAAGATCGCGCCGAAGAGCATGACCTCAGAGGCGAGGAAGAGCCAGATGCCGAGCTTGCCATTGTAGAGGCCGGTATCGGGCCGCGCCGTGAATGTGTAGGGGATTTCCATGAAAGTAGATTAGGTAAGCGGCGGGAATCCGATGGTCCGTTCCTCCTCGGGATGAGGACCGGTGATCTTGACCGGCTTATCGGTGGTGGGCGGCTCGCCTTGCGGCGTGAAGTCGTGCGGCGCGCCGGGGACGCTGTACTCGTACGGGCCGCGATAAGCGACGACCGGGCCGATGAAATTGCCGTGCGGAGGCGGCGACGGCGCGGACCACTCGAGCGTGGTGGCTTCCCACGGATTATCGGAAACCTTGCGGCCATATTTCCAACTGAAGGCGAAGTTGATGATGAACGGAATCTGCGCGAGGCCCATGAGCCAGGCCGCCTCGGAGATGAAGACATTCCAGTGGAGGACGTTCTTGTTGAGAATCTCGTAGGTCGCGCCGCCATCGTACATGCGGCGGTGCATGCCGGCCATGCCCTGAAGGAACATGGGGAAGAAGACGCAATTCATGAGGATCATGGTGGGCCAGAAATGAACCTTGTTCCAAAACTCGCTCATCATGCGGCCGGTCGCCTTGGGGTACCAGTAGTGGACACCGGCGAACAGCGCGAAGATGGTGCCAGGCGCGATGACGTAATGGAAATGAGCGATGATGTAGTAGGAATCGTGGAGGAAGGTATCAGGCGCGTTGAAGGCGAGCGGGATGCCGGTCAGGCCGCCAATACCGAAGAGCGGCAGGAACGCGGTGGCCCAGAGCATGGGCGACGTGAAGCGGATGGCGCCGCCCCAAAGCGAGATGATGAGCGAGCTCAGGATCAGGATCGTCGGCACCGAGATGATGATGGTGGTCAACTGGAAGAAGGAGCTGACGGCGGTGCCCATGCCGGTCAGGTACATGTGGTGCGCCCAGACGATCATGGAGAGAAAGCCGAGAACGAGGAGACCGTAGACCATCTGGTTGTAACCCCAGATCGGCTTGCGCGCATTGTTGGCGACGACTTCGCAGATGATGCCGAGTCCGGGCAGGATGAGCACGTAAACCTCGGGATGACCGAGGAACCAGAAGAGGTGCTGCCAGAGAAGCGGTGTACCGCCGCCGCTGGAGTGAAGCGGCGTGCCGCCGACGACGAGGCCGCCGGGCGAGAAGAGGCTCGAACCCGCGAGGCGATCCATCAACTGCATCAGGGCCGCGGCTTCGAGCGGAGGAAAGGCGAGCAAGAGAAGAAAGGCGGTGACGAACTGGGTCCAGCAGAAAAACGGCATGCGCATCCAGCCCATGCCCTTCGCGCGGAGCTGGACGATGGTGGTGATGAAGTTGACGGAGCTGAGGAGCGACGACGTGATGTTGAAGGCCATCGCGATGATCCAGATCGACTGGCCGGTGAGCCACATCGGCCACATGTAATGGAAATTATGGCCGAAGAAGACGGTGTTCTGCGGCTGGTCGGAAATCGTGGCGAGTGGCGTGTAGGAGGTCCACCCCGACTTGGCCGCGCCACCGGGAACGAAGAAGCTGCCACACATGAGGATCGCGCTCACGAAAAAGAGAATGACGCTGCCCATGTTAAGGCGGGGGAAGGCCATGTCGACGGTGCCGATCTGGAGCGGCATGACGTAATTACCAAACGCGGCGAAGGCGACGGGAACGATGCCGAAGAACACCATGATGGTGCCGTGCATGGCGCCGAGGGTGTTGTAGAAATCGGGGGTCATGACGCCGCCGGGCATCTGGTCCTTGCCGAAAATATATTCGAGCAGCGGAGGATGATTGGGGTCGGAGGGGATCGGAACAGGATCAGTCGGGGCAACTTTTAGCACACCGAGGTGATACCAGATCTGGTCCCATTGATATCCCATGTGAGCACTGGCGTTAGCCCACGTGAGGGCCTGGCCCGGAAACGCGAGCTGCCAACGCATGAGCAACATCAAACAGAAACCAAAATAGAGGAAGAAGAGACCGCCCCACAAATACTGGATACCGATGACCTTGTGGTCGGTGGAGAAAATATAACTGCGTATGAAACCGAGCTCATGGTGTTCGTGCCCATGCTCGTCGTGAGCGGCGTGTCCGTGAGACGAGGCGGCGGGGGCGTGAGCGGCGGCTTCTGAGCTGGGGGGCAGATCGTCCATAAGGTTTTTACAGGCTATCGATATGATTACACATTTTTCACGACCGGCGCAAAGGTTTCTCCTCGAAATTCAAAGTATTAGTTGGGCTGCGTCGGACAGTAAATATTGTCACAGATTCTTTAGAACGATTTGGCTCCGTCGAACTGGAAATCAGCGTGCGCCGCGCCATTTTTGACGTGGAGGGTTTGCTCGAGCGTCTGCGCAAAGCGGGGGTGCCACGCGTCGATTTTGTAGTCGCCATCAGCGAGATTTTCACCGGCCTGAAGCTTGACCTTGCCGTCGAGATCGGTGACGCCGAAGCAGCTGCTTTTGAGGACCATGACCCAGCATTGCATCCAGGCGTGGACGTCGCACTGGAGGGTGTAGATGCCGGGGTCGTCGAATTCCCTTTCATCGACCTGTCCCTGACTGGCCTGACCGAAATTGAAAACGTCGGCGCCGGGCGGCTTGCCGGGGCCGTCATAAACTTTTGCGCGGATGTTGTGGATGGTGGGATCGGCGTTGATGATCTTGAAGTTGACGCCCGCCTGGACGGCAGCGACGTGAGGGTCGTAGCGGCAGCCGATTTGTTTGAGGGTGATTTCGGGAGGTGGAATTGGTGGATTCGTCGGCGGTACGGGTTTGGATATCGGATCAACAATCCAAACGACAACATCACCGAGTTCGCCCTTGGTGCCGACTTTCCAGTTTTCGGTATGGCGGATGGGACTTTCGCCGCAGCCATTGGCCTTGGCGACGAAGGTTTCGTCCTGGCTGTTGGGTTTGCCCGTGAGTGTGACGGTGGCGGTGATGTCAGCGTGGGCAGTGATGGTCAGAAAAAAGAGAGACGCCAGAAAAGGTAGCCATCGCGCGCCGCGCGACGGACCGCCGCTGGGACAGCGGCGGCTACCTATGATCGGCAACTGCCCCATTCTACTTCTTGTCGCTCGGGTCGGGGCCGTTGGGAGCAATCTTGAGTAGCTCGGCTTGAGTAAACGCCTGGGAGTGGGAGGCAAATTTGGTTTTTGCCGCGTTAACTTCATCCGCAGTGACGGCATTGGCGGTATTACCCCATGTACCGCGAATGTAGGTCATCAGGTCGGCGATTTTTTCCGGAGTCAAAACGCTCTCCTGGGCAGGCATGACACTCGTGCCAAAACTGGCACCCTTGACGGTCAGTGGTCCCTGAAGGCCTTTCAGCAGGATGGCCGCAAGTCGCTCCTTGGAGCCGATGACGAACTCGGAATCGACCAAGGGAGGATACGATCCGGGTGAACCGGCACCGCTGCCTTGGTGACAGCTCGCACAGTTTCCTTCGTAAACCTTTTTTCCCAAATCCATCGGACTCGCAGGCGCTTCGGCCGCAGCGGAAGAATTGCTCGAAAGGACAGGACCGCCCGGCCCCTGGTCGAGGAGATCCTGGCCGAAAATCTCGAAGCCAGTGAAGGAACTGCCCGCGAGGAAGAGGGCGAATCCGCAGATGAGATAAAGCCAGATCGGGAAATGCTCGCGCTCGCTGGAAAGGGGCTGTACCTCGGGCGTCTCGACAAAATCGGGTGCTGTCGGCTGAATGGCGTCGTCGCCGGAGGGCGTGGGCGGAGATTCGACGTGAGGATTCGCTTTGCTCATGGTCTAGGTCTTGGTCGGGGTGGGCGGAACGTACGGGATGCCAGCTTCATCCGGCTTCAGGTGATAGCCCTTCTTGAGCGAAAGGAGGTAGGCGACGAGCGACTTGGCCGCGGGGGTCGGCACGACCTCGTAGCCGGCGGGCGGCGCGTCCTCGGGCGTCAAGATGAGCGCGTCCTGCGAGGGCTGGCCGCTAATCTTTTGCGTGACGAAAAGGAAGCGATACTCGGGCATGCTGCTATGGCCATTGAGAATGTAGGGATCGTAGAGATAGCGATACAACCCGGCGGCGTCGGGGAAACGTTCGGCGACGTTGCTCAGGTCTGCTCCCTCGCGGCTGTTGCCGAGGAAAACCTGGCCCTGCCAGATGTAGTCGCGAGGATAGGTGCGGCGAGTGATCGCAGGCGCTTTTTCGTCGCCGCTCTCGTCCTTGGCCGTACCCCAGCCGCGGATGATATCAGCGCCGGACGTGGAAGGCCGAACTTGCTGGGTATGGCAATACGCACAGCCGTCGGCGGCGTAGATTTGTTCGCCTTGATGAGCTAGACCGGGGGCATCCCACGGGAGAATATCGGTGCTGCCTTCATCCTGGATGGGGGGGAGATGGCCCAATTCCAGCCAGGGGAAGACGACCATGCCGAACCACGTGGCAAGGAAGATGACGAAAAAGAGCGCGAAGAGGGCGCGGAAAGTCAGGGTCGAGTTCATGCGACCACCTCTTCCGATGCGGGCTTGGCGAAGTCGCCCTCATAAGGCTCGACCAGGATTTCGGACGCAAGACGATTGCCCCGCACGCGGAGCCGTAACCAGTCGATCAACATCCAGCCGAGATGAAAGGCGAAGATGCCGTTGCCGATGGCGATGAGGCTGATGCACATGGTGGCGGCGATATGGAACGAGACGATGACGCCGGTCGCGGTGACGATGGTGACGTGGGGATCGGAATTCTCGAGCGTGTTGCCCTGCATGACGCCGCCGAAACCGAGCATGGCGAGCACGAGAAGGATGCCGTAGACGCTGGTATAATAGTGAATCTTGATCAGGAGCGCGGACCGCCAGCCGAAGTCGAGCAGACGCGGCACGATGTAATAAATGGAGCCGAAAACGACGTAGCTGAAGAAGCCGTAGACCCAGAGGAGCGTGTTGCACTCGCGAAACATGGTGAACCGGAGCAGCTCGTTGACACTGCGGATCGAAAGAAGTTGCTCGGAAATGCCCGCCGCGACAAAGAGGACTGAGGCGAGGACGAGGAACGGAAAGACGATGCCGCCGTGATGGCCCTGCTGCTCTTCGGCCGCAAACGAGGTCGAGACGAGGTTCATGCCAATAATGGCGACGGGGATGAAAATCAGGCCGCTCATGATGAGGCCGACGGTGACGGTCTCGGCGGGGAAAGGTCCGCCGACGAGATCGTGCACCGCAGTCCAAGGGGCAAAGATGATCCACGTCCAGAAGGCGATTTGCGCCTTGGTGCCGAAGCGGATGGGGAGGCTGGAAATCTTGGGGATGAGATAGTAGAGGGTACCGAGGCCGATCGGGGCGAGCCAAAGGGTGTAAATGCCATGGACATACCACGCGTCGATGACGGCCTGGATGACACCGGAACCGGGCAGCGGATGCGACGTGATGAGGGTGCTGCCTGCGCCGTAGAGCCAGGGAAAAGCGAAGAGCCCGACGAGGATCCACGTCTGGGCGATGTGATCGTAACCGGGACGGCGACCGAGATAGGTGGCCACGGCCCAGAGAGCAAAGATCGCGTAGGCGAACCAGAGAATCCAGGAGGCGTAGGTGGGGAACTCGAGGAGTTCGGCGCTGGTGCTGTCGCCGAGGAAAATGCCGGTGAGGCCGACGGCGACACCGAGATTCCAGAAGATGACCGCGGTCATCAACGCGCCAGGAGCGCAGGCGGGGGCGCGGCTCATGCGGGCAAGGAGCCACACGGCGAGCCCGAGCCCGGCCGTGCTGCACCAGCCATAGACGAGGGCATCCATGCCGGCGGGATAGACGCGACCGTAGGTGAACATGCTGAAATTGGCGGAGAGATCAATGAACCAGCCGAGGATGGGCAAAGAATCCTGCGGATGCGTCAGCGAGGAGGCGTAGACGAGGAGGAAGGTGCCGACAACCATCCAATGCACCGCGCTGAGGAGGCAGATGAGCACGGGCCAGCGCACGGAGGCATCGACAGCGGCGAGCTCGGGATCGGTCGAGACGAATCCCCTCGGAGCAACTTTGGTGGGAAATAGGGTGGCCATATTACGGTTTCGGTTTGGCGGGCGCAGGTGCGGGAGTTGCGGGAGCTTTGGCCACCGGGGCGGGAGGTGCAGGCGCGGCCGGGGCTGCAGGCGCGCTGGGAGCCGGGGCGGGTGCGGCACCGGGGATCTCACTGCCAGCGGCAGGAACTTGACTCTTCAGCGTATCGACTTCCTTGGCCATCGCTTCCTCAATTGGAATGCGAACAATGCCGTTGGCCTGGTCGACCCACTCGGCGGTCGGCTTGCCTTCCTTATCGACAGGGTTGATCAACTTGCCTTCATCCTGACGGAGCTGAGCCAGCGTGGCGTATCGTTTGGTCGCGCGCTCCTGATCGTAATCGGCGTAGTCCCGTGTCATGCGGGCCGAGTAAGCCCCGATGAGCGCGAACAAGCCGAAGGCCGCCAGGACTCCGATGAGCCAGGTGATCTTGATCTGGGGTCGATGAATGATTTCGTCGGACATGGTCAGTTCGTGATGGTGAGGCATTCAACGAGGCGCGGGTCGCGGGTCGGGAAAAGGGAAGATTGGGACGCGATCCGGATGAAGAAGAAGCCGAGGATCGAGCCCACGGTGATGAAGGAGACGAAGTCCTGCCAGCTCGGGAGCAGCGAGTCTTTATGCGCGAAGGGTGCGATGAACCAGTAGAGCTCGAAGCCGTGCATGAAGAGAATCCACGTGGCGATGAAGGTCAGCGCGCGGAGGCTTTTCTTCACGTCCTGTGCAAGGAGGTAGATCGCCGGGAAAAGGAATTTACCGACCGCGAGGAAGTAGGTGAGATAGAACCAGTCGCCGCGATTGTGGTTGTTGTAGAAGATGGTTTCTTCTGGGATGTTGGCGTACCAGATGAGCAGGTATTGGCCAAACGCGATATAGGCCCAGAAGATGGTGAAGCCGAAGAGGAGCTTGCCCATGAGGTAGAAATGCTCATGGTTCATCATTTGCAGGTAACCGGCGCTGCGGAGGATCGCGATGAGAGCGATGCACGCGGCCATGCTGGCCTGGGCGCAGATGGCGAAGTTGTAGACGCCGAAGAGGCTCGAGGCCCAGCGCCAGTCGAGGCCCATGAACCAGTCGAAGCCGAGGAAGGTCTCAAAGAGGCCGAAGAGGACGAGCGCGAGGTAGCTGTGGTCGTGCATGCGGCGGGTATAGACGGGACTTCCGTCGGAATCCTGCTGGATCGACAGGCGGCGGTAGTAAAGACCTGCGAGACCGAAGTAGAGGAAATAGCCGACCACGCGCAGGTAAAAGAATGGATAGTTCAAATACATGGAGCGGATCGCGAGTTCGTGGCTGCCCGATTGCGAATAGGCCATCCATTTCCAGAGAACTTCATTGTAGCCGGGGAGAAGCAACGGAATGAAGATGAGGAACATCACCGGAATGAGCGCGAGGATATTTTCCCACGTGCGGCGGGCGAGGACGGACCAATCGGAGTCACAGGCGTAATGAAGCGTGACCCAGAAGAAGGAGCCAAGCGCGATAGTGAAGAAGAAGTAGAAGGCGAAGAACCACGAGTAGGCGAACTGCGCGGGATCGACCAGGGCACCGATGAAGGAAAGGACGAGACCGATGAGCGAGACGAGGCCGAAGATTGCGCTGATCGGCAATTTGCCCGGCCCGAGGTGCTCGGGCGGCGGGATGTGAAGGGTGTGAGGATGCGCGCTCATGATTTCAAGAAAGTGGCGGGAGTGCGCCCATTCATGGCCGAACCGGCAGGCTTGGCTGGCGCGGGCGTAGCGGGAGCCGGTGCAGGCGCGGCGGCGGGAGGCGGCGTCTTGGTCTTGTCGAGCTGGGCCTGTTCGTCGGAGGAAGCATCGGTGAGCGTTGCGTTCTGACTGCGCTGGAGCGCGCGGATATACATGATGATCCGCCAGCGGTCATCGATGGTGATGTTGTAGCCGTAACCGAACATCTGGCCATGGCCATTGGTGATGGTATTGAAGAGATCGCCATCGGCATCGCTGCGCAGGCGGTCGGTGTGATAGCTGGCCGCGCCGTTAAGGCCATACTTCGAGGTGATCCCCTTCCCGTCACCAGCGGCGCCGTGACAGACTTCGCAACTGATCGTATAACGTTCGCGACCGCGCGCCATGTTAGCGGCGTCGATTTGCAGCGGGCGTCCACCGTCGATCGAGTCATGGACAGGAATGCCGTCGCCCCAATGCGTTTCGTCCCACTTGCCGGTCGCCCAATAATCGTTCACCGCGGGCATCTCTTCGGCAACCGTGCCGGGGATGGGCGGACGCGAGGCCGAGCCATCGGCGAAGAAGACGCTCGGCTGCTGGTCTTTGACCTTGTCCTGGTAATTCATGTCCGGGAAAATCTCGAACGGAGGCTTGGTGAAATGGTCACCGCGCGTACCGGCGATCGAGACGACCACGAGCGCGGCCAGCACGATGGCGAGGAAAACGTAGCTCAGCTTCATTCCTCGTCTCCAATGTAAGTGAGATTCGTGCCGCCTATTTCGCGCAGCAGATCGATGGCAGTCTTCTCGTTGAAGCGGGCGTCGTTCGCCTCGATGACGATGAAGAATTTATCGTGCGTGGCTCGGTTGAAGGCGTCCCATTCCCAGAGCGGATGATGAAGCCGGGGCAACATGCAAAGGGTGGTCATGCCAACGATGCTCATGATAGCGGAAAGAAGAATCATGAGGAGATCCATGATCGGCACGAAGCCGGGCAGGCTGAAGAACGGCTTGCCCTGCGTGTCGATGGGATAGACGTAGACCGAGGAAATCGTGATGAGCAGGAAGACGCCGACCAGACCGCTGAGACCGCCTGCAAAGGTGAAAAGACCGACGAGCGATTTCTTGAGGCCCATCGCCTTGTCGAGGCCGTGGATATAATACGGCGTGTAGCAGTCCCACGCTTTGATGCCACGGTCGCGCACGATCTCGGCGGCGGCGTAAAGTTCCTTCGGGCCGGAGAATTCGGCACCGACGGCGTAGAGCTTCGCCGGGACGGTGCCGGAACCGACAGCGCAAACGAGCGGGGTGGAACTAGACATGATGGCTCCCGGGTTCGGCACCGTTCTTGAGCACGGTGGGCGGTTCATGCGGGTTGGCTTCGGGCAGGACGGCACGAATTTCGGCGATGGCGATCATCGGCAGGAAGCGAATGAAAAGGAGATAGAGGAGGAAGAAAACACCGAACGTGCCGGTGAAGGTGAGGATATCAACGTAGGTGGGATAGAACATGCCCCACGAGGAAGGCAGGAAGTCGCGGTGGACGGAGCTGACGATAATGACGAAACGCTCAAGCCACATGCCGATGCTGGGGAAGACGACGATGCCGAACGCGAGCCACGGATTGCGGCGGATTTTTTTGCTCCAGAAAAGCATCGGGATGAAGCTGTTGAAGATGAGCATGCAAAGCCAGGTCGGGCCGTAAGGACCGAAAATGCGGTCGGAATAGAAGGTGAAACGCTCGTTCGGGCTGCCGCCGTAGTAGGCGATGAAAAATTCCATCAGGTAGATGTACGAGATGAGCAGCGCCATGAGCAGAACGAAGCGGCAGCAGAGATCGATGTGGCGCAGGGTGATGATGTCGCGGAGCTTGTAGAGTTCGCGCAGCGGCACGAGCAGCGTGATGAGCATGCAGAAGCCGCCGTAGATGGCGCCGACACCGAAATAAGGCAGGAAGATCGTGCCATGCCAACCCGGGACGACGGAGGTGGAGAAGTCGCTCGAAACCACGGTGCAGGTGGTGATGACGAGGAGCGTGGCGATACCGGCCAGCATGAGGTAGCAGAATTCGTAGTTGGCCCACTGGCGCGCGCTGGCCCTCCAGCCGAGGCACATGACGGCGTAGAAATACTTGAGGATCTTGTTCTTCACCCGGTCGCGCATGGCGGCCATGTCGGGGATGAGGCCGACGTACCAGAACATGATCGAGACGGAGAGGTAGGTCGAGACGGCGAAGACGTCCCACAGCAGCGGGCTCTTGAAATTGGGCCAGATGGCGTTGCCGTTCGGAATCGGCGCGAGATACCAGGCGAACCAGACGCGGCCGACGTGGACGGCGGGATAGATGCCGGCGCACATGACGGCGAAGACGGTCATGGCCTCGGCGGCGCGGTTGATGCCGGTAGCCCATTTTTGACGCGTGAGATAAAGGATGGCTGCGATCATGGTTCCGGCGTGACCGATGCCGATCCAGAAGACGAAGTTGGTGATGTCCCACGCCCAGTTGGCCGAGTTGTTCTCGCCCCAGACGCCGACGCCGGTGGTGATCAGATAAAGCAAGCCCAGGCCAGTGAAGGAGGCCAGGCCGCCCGCGATGGAAACGGCGATGTACCACCACATCGGGGTCGGATTCTCGATGACCGCGGCGATGCGGTTGCCGACCCAGACCGCGTCGCGGTTATTGATGACGTAGGGCTCGCGGATGTTTTCCTGCTGCGCGCGCTCGATTTCGTGCTCCTGGTGCAGGTCGAGCAGGTCGTAGCGCGGACGCGCCGGCTTGGTGGAGGGAGAGAAATAGCCCATGGCAGTCCCGTGCTCGGTTTTACCCGATCAACTCCTCCAGGTTAAGCTTGTTCGATTCCAAATGGTTGCCATTGGCGCCATGGGCCGGGGCGTTGTAGGCGCCGGAAGCGGGTTTGTCCGCGCCCTTGCTGTCGTCGCTTTCAAAGACGCTGGTGTGGCCGATGTTCGCGGCGCCGGGCATGGCCGAATTAGGATTGCGGACACGGCCGAGGTAGGTCGTACGCGGGCGGGTGCCGAGGTAAGCGAGGACGCCGTAGTTGCGGTCGTCGGCCTTGGCCACGGTGACCTTGCTGTTGGGATCGTTCATGTTGCCGAAGACGATGGCTTCGGCCGGGCAGACCTGCTGGCAGGCGACCTTGAACGAGTCGGTCGGCAGCGTGATGTCGCCGGAGCCCTCGCCGTTGTTGTTCGAGTGGCGAAGCTGGTTGATCTTGGCCTCCTCGATGCGCTGGACGCAGTAGGTGCATTTCTCCATGACACCACGGATGCGAACCGAGACGTTCGGGTTCTTTTGCAGCATGAGGCTCTCAGGCGAGCCTTTATACGTGAGCGGACCGTCCCTGCCCGCGAAGGGTCCCAGGTAAAGCTCGTTGGTCACGCCGAGGACGGGGAGCTTCACGTTCTGGATCGGGCGGTCGTTGTAGTTGAAGAAATTGAACCGGCGCGCCTTATAAGGGCAATTGTTGGCGCAATACCGCGTGCCGATGCAACGATTGTAGGCCATGACGTTGAGGCCCTCCTCGTTGTGGACGGTGGCGTTGACCGGGCAGACCGGTTCGCACGGCGCGTTCTCGCACTGCTGGCAGGCCATCGGCTGGATGAGCATCTGCGGATCGTCGAGATAATCGGAATTGGTGAGCTGCTGCGGGTCGGTCGAGTCGGGTTGTGGCGGATTGTCGCTGGCGAAATAGCGGTCGTTACGGATCCAGTGCATTTCACGGCCGCGGATGACTTGGAATTTCCCGACAATGGGGATGTTGTTCTCAGCCTGGCAGGCAACGACACAGGCGCTGCAACCGACACAGGTGTTGAGATCGATAACCATGCCCCAGGCGGGACGGTCGGGCTGATAAGTCGCGGAATTGAGCGAGGGGTTTTCGTAACCGGACTCGAAATTCTGGTAGCCGGTCTTCTGACCCTGCGGGATGTCCTTGTCGATGCTGATCTCGCGGACGAAGGTGGAATCGTCGTGGAATTTATCGAGCGGCGCTTCGCGGACGAGTCCGCGGCCTTCCATGGAGTTGTGCTCCTGCGTGATGGCGAGCGGGAAGGTCTTCTCGATCTTCTCGACCTTGACGCCGGAGACGAAGCCCGGCGTGGACGAGGTGCGGAGCTGGTAAACGTTGAAGCCGGCGCCATCGGCCACGCGGAGCGGAGGTGTAACCTGATTTTCTTCCTTGTCAGCCTTGGTCAGGCGCGGTGCGGTGCGGCCCCAGCCGAGCGCGATGGTGAGCGTCTGGTCGGCCTGGCCGGGCGCGATGAGGACGGGCAATTCCATGCTACGGCCATCGGGCGTAGTGACCTTGGCCATGGGGAAGGCGGTCATCGGATCGACGCTGGGAATCGGAAGCGTCAGCGCGCGCGGGCCCACGTCGGTGTTGGGCAGATCGTTGAGATTGTCCTGCGCGGCGATGATCTTGATGCTCAGCGCGGCGGCAGTCTTCGGGCTCATGTAGAGCGCGTTGTCCCATGTCAGCTTGCTGATCGGGTCGGGCAATTCCTGGAGCCAGCCGTTATTGGCGTAGCGGCCGTCGTCGATGCTGGCGAGGACGAAGTTAAGCTCGAATTCGCCGGGCTGAAGCGGGCGACCCGCAACCTGCGTGAGGCTCTTCGGTTCCTTCAGAGAGCTGGCCACTTCACCAAGCATTCCGCCAAGACCGCCAGAGATGGGAAAGCTTCCCGCAAGCGCCCAGCCATCGTGGACGAACTTATGCCAGGCATTCTGGAATTCCGCCGTTAAAGTGGCTTTGCCGGTGCCGCCCCCGACAATGGTTCCGAACGTGTCCTGAATATATTCCGGACCGGTGGCCTTGGGCAGGCTGGCGAGTGCGCCGAGGAGTTCGAGTTCCGAGATACCACCGTAAAGCGGCAGAATGAGCGGTTGCTGACACAGATAGGCCGTGGTGTCGTAGGAAAGCGAATCGCCCCACGACTCGAGGAAGTGGGCGGCGGGAACATGGGTCGTGCTGCTCGCGCTGGTTTCATCAACATGCAAGCCGACACGGATGACTTGGCCGACTGTGGAGAGCAGGCCGGGCTTGCCGGGGAGATCGGCAAAACCGAGATCCGCAGGCGCATTGAAGACAGGGTTGCCGCCAAGAACGAAGAGGGTCTTGACCGTGCCGGCGGTAATTTGCGTGGCGAGATCGGCGATGGTGGCCGCGTCCACGTGAGGAACGAATCGAGGTGAATAGGTGACGTCCTTGTTACCGAGCGCCTCGTTGATCTGCTCGACGAGCGCCTGCACTTCGGGCGGTTGCTGGCTCCCGCAGATGACGAGCGAGCGGCCCTTGGCGTTGGCCAAATCCTTGGCGGCTTCGGTCAGCCAGGTATCGACGTTGGCGTCGGAGAAAGCCGAGAAGGTGCCGGGCAATTCACCGCCGGTGCCGATCTTGGCCGCGAGCGCCTGGGCAACGGCGCCGATATAGCTCGAAGGGAGGCGAAGGCGATGATCGGCCATGCCGCCGGTCAGGGAGAAGCGGCCTTCGACCACGTAAAGACGCGACATCGTTTCCTGCGTCTTGCCGAGACGGCGGCGACCCGCGGCGAATCCGGCAATGGTCTGCACAGTGCCTTCGGAAGCGCCGAGGAAATCGGCGTCGAGCGAAAGAATGACGTCGGCCTTCTCGAGATTATAAGAGATGCCGCGATTCACGGACCATGGCTCGTACTCGGTCCACAAGAGTTTGGGGAAAGTCTTTCCCAACTCCGCCCGCATCGCCTCCCGTGTCGGCGACGTGCTCGGCTCGGTGAGAATGGCGAGGCCGTCGCCACCGTTCTTGAGATAGTCGCGCTTGAGAATCGCGAACTCTTCCCAGAAATCGTCCCAGGTTCCCTCAACGTAATCGGAGCCGCGGGTTTGCGCTTTCAGCACGGTCTTGGAGCGGTCGGGATCGTAAAGATCGAGCACCGCCGACTGGCCGAAGATGTCGGTCGAGCCGTTAAAGCCGGGAACGTTCGGGTTGCCTTCGAGCTTGGTCGGACGGCCATTATAAGTTGTGGCGATGAGCGGAATGGCCCCTCCCCGACGTGGCATCGAGGTCGCGTAGTGAAGCGCGTTGCCGGGAATCTGCCATTCGACGCCTTTGGTGTAGGGCACCATGTGCAGTTCGGGGCGGCGACAACCGGTCAGGCCGAGTCCGGCGAGCGCGACGGAAGCGCCCATGAATTGCATGAAGCCGCGGCGGGTGACTTCGTTGCCTTCCAGTTCGGCGGCGCCCTGCGGGAACTCACGTGCCAGCTTCTCGCGAAATTCGGGCGTGTCCGCGAATTCCTCGAGGCTGCGCCAATAGCGCTTCCCGTTCTTCGGGGCTGGGGGATGATTAAAGATACGTTTCATCGGTGGCACCCTGCGCAGTCTTTTGGTGGATTGATTTTCCAGTCCTGGACCAGTTTTCTGCCCAGCTGAGCCTGAGTCGTGCCAGCCGGGGGCGTCCAAGTGAGATCGAACACAGGAGAAAGTCCGCCCGGCGACGGGGGCGCGATGGGCCGGACGGCATTTTCGGGATTGCGATGGCACTGGAGGCACCAGCCCATGCTCTGCGACTTGTCCTGGTAAACGACGTTCATCTCGTTGACCTGGCCGTGGCAACTGACGCAGCTCACGCCGCGATTCACGTGCGCGGAGTGGTTGAAGTAGGCGTAGTCGGGCACGTTGTGAATCTTGACCCAGGCGATGGGCTGACCGGTGGCCCAACTATCGCGGACGGGCTGGAGCTTCGGATTATTCGGCTGAACGGACCGATGACATTGCATACAAGTCTGGGTCGGCGGCACGTTGGAATGGCCGCTGACTTCAACGTAGCTGTGGCAATAGCGGCAATCGAGGCCGAGCTGCCCGACGTGGATGTCGTGCTGGAAATGGACTGGCTGCACGGGCTGATAGCCAACGCGCGAATACTTGGGCGTGAAGTAATACCAGACCGCCAAGGTCACGAGACCGCCGACAACCGCCAAGGCCAAACCGGCCTTGATGACAGTCTCATTCGTACCTTTGGGAAAAATATTGGCCATGGCGCGTCGAGGAGGTTTTTAGGCCCGCCACCCTTCATTCTCCGACGAAATAAAAAAATTAGGACAACTCATTGCTCGCACCCGCCTTGTGGTTACCAGACGCTTTTTGCGCGGGCAACCGGAATGTGATTTTTTCGTAATGTTTTTTTTGTCGAGCCTTCAAGACGAACTAATACCGCAAAAAATGCGAAGCCGGAGACGCCGTCCTTTACGCTGGTGAACCGGGTGTGTCAGGCGAGAACTTTTCCGTGGGAAAGCATGACGACGATGTCCCCGGCCTCGACGCGATAGGTTCCGGGCGGGTGTTGCACGAGTGAATCATCCGGCTTTTTCACGGCGAGCACCAGGCAGTTCGACTCGACGCCGCGCAGGAGCTGCTGCACGGTCTTGCGGTCGTTCACGCCGTTCGCGATGATACGGTGCTCGACGATTTCGACCCCGAGTTCCTTGAGATCGGTGTTGAGATGGCTCGCGCCGCCCTTGAGGATGCTGTCGAGCGAGGCCTCGGTGATGCTGTTCGCGATCTGCATCCCGCCGACGAACGCGGGCAGGATGATCTCATTCGCTCCGGCCTGCTTCAGTTTCTTCTCGGTGGCGGGGTCCTCCGCGCGGGCGATGATGCGCAGCGTGGGGCGCATGTTGCGCGCGGTGAGCGTAATGAAGACGTTCACCATGTCGTTGGGCAGCACGGTAGCGAAGACGACGGCACGCTCGATGTGCGCCTCGGAGAGCGTGTTTTCCTCGCCGGCATCGCCCAGCAGCGCCTGGTGGCCGTGAGCGTGGGCGAGCGCGACCCGCTCGGCATTGTTGTCGAGGATGAGGAACGGGAATTTCTTCGCCTCGAGTTCGCGCGCGAGGACCTGCCCGATGCGCCCGTAGCCGCAGATAATGGCGTGGTCCCTGATCGATTCGATATCCTTGGATTTTCGATGTTCTTCCATAGCTTTTCCTATTTCTCCTTCGGTGATGAACTGGACCAGCGAGCCGACAAAATAGACCTTGCTGGCATCACCGGCCACGATGATGCACATGGTGATGACGCGTAGCGTATGCGTCACGACCGGCTCGACTTCCTCGTACCCAACCGAAAAGACCGTGATGATGACCATGTAGATGGCGTCGGACCATGTCCAACCCTCCATCCGATAAAGCGTGGCCCCAATGACGATAACGCTGAGGAACATCGTCGCGCCGATATAGAGTCCGTGCATCGACTTTTGGAAGAGCTTGCTTTTGGAGGAGTCGACCACGGATGCCCCGCACCGCACGCTCCATGCCATGTTCGGCGTGCGGCGGCCAGAAGACCGGGCGGAGCTGCCTTGAGGCCTTCCCGCAAGTCAGCCGTAAAGGAGTGAGTCCGGCTACTTCCTAAAATCCCGACGTCTCGCAAAGTTCCAGGCTCAATTCAGATCGGGCTCTCTTATCGCGAGGCTTCACGGTTTTGAGTAGTCCTTGAAGCAGCGTGGCCTGCAGCGGCTTTCGGAGATAGCCATCGAATCCGAGGTCCTGGAACTGCTCCTGGTCGCCGGCCAAATCTTCCGCCGTCAGCGCGAAAAGCATGGGCCGATTGTCGCCCAGTTTTTCCCGGATGAGTCGGGCGGCGTCGATGCCATTCATTTCCGGCATCTGGATGTCCATGAGGACGACGTCATAGGAAGCCTTGTCGATCGCCTCGACCGCGCGCAGACCGTTCACGGCGAGATCGGCCTTGTACCCGAGACGCGTCAACATGAGCATCTGCACCTTCTGGTTCACGCTGTTGTCCTCCGCGAGCAAAATGCGCAGCGGATGAGTTTCCCCCATGTTGGCATCGAGTTTCTTTTGCGGGAGCCGGGTCGTCTGCTTGGTGGAGACGCCGGTGATCTTCATCAAGGCGTTGTAGAGTTGCGAGTGCTTGATCGGCTTGGGAATTTGATACCGGAACAATTCGGCCTCGTCGCCGACCAGGATTTCGCCCGAGGAGGAGAGCAGGATCAAGGGGACCGATTTGATCTTGAGCATTTTCCGAGCAAGCGTGACGCCATCCATTTCGGGCATTTGCAGATCGAGCAGCGCGACATGGAACGGGTATTGCGCCAGCCGATCGAGGGCCTGCTGGCCGGTCGCGGCGGACATCGCGCTCATGCCCCAATTCTTGAGCTGCTTTTCCAGGATGCGGCGATTGGTCGCGTTGTCGTCCACGATCAAGGCGGTGAAGGGCGCGAGCAGCGAGGGCTCCAGCGGCGGGTAATCGACCGCCGGCTCCGTGGACGCTTTCATCAACACCGTGAAGTAGAAGGTCGAGCCAACACCGGGCGTACTTTCGACCCACATTTTTCCGTCCATGCATTCCGTCAGTCGGCGGCAGATCACGAGACCGAGGCCGGTGCCTCCGTAACGGCGCGTCGTGGACGTATCGACCTGCTGGAAAGCGCGGAAGAGCTTGTCGATGCTTTCCTTGGGAATGCCGATGCCGGTGTCGGCCACCGAGAACAAAAGCTGATAGCCCCGCGCGTCGCAGGATTGAACCTGCACTTCGATGATGATTTCGCCCTTGGCCGTGAACTTGATCGCGTTGCCGATGAGGTTGACGAGGATTTGGCGAAGGCGCATCCCGTCGCCCAGCAGGGTGCCTGGAACATCGCTCGCAATCAGATAGATGGCCTCGAGAGCCTTGATCCGGATCTGGGCGCCGAAGAGGCTGAGGGCTTCCTCCACACATTGCTCGAGGCGGAAGGGGCTGTTCTCCAACTGCATCTTGCCCGACTCGATCTTGGAGAAATCGAGGATGTCGTTGATCACGGAAAGCAGGGCTTCGCCGCTGCTCTGGATCGTGCTGACGCAGTCGCGCTGGCTCTCGGTCAGGTCCGTTTCGGCGAGGAGGCTCGTCATGCCGATGACGCCATTCATCGGGGTGCGGATTTCGTGGCTCATGATGGCGAGGAATTCGCTCTTGGCACGGTCGGCCGACTCGGCGAGCTCCTTCGCCTGCGTCAATTGCTCGTGCTGTTGCCGCAGTTCGCTCTCCTGCCAGCGGAGCATGTCCATCTGGAGCCGCATGAATTCGATCATGGAGATCACGCCGCAATACTCGCCGTCCTCGGACGTTACGATGACGTCGTCAAAACTGCGATCGAGCGAGCGACGTTCGAGCTGCTTCTGCGCCTCGAAAAAGTTGAGCGTATCGACAATGATCGCCGCCTGAGTCAGCGGGATGATCAGGGGCAC
>Ga0206831_1146_pt1 | contig 19912 bp, 17 predicted proteins | sample Alteio_BWOrgCont_73_FD_152876 | JGI IMG/M metagenome (GOLD analysis project Ga0206831, IMG submission 152876) | Enriched cells from forest soil in Barre Woods Harvard Forest LTER site, Petersham, Massachusetts, United States -... | ecosystem: Environmental > Terrestrial > Soil > Temperate forest >...
CGCAATTGCGCACGGCCGCGATTCGTCCCGCGTCGCTCGACGCCACGGTGGGCCAGGAAGAGGACGGCGCTTCGCTCGGCGACATGATCGGCGACGAGGCCGCACACATGCCTTCCGATTTGCTGAGCGACAAAAATCTCCGCAAAGCGGTGATGGATCTGCTGCACGTGCTCGACGAGCGCGAGCTAAAAATCATCACGCTGCGCTTCGGTCTCGACGGAAAAAAAGAAATGACGCTTGAAGAAGTTGGCAGAAAGTTCAAGGTCACGCGCGAGCGCATCCGCCAGTTGCAGAATATCGCCCTGCGCAAGATCAAGCGGGCGCTCGACAAACAGGACAAATTAAAGCCGGCATGAGTACGTCATTTAAAAGCGCCATGGAGCGCCTGAAAGCCAGTGTCCGCGACGTGCCCGATTTCCCGAAGCCCGGAATCATCTTCAAGGACATCACGCCGATCCTGGCCAACGGGCAGTTGTTTCGCCTGGCCGTGACCATTTTCGCCGAGCGTTACCAACGCAAGAGCGTGGAACGAATCGTGGCGATCGACGCGCGCGGCTTTATTTTCGGCGGCGCGCTCGCCCACTATCTCGGCATTGGGCTGACCATCGTGCGCAAGAAGGGCAAGCTCCCTTACAAGGCCCACGCGCACGAGTACCAGCTTGAATATGGCTCGGGCATTCTCGAAATGCATATCGACGCGGTGGAAAAGAACCAGCGCGTGGTGATCATCGATGACCTGCTCGCCACCGGCGGCACGGCGGAGGCCGCGGCCAAGCTGGTCGAGAAGTGCGGCGGCGAGATCGTCGAGTTGGCGTTCCTTGTCGAGTTGGGCTTTCTCAAGGGCCGGGAAAAGCTGGAGAAGTATCCGGTCTTCAGCGCGATCACCTATTAAGCGCCACTGCGAAAGTCCTACACGCACATCGCAAGCCGGTGCTGCGACCCGTTCCGGGGTCGGATTCGCGTGGGACAAATAGCCGGTGAAGGCGACCGCTGCGCGGTCTTACCACCGGCTATTGTGCTTTGATCCCTTCGGGATCATGAGGCGACTGTGTAACCTTGGGAGTTTTTTGGCGTCTTCATTTTCATGAAGACCTGCTTTCTCAGCCTTTTCCTTGTTGGAGCCGCGTTGACGGCCACTCCCCTGCCCATGGCCCAGGCCGACGATATCAGCACGCTGGCCGCCCCGGCGGGATCGACGAACGCCGCCTCGGGCACCGCCCCAGCCGCACCGCAGGGCCAGCGCATGGAGCGCTTGAAGGAAGCCCTGGCAGAACTCGACCTGACCGACGCGCAAAAGGCCCAGATCAAGCAGATTCGCGCCTCCGTGACCGATCACAAGGAGCGCCGGCAGCAGATCATGGCCGTTCTGACCCCCGACCAAAAAGACAAGCTGCTGGCCATGTGGCAGGCCCACAAGGAAGCAGCCGGAACGGGGGCTGGCAGCGCCAATTCCGAGCAATAGCACATGGGGCTGCAAAGATCAACGAGCCCCGCGCACGGGTAGTGGTACAGTTTGGAACTAACTAAGCGAAAGAAGGTTTGCTTGACCGCTTAGGCATGATAGAATTTTGACGTGCCAAAGAAAGACCTCAACCAGATCGCGGCTAAAATCGCGAGCCTGACAACCGGTAAACCCGTCGTGAAATCCGAGAAGAATGCCGCTGCTGTGTCTCTAGGCCGTTTAGGAGGTCTAAAGGGCGGTAAAGCTAGGGCAGAGAAGCTTAGCGCCAAAACGCGGTCTGAGATCGCTCGTAAAGCAGCATCAGCACGGTGGAAAAAGAAATAGCTTTCTCAGCGCAACAACGTCGAAAGAAATCCACCGAATAAAAAGGTCGCGACAAAACTAAAGAAAAGAAAAAGACAAAAGAGAATGATCGTGGCGGGAATAGACGCGATGACGGCTTTAACCATGAACACAACCATGCTTACAAATTTCATCTCGATGTCGGTGATCGACACTGCGCGATTCGGTGTAACCAGAGCTAAGGGCTCTTGCGTGGCATTTTTCTTTTCCAATGTCTCCGCGATCATCGATAACGGAAACCATGTGCCGATGTCATCCGTTCGGTAAAGCGTGTCGAGAGTGACAGTCCCAGATTCCCACATTGCCTTCAATTGATACAGCGTGTAAGGGCCTTGTTCTTCGTTGCTGAGATAGAGGTGGTAGCGCGTCATCAAGTTCCAAAGAGTCCCCGAGCCTTCCCGCAAACTTGGCAACGGTAAGCACCGGAAGCACTGGCCAAGTCGATCAGCAGCCAAAAGATAAGAAAGATACCTCCAGTTAAAATCGTGAAAACGCAGCCCAAAGCCGGACTAAAAATCTCGCGCTGATGTAGCGTTTTTCGCTCACAGCTTTTGCAGTAATACTGGCGCTGTTGAATGGCCATGCGCTAAAAGCCTTTCATTTTGGCGTCTTGTTCAGCATTCGCCATTTCGCCGAACTTCTTGCCGAAAAATGAAAGCTTGTGCTTGAACAGGTCGTAGCTCGCAATCGCTCCGTCGTCTCTAACCCAAAGAGGGTCGACAGAAGGCTCTTTCGAGGGACTCCATTTGCCGGTTCCCGCGTTGGCGTCTAAAAGCCTTTGGACTTCGCCCTCGTTCACAGCAGAATCATCAAATTTATAAAAGGTTTCCGACTCAGAAATTCCACCCAAAAAAACGACATCGATAAAAAATCCTCTCGTTGCAAACCGAACGTGAATTTCATCTTGTTCAGGTTTGCCTACGTGAACGTCCGAAATAGGGGCGTCGTAACGCGCGATGCATTGATTCCAAGTTTCCCCAAGCCGCGCCTGACAGGGAATAACACTTACCAGCAGTGCAACGCCGATAAAAAGCTGCTTCATAAGGTTCGTTCGGTTTACACGCCTGCTTTTTGAATGACAATCAGAAACCGAAGAGTTCTTCGGTAGCAGCGCAAGATAATTTGGCATGACTGCGCGCGAAGTCGGCCAACGTGTTTGTATGCTTCGGGACAAAAAGGGATGGACTCAAAAGAGGTGTGCTTCGAGAGCTAAAATCACTTCACGAACGCTGGAAATGATCGAATCCCATCGGACACTTCCGAGCCTCAAAACTGCAAAGAAGCTTGTGACGGCGTTCCGATGCTCATGGGACGATTTGCTGGGGAAGCCGTGATTCCGTATTGACGCTGCGCGGCTCTAATCGTATTTTCCCGTTCAGGACAGACCGAAACCGAATGACGCCTATGGTGTCGCAAGGTTTCGGTCTGTCCTTTTTTATTGCCATGAAATTAGACCTACAGCGGTAGCGTTGCGCCAAGACCTATCGCGAAAAGAAAACGGGCGGTGTTGAAGTAAGCGTCCAAAAGCTTTGAGAACGTTCTAGGACACGAACTTTGACACCGCCCGAGAGGCCCATCTAAGAGCGAAAAAAATAATAACTTTTGCTCTGTCCATTTCAAGTTAAATAATGCTTGACCGCTCAAGCATAAAGGGTATCTTTGGCTATGAACAAAATCTCGACTGAAGAACGCACTCGCGTTGTTTCCTGCCTCGTCGAAGGCAATTCGCTTCGCGCGACGACGCGCATGACTGGCGTTCACCGCACAACGGTCATGAAGCTTTTGGCCGATCTCGGCAAAGCCTGTTCAGAATATCAGGACATCACCTTTCGTAACCTGACTTGCAAGCGCGTTCAATGCGACGAAATTTGGTCGTTCGTCGGCTGCAAACAAAAGAACGTGCGCAAAGGCGACAAGCGCCAAGGGCGCGGCGACGTTTGGACTTGGACTGCCATTGATGCAGAAACGAAGCTAGTTCCGGCTTGGTACGTCGGCAACCGCGACGCTGGCGCGGCCTACCACTTCATGCACGATCTCGCGGGCCGTCTGGCGCATCGGGTTCAACTCACGACCGATGCCCACAAACCTTATCTAAGTGCCGTCGAAGACGCTTTCGGAACGGAAATCGACTACGCGCAACTGGTGAAGATTTACGGCAACACCATCAATCAGGGGCCAGAGGCCCGCTACAGCCCCGCTCAGTGCATGGGCGCACGCAAAGCCCATGTCATCGGTAAACCGGCTTACGCGCACGTTTCCACCTCAATTTGCGAACGCAACAATCTGACGATGCGCATGAGTATGCGCCGCTTTACCCGGCTCACTAACGCCTTTTCAAAGAAAGTTGAAAATCTCGAACACGCCGTAGCCCTACATTTCATGCACTACAATTTTTGCCGCGTGCACCAGAGCTTGCGCGTTACACCAGCGATGGAAGCGGGCATAGCCGATCACGTCTGGACTTTGGAAGAAGTAATTACCCTGTTAGATTAAAGCTTTCAGACAACATTGACATCAATCCTCAGCGAGAACACAACGCCTTATGAGCCTTATCCTCAAACTCCAAGAATTGGACAACCTTGTAATCAAAAAAACAACGTCGCCAGTTACGGCCATACTTCGCGAGAAAATACATTCTGCGCTTGAACAGGCTGAATCGGATGCGGCACTCATTGTGGAAAATGCGCAATTGAAGGCCGAGCTTCTTGCAATGAAAGCTCCAAAGGTCACAAGCGTAAAAATAATACGCACTTAGAAAGTCTGAGGTTCGAACTAAGACCTTCATAAGGCTTAAATTAAGCCGCTACTGCGGATTTAGGACTCAAACTGTACCACTACCCGCGCACGGAGTACCTAAAAGGCAAGACCGTGGAAACGATACTTTCATTTACCAGCCGACCTGAAGTCGTCTTTCCCATCCCAATAGCAATCTTTCGTCTGTGAAAAAAAGGCGTTTCACAGGAGCTTAAAATCAATTTGTTTTGACCGGAACTTCTGTTGGATTACCTTATAGCGCATGAGTTTGAAGTCGGAACGTGATCTGAATCCCACCGGTCGTAGCAATGTCGCACGGGCCAAGGCCGCCATCCAGTCGCAGAACTACGATTACGCGATCACTCTGTTTCAAGCGGTCCTGAAAGACGAACCGCTTTATCTCGAAGGCCGGGTAATCTTGCGCGCCGTAGAAATCAAGAAGTACAAGGCCACTGGAAGTTTCGCGCGGCAAATGGCGAGCATGAGATTGTCCGGCAGCATCATGAAACTGACGTCCGCGAAACGGACACCTCAAGAGCAATTGATCCATGCCGAGGAAGTCCTGGCGCAGGATCCTTACAACGTCAAAGCCAATGCCTCGCTCGGTGATGCGGGCATGGAGCTCGGCTATCCGGAATTCAAATGCTTCGCCTACGAGACGCTTTCCGAGGGCAAGCCGAACGACAAGGCCATTCTGAATACACTGGCCGAGGCCTACATGGCGGCGAAAGACGCGGCCAAGGCGGAAAAGACTTACGAGAAAATTCTCGAAATCGATCCGCGCGACGGCGATGCGCTGAGCGGCTTGAAGAATGCGAGCGCCGCGAATGCCTCGAAGGTCGGCAAGTGGGACACGGCCACTGACTATCGCGAAATTCTCAAGAGCAAATCCGAATCGGAGCAGTTGGAGCAGGAATCCAAGGTCGTGAAATCGGCCGATGCGATTACGGACCAGATCGCGCTCAATTACGAAAAACACCAGGCCGAGCCGACCAACCCGAATCATTCCAAGGCGATCGCGCAGCTTTATGTGCAGAGGAACGATTACGCCTCGGCCATTCCGTGGTTTCAGCACGCCTTTGAAGCGGGCGGCAAGGTCGATTCCTCTCTGGAAAAGACGATTGGCGATCTGCGTCTTAAAAATACGGAGCAGGAGCTGCAGACTTTGCGCACCCAACTGGCCGAGCAAACGGAGCCCGAGGCGCAGGCCCAGGTCCAGGCCACCATCGAGGAAAAGGAAAAGGAACTCAACGATGTCCGCCTCTTCCAGGCGGAAGCGCGCGTGCGGGCGCAACCGAACGAGGGCGAGTTCCGTTTCGATCTGGGCGAGGCGCTCTACAAGATCGGGCAGTACAAGCGCTCGACGGAGGAATTGCAGCAATCGCTGAAACAGCCGAGCGTGCGCTATCAGGCGCTCAACCTCATGGGGCAGGCCTTCATGAAGCGCGGCATGATGGATTTCGCCGTCAAACAACTTGCCCTGGCGCAAAGCGAATTGCCGGTGATGGACGAAATCAAAAAAGAGATCACCTATAACCTCGGTCTCGCTTACGAAGTGATGAAGCAGCCCGAGAAGTCGCTCGACCAGTGGAAAATGATCTACGAGTACGACATGAGCTACCGCGACGTGGCCGCACGGGTGGAAGCCTCCTACGGTGGCAGCAACGAAGACGCGGCTTAGCCAACATCATCACGCAGGACCTGCAGGAAGGCCTGGCCCGGAACGCCCGGCGGACGGTTGCGCGGCCACATGACGCAAATGTCGCGCGTGGGCGAAGGTCGGATAAGTGAGCGGTAAACGGGCGAGGCGCTCTTCAAGCTTTCGATCGCCATGGCGGGAATCAGCGAGATGCCCAGCCCGGCCCGCACCAGCGCCTTGATGGTCTCGATCTGCGTGCTGCGCAGGCTGACCTGCGGCTGGAAATCGCGCCGGTTACAGAAGCGCAAGACCTGATCGCCCAGACAGTGCCCCTCTTTCATGAGGATGAAGCGCTCCTTTTCCAGGTCAGAGGCCGCCACGCCGCGTCGCTTTGCGAGTCGATGCCCAGGCGGCACGGCCAGGAAAAGTTCCTCGCTAAAGAGCGTCTCCTTCACGAAACGCTCGTCGGGAATGGGCAGGCTGGCGATGGCAAAATCGAGCTCACAGGCGGCGGCAAGTTTCAGCAATTGCGCGGTCGTCTCCTCTTGGACGACGACCTCGAGGCCCGGATATTTTTTGGCGAACGCGGCGATGACTCGCGGCAGCAAATAGGGCGCGATGGTCGGCAGCACGCCGATGGCCACGGTGCCATGGACCAGTCCCTGGACATCGCGCGCCTCGCGGGAGGCCGACTCGACTTCCTCGAGGATGCGTGCCGCGCGCGGGACGAAATTCTCGCCGACAGCGGTCAGCTTGACGTGACGCTTGAGCCGGTCGAACAGCCTCTCTCCGAGTTCCTCCTCCAGTTTCTGGATTTGTTGGCTGAGCGAGGGTTGCGAGACGTGGCATTGCTCGGCGGCGCGGCTGAAATTACCCGTGCGCGCGACGCTGACGACATACCGGAGCTGATGCATTTCCATAGGCCCTGACTATGGTAACCATAGAAGACTAGTATTTCAACTATCGTAGCACCTGGGGCAAAGTCACCCGAAACGCATCTCATCTTATTATGAACAACGAACCTCAAGTCCCCGCACAGCTCACTTCGGCCAATGGAATGCCCATCGGCGATAATCAAAACTCCCAGACCGCCGGCCCACGCGGCCCGGTACTCATGCAGGACTTCTGGCTCATCGAAAAGATGGCCCATTTCAATCGTGAACGCATCCCTGAGCGCGTCGTGCATGCCAAGGGCAGCGCCGCCTACGGAACGCTGACCATCACGCACGATATTTCCAACTACAGCAAGGCGAAGCTGTTCGCCAAGGTCGGCACGCAGGCGGAATGTTTCCTCCGTTTCTCGACCGTGGCCGGCGAGCGCGGCGCGGCGGACGCCGAGCGCGATGTGCGCGGCTTTGCACTAAAGGTTTACACGGAAGAGGGCAATTGGGACCTCGTCGGGAACAACACGCCGGTCTTTTTCATCCGCGATCCGCTCAAGTTCAGTGACTTCATCCACACGCAGAAGCGCGATCCGAAGACCAATATGCGCAACAACACCGCCGCGTGGGATTTCTGGTCGCTCTCGCCGGAATCGCTGCATCAGGTCACGATCCTGATGAGCGATCGCGGTCTGCCGCAAAATCTCCGCCAGATGAATGGCTTCGGCTCGCATACCTACAGCTTCTACAATGACGCTGGCGAGCGTTATTGGGTGAAGTTCCACTTCCTCACCCTGCAGGGCCATGCGTTCCACACCGATGAAGAGGGCGCGAAAGTCGTCGCCACCGACCGCGAAAGTTCGCAGCGCGATCTTTTCAATAGCATCGCCCAAGGCAACTTCCCGCGCTGGAGGTTCGCCGTCCAGATCATGCCCGAGAAGGAGGCCGAGACCTATCGCTGGAATCCGTTCGACCTGACCAAGGTCTGGCCGCATGGCGATTACCCGCTCATTGATGTCGGCATCCTGGAGCTCAACCGCAACCCGGAAAATTACTTCGCGGAAGTCGAGCAGTCCGCTTTCGCTCCCGCGCACGTCATCCCGGGCATTGGCCACTCGCCCGACAAGATGCTGCAAGCGCGCATCCTTTCCTACACCGACGCGCATCGCTATCGCCTTGGCGTCAACCACCAGGAACTGCCTGTCAACAGGCCGCGTTGTCCGGTGATGAACTATCATCGCGACGGCACGATGAGTTTCGGCGCCTTCGGCGGTGCGGTCAATTACGAGCCGAACAGCTTCAACGGCCCCAAGGAATGCCCCGCGTTCAACGAGCCGCCGCTGAAGATTTCCGGCGATGCGGCGCGCTATAATCACCGCGACGGCAACGACGATTACACGCAGCCCGGCAACCTGTTTCGCCTGATGCCGGCGGACGCCAAGGAACGGCTCTTCGGCAACATCGCCCGCCACATGGGCGAGGTTCCGCGCGAGATTCAGTTGCGGCAAATCTGCCACTTCTTCCGAGCCGATCCGGCCTACGGCATGGGCGTGGCCAAGGCGCTCGGCATCGACATGTCCGAGTTCATGCCGCCGGCCAACGGAAACGGTGCGCATGGCGGAGAGGGCCATCGCGGCGTGGCACCGGCGCTCGCAGGCGCTTAAGGACTCGCGGGTAGGTCGGCCACATTTGCCGGCATTTCGTTTAAAGCCGCGCCCCCATCGGGCGCGGCTTACTTTATCCTGCCAAGGATTCACAATGAACCAACGGGCTGATTAGGAAAGCGCTCCACGCACAACACAATCTTGCGCTATTTGATACGTGCGCTTTAGTCATGGGATGAAAATTTCCGTCCTCCAGCATGCCCGCTTTGAGGGACCGGGAGAAATCGCGGGATGGGCTGCGGAACGTGGGCATACCGTCAACGTGCATCATCTTTATCGCGTCGATTCGCTGCCCCAGTTGGGCGCGTTCGACCTGCTCGTGGTCATGGGCGGAGAGATGAACATTTACCAGTATCGCGATTGGCCTTGGCTGAAGGCGGAGAGCGCGTTTATTCAATCTGCCCTGGCCGAGGGAAAGCCGGTGGTCGGCATGTGTCTGGGTGCGCAATTGATCGCCGATGCCCTCGGTGCGCGCGTCACCCAAAATGCGGTTTATGAAGTCGGCTGGTTCCCGGTGACGTGGACCGATGAGGCGCGCGCGCTATTTCCCGCCCTCTCGGCGATCTCGACCGTGCTGCACTGGCACGGCGACATGTTTCGCCTGCCGCCGGGCGCGATACGCCTCGCGACAAGCAAGGGCTGTCCCGAGCAGGGCTTTGTCATTCCGAAGAAATGCCTCGGCCTGCAATTCCACATGGAGGTTGATCCCGATCTGGTGGCCGAATTCGTGGATTCGCAGACGGAGTGGCCCGAGGGAGCCTACGTGCAAAAGCCGGGCGGAATTTTGAGCGAAGCCCCGCCGAACTGCGATCGCAACCGGCGGTTGCTCCACGGCATGCTTGATGCGTTTGTCGCGAAGTGACGTGCGATACCGAGAGCTAGAGCCTTTTTAGGTAGCCCGCGACCTCCGGGCGCGGGGCGAATTGATGGACGCGAACCTCTTATGAGGTTGCGAATACGTTTCGAGCCCGTCGCACGGAGTGCGACGGCTACCTAAAATTCGTACTAATCGGCCACCAGCATGGCCGCGCCGAACGCACCTGCGCTGTCGCCAAGGGTCGGCTTCAGGAGCGCCGCTTCAAAGGTGGGATTGAAGATCGCGGCGCAAATCTTCTGCCGCATCGCCTCGGTGTAGAGGGCGTCGATGTTGCCGACGCCGCCGCCTAAAACGATGGCGTGAGGATCAAGCACGTCGATGATTGGGCCGATGGCTTTCGCAAACGTATCGGTCAAACGATCGACGGTGGCCTGTGCATCGGAATCGCCCTGAGTACCGGCGCGCTCGACGATCTCTTTCAGCTTGCGGGTTTGGCCTGTCCTTTGCGTGTAAAAGCGCTCGAGCGCGGGCCCGGCGATCATCGCCTCGACCGTGCCGCGCGTGCCGTAGTTGGAGAGCGGCCCCTCCGGGTCGATGACGATTTGGCCCCACTCCCCCGCAATGCCGTGGCAGCCATCGAGCACCTTGCCGTGAACCACGATGCCTCCGCCGACGCCCGTGCCGAGGATGACGCCGAAGACGGTGGGATAGCCCCTCGCCACGCCCAGGGTCGCCTCGGCCAGCGCGAAGCAATTGGCATCGTTGGCGGTGACAAACTTGAGTCCCAGGTCCGCCTCAATATCGTCCCGAAGTTTCTGGCTGTTGAGGCACTGGGTATTGGAATTCTTGAGTCTGGCCGTGCGGGGATCGATGACTCCCGGCGTGCCCATGCCGATTTTTTTCGGCAACGGCAGTCCGCTTTCCGAGGAAATCATCTTGAGGAGTTTGCCGATCTGTCCGCGGATATGATCGTAACCGTTTTCCGACTCGGTGGGGATGCGCAGACGGCAGATGGGCTTATCGAGCACATTGGGATCAAGAATGACTCCCTCGATCTTCGTTCCACCGAGATCGATGCCCCAGACATGCTCCATAAACTGCGGATATTGCCGGTAAAATTAAGCGGCTTCCTTGTCCTGCTTGCGGCGGATCAGCGGCGACTTCTTTCCATCGATCACGGCGCGGTTGATCGTTACTTCGAGAATATCCTCGCGCGAGGGCAGATCGTACATGAGGTCGAGCATCAGCTTTTCGAGAATGGCGCGAAGTGCGCGGGCGCCGGTACCTTTGCGGACGGCTTCCTGGGCGAGGCCCTTGAGCGCGTCCTTGGTAAAGGTCAGGCCGACGTTGTCCATCGCGAACAGCTTCGTGTACTGCTTCGTGAGCGCATTCTTCGTATCGGTCAGCACGCAGACGAGCTCTTCCTCACTCAGTTCGTCGAGCACGCTGATCATCGGCAGGCGACCGATAAACTCGGGGATCAGGCCGAAGCTCAATAAATCTTCCGGCTCGACCAGGCGCATGCTCGAGCCTTGCGGAAGGCTGGCATCGGTGGCCGGGGCGGCGGCGGGACGGCCGAAACCGAGTGTGCTGCTGCCCACGCGGCGCTGGATGATCTTGTCGAGACCGACAAAAGCGCCGCCGCAGATGAAAAGAATCCGCTCCGTGTTGACCTGGATATATTCCTGGTGCGGGTGCTTGCGACCGCCCTGCGGCGGCACGTTGCAGACGGTGCCTTCAAGGATCTTCAGCAAGCCCTGCTGCACGCCCTCACCCGAAACGTCGCGCGTAATGGAAACGTTGTCCGTCTTGCGACCGATCTTGTCGATCTCGTCGATGTAGACGATGCCGATCTCCGCGCGCTTCACATCGTAATCGGCATTCTGCAACAGGCGCAGGACGATCGTCTCCACGTCCTCGCCCACGTAGCCGGCCTCGGTGATGGTGGTCGCGTCGGCGATGCAGAAAGGAACGTCGAGGATGCGCGCCAGCGTCCGTGCCAGCAGCGTCTTGCCGGAACCGGTCGGACCGACGAGCAGGATGTTGCTCTTTTCGATCTCCACGTCGTTGGCGGAGTTAAGTGAAATCTCGGTCTTCTGCCGATTGGCCTGCGAGGCGACGATGCGCTTGTAATGGTTGTGCACCGCGACGGCGAGCGTCTTCTTGGCGAATTCCTGGCCGATGACGTGGCGATCGAGCTCGCGCTTGATGTCGACCGGCTTGATCAGCGTCACCTCGGTGTTGGAACGGCGGGATTCCTCCTTCGTTTCCTTGTCGAGGATGTTTTTGCAAACCGTGATGCAACTATCGCAGATGTAGACGCCCGGCCCGGCAATCAGCTTGCGCACCTCCGCGTGGCTTTTGCCACAGAAGGAGCACATCGTCAGGTTTGCGGGGCGGGCCATGGTCGTTCTCGTTTATTTTCCGTTGATTGCGATCGGCTCTCCCACGATGGCCGCGGCTTCGCGGCGGGACTTCACCACTTCATCGACGATGCCGTATTCCTTGGCGCTCTCGGCGCTCATGTAATTGTCGCGCTCCATGTCTTTCTCGATCCGGTCGACGGGCTGGCCGGTGTGGTAGGACATGATTTCGTTCAACTGCTTCTTGAGGCGCAGGATTTCCTTCGCCTGGATGCTGATGTCGCTGGCCTGACCACGCGCGCCGCCGCTCGGCTGGTGAATCATGATACGCGAATTCGGCAGCGAGAAGCGCTTGCCCTTCGTACCAGCAGCGAGCAAAACCGCACCCATGCTGGCGGCCATGCCGATGCAATAGGTGGCCACGTCGCAGGTCATGAACTGCATGGTGTCATAAATCGCCATGCCGGCCGTGACGTATCCGCCGGGCGAGTGGATGTACATGTGGATGTCCTTCTTCGCGTCCTCCATCTGGAGGAAAAGAAGCTGGGCGATGATCATGTTGGCCACGGTGTCGTCGATCTCCGTGCCGAGGAAAATGATCCGGTCCTTGAGCAGACGCGAAAAGACGTCATACGACCGCGTTTCCCGACCGGTACTTTCCCAAATCGTGGGATTCGGGATATAGGCATTCTGAAAATTCTGCATAGCGTTCAAATTACTCCGACTTTGCTTCTTTCAAAAGGAAATCCAACACAGCCTGCCGCATTAATTGCTGGCGGACGACCCCAAGCGCGTTGTTTTTGCGCGCCTTGTCGACCATCTTGTCCAGCGTGATCCCCTCGCGCTGGGCGAGGAAACCGAGGTGCTGCACCATCTGTTCGTTGGTCACTTCAATCTTTTCGTTCTCGGCGATCTGCGCCGCGATGAACTTGAATTTGACCGACTCCTTCGCGGCTTTTGCGGCGTTGCTGAAGATTTCGTCCTTCTTTTCTTCCAGCACATTGGCGGGCACGCCGCGCTGCTGGTTTTCGGCCACGATGTCGTAGACGGTCGCGTGGGTCTCTTCATCCACGGCGGAAGGCGGCAGGTCAAATTCAACCGCGGAGATCAGCTTCTGGATGATCTCGGTCCGCGCGGCATTGCTTGCCTGATTCTTCTTCTCCTGCTCCATGTTTTCCCGCACGCGGGTCTTCAAATCGGTCAGGCTCATCTTGGCGACTTCCTGAGCGAAAGCTTCGTCGATGACCGGGGCGTTCTTCACCTTGATTTCCTTGAGCTCCACGTCGTACTGCGCCTTCTTGCCGGCCAGTTCCTTCTGGGGGAAATCGGCCGGGAACTCGACGTCCACGGTCCGCTTCTCGCCCTTCTTCATGCCCAGGCACTGCTCGGCGAACTTGGGAAGGAACCCTTCCGTCCGCATCCAGAGCCAGAAATTGGGATTGTGCGCGAGGTTCTTCGCGTCCGGCACCAGGTCGATCAGCGGCTTGCCGTCGAGAGAGCCGGTGTACGAGATCACCGCGAAGTCGTCCATGACGAGGGGGCGCTCGACCGCGTCCTCAAAACTGGCGCGTTGATCGGCGAGGCTCTTCAGCGTCGCTTCGACCTCCTCGTCCTTCACTTCGGTCTCCTGCTTTTTGATCACGAGGCCCTTGTACTCGGGCAGCTTGAAATCGGGCACGAGCTCCACCAGCGTGGAAAAGCTCAGCGAAAGACCGGCCTGGTATTTCAAGTCCTCGATCTCCGGCTGGCTGACGACGCGCAGTTTCTTTTCCGCGATCGCCTCCTGATAAGCCTCGGGGACGAGCGAGCGCTGGGCTTCGCTCTCGATGTCCTTGTGGAATTTTTTAACAACAACGGTGCGCGGAGCATGTCCGGGCCGGAAGCCGGGAATGCGCGCTTCCTTCTGGAAATCATCGGCCACCCGGTCGTAAGCCTGCTTCACCCGATTGGCGGGCACTTCAATCTTCAGGCGTTTCTTGCAAGGGGCGACATCTTCAACGGTAATATTCATGGGACTCTTCAGCCTAAAAGTGCTTCCGGGTAATTCAACCCTTATTTCTTCCTACTTTTTACCTAAAATCCCACATTAAACGTTCCGATAACATGACTGGCGAGCTAGTTATTGTCTTATTTAATTATTCACGCTATTAAGAATGATAAGCTCAGGACCAAGCCCAACACTTTTCGCGCATGCCCCAATCCGCAACTCGAACTGGCCAGGAGCAACCCATCGCTTACAGCTTTAGCGTTGGCTCGTTTCATACGGCCCTGCGCGTTTCGCAAATCCTGGGCATTCTGACCGTCCTGCTTGGACTGACCGTGCTGGTCGGCTGGACGTTTCACATCGCGCCGCTTGAGACCGTTCTCTCCGGCTACGTCAGCATGAAGGTGAATACCGCCCTCTGCTTTGTGCTTACCGGGGCCTCCCTGCTCATCGGCTACCTTTCCCGTCCGCGCGCCTGGAAAAGGACCTGCTCGTTCGTCCTGGCGCTGGCGGCCATCCTGATCGCCGGCGTGACCCTGATCGAATACGTGACCAACCAGTCGCTCGGTCTGGACCAGTTGATTTTTCGCGATGTTCCCGATCCCGCCTTCACCTCCAGTCCCGGACGTATGGCCCCCAACACCGCCATCGCGTTCGTGCTGTTTGGCAGCGCGCTCCTCATGCTTTCCCGGGGAGTTCGCGGCGCCTTAATCGCCCATGGCCTCGCCTTGGCGGGACTCTTTATCGCGCTGCTGGCCTTGATTGGCTACCTCTTCAACGCCCAGGTTTTCATCAGTGTCCTTTCGCTGACCCGGGTGGCGTTGCATACCACGGTCGGATTTTGGCTCCTCGGCCTGGCCATCCTCTGCGCCCGGCCCAAGAAAGGCCTCATGTCCGCCATGCTGGCCGACAGTCCCGGCGGGCTGATTGCCCGGCACCTGATCGCGCCGGCCATCTTCACTCCCCTCTTCTTCGGCTGGATTGCCTTTCAGGGCTTTGGCCTGAACTATTACGACGCGGGATTCACCGCCTCGCTCATCGTTCTCTCGAGCATGATCGTCATCTGCGTCCTCACGACCCGGAGCGTGGTGGAACTCAACCGGCTCGACAAAGAGCGACGACGCTTGAGCACCGCCCAACTCAATGCCGACGCCCGCGAAGTCGGCGCACTGGAAGCTTCCCGCCTCAAATCCGAATTCGTCGCCAACGTCAGCCACGAGCTCCGCACGCCCATGAACGGCGTCCTCGGCATGACCAATCTGCTGCTCGATTCCCACCTGACCACGGAACAACGCGAGCATGTCGAGACCATCCGGCAGAGCGGCGATGCCCTGCTGACCCTGGTGAACGAGATCCTCGACTTCTCGAAAATCGAGGCCGGCAAGATCGTCCTCGACCAGAAGCCCTTCGCCCTCTCGGCCTGCGTCGATGAAGTGATCAACCTGCTGGGCGTCACAGCGCGGCGCAACAAGGTCAATCTCATCTCCTTCATCGAGCCCCACGTCATGAGCGCCTTTATGGGCGATGCGTCGCGCGTGCGGCAGATTCTCCTCAACCTCGCCGGCAACGCCGTCAAATTCACCGAGGTCGGCGAAGTGACCCTCCACGTCAGCTCCACGCCGGTCAAAGACAACCTCTACCGGATTGAGTTCGTCATCGGCGACACGGGACTGGGCATTTCTCCCGAGGCGCTCGCGCGATTATTCAACCCCTTCCAGCAGGGCGACGCCTCCGCCACCCGCAAACACGGCGGCACCGGACTTGGCCTCACCATCAGCAAACGCCTGGTGGAATTGATGGGCGGTGAAATCACCGTCACGAGCGTCCTCGGCGCCGGTTCCATCTTTCGCTTCAGCCTGACGATGCCCTCGACGACGCTGGAAGGCTCCGTGCCCGAGGATCGCCTGCCGCCCTCCAGCCGGATCATCATTGTTGCCCAGGGCGGCAATTATCCGCACCTGTTGAAAAACCAACTGGAAGCGTGGGGAGCCAAGGTGGTCGGCGTGGTCGATCCGATGACGCTGATGAAAATGACCGATACCAAAGTGACGGCGGTGCTGATGGATCGCGACGCCGACACGGTGGCCCTCGCCGCGCAAATGCAATTCGACCCCGATTGGAACAACGTCCCGCGCGTGCTGCTCGACTTCAATGAACCGATCCCGGCGGAGCGCGCCGATCTCTTCAGCCGGCGCATGACGAAGCCGGTCAAGCGTAGTCATCTCTTGGCCACGCTGATCGAGATGACCGGTGGCAAACCGTCCGCGCCGCAGGCCACGGGGCAACTGGGACTCCCGCCCATCGCCGACAAGTTGCCTCTGCGCATCCTCATGGCCGAGGACAATCACATCAACCAGAAGGTCGGCCTGGCGCTGCTTTCCCGCCTGGGCTACCGCGCGGATGTCGCAGCCAATGGTCTCGAGGCGCTCGAGTCGGTCCTGCGGCAGACGTACGACCTGGTGCTGCTCGACATCCAGATGCCCGAGATGGGCGGCGTCGAGTCGGCCCAGGCCATGCGCAAAAAGCTGGGCGAGCACTGTCCCGTGCTGGTGGCGCTGACGGCGAACGCCTTCCAGGGCGCGCGCGAGGAATATCTCGCCCAAGGGTTCGACGACTACCTGAGCAAGCCGATCCTGCCGCCCGCGCTGCGCCAGTTGATCACCCGCGTGGCGAAGAATGTCGCGACGGCCTCGCCGCCTTTGGCCGCGGCGAGCACCGGCCCGATTTAATTCCTGGGTCAGTGCACATGATCTCGGGTTGTGTTTTAGGTAGCCCGCGCACTCCGTGCGCGGGCGAGGTGACTGCCGCAACCCCTTTATCAGGTTGCAAAATCAACGAGCCCGTCGCACGGAGTGCGACGGCTACCTAAAGACTGTGCACCCTATTTTAATCTGCTCTTGCCTCCACCCAAAAATGCCCGCGCTTGCCCGGGATTCGTTTGCTTAATGCGCTGAAACTGGCGCCGCAAAATTTGGCGCCACGATCTCGTTGGCAGGTACGGCTGGATGCTCCCCATCCTTGCCGGAAAGTGCGCGAAGTTGCTCCGCCGCCTCGGCGCTACCCTCACCGCCGAAGGGACACCGTTCCGACTTGGCGTAGGCTTTCTCCGCCTGGTCCGTCAGGCCGGCCTTGGCATCGTGATTGCCCAGCCAGAACCAGAATTGGCCGTTATAGGGTTGCGCCGCGACCGCTGCCTGATAGTGGGTCGAAGCTTCCGGATACTTCTGCATGAGGTCGAGCGCCATGCCCATCTTTGCTTGCACAGAATCGTCGAGGACGTTGGCCTGAAGCGCTTTTTGGTAGGCCTCAAGCGCCTTCAATCCATCGCTGAGACGGCGCTCGTCCTCCTTTTGGAGCGAGGCGTCGTAGCGGTAAAGATCGCCGAGAAATACGAGCGCCTGCACGTTGCCCGAATCGTAGCCAAGGGCCTGCTCTGCGCCGTCGATCGAATCGCTAATCGGGACCACGTCTTCCCGTGCCAAGGTCTGCTCGTAGGCTCGATCACCCAGCTCCGTCCGCGCCACCAGCACAGCGAAAAGCAGGCTCAAGACCATCACTGTGCCCCCCAGCCATCCGCCCATCGGCATGAGCGAAAATGTACTCCAATGAATCGCCTTCTCGTCCCGGACTCGCCCCAACGCGAGGCCGGTCAGGGCAAAAAGCAGTAGCGCATTGGCCGGGATATGGAGATTGAAATCGAGCAGCGAGTGGACCACCAGCGCCATCCACGCGGCAAAGCCGGTCGCGACCAGCACGCGGTCCTGCCAGCGGCTATCGATCGCCAATGGCCGAAAAAATTTCAACGTGACGACTGCCACAAAAAAGAGCGCGAGGCCAAAACCGACGAGCCCGTAATCGTCCAGGCAATTGAGATAATCGTCATGGGTCAGCTCCGCCTTGAAGGCAAACGTACTGCTCTGGTAATGGGGATGAACGAAGGTAAACGTCGCCGGGCCGGTGCCCCAGAGCAGATGATCGTGCGCGATCCGAAGCGCATCCGCCGCCAATTGAACGCGCATGTCCGAGTTGAGTTCCCCTGCCGTGACCTGCGTTTTGGCGACGTTGAGCCGCTCCTGCGCGATTGGTGAAAAACTGAACAGAAAAGCCGAGACGGCGATCAGCAGCGCCGCGCCGGTGACGGGTATCCACCATCGCATCGTGCCGTTGCGAATGCCCATTGTCGCCAGCGCGATGATGGCCGCCAGCAGCGCGATCCAGCCGCCCCGCGACCCGGAGTAGACCACGCCGACGATCATCATGATCGCCAGGTAAATCAAAACGATGCGAACGGGCCACGCCAGTTTGGAGAAACATCCCAGCGCAAGGGCTGCCCCCGTCGCCATCACCAGGAGGCAAGCGTAATTGTTGGGCGATCCGTACGTGCCCACCCAGCGCGGCGCATAGTGGAGCTGCAGCCGCTCAGTCGTGCCGAACGGGAACCAATCGGGATTGCAGCTCAAATAATAACCAAAGGCCGTCTCCGCGACGCCGAGGACAACCAGCCCGTAAAGGAGCGCCATGCAATGCTTCCGGTTCGCCATGCCGTAACGGCAGGTGAAGAAAACCCCAGCGTAGGCCACGACCTCCATTGCTTCGATCCGGGAAAAATAGGCCGCTGGCGAGGTCAGCCAGCGCACGATCGCGTAGAGGACGAACAGCACCACGGCCAGGTCGATCGCATCGGCCCAGCGCACGATACCGAGGGGCGGATTGCGCGTCAGCCGGAGGCCCTGGACCAAAAGCAAGAGCGCGACGACTCCCAACAGGGGCAACTCGATCCACAGTCGGGCCGCGCCGAGGATCAGCGGACCAACAATCAAAACCACCGCGAACAGAAAGGTCGTGAGGAGAGACGCCAGCCCAATGGGCTCCCTTGCGGTTCTCAACTTACCATGCCGCGATGAAGAACGGCGTCGTCGAATTCTCAATCTCGGCGTCATGACGAACGCCGTCATCGTGCCTTCCCTCGCGCAGCGTTGCCAGAAGAATTCGGAAGTCGGCTCGAACAATTTCACGAAGCGGATTCGCTGTACGCCACGCTCCGCTCACGGCAAAATGGAATTCCCATGATCGCCCGCCGACTGCTCTCTCCCGCCGCCGAGTCCGGAAATGCGCCGGAAAAATTCGAGGACCTCCTTGCCCGTCTCGAGCAAATCGTCTCGGACATGGAGAACGCCGAACTGCCGTTGGAAAAACTGCTGGCCAGCTACGAGGAAGGCATGCGTCTCGTCAAAGCCTGCGGCGACCGCCTGAGCGATGCGGAACAGAAAGTGGAAATCCTTTCGCGCGCCGTTACCACCGATCCAGCCAAACCGGCCACGACGGCGGAAGAATCTCCCGCGCCTGCGGCGAAGGACGAGATTCGGTTGTTTTGAGCTTTCTGGTGGCCCGGGCTACTTGTTGCCCGGATGCGCTCGAATCCTTTCGAGCTCACAGGAGGTCACCGATAATTCGCGAACTTCCCGGTGACCTCCTGTGGCCTTCGGCCACCCGGACAACGAGTTGTCCGGGCCACCAAGCTCAGCTAAGCAGATAGCCTAACCGCGAACTTCGTGAACAAACGCCTCTGCCGCGCCGCGAATCGCCGAAGCAATATCGGCTTTGGCGATCGCAAACTTGGGCCGGAACCAGGGGAACGCGCCCACGAGATCGTGCGTGACGAGAATCTGCCCGCCGCAATGAGGCCCCGACCCGATACCGATGGTCGGGATGGTCAGCGCCGCCGTGATTTCGCGAGCCAGCTCCGCTTCGATCAGTTCCATGACAATCGCGAAGGCGCCAGCTTCCTGCACCGCCAGCGCATCGCCCAGCAGGCGCTCTTTCTCGGCCTCGGAACGGCCCTTGATTTTGTAGCCGCCCTCCTCCTTCACGTGCTGCGGCAACATCCCGATGTGGCCCATGACCGCGATGCCCGCCCGGCGCAGTTCGCGAATCTCCGGCACGACCTCGATGCCGCCCTCGAGCTTCACCGCCTCCGCGCCCGCGGCGACCAAAATATTCGCGCTG
>Ga0206831_1144_pt2 | contig 19866 bp, 17 predicted proteins | sample Alteio_BWOrgCont_73_FD_152876 | JGI IMG/M metagenome (GOLD analysis project Ga0206831, IMG submission 152876) | Enriched cells from forest soil in Barre Woods Harvard Forest LTER site, Petersham, Massachusetts, United States -... | ecosystem: Environmental > Terrestrial > Soil > Temperate forest >...
GAGCAGGAGCGGCCGGGCGCGCTGGGTGGCGAGAATCGCGATCGGCAGCGCGAGGGGGAGCAGGTAGCGCGCCGAACCAGCGAAGAAAATGGCGAGCGCACCGGCGAAGAAGATGAGGACCCATTGAGCGAGAAAATCCCGCCACCGTTGGATGCAGCGGATGAGAATGCCGACGCCGATCGCGATGGATCCCCAGAAGAGCGGGTTGAGATCGTAGAACGCGGCGCCGATGGCGAAGGGGATGCACAGAAGCGCAAAGGGCGCGGCGCGCTCCATGAGGCCGTGCGGAGGACTGCTCGCGCCGCGCTCCGTTTTGCGCGCGTTCAGGAGGAGCGAGGGAATCCAGAGGGAAGGGAAGACGATCCAAGCTAGATGACCGGTGAGCGCGACGGCGCTCTTCAATTTTTGCGAGAGTGCCTGGAATCCATAGGTGGTCATGTAATTGACCAGAACGCCAGTAGGGAGCGCGCCAGTGGTGAGACGCTCGAACATGTTCCAGACGATCAGGATTGCCAAAGGCGTGAAGACGGCGATGCGCGCAGTGCGTGATTTTCGGCGGTACAGATATAGGATGGGGACCAGCAGGACGGACTGATAGGCGGTGAGCGCGGCCAAAGCCATGGCGAGCGAAGAGGCCAGCAGCAGGGGTTCGGAGCCGCGATCGACGGCAGTGATGTAGAGAGCCGTTGCAAGCAGCCAAAGCGCGACGAAGGGGACGTCAGACTCCAGAGATGTTCCGTTGATCACGAAGGCGGGCGTCGCAAGAAATAGCAGCGTGGCGAGCAATGGATGCGGGCTGAACCGGCGCGCAAGCGCGAGCGCGCTGAGGGCGGCGATCAGAGAAAAGAAAATGTAGGCGGCGTGGAAGGGAATCTCTGAAACGTCTTTGTTGACCGCGAGCAACAGCGCGAGAAACCAGGCATCGAGCGGCGGATGAGATTGGCCGCGCATATCGATGTCGCGGCCCATGAACACATATTCGGTGTGTTTGGGATGGAGCGGTTCGATTTGGGCGTGCTCGGCCTCGGTGAGATACAGGATGTCGTCGCCTTGCATGGCCTGGTTGATAAAGGGCAGGCGCAAGGCGAGCACAACCAGCGCGACGATGATGAGCTGGCGGCGCAAGAGTTAGACGCCCATATTCTAGTTGGCTATGTTGAGCACGACGCGAAAGCGCGCCTTGCCGCTGAGCATGTGGTCATAAGCTTCGGCCGCGCGTTCGAAGGGGAAGGACTCGTTCATGGGCCGGACGCCCGAGAGAACACTAAAGTTGAGCGTGTCTTCGGAATCGATGGACGTGCCCGAGTACCATCCGGTGACGGATTGATTCTGCAACAGCAGTTGGATAGTATTCACCTCGAGCGAGGGAACCGCGCCGATCACCATGAGCCTTCCTTTGACCGCGAGACCAGGGAGAACTGCTTTCATGGCTTCGGCGCTGGTGACCGTGGCGAGGATAACCTTGGCGCCACCCAGTTTTTGCAGCTCCGCCGCGGGGTCCTGCGTCTTATTGTCGATGTAATAGTGGGCGCCGAGTTGGCGGGCCAAAGGCTCTTCGTCCTTACCGCGCGCGATGGCAGCAACTTTGCAGCCCATTTTTGCAGCGAACTGTATACCGAGATGGCCGAGTCCACCGATGCCGACTACGGCGACCAGTTCGCCGGGGGCCGCGCCGCTATTGCGAAGACAGTTGAAGGTGGTAACGCCGGCGCACATAAGCGGCGCCGCTTCGATGGACGAAAGATCGTCGGGAACCAACGCCAGCGCGCTAATAGGAGCCAGCATGTACTCGGCGTAGCCGCCATCGCGGCTGATGCCGGTGACCTCCGTCGAAGTCTGGCAGGCAAAGAAGTTGCCACGGCGGCAGTTGTCACAATAGCCGCAGTATCCGCCGTTCCAGCCTACGCCGACGCGTTGTCCGGTCTTCCAGCGAGGGACGCCCGCGCTGGCGGCATCGATCACGCCTATGACTTCGTGTCCAGGAACACGCGGATATTGGATGCCGGGAAAAAGACCGTCCTTCGTTACTGTATCGCTATGGCAGACGCCACAAGCTTGCACCTTGATTCGCACGTAACCGGGGCCGGGATCGGGGATGTCGCGTTCCACAATTTCCAAAGGACCACCGGCGCGTGGGACTTGCACTGCTCGCATTTTTGGCATGAGTTTCTCCACTCCTGATCTTGGCACGGCCCGCCTTCGAATTGTCGTACCCTAGTTTTAGGAACCAAGACGATGCCAACAGCAACTAGCGTTATCACTCCCGTGCGCTTCGAGCGGGGGCACACGTACACCAATTTCCTGGCCCAAGCGGCCGTGAACGTCGATAAATTTGAGCAGAACTACAAGAGCGCGCCGCTGACACCAGAGGACCTGGCGTTCTTCCAAAGAGCTGCTTCGCTGCCACGAGGGCCCGCAAAGATCGTTGCCATCGCTGAGGCTTGGTGCGGCGACGTATATCGCGAGCTGCCGACGGTAGCGCGCATCGCGGATGCCACCGGCATGAACCTGCGGGTGTTTTTGCGCGACGAGAACCCGGATATCATGGACGAATTTCTTAGCAACGACGGGAAGTCGCGAGCGATACCGGTGTTTGTGTTCTACACGGCCGAAATGCAGTACATCGCGCATTTCACCGAGCGCTCCGAGACCGCGCATCGCGAACTGGCCGAGATCGGCGATCAAGTGAAAGCGCAGATGGGTCTTCCCAAGGAAACCACGTTTTCGACCGCGCCCGAAGACCGCAAGCAGGAGCTGTTGCGCGAGGTGATCGCGAGGATTCAGCCGCGCTCCGACGATTGGCGCAAGGAAGCGATCAAAGAGCTACGCCTGCTGCTGTCGACGGCACTGCGCTTGCCCGACCGCGCGTTGTAATGCCCGCTCCGATTGTCTACACCATTCGCGGCTGCGACGCCTGCGTGAAGCTTCTTAAGAAGTGGGACGCCGCAGGCGTGCAGTACGAAGAGCGTCGCGTGGAGCTAAGTCAAACGGTGTTGGATGAGGCACGCAAGCACGGCGACATGGTGCCGATCGTAGTGTGGCCGGACGGGCGCGTGGAGCAGGGGTTCGAGGGCGCCCTGGGCTGCTTTATTTGACCGGACCGCTTACTGACGTGCGCGGCTCAGTTTCAGGGCTTCCAACGCAGGATCGGCTTGCGCGCGGCGGTGACTTCGTCCACGCGGCTGGTGCGAGTGTCGTGCGGGGCCGTCAACACTAAATCCGGAGTTTCCTCGATTTCCTTCGCAATAGAGATGAGCGCGTCGACAAACAGATCGAGCTCGGCTTTGCTTTCTGTTTCGGTGGGTTCAATCATCATCGCGCCGGGCACAATCAACGGGAAGCTGACGGTATAGGGATGGAACCCATAATCGATCAGACGCTTGGCGATATCGCCGGTGCGGACGCCACGCTGGGCTTGGCGGGCGTCGCTGAAGACGCATTCGTGCAGAATGGGCGCCTGGTGCGGAAGCTGGTAGTAAGGCTCCAATAAAACGCGCAAGTAGTTGGCGTTGAGCACAGCGTCGAGCGTGGCATTGCGCAGGCCGTCGCCGCCGTGAGCCATGATATACGCCAGCGCGCGAACGTGCATTCCGATGTTGCCGTAGAAGGCGCGGACGCGGCCGATGGATTGCGGCAAGTCGTAGTTCCAGGTCCAGCGATCGCTTGTGCCGTCACTGCCGCGGGTCAGGCGAGGCTTCGGCAAAAACGGAATCAAGTGGCTCTTCACCGCCACCGGTCCGGAACCGGGGCCGCCGCCTCCATGGGGTGTCGAAAATGTTTTATGCAGGTTTAGATGCATGACATCTGCGCCGAAATCGCCCGGCCGAGCGATGCCGACAAGCGCGTTCATGTTAGCGCCGTCCATGTAAAGCTGAGCGCCTTTCGAGTGCAGAATTTCGGCGATGCGCGAGATCTTTACTTCGAAAACGCCGAGCGTGTTGGGATTGGTGAGCATCAATGCCGCAACGTTCTGATCGACCGCGCGGGCGAGTTCGTCGACGTCCACCATTCCGAGGGCATTGGACTTGATGTTCTGGACCGTGTAGCCGGCCATACTGGCGGTGGCAGGGTTGGTGCCGTGCGCCGAATCGGGAATCAGCAGCTTCTTGCGAGGATCGCCCTGCGACTCGAGCAATGCTCGGACCATCAAAATGCCGGTGAATTCTCCGTGAGCGCCGGCGGCTGGCTGCAGCGTGACCGCGTCCATGCCGGTGATTTCGGCGAGCGCCTGTTCGAGCGCCGCCATCACTTCCAGGATTCCTTGCGCCAGCGATTCCGGCTGATAAGGATGCGCCCAGGCGAGTCCCTCGGTGCGGGCGACCTGTTCGTTGACGCGCGGGTTGTACTTCATGGTGCAAGAACCGAGCGGATATAGGCCGAGATCGATGGCGTAATTCTGGGTGGAGAGCCGCGTGAAATGACGGATGGCTTCCACCTCGCTGATCTCGGGAAAATCCGCAATTTCGGCGCGCGTGTTTTCGGCGCCGAGCACAGCGGCAGGATCCACGGCTGGGACATCCAGAGGCGGCAATTGATAGCCGAGTTTCCCAGGCGAGCTGCGCTCAAACAACAGCGCCTCGTTTTGATTTACGTGCGGGCGGACTTTCTTGATCATCGGGCCAAGGCCTCTGCGACGATGTCCATGTCTTCGCGCCGCGACATTTCGGTAGCGCACAAGAGCATCGCGTGGTCCAGTTCCGGATAAAACCTTCCGAGCGCCAGTCCACAGATGATTTTGTGTTCGAGCAGGCCTCGGTTGATCGCTTCAGGTGTACGGGAGTTGGTGGTCACGACGAACTCATTGAAGAATGGCCCGGTGAATCGTAGCGGCAGCTTTTCGGCTAGATAGTGGGCCTTCGCCAAGTTCTGCGACGCTAGTTCGCGTAAGCCCTGCTTGCCGTAGACGGTCATAAACACGGTAGCCATGAGAGCGATGAGTGCTTGATTGGTGCAGATGTTGGATGTCGCCTTTTCGCGGCGGATATGCTGCTCGCGCGCTGCCAGAGTCAAACAAAATGCCCGATTCTCTCGGGTGTCCTTGGTTTCGCCCACGATGCGGCCAGGCATCTGGCGCATGAATTTTTCCTTGGTGGCGATGATGCCGGCGAACGGGCCGCCGTAACTGGGCGAAATCGCGAACGATTGCAATTCGCCAGCCACGATGTCGGCATCGCGCGGAGGCTCCAGCAGCCCCAGTGAAACGGCTTCGGCGAAAACAAAAATCAGCAACGCGCCATGGCGGTGCGCGATCTCGGCCGCGCGTCGCACATCCTCGACGATGCCGAAGAAATTCGGCGATTGAATGATGACGGCGGCGGTTTCGCTGTCGATCTTTTGCTCAAGCTCGCTGAGATCCAGGGCGCCAGTTTGGCGCACGTAGTCCACTTCCGCCACCGGCATGCCTTGATGACGCGCGTAGGTTACCAGCACCTCGCGATATTCGGGATGCACGGTGCGGGCGGTGAGGACTCGATCGCGGCCGGTCAATCGCATGGCCATCATGGCCGCTTCAGGCACTGCGGTAGACCCGTCGTACATGGACGCGTTGGCCACTTCCATGCCGGTAAGCTGGCAAATCATGGTTTGGAATTCGAAGATGGTGGTGAGCGTCCCTTGCGAAATCTCGGCTTGGTAAGGCGTGTAAGAAGTCAGGAATTCGGAGCGTGAGACTACGGTATCCACCAGCACCGGCCGGTAATGCTGGTAGACACCCGCGCCGAGAAAAGATGCGTAACCGTTTGCGCATTCGTCGCCGCGCGCGCGAAAGTAATCGACGATTTCATATTCCGATTTACCGGGTGAAATGTTCAAAGGCCGATTTAGCCGAACTTCCGCGGGAAGTTGGGCGAACAGACTTTCCAGAGATTCAGCGTTAAGGACCGAGAGCATCTCCCGGCGCTCGATATCGGATTTCGGCAGGTAGCGCAAGAACGGAGGGGCCGGGAAGGTTAGTACCCGGTTTCCTCCTCCACGACGAATTTTCCGTAATCCTCCGCGGAGAGCAGGCCCGAGATTTCGCCGGGAGACGACAAGCGGATTTTCACCATCCAGCCGTCGCCGTGCGGGCTTTCATTCAGCTTCTCCGGGGCCGTGGAGAGCGCTTCATTAATTGCGATCACCTCGCCGGACACTGGCGCGTAAATGTCCGATACGGCCTTCACGGATTCAACCGACCCCATAACCTTGCCTCGCTCAAGTGTGGCTCCCACCTTGGGAAGATCGACATACACAATGTCGCCGAGCTCCTGCTGCGCGTAATCGGTGATTCCGACCACGCCGGTGCCGTCTGAAAGGCGCACCCATTCGTGTTGCTTGGTGTAGTGCAGATCTTCTGGATACATTTTTATTTGATCCGTTTGTAGAATGGCGTCGAGGTTGTGACGGCGTCCACCAGTTGATTGCGGATGGCAATTTGGATCCGCTGGTCCGGCTTCGCGTGTCCAGCCGGAAGGTAACACATCCCGATGTTCTTGTTCAGCGTGGGCGATGGGCCGCCGCTTGAGACCCAGCCGGCGGGCGATCCGTCCAGGAAGACTTCGTAATCGTCGCGCCCGATGCCCCGGCCGGTCATTTCAAATCCGATCAGTTTGCGCGTGACGCCCAGTTCCTTTTGCCGAACCAGCGCGGCGCGGCCGATGAAGTCGCCTTTGTCGAGCTTGACGATCCAATCGAGCCTCGCCTCGAGCGGCGTGATGGTGGCGTGAATCTCGTGGCCATAGAGCGCCATGCCCGCTTCCAGACGCAGCGTATTGCGCGCGCCCAGGCCGCACGGCTTGATGCCGAATTCCTGGCCCGCGTCAAGGATCTGGTTCCAGACGAGTTCGGAATGTTCCGGTGCGAAATAGATTTCGAAGCCGTCTTCGCCGGTGTAGCCGGTTCGAGCGATGCGAGTGGCGACTCCCGTGAGGGAGCCATCGATGAAGTGGTAGTAACGAATCGCGGTGAGATCGGCGGCGGTCAACTTTTGTAAGGTCGCGAGCGCGCGAGGGCCCTGGATCGCGAGCTGCGTGTAACGGTCGCTTGCGAAGTCCAGCGTGGCGTGGAATCGAGTGGCGGCGTCGGCGATGTGCCGATAATCCTTATCCTGGTTGGATGCGTTGACACACAGGAAATAGCGATCGCCTGCGATATTGTGCACCAGGATATCGTCGACAAATCCGCCGTGCTCGTAAAGCAGGCCCGCATACTGGACTTGTCCGGTCTCGAGCTTGGCGACCGCATTGGTGGTGACGTAATCGGTGAGCGCGCCTGCGTCGGGACCCAGGACTTCGATCTCGCCCATGTGGCTCACGTCGAAAACGCCGACGTTGGTGCGGACGGCGCGATGCTCTTCCAGGATGCCGGAATACTGGAGAGGCATATCCCAACCGCCAAAGTCGACCATCTTGGCGCCCATTTTCCGGTGCACCGAGTGAAGCGCGGTGTCCTTGAGGCGTGCGGTAGGTTGGGTCATTACTTCAACTGGCGAAGCTGCGGACGGCGGAATCCTCATCGGGATAGACGTCGAAAACCTGGTAGAGCCTGGTGAGCGCCACCAGATCCTGTACTTTTGGCGTGAGCTTCATGAATTTCAGCATGGCGCCCTGGCGTTGCGCGCTGGTGCAGGCGGAGACCAGTTCACCGAGGCCGCTGCTGTCGATGTAGTAGACCTCCGCCATGTTCAAAAGGATCTTTGTTCTTCCGGCAGCGACCGTATCGTGGATCAACTCGCGCAGTTTTTGCGTGGCTTGGCCAAGCGTGATGGGACCTTGCAGGTGCAGGACAAAAACGTCGCCCACCTCCCAATCGAAATATTCCAGGGCCATGCAGCGACGGTATCGCGCTTGGGGGCGGGTGTCAAATGCCCGTGAGCTCCGGAACCCGCACTGGCATTTATCTGTGTTTCGCCTTCTCGATCTCCCGGCGAGCATGGGGATCGACGTCGAAATGATCGCGAGGGCCGCAAGATCGATACACCAACACGCCAGCAATGATGGCGATGAGACAGACAAGAATTGCTTTCATTTGGTTCTTTCGCCGTGCGCCTAAGAGAAGCGAGGTGGCCGCAGCATGAGAGAGTGCGGCCGCCCCTCTAGTTTAATATCCGTAGGGCACAGCGCAGCCCGGATAGTACTGCCACACGCCATTTGCGTCATAGAATCCGGCGGGATTGCAGACCGGAGCGGCATATCCGTAAGGCGCGTACACGCCGACGCCGAATCCAAGCCCGGGGCCGTAATAACCGCGGCCGCCATAATATCCTCGACCGCCGTAAAAGGCGCGGCCTCCGCTAAAGGTGCGTCCGCCAGTGAACCCACGCGCGGGTGCGGAGAACGCATGGCCGCCACTGAATCCGCCGCGGCCCGCATTAGATACGCCATGGCCCGCGCTGAATCCGCCATGCCCCCCACTAAATCCGCCGTGGCCTCCGCGACCCGCCGCCAGCGCTGACATCGGACTGAAGGCTGCCATCCCAACTACCAGAGCAACCGGAGCAACCACCATCTTCACCAGCTTCAGGAATCTGCTTTTCATAACTACCTCCAAACCACGCATTTCTAGAAGGCATGCCGATGCCCATCTGCTAAGCTCTTGAAAGTGTTGAATCGTTGAGTAATTGGTCACGCTGAAAAGCACCACAACGGTGGGATGGAACCACCATCGCCGGCTGTTCGCACTCCGAGCCTTGCCGCCGGACGCCCGTGGATTTACTCTGGAGAAGGTTGGAGGTCATATGTTTCGTGCGAGCGCGCTAGTCCGCATCTCGGTGGTTGGAGCACTTTTTTGCGCCGGCCGGATGGCAACAGCGGATTCTTACCCTGTAATCGTGATTGGCACAGTGACCATGGAGGATGGGTCACCGCCTCCGTTTAGTGTCGCCATCGAGCGAGTCTGCACTCCCAGTTTCGGTGATGCGCCGGGCCCGGTGACAAACAAAAAGGGAGAGTGGGTGTGGCGCATGGAAGTGGACGCTTTCGCGGCGCGCTACTGCGTGTTCCGCGCATCGCATGCCGGATACTCTTCGAGCACCGTGGACGCCTCCAATCTCAGTATCGACATGCACGACACCACGGTGAAGGTTGCCCCGCTGGTGATCGCCGCCGCTACCTCCGATCCCTACACAATCCACATCGCCGGCGACGATATTCCCCGGCGCGCCAAAGGCTCCTTCGAGAACGCTCTGAAGGCTATCGATGCTCGCAAATATGACGAGGCAGTCAGCGACCTCCAGGCGTCGGTGGCGGCAGTGCCCAAGTTCGCCGACGGCTGGCACGCTCTTGGAGTGGTTTACGACACGACGGGAAAGCTGCCTGAGGCGCGGGAAGCTTACGATCACGCGATTGAAGCCGATCCCAGACACCTGCCCTCCTATGTGACGGTGGCCCGGCTGTGCATTAAGACCAAAGACTGGGCGTGCGCGGTGAAGACTGCCGACGGCCTGATTAAGTTGGATACCAAGCATGTCTATCCGGAGATTTACCTCCATCGCGCGGTGGCCCAATATGAGCTGAAGGATCTCTCGGCCGCCGAGGAGAGCGCGCAGGAAGCCATCCGGCTGGATACGAAGCATAAATATCCGCGCTCGGAATACGTCCTGGGCCGGGTTCTGGAGGCCAAAGGCGACATCAACGCAGCCCGCGCGCATATGACAACCTACCTCGAGCTACAGCCGACTGCCAAAGATGCCGAAGCCGTGCAGTCGCACATGCTGGGCTTGGGCAAGCCTGAAAAGCCGGATACGGAACCGGAGCTCGAGCCGCTGTAAGGCCGCGCTGTTAGGGAATCACGACGGCGCCGTTCAGCGCTGACATCACGTTGCCTGCTGAATCTCTCACCACCAGCCGAACGATGTAGCTGCCGCTGGCCACATCCAGATTCGTCTTCACCGTTATGCCAGCCTCGGGTAGAGCATCCAGCGTCTGGTCCCTGAACTTTAAGTCCACGATTTTTTGCGTGCCAACCACATATTTTCCATCCGGATCAAACACTCCCCCCACCACTGTCAACGTATCGTCGTTGCGGCCGTCCGTTTTCTTGTAGCGCAGGTGCTTGGCGTCGATGCGCGCCATTATAGAGAGTCTTGCCTTGAGATCGCCCGTCTTGAAGAACTGCGTGTTCAACTGCACCGGCAACTCGTGGATTTCATCGCGCGAGAAAAACGCTTCTCTGAGTTCTTCCTTCGCTTCCTCGGCGGGATCTTCCAGGTGATTGCGCTCGAAATACCCGCGGCGTGCCTGCATCTCGAGTCCGGAGCCGCTCTTCAACACGATCTTTAGTTTGTGATAGCTGCCGTCGAGCTTCAGGCTCTGCGGCGCGAAACCCAGGACGTAAATGTACTCTGGCTGCGTGGCAACCAGCTTCAAGCCGGCAGCGAAGTCGTTGTTGTTGTGGAAGAATGATCCTCCGGTGTCGTCGGCCAACTCTTCCAGGACATCCATATTGGCGAGAGCGGCCTGCTGCTCATACTGCATTTTGATGTTCTGGGCAGACATGGTGAGGGCATCGCCGGCATTCGGGCCCAGGCTCTCCGCCTTGCCGCCCGGAGTGAATGAGTAGAGTCCGCGCGCGTCCAGCGAGCTGATGACTACGTTATTGCGTATGGCGTTGCTGATCACATCCATCTCGTTGGTTCGATGATCAGTAACCAGGAAGAATCCGGGGGAAACCAGAACAACGGTGCGGCTGCCGGGCATGGCCGACATGCGCCGTACCAGACCCTTCAAAATCAGCAGGCTGTTCGACGTGTCTTGATAACCGACGTTGAGCGCCTTCTGCGCATACCCTCTTACCGGTCCCGCGATTTGAGCCTGGATGGCTGGGCCGGCTGTGGCCCCACTGCCCGGTAGATTCGGAATCTGCCCTGGATTGCACACCAGATACTCCGCCTCGGCTGCGGTCAACGCTTGCGAATCAGCCCCGTTAATGATGAGGTCCGCCTGGTAGTAGCTGATATCTGGACAATCGGTCGGGACTGCGGCGGGTATCGTCGGCGACGGTCTGATCTGATCCAGGGTTGCGTCCAGCTTGTCCCGATCGTCGGTGAAGTCGAGCGAAGTGCGGCCGGACGTCGTATAAATGGCGGCGCGGGTGCCGGGCGCGAACGATTCCTTCAGTACGCGTTTCGCCGCTTCGCGCGTTTGCCCCAGATCGCCGAAACTCAGGTGGATATCGTCAAACAGCCACATGATGAAATGCCCAGCGATGGGTTGCGCAGCCGCCCCGGCAGGCTTTGCCTGGGGATTTCCGGTGGCGTCGGTTTCGATGGAGGTGTCGGGCAGACTGGGCGGCGCCTCGGCCTTTTCAATGGAAAACTTTGATATTTCCTGCAGCTTGCCTTTATCGAAGAGCTGGAAATCTTCCTTTTTCAGCGTGCCGATTGCGTGCCCCGTGCGGTCGCGAACCACTACGGGCACCAGCACCAGATTTACCCCGGTGCTGAAAGTGAACGGCGCGTCGCGCTGGGACACCTCTGCGGTGGTCTGTGTTTGCTGCGGGCCACCGGTTTGCGCCAGACAGATCATAACCGCGGAGGCGGAAGCGCTGAAAATCAGCAACCGAAGAGCCGGGAAATGCATGGCTAAAGTGTATATGAGTTTTCTTTCGTAAGGAATGCCGCTCAGGGACGCGCGCCCGCAGACAGTCTCTCGCAAGGACGGCCTGTGCCCTCCTTGAGATTCACAATGGTGTCGACCGCGGTCTGTCTCCAGGACTCGCATTCACCCGCCAGCCAATAAACCTGAATGTGGTCCACCGCCTTCGCCTTCCCCAGACCGAAATGAACCCGGGGATCGTTGGCCGCCAGATAACTGCCGTCGCTTCTTACCCAGCGCTTCGCCGATGTGCCATCCTCGCGTACCAGTTCCACGACGCTCCCATATGCCGAACGATTGGTTTTCGTGCCTTCGAGATGTACCATCAGCCAATGCCCGCGGTGGGGCACGGTGTTCAACAGCAGGCGCGCGGGACCGTTATTGTTGGTCACCAGGATGTCCATTCCGCCGTCATTATTCACGTCCCCGAGGACCGCGGCCCGGCTGACTTCGGGAATCTGAAAAACTGGACCGGCCGATGCCGTAATATCCTGAAATGCCTTCCCTTTACCCATATTTTTCAGCAGCAGTTTCTTCTCGCGGTAAGGAAACTTGTCGCCCGCTCGCACCATGGTCACGTTAACCGCGCCATTGGCGGTGAACAGATCGAGCAGCCCTCGATTCTCCATATCGATCAGGCCCACGCCGAAACCCGTGTAGGGCAGGGAAATGTGCGACAGCCCAGTCTGCTCGGTGGCGTCGATGAAATCCCCGGCCGGCTGCCGCTGGAACATCGTGAATGACTCAGTCGGAATATTTGTAACCACCAGGGCCTGCCCGCCATCGCCGAACAAATCTCCGGACGCGATTCCCATACCGGCCCGCGGCTTTCCATCTGAAGCGTAGGCGAGCCCGCGGCTCAGACCCTCCTCGCGAAACACCCGATCGCTTTCCTTCGACTGCGGGCTCCTGCGCTGGTTGATCCAAAGTTGATTCGCGGCCCCATCGTCGGCCACCAGAAAATCCGGATACCCGCTGGTGCCGAACGTCCCGGTCAGGATGCCCAGCCCAGGTCCCGGTCTCGCGCTTAACCCGACTTCAGCGGTGACGTTCTTGAACCGCCCCTGTCCCAGGTTGTGGTAAACCTCCGTGACCGTCCCCTTGAACGGCTGCGGTCCACAATAATTGGGGGATCCCTGCGGCGTGTAGCAAGGCCGGCGATAAAAATCGAGATAGTGAACCACCACCAGATCCAGCAGCCCGTCCTTGTCGTAGTCGATGAACGCGGCGCTGGTCGACCATCCCGACGACGCCACTCCCGCCGTCGCGGTCACATCCGTGAACGTGCCGTTGCCGTTGTTGTGATACAGAACGTTGTGGCCGTAATTGGTGACATAGAGGTCAACGTATCCATCGTTGTCGTAATCGCCCGCCGCCACGCCGGTGCCTTTGTCGGCAAGGCCCAGGCCCGACGATTCCGTAACGTCTGTGAACGAAAGCTTTCCGGTTTCGCGCAGGTTATTGCGGAACAGGCGATTGCCCGGCTTCCATCCGGCAGGTACCGGCACCAGCGGCGTGCCCTGCGGATACGTTGGCGAGCCCTGGATCAGAAATACGTCCAAATCGCCGTCGTTATCGTAGTCGATCAGGGCCGCGCCCGATCCCATTAGCTCCGGCAGCAGGAAGTCTCCAGTGGCGCCGGAAAACTGCCAGAAATCGAGCCCGGTTTGTTTGGCTACGTCGTCGAAAGGGAACGCCTTATGAGCAAACGTGTACCTACACGCGCATAGCATGCCGAAAAACAACAACAACACTGCAACTACTACACCCCGTAACGACGTGGATACAGCGTATTACAAGTTAACGGAAATTGGTCAAATCAGGCTGAAGATTGATGCAAATTTGACTTGGCCGCTTTACTGACTGGAGTTAGACGGTGTCGCGACGCACGGCTGACTCGACGCTTGCCGAACGCGTCATTCGCCCAGAGCAAACACGACGATATTGCTCGTCGTGCTCGGGTGAAGTTCCGGCAACAATGCGTTCAGCCCTGAACTGACGAGCGAATTACCCGTGCTCACGGCGACGTACTGCTTTCGGTTCACAGCGTAAGTGATCGGATAGCCGGTCACCGGCGAGCCAAGATTTACTTCCCAGAGCACCTTGCCGCTGTCCTGATCAAGCGCAAGAAAGTGACCGTTAGTGTCGCCACCAAAAATGAGACCGCCCCCGGTAGCGACCAAAGACATCATGCCGGCACGCCGTTCGTGTTTCCAGGTGATTCGTCCGGTCTCTACGTTGATGGCCTGCACAGTGCCGACCTTGTCGGTGCCCGGCGTGATCACATTCTTGGAGCGTATGTCGTAGGGCGTTGTGGTGAACGGCTGGTCGCCCATCGCTGTGATTGTGCCGCAAGTGTTTTGCAGCGGGAAATACATTGTGTGGGTCTGGGGGCTGTACGCGCCGGCCGGGAAATCCTTGCCCCCGTTAGCGGTTGGGCAGACGAAACGTTCATCGCCGATCTTGTTGAATACGGTCTCGGGATTTACTGTGACGACGCCGGTTGCACCATCAATCTTGGTCACCACGTTCTGACGCACGGTTGGGGTAGCCCACAGAAATTCTCCGGTTTGGCGGTCCAGGGTGTACACGATTCCGGTTTTGCCCGGAATGCCCGTCACCACTTTGCGAACCTCCCCAGGCTTGAGCCGCGGATTGATCCAGCTCACCCGCGAGGGATCGGGAGTGACTTTGGTATCGATCAGCAGGCGTTCGAACGGGTGATCGAAATCCCAATGATCGACGATGTGCTGGTAATACCAGACAATTTTTCCGGTCTCGAGGCTTAGTGCAAGAGTGCAGTTGTGATAGAGATACGTTTTGTCGTTCCCTGCGAGCCAGAACTTGGGCGCCGGCGACGTAACCGATGTGCCGATATAGATGAGTTTCAGTTCGGGATCGAAGCTGGGTACCATCCAAGTGCCAACGTGACGCCGTTGGCTGTCGGGAACGTTGCCCCACGTTTCGTCGCCGGGTTCGCCGGGCCTCGGAATGGTGCGAGTCCGCCACAGTTCCTGGCCGGTCTTCGCGTCGTGCGCCGTAATAATGCATCCGTTCGGCGTGGCTTTATACTCGCAGCCGCGGCCGGAAATGATCTTCCCGTCTGCGATGATTGGACCAGAGGTCTCCTGTGCGGAATCCTCGCGATAATCGACGATGCGGTTTTCGTAGGCCAGCTTTCCGGTTTGCGCGTCGAGGGCGTACACGAAATCGTCGACGCTGGTGTCGATGATCAGGTTGTTGTAAATCGCGATGTTGCGGTTGATGCTGGGAACCAGAAGATGCTTGGTAACGTCGTCCGGCAGCTTGCGCTTGTACTCCCAAATCAAGTCGCCGGTGGCCGCGTTGATGGCCTGCACGAGGTCGCTCGGATTCGGCAAGTACATCATGCCGTGATAGACCAGAGGCGTGGCTTCCTGGACGCCCGGACCCATGCCGCGCATCCAGATCATTTTTAATTTACCGACGTTTGTTCGGTCGATCTGGTTGAGCGGACTATAGCCCCAACTGTCGAGCGTCCGGCGCCACATTAACCAGTCCGATGGATCCGGCTTTTGCAACATGGTGTCCGTTACCGGAACGAAAGAAGGTGCTTGAGCGCTGGCGACACATCCGTTCAGCAAACAGCAGGTAATCGAGAGGGTGGTGCATAGTTTCATTCGCCTGGCTCCTGAAAACATGTGCTTACAGTTTAGTTCCTCGCCGGACTGTTTTGTTCAGACTATTTCAGGAGGTCACTTCCCCGAACCTGATGGTACTTCGACGCATGGCTGCCCCGTGCCTTCCTTGAGATTCACGATTGTGTACGCACCGCACCAATAGACGCTGTATCATTTTTGGTACATACTGGGGATGGTGAGGCGCGATGATCGAGGTCCGGAGATAGCAGTCCGCTTTTACCGCACGGAAGCGGGCAGGGCGCCGGTGCTCGATTGGCTGCGCAGCCTCGACAAGGAAGACCGGCGCGCTATCGGGCTCGACCTCATGCGGGTGCAGCTCGGCTGGCCGATTGGGAGACCGCTGGTGGGAAGCCTCAAAGATGGTCTTTGGGAGGTGCGCTCCTCTCTTCCGAGCCAGCGGCTAGCCCGCCTCATCCTGTGCCTTCACGACCAGATGCTCGTCGTGCTGCACGGTTTCATCAAGAAAACGCAAAAAACGCCCACGGATGACCTGGTCCTGGCGAAACGAAGAATGAAGGAGGTTACGAAATGAAAAAGCGCAACAAACATATCGGCCCGTCACTGGAGGATTTTTTGAAAGAGGAAGGCGTCCTCGAAGAGACCCGCGCGATTGCACTGAAAGAGACGCTGGCCTGGCAAGTTCAGCAAGCGATGGAGAAGGACAGCATCAGCAAGGCAGAGATGGCGCGGCGCATGAACACCAGCCGCGCGGCACTTGATCGTCTGCTCGATCCTCGCAATGCCTCGGTAACGCTGCAAACACTAACACGCGCGGCACACGCTATCGGCCGGGATCTGCGCATCGAGCTGGTTTGAAAACTAACTTCGGCTACAACGGCGGCCTTTATTTTGGAGGCATTAGCGCTGCGAGTTGTTGGATGGTAAGGACTTTAACGCCGTAAGTTGCACTTAACCAATTGCTATTTGTTTTGTCGAAGACAGATGCGTGACGTGCGGAACGCGCCCGATCTTCACTACATAGAACATCATTCTCAGATGCGATGTGTGAAGCGACTAAATACCCATCAGCCCACTCTGCAATTGCTTTCCCTATCTCTTTTTTTTCGGCTTCATCCTTGGCGTATTGGAGCCACTGGACCCCCGATATAGCAACATGTGCATTGGGGGGTGACCGCTGTCGAATTCGGTTGCCAATGGCGGTCAGGAGTGTACTAGCAAGGCCTCGGGCTTCGATGGATGCCGCCGCGTTCCCGAAGCGATCATAATATCCCGAACTGAACGTCTCTGGAGCATAGAAATCCCGATTGTCTCGAAAGTACTTCGGTATTGGCAGACCAATAACTGGAACCTGCAGCAAGCGGATATCCATGTGCCGCGCCATTTGCAGTTTGTTCAACAACATCGGATGCAGAACAAGATCGGGGTGGTTATGGTCCATTTGGAGGGTAATCGTGACATTTGTGTCGTCTCCACTCCCCGCCGCTCGAACGGAATTTTTGAATTTTCTCTTGGCTAAATAGTCTCCCCGCTTTGGCTTGGTGACGGCCTCCAGCGTTCCGACTGTTTCACAAATGAAGCCGTGCAACCGGCCATCTCGAAGGGCTTCTTTAATCTCCCGTAGCCGCACTCGCTGTGGGTGTGTCGGGTCCGGGCAGACGAGCGGCTCCCACACGTTGCTATCGAATGTTACTCGTATCGGTTTCATTGAAGGGTGACCGTTCCGAGGGCCGCCGTTGTTAACAGAATAACAACCTTGGACGCCGCCGGGGCGCAGCGGAACCCTTGTGAATAGGGCCGCTTTGGCTTCGCGCGCAGATCGCAATCCTCTTTACCTCATCAAGCGAAATCTCATCCTGTCGCCGGCCGTAGAGCTTCTTCGTCCGCGCCGACGCGCGGTTGGCGATGTGCCGTGCGATTTGGAGCTTGCCTCTGTACGGTCTCGGAGGAGTGGTTTCCAAGCGGCGTCCCGATGCCAGTGCCGCTGGATTACAGGCTGCCAAGCGTTTGTCAAGGCCATCGTAGAACCTACGCGTGCAGCCGCGTTGAACTGCATTCGGTCCCGTTAGTGACTCGACCCTGACGGTGCAGCGACGCACGGCTGACCCGTGCCTTCCTTGAGATTCACGATTTTGTCCACCGCGGCCTGTTTCCACGACTCGCATTCCCCCGCCAGCCAATAAACTTGGATGCGATTGACCTCGGTCTCCTTGCCCAGACCAAAATGAACACGGGGATCGTTGGCCGCCAGGTAACTGCCATCGCCTCTCACCCACGCCTTCACGGATGCGCCATCCTTCCGCACCAGTTCGACCACGCTCCCATACGCCGAACGATTGGTTTTCGTGCCTTCGAGATGCACCAGCAGCCAATGCCCGCGGTTTGGCACGGTATTCAGCAGCAGGCGCGCGGGGCCGTTATTATTCGTCACCAGGATGTCCGTTCCACCGTCGTTATTCACGTCGCCGAACGCCGCGGCACGGCTCACCTCGGCGTCAGCCAGCGCCGGACCCGCCGTAGCCGTAATATCTTCGAATCCCTTCCCTTTCCCCATATTCCGCAGCAACAATTTGCGCTCGCGGTAAGGAAACGGGTCGCCCTTCGGATTCGACTTCAAATCCCCGGCCATGGATCTGACGCCGCCATCGGCGCTGAACATGTCCAATAATCCGCTATTTGTCATATCGAACAGGCCGACGCCAAATCCTGTATAGGGCAGCGAAATGTGCGACAGCCCCGATTGCTCGGTGGCATCCACAAAATCCCCATTGGGCTGTCGTTGGAACAGCGTGAATGCCTCGGTAGGAAGGTTCGTCACGATGATGGATTCGCCGCCGTCGCCAAATACATCGCCCGAAGCAATGCCCATCCCTGCGCGCGGTTTGCCGTCCGATGCATAGGCCAGTCCGTGAGTGAGCCCCACTTCTTTGAACACTCTTTCGTCGGCCTTCAATTGCGGGCTGCGACGCTCAGTCGCCCGATCGCTCCGCTCATTGAGCCAGAGATAATTCGCCGCGCCGTCGTTCGCCACCATGAAACCGGGAAACCCATCGGAACCGAAATCTCCCGTGAGAATGCCGAGCCCAGGTCCCACCTTGGCGTTCAGACCGACTTCATCAGTTACATTCTTGAACCGCCCGTTCCCGAGGTTGTGATACAGCTCGGTGGCCGTACCCTTGAATGGCGAAGGACCGCAATAATCGAGTCTGCCATCGAACATGTAGCAGGGGCGGGGATAGAAATCGACATAGTGAACCACCGCGATGTCGAGCAATCCGTCCCGGTCGTAATCGATGAACGCCGCGCTGGTGGACCAGCCGGATGAAGCGACACCGGCGCTCGAGGTCACGTCCGTGAACGTACCGTTTCCGTTGTTGTGATACAGAATGTTGTGGCCGTAATTGGTGACATAGAGATCGGTGAACCCGTCGTTGTCGTAGTCGCCGGCTGCCACGCCCATGCCTTTATCGGCGTAGCCTACGCCAGCCGATTCGGTGACATCGGTGAACGTCAGTTTGCCCGTTTCGGCGAGATTATTCCGGAACAAACGGTTGCCCGGTTTCCAACCCGGTGGAAGCGGCACCAGAGGTTTGCCTTGAGGAGCGGTGGGATATCCCTGGACAAGATAGACGTCCATATCGCCGTCGTTATCGTAGTCGACCAGCGCCGCGCCCGATCCGACCATTTCGGGAAGCAGCATTTCGCCTGTGGCGCCGGAATACTGCCAGAAGTCGATCCCGACTTTTTGTGAGACATCCTCGAAAGGGAACGATTGATGGGAAGACGACGTCTTGCAGGCGATCAGGCACGTGACCAACAGTACCGGCAAACACACTACGACTGAAAACCCGCTACGATGCACCATTGAAGGGCATGATATCATGTCGATATTTTCATGAGGCGGGGAATCATGCGGGGAATCGCCTCCGTAATATTACTGGCGTTGTTGGAGTTATCGTGCGCGAAATCCGTACCGCCCGTCCCGGTCATCCCGGTCGACGGTCTGGATGCGGATGTTAAGAACGCCATCGTGAAAGCGCGCGATGAAGCCGTAGCCCAGCCGAAAAGCGCCCAGGCCTCGGGCAATCTCGGGATGGTCCTGGAAGCGCACACTCTGTATCAACCCGCTGTGCCGGTCTATCAACGCGCCGTGCGTCTGGACCCGAAAGATTTCGCGTGGCGATACTACTTAGCGCTTTGCCTCGAAAAAACCGGCCAGTTGGATGAGGCGCTGGCGTCGGTATCCGAAGGTCTGCGGATTCGCCCGGACTACGCGCCCGCAGTCCTCAAACGAGCGGAACTGCTGCTGAAGCTGGGACGATTCCCCGAAAGCGCCGCCACACTGGAACCCTTCATCGCAAGGAATCCCGATTCTCCGACGGCTCTCTATTTCCTCGGCCGCGTGAAGTTCGCGCAGCAGGATTTCACCGCCGCCGACGATCTCTATCGCCGCGCCACGGTAGCTTGGCCGGCCTTCGGTTCCGCCTGGTTCGGCTTGGGTGAAACCAGCAAACGACTTGGCCGCAGTGCGGAAACAGAAAAAGACTACCAGCTCGCCGAAACCAATAAAGACCACTACCCGCCCAGCGGAGACGATCTCTTCCGGCAAGTGACCACGCTCGCCACCGGCATCGAGAACCGCCTCATGGAAGCCAAAC
>Ga0206831_1145_pt2 | contig 19862 bp, 14 predicted proteins | sample Alteio_BWOrgCont_73_FD_152876 | JGI IMG/M metagenome (GOLD analysis project Ga0206831, IMG submission 152876) | Enriched cells from forest soil in Barre Woods Harvard Forest LTER site, Petersham, Massachusetts, United States -... | ecosystem: Environmental > Terrestrial > Soil > Temperate forest >...
CTGGAGATGCAGCAGGAAAATTAGTCATTAGCTTTTGGCAAGCGAGCTCTAACATTGGCAGCTGGCCTAGTATCGCACGATATTTTTTTATTTCAGCAATTTGCCCATCATCTTTTATCAGTCCTAGTTGCTTAAACGACATTTCAGTCTGCGGCGAGAACTCAGTGGGATGCCGCGGCAAAAAAATACCGCTGGGGCTGAGCTTACCTACCAGATCGCCGCTATACAAAGCATCTAACTCGCAGAAAAATTTTTCGCCATTAAATTCAATTAAGGTTTGGGCGCTTAAATCCTTGAGATAACTGACGGTGTACCGCAAATCATGCTGATAAAATTGTAACTTGCTCTCGTTAAGATTGGCTATCACACTAGGGGTCGAGAAGGGAAAATGGGCGAACAAATACAACGGCATGTTAGTGACCAAATCGATGCTTTCAATGGCAAGCTGAGTGTTGAAAAAATGCTTAAAAATTTCTTGCCGGATCAGATCGCCTTGCACCACGATACGATAACCCTGGGCCAGCACCCATTGCATTAAGTGAGCCACCAACGGTGGTAAAGGAATGCGCTCCAAATAACCATGCTGCAAATTACCCCGGGATACGGGGTGAAAGGACAAACTCTGTGAGCGCGGGCGATGAAGCAACGGTGGATTCACAACCGCAGGCAATACATTAGCTGGCACAGCGGGGACAGACGAAAACGCGGGGAAAACAATCCCACTGGGAAATGGGCCTAGGGAAAGTCGGCGCCGATAAATATCAAGCTGTGCTGGCTGAAAAATACTGTGCCCCGGTGCTAACTTGCTCCGTACCCATTCTTTTAATTCAGTAGAAGGAAGCCTATTTTGTAAAATCGCTGCGGTTTGTTGAAACCCCCTCTTTTCAGCTAAGATAATCAGTGATTTTAATAAAGGCCTATCAGTTATTTTTTGTGCTAGTCTTCGTATTAACTCCGGATCATTTTCATTCGCTCCTAAAATGGCCCAGTGCAGAGGACTGCCATTGTCTTCATAGTCTGGCGGGTTTTTACATAAGGAAACAAGACTGGCATAACAATAGTTGATAATAGCAAAATGTCCACGTTCTTTTGCCAAATGTAAAGCATTTTTCCCGGTAGTAGGGCCTCCTATCAACAGAGCTGTAACCTTCATAACGTGGTAACTAACTCTAAATAACTTTTCGCATTCATCTTTTTTTCCATCATTGGCCACTTGCCGAATCGGCTGATAAAAATTGTGCAGTAATTTTTTTAGCTCGTTTATCTGCTCAGTCAATTCAGAGGTATCAATCAGGACTATCATCATTAAAAGATATTGATAAGTACCCCACATGCTTCGTTGTGGGAGCTCAAATTGTGCGGGAAGTTTTTCGGAATAGGGTCGTAAAATAGGAAGAATATTCTGTAAGTTTTGCTTAATAATATATTGTATTATGTTAATTTGCGGCGGTTGCACCGCTAAGAAATAAGTGACTATCAGCTTATTGATAATGAAATATTGACTAAATATCACGTTTTCTCGGCGCTCAGATGAACTTCTTATCTCTTTATACTTAATCAATTTTCGTATTTCTTCATGGACTCGCGCCAGCCGTTTCGATGGCTCAGTTTTGTTTATTACCCGGCAGACAGCCATATAATGAGTGACATAACAATAGGCTGCATTCCATAACAACCAACCAACACTGATGTTTTTATCGGCATGGTTTGGCTCGCGTGGGCTTGCATCTAAATTAAAACAGGCAATTTTATTATCAGCAAGATAACTACCCAAAATGCCTACGCTAACCACCGTGCGTATCAATAGATAGGCTACGGTTACTCCATGACTCGGATGATCAGGCCGGGTAGGACTTGCATCTAAATTTAAAGGTGTCGTTTTATGATCACGTAAATAAGTATTTAGAATATGTTGACCTTGGTCAGTGTACGCTAATTGCCACGCGACCGTTATCCCCTGATGCAAGTTATCAGGGTTGGTGGGCATGGCATTCAAATTAAAAGGCTGCCCTCGATGGGCTTTGTAATACTTTTCCAGAGTAGGCAAACCTCCTGGAAAAAAGCTTAAGCTCCAGCTAACGGTGATGCCTTCTTCACTCCCACCGTCTATCTTGGTGTCAAGCGTCATACCGCATGGTGTGTTGAGCAAGCATTCAACCGCTGAATAGCTTTGTTGAAACAACGCGCGAAATATCGGTAAGTAACCCCCAGCATCGGGTTCAAGCGCCAATTGGGGAGATTGCTTAATAAGAATTTCTAATTCTTGATAAGATTTATTTTGAGCAATTGCTTTGTGTAAAGCATTCATGATGTTTATCCCTTATATTAATTATTACTGAAGGATATATTTTTTTTCTTGTTTACAATTATAACAACTTTTTAATATCGGTATGCACTGCGACAAAACTGCGGGGCCAGGGGTTGAGCTTTTGTAAGCCAGGATCAAGACCGGAAATGGCTTGTTCGGCTTCGATTTTGGAAGAGAAATAACCTAAGATAACGATGTAGGTAAATTGGTTATTGCGAATGGTGCGATAAGTTGCGGCTAAATCGCCGATGTTATGTTGACCGACAAATTGTTGCACCTGATCGGGATCGGTACCGGAAAATAATTGCAGCGTGTACATTTTGTGTGACACTTTCAATAAGCGTTTTTCAGTATCGCTTAATTCGTCATACGTCATCAACATAGGTGCAGCGTTCGAGGCTGACTGAGGCGCTGCAGAACTGGCAGCCCAAGATGGAGTGGGGGCTGCGGGTTCATTGGGTGCCACTTGCGACATTTCTTTTAATTGCTGATTGACTAAATCGCGCTCGCGTTTTTGCAGCGGGTTAGCATCTTTTTGCGGCGGCAATTGAATAACGGGTTGAGCACTGGCAGCGCTGGCAGCAGTCGCCGGTAAAGAGGAAATGGTAGAGATATTGCCATTTTCTATTAAGCGCGTGCCGGGTGGTACCGCAACGGTATTGGCAGAAGCAGCAGGAGCACTGGTCGCGGCAACCGGTGCGACAATGGCTGAAGCTGCAGCACTTAAGGCACTGGCTATCGGAGCAGGTGAACTTACTGAGCTTGCAAGTGCAGGCATTGGTGGCATACTGATAGCCGGTGGCATCGTACTCGTATCAGCTGGCGGCGGCGCAATATCAATGGTTCTGTTATTCATATAATTTTGCAGCCACGGCAAAGCCCAAAATAATAAAATCGCGATGACAATTAAAGCGCCTATCCACCAGAGACTACGCTCTAACACCGGTGCGGCTTTGTGCTGCGGTCGTTTTACTACTGATTGTTGCGACGCTGCCCGCGTAGTAGGTTCACGATAACCTTGCTGCGGGCTTAATAACGCCGCCATAGATGCACGAGCAGATAAGCGCACTTTTCCCGGCAAACCCTTCGATTGCGCATAAACTTCGGTATAATCGGTTTTCGTAAACAAAGTGACGCGGCCGTTATAGCCGGTTGCTTGCAATTGATCTTTAATATAGCGCTGCACTTCATCGCGGGTAAAGGCTTCCATTTTCAAAGTGTGAATCAGCGGATCATGTAAGCGATGATTGTGTTGCTGCGCAATTTTTGCAAATTGTTGAGTCAACACCGGTAAGCCGAATAAAATAATTTGTAAAGCGGGGGCGCTTTGCAATTGTTGCTTCATAATCTGCCAACAAAATTGCTGCGCTTCCAGCGACAATTGGTCGGCATTATCGATTAAAACAATATAATGTTGACCGGTGTGATTTAAGATTTGGAGTAATTGCGTAATGCGAGCCGTTTGATCAGGAATAGCTGCTAAGAGTGTTAAACCAAATTTTTCAGCCAGTTGGATCCATAAATCTTTTGCACTCCAGGCAGTATCCGCTACCAGTGATACAACGACTGCTTGCGCAGATAATTTACTGCTCAGGTGATGCAACAAAGTGGTTTTGCCCACTTCTGCCACACCGGTTACCAACATCAAAGCCCGCCGATAACGCTCGGTATGTAATAAAAAATCCAGATATTGTCGCCAGTGGGGAGTAAAGTAGATTGATTCACTTTGCAGGGGAAAAGGATCAGCTTCCAAGCCACATTGGCGCCAGTATTCTTGCGAGGAAAATTTGAAGCTGTTACGTACTACCATTTAGCTGAATGTTTGTGCTACCTGTTGCGGTGTGATGTCCGCGCGCAACACAGCATGTCCTATTTGTTCGAGCACCACAAATTGCAAACCTTGATCACGCGCTTTTTTATCATGCTGCATAAGTTCAAGCAATTGTGCTTGGACAATATCCTGCGGCAAGCGCACGGGTAAATCAAATTTGGTCAGTAGTTGCGTGATACGTTCAACTGCCGCAGCATTAATATACCCTAATTGCTGGGATAAACGCAATGCGCAAATCATTCCGATTGCCACGGCTTCGCCGTGCAATAAACTTTGATATTCTGTTACTGTTTCCAAAGCATGGGCAAAAGTATGGCCGAAATTTAACAGGGCACGCTGTCCACTGACTTCACGTTCATCAGCACCGACAATGGCGGCTTTAATTTCGCAACTGCGTTGAATAATGCGTACCAGTGTGCTTGAATCGCGGGCAAGCAGTAAATCATGATGCTGTTCAATATCGTCTAAATAAGCTGCATCGGCAATCAGTGCATGTTTAACTACTTCAGCCAAGCCAGCGCGCAATTCACGCTCGGGCAAAGTTTGCAAAGTATGAGTATCAATAACCACACAGCGAGGTTGATGAAAGGTGCCAATTAAATTTTTTCCCAAGGCATGATTAACACCAGTTTTTCCGCCTACGGAAGCATCGACTTGTGCTAATAAACTGGTAGGGATTTGAATGAAGTTTACTCCCCGCAAATAACAGCTCGCGGCAAAACCGGTAACATCACCGATTACACCGCCCCCTAAGGCCAGCAAAGTAGATTGGCGATTAAATTTTAATTGCGTCAAACGATCCAGGATTTGGCTAAAACTGGTCAGGGTTTTGTAGGCTTCACCTTCTTGGAGAAAAAAAGTGGCTATTTGATAATCCGCCAGGCTGGCTTCTAATTCAGAGAGATAATGCGCTGCGATGACAGAACTACTAACGATTAATACTTGTTGTCCAACAATATGCCTTTTCCAGAGCTGGGCAGCATCGCTTAATAAATGCTGCCCAATGTAAATAGGGTAACTTGCTTGCCCTAATTCTACGTTAACGTGCGCTGGCAGATTACTTGTTGTCATTGGCCCCCGTGTCAACAATCTTTGGCGTCAGGAAAATCAATAACTCAGTTTTTATATCTGTTTTAGTGGTCGATTTAAAGAGATTACCAAGAAACGGAATATCTGATAAAAACGGGACTCGATTTACGTTTTCTGCTTGAGTCGTTTCATAAACCCCACCCAATACAATAGTTTGTCCATCATTAACCAACACATTGGTTGTTACCGTGCGCTGCGTAATACCAGGCGGGTTAGAACTAGTATCCGGTTTAGCTTGTGTGACATTGAGATTTAACATTAACTTATTATTGGGAGTAATTTGCGGTGTTACCTGCAAGGTTAATAAAGCTGCGATAAATTGCGTCGTAGTACCACCATTGGGTGCACTGGTTTGATAGGGAATTTGTTCTCCCGACGAAATCGTTGCTTGTTGGTTATTGGAAGTCAGCACTTTAGGATCCGACACCACTTCGCCATGACCTTCTGATTCAAAAGCTTGTAATTGGAGATCTAATTGTTGGCCACCGATGATTTCCCCCAGTACTAAAGTACCAGGCGTCCCACCAGGTCCACCCGCAGCTGCCATATCCATATTCCAATCTTGGAAAGGACCCAAACCGCTACGACCAGTGTAAATGATACCAGGCGTTCCACCCGGACTTACACTACCCCATTGCACGCCTAATTGATCTATATAGGTGGTATTCACATACACAATCCGCGCTTCAATTAAAACTTGCTTTTGTGGCACATCCATTTGTTTAAATAAAGCGGCGATTTCTTGTAATTTAGCTTGGGTATCTTCCACAATTAATGTATTAGTGGTACTCAACTCGACCACTTTACCGCGTGGCGATAGTAAAGTTTGCGCCGGGTTTTTTAACATTTGGTAATAATTATCGGCACTGCCATAATTAATTTGGAAAGATTGCGTATAAAGCGGTGATACCGCACTAATCGCTTGCTGTGCTTTCAAATCAGATTGCTGTTGTGCCGCAATATCGGCTGCCGGCGCTATCATCAATACGTTGCCAGTTTCGAGCTTGCCTAAACCTTGAGTGCGTAAAATAAAATCTAGAGCTTGATCCCAGGGTACATCATTAAGTTTTAGCGTGACACTACCGGTAACTTTATCACTGATGACAATATTCTCCCCGGTAAACTGGGCCAACAATTGCACGACCGAGCGAACCGGAATATTTTGGAAATTAAGCGAAATTTTTTGACCTTGATAATGCGCCTGTTGCATGCCGGCAGTTCCGCCCCCTTCGGTTTGGGTTTGCGGCAAAATTTTAGCAATAAATTGTTTATTGCTTTGCAAAGCAAATTGATCATAATTGCCTTGTGTTTGAATCGTGAGTTTCACATCATGCGCACCTGAAGGCGTCAAACGGTAGTTTTGTACCGGGGTTGCAAATGCGGTGGCATCGTAAATATTTTTAAATTCTGCCGGTAAGTAAGCGTTGTAGAAAGTAACTTCGACATCATTGCCCGTGTTGGTAATATCAGTTTGGACATTATCTTTATTAAAACTAACTACCACATCGCCTTCTTGGCTATTGCTAGGTGAAGTCTGAAAATCTATCGCGGTAATTTTTGCTTCTCCAGCCGAAGCAGAATTAGCGGACAACGGTGGTGCTTTCTGTGCCAGCGGTTTATTTCCCGCTACTTGTGCAGCATTGTCCGGTCCTTTCGGAGCTGCAAAAATAATGCTGACTTGTTTTTTGTCATCAGAAGTCACAATTTGATAAGTCAGTGGCGTTGCTAAATCTATCATGAGGCGTGTTTTAGTGGCAGCACTCACGACCAGCACGTCAGCCACCCCTTGTCTATTAACATTCAGACTACCATTTTCTAACTTAATGGCTGCGGGTGGAAAATCAACTACTAAACGATCCGGATTTTTCATTAAAAAATCGCTCCACGAGGTAACCGGCTCCGCAAAATTCAAAGTAAGCTGCAAAGGTTTGCTCTGATCAGAGGATACACTCATCCCCGTGAGCTGCAAATTATCCGCCGCCATACCAACGTGTGACCACGCTAAGAAAAATATTAAACATACCAGACCACACAATAGCTTGTGCAGATTATATCGACCGCTTACGGCTTGGTTTAAATTATAAATTAAGTTTTGCTTCATCATTGTTGATTACCCACAGTGTAAGGATTCAAAGGCAATTCAATTTGCCTGGTTAAAGTTTTTCCCGCAATAGTGGTTGACTCAAGAACCGTCAAACTACTATCTGTAATAGCAATTACTTGGCCATTACTAGCCCCTAAAGCTTGGCCGATGGTAACCCGTTCTACCATACCATTAGGCAATGCAATCAATGCCCAGGGCTGCCCGTTATAAGTAATTTTGCCAACCATCTGCATACTATTAAGTTGATAATCAAGCAAATCATTAACTACCGCTTGGGTATGATTCCCCGCCACTTGAAATGGGCTGCGCTCGAGATCGGTAGGATAAGTATGCGCAACATAGGCTTGCAACGGCGACAATGGTGCAAGAGGGATTACTTGCTGATTTCTAACTTGTGTCACATAATTACTTAAATCTTTCGTATCTTTGTCATGCCTACAGGCTGCCAGGCCTCCTAACAAAGCTAATACGCAAACTATTTTTAACAGCCATTTAAACATTTTCTTACTCACTCAATCATCTTTTTGGAAGACTTGGCGTTACGGTAGGGCCTTGCGTTAAGCTTGCGGCCTGGACATTGACGCTACGATAAACGATGATCGATATATTCATTATCAAATGATCATTACTGCTTAAAGTATTGGGCCCACCTTCCACCTGATGTCCGGGACCTGGCACAATAGTAAACCCAGTAACATGAATAATACTTTGTGCGGCCACTAAATCAGTGACAAATTGTGCTAAATTTTCATAGTTACCCGTTACCGTAATTTGTACCGGCACCTCAGCATAAACACTTCTGACTGTTTCGTTTGAAGGTTTAAAACCAGTGAAATGGACTCCTGCTTTATTACCTTCTACAAAAATACTTTCCATCAGCGCCGGCAAAGCAGATTGGCTAGGTAATTGTTGCAGCAAGGCATCTAGCTGCTGGATAACCATGCCATATTGCTGCTGGTAAGCAGCTAAATTTTTTGCTTGGGTCGCGCGTGCTTCAAAGGTTTTTTTTAAGCTGATTTCTTTAGCACGCGCAGCCGATAATTCCGTCAACTGACTTTCCCCAATTAACATATAACCCAACAATAATAAAATGATACACAGAGCTGCTGCTATCGCCCAGCGTAAAGCATTAGGCCAGAGACTAACATTCGCAAAATTTAATTCTAAATTACCTACTTTCATAATGTTGATCGACTTTTCTAGGTTTTACTCAATAGCTTAACAGTTGTACTAATAGTAAACTGTTGCTTAACAAAACCTTCATTACCAAATGTACTCAGGTTAGTGAGTCGGGCATCGGCTAAAACAGACGAGTTATTAATATTATTTAATAACTCCGTAATTTCCGCACTTGAAGTGGCTTGACCTTGTAAAGTTAAGGTATTACCCACGTATTGTAGATTCGTTAAATACGCGCCTGATGGCATTACTTGCGCAACTGTCTCCAATACATAAACCGGTAAATCACGACCCATTTGTAAATTGCGCACTAAATCGAGTTGTTGGTTAACTATTTTTTCCTTCGCCATTAACGTATCTACAGCCGCTACATCCCGACCCAATTTTAAGATAGCATCTTGTAAATAATTGTTACGAAATTGTTGCTCACTGATTTGCGCACCGATCATTGAGCGAATCAGGAAAGTAAAGATTAGCGCTAAAATAACAGCTAGCGCTAAGCGATAAAAAAAATTAACCTTAATCCGCTTACGTTCTAGTTCACGCCACGGTAATAAATTAACCGGTATCATAATAAGTGTCTCCAGGACATATAGTCCCGCATTAATCAAAGGCCCGTAATGCTAAACCTGTCACTGCCATCAGTGAGCCTGCTTCGTGTTTAATTAACTCTGCATTTAAATGAGGAGCAAATGCCATATTTTGCAGAGGGTTAGCTAAAATAACGGTTTCTTCAAGCTTGGTTTGTAATGCTTCTGCTAAACCCGGCATAGCGGCTACCCCTCCTGCCAAGACTATTAAATCTACTTTACTGTATTGCGTGGCTGAGAAAAACAGCTGCAATGAACGCTGTAATTGTATCCCTATACTGCGTTGAAACGCCGCAATCGCTTCAGCCAATTCTCCTTTTGACGTATCGGTCGACAGCTTGATTTTTTCAGCTTCGTGATAATTAATATTTAATTGTTCCTGCAAAGCGGCTGTCAATTGACTCCCGCCAAATGATTCTTCGCGGGTATAAATCAATTGATTATCTACCATTACGTTGACGGCCATCATATTGGCGCCAATATCGAACACCGCCACAATGCCACGCAAAGACTCTACCGGCAAATGCGCCAGCGCTACACTGGTTGCCCGCTCGATGGCATAAGCTTCCACATCCACTACTTTAACGTTAAAGCCAGCGGCTTTTACCAAGTTCACTCGTTCATCAATATTATTTAGTAAAGCCGCGATCAATACCACATTAACTTGATCGGGATTTTTTTCTACTGGACCTAGCACATGAAAATCAAGCTGCACTTCCTCCATCGGATGAGGAATATATTTTTCAGCTTCAACGCGCAATAAGGTTTCTAACTCATAATCTGATAAAGACGCATTCACTTGAATAATTTTGGTGATGACATTCACACTGGGCATCGCAATGGCAACATTACCACCACTATAATTTGCCTGTGCAATCGCTTGCTTAATCGCTGCACTCACCGCCTCAGGCTGCTTAATTTCCCGGTCAGAAATAGCGCCAAGCGGCAACGCTTCTTTACTGTAGTGAGTCACCGTATAACCATGGCTATCTTGGCTAAGACCTAAGACCTTAACAGTTTGCGAAGTAATATCAACACCCAACAAAGAATGCTTTTGATGGACAAAAGGAAGCGCATCAAGCGGAAAAAATGTCTGCAGCTTGCCTATTAACCCATTTGATTTACTCGTTGTGGGTTCTTGTTTTATAGCAGGAAGGTTGGACTTTTCCACCTTGGTTTTGCTTGCCATACAATCCTCAAATCTTTAATGGACAGGCGACAATGGTCGTTCTTTGATGAAGTATAGTCGTGAATAGCTCGCTTTGCCACTTATACTTCGTGTGAGCATTACCACAGCGAATAATCACCGTTCTCTTTGCTTTGATTGACCATGTAACGTACGGCTGCTTCAATTTCAATAGTGGTACATTGCGTACAACCGCCTTTAGCTGGCATGTTGCCATAACCCTTTAAAGTATGGGTAAATAACACGTCCATGTTTTTATCGATCAAAGGCTGCCAGGTTTGTTTATCACCTAATTTTGGTGCGCCATCCATACCTTTATCATGGCAACTGGCGCAACTGCGTTGATACACTTGCTGACCTTCTAATAAACTGAGTTTAATTGGCGCTGCCGTTGTTGGTTTCGGGCCGCTGTTAGCACCGGCGTGTTGCGCCGTGTCAACGATGTAATCAACCACCGCTTTAATTTGAGCATCGGTACAGGTCATGCAAGTACCTTTAGCCGGCATCGAGCCAATGCCGTTGATAGCGTTGTTGTAAACTGTGTTAATGCCGCCGGTTTGCGCCAAAATCACTTGCCAAGCCGCTTTATCAGTAATACGTGGCGCACCTGCTCCGCCACTGTCATGACAGCTGGCGCAAACTTTAGTATAAATTTTCACGCCGGTTTCAGGGGTAACGGTCGTATCGCCTGAAGCGGGAGGATAATGCGATGGCACACTCTTAATGTAAACCGCAATGGCGATTAAATCGGCATCGGTCATTTTTTGGAAGCTATTGGTATTGGCTTCTAACATCGGGCCACCCACTTTCCCACCATTGAGCATTTGATTTTTCTTAAACACATCGACAATTTGCTGCACGCTGGCATTTTTCAATGCGCCACTGGTGATATCGGGCGTGTAAAATCCATCAATCAAGTTGCCACCGGTTAAATAATATTGATTCTTTTCTCCGCCCAATAAATTTAACGGAGTATGGCACATGCCGCAGTGCGCTGGGCCGTCCACTAAAAATTTACCGCGATTCCATTGTGCGCTTTGACTCGGATCAGCTTGATATACGCCTAGTTGATTAAATTGGAAAAACATAATCCGCCAGCCCAATTGTAAAAAGCGCCAGCCAAACGGGAACATCATTTTGCTCGGCGTACTGGGTTGATGCACCGCCGGCACACTCATTAGATAGGCTTTAATCGCTAAGGTTTCTGCGCGGGAGAATTGGTTATAGTGAACATATGGCATGACCGGGAACACGTAGCCTTCAGGTCCTATCCCTTTGCGGACTGCATCGACAAATTGATCATCGGTCCAGTTACCAATTCCATATTGAGGATCGGCACTGATATTAGGCCCATACACTAAACCAAAAGGTGTAAAGGTATAGGTACCACCGCCATAGGGAGGGCTATTCGGTTTAGAAGAGTCGGTATGGCAGGAAATACAGTCGCCGGCTTTGGTAAGATATTCACCCTCTTGAATTTGTGCCTTAGTACCCGCGCCACTGTTGTAGTTAACCGGTGGATAAGCGGGATAATACGTAACCTTCGGCGGATTAGCCGCACCGACAGCCCATAAACCATGTGCAATCCCTAATAATCCAAGGGCAATAAAGACTCTGGCAAACATTTTCATAGCGAGTTCCTTTTAGAATTTCACACGCGGTAGTATAAACGCTGGCGCGTAAAATACCAAATAAAAATTATCTATGCTAAGATACAAAATCTATGAACTTTAAGCGTTTATTAGCCCCTTGGCCACTGGCTATTATTATCATCGTTATCTGTGGTGCGGCAACGTTGATCTTTGACGCTTTTTATACCTACACTTCCGACGCCTATTTAAGCGCCAATATTGTGACGGTAAGCCCCCAGGTTAGCGGTACCGTAAAAATCATCAATGCAGTGGATAACCAAACCGTACAACAAGGTCAGTTATTATTTCAAATTGATCCTGCGCCTTTTAACGATGCCGTCCTAAGCGCACAAGGGAATGTGAATTTAGCTATCAGTAGCTACAATAATCTAGCCGCACAAGCACAAGCAACCCAAGCCCAGATAGAAAATGCTAAAGCTAATCAACAATGGTGGCAATCGGAATTTAACCGTATCGAACCCTTGGTAAAAAAAGGGGTGATATCGAAGGAGCGCGGTTCACAAATTTATTATTCAATGCAAGAAGCCACCGCCAAATGGTTGCAAGCGAAACAAAACTTATTAGCGATTCAAGCGCAAATGGGACCCAATGAAGATGCTTTTCCACCGTTAGCAGTGGCACGCGCAAATTTAAAGGTTGCGCAAGAAAATTTAAGTTATACCACGCTCAATTCCTCCGTCGCAGGGAAAGTGGTTAACTTTCAACTGCGAGTTGGACAATATGTAGATGCCGGTGAAGATTTATTTGCCTTAATTGATGAGCAAAATATGTGGATAGTCGCGCGTTTTAAAGAAACCGCTCTGCGCCACATTCAGCCTGGCGCTAAAGTCGCCGTGTATTTTGATATGTATCCCCTGCATAAATTTGAGGGCGTGGTACAAAGCATCGGCTGGGGGGTAAATCGTGAACAGAATTCCAATACCGTCGTGCCATCTAGCTTACCTTACTTAGAACAAACTGAATACTGGGTACGCTTATCGCAACGCTTCCCAGTCCGCATTGCGATTTCGCACCCTGATCCTGCTTATCCACTACGCGTGGGTGCAAGTGCGCGTGTCTTTGTGGAACACTAAAGTATGACCGAATTATCTCTCCGTGCTAAACGCACCATCCGTGGTGCTCTCAGTGCAGGCTTGGCGGGTGCTATTGCGCTCATCTTTCATTTCAATGATCCCTATTGGTCGGTCGTCACCGTGTTTGCGTTGATGACGGAAAGCAGTTTAGAAGCCAACTTTAAAAAAGGCATTTGGCGCATGTGGGGTACTTTGCTGGGCGCTGTAGCGGGGGTAGTACTGGCAAATTTGTGTGCCAGTAATCATTTATTCTTTTTGGTAGCTGTTTTCGTTTTAGGCTATGTTTCCGTTTATTATTTTTATACCTCCAAATACCCATATGCTTGGTTACTAGGCGGCTTAACGGCTTATATGATTATGATGGAAGCTCCCTTTTCCATTAGCGGTCTTTATAGCGCGGCTATCTGGCGCACAATAGAAGTTTGCACGGGAGTCATTGCAGTATGGCTCATTGAAGTAACTGTTTATCCCACTCATAATACTGCGCCACCCAAACTGCGCCCACCCATGGATGAAGCAGCTCGCTTGCGTTTATATCAGCGTGGCATCAAAGCTGGCCTTTCTGCCGTGATTACCTTTTTATTATTACTAAAACTCAATTGGTACGGTGGCGCAGTGGGCGCAGTATCAGCCGTTTTGATTGCTATGCCCAATGAGCTTACCACCGCTAAACGCGCAGCAAGATTACGTTTTTGGGGCTGCTTTTTAGGCGCATTAGCAGGACTAATTGCATTGAATTTAAGCTTTCAAAGTTTTGTATTGTTAGTCTTTTGGTTGATAGCCGGTGCGGCAGTTTTTGCTTGGTATACGGCCGGACCCGTCAATGTTTCTTATGGCGGCTTGCAAGGTGGAGTTGCTTACGGTATTGCTTTGATGCCTTTAAGTGGCATCATCGCCAGTGATATTTCTCAACCTTTAGAGCGTACAGCGGGAATTTTTTTGGGGATTATTGTGGCTTATATTGTCAATTTATTGCTGTGGCCGAATGTACATACCAGTGCTCCACTAAAACCGAGCACATAAAAAAATAGGGAAGCAAAAACAAGGAAGGAGTTTTCGCTGTTTACAGCAGAAACTCCTGGAAAGCAGCCTTGCGGCTGCTTTTTTTAATTCACTTTTTAGCTTACGCTGCCACGGCACTCATCACCACATTGGCACTTGCTTCTCTAACTGCTGTAGTATCACCACTGTTAGAATCAGTTTTATTTTCAGTTGTTACAGCATTTTCTTTTTGAATACGTTCATAAATTTCTTCACGATGTACAGACACTTCTTTGGGAGCGTTCACACCGATACGCGCTTGATTACCTTTAATACCTAAAACGGTTACTGTAATATCATTACCAATCACTAATGTTTCGCCAACACGTCGAGTTAAAATTAACATCCTCTTATCTCCTTACTGTTTTATATCTCATTAAATTTTCCGTTAGAAAATAATTATTATTTTCTGCCAGTCCCAAGCCTCTTGATAGTATTATTTTTGAAGCTTAGTGAAGATTATAGATTAACAAAGCTTAAGGAAATATTAAGGATAAGAAAAAATTTGCTATACCTTATTTCATCACAATTTGTGTCTTTTATGACCAAGTATTTTGGGTCAGATTAAATTTTTTTTGTGATAGCATAGTTATTCATATGGTGAGCAAAAAAAATTCTAATATGGCCCAAAAGACGCCGTGTCAGAATGCACAAATTGTGATGAAATAAGGTATATTGAGACAAAAGGGGGATCTTGGCTTGATTTTGCGCAACACCCACCTACTTTTTAATCACCACCGGGTCAAATTCTTCCGTCGGTTCACTGACATCCAAATCAAACGCGGTGTGCAAGGCCCGCGCGGCTAATTCCAAATACTTTTCATCAATCACGACCGAAATTTTAATTTCTGAAGTGGTAATTAGTTGCACAGTAACCCCTTCTTCGGCAAGCGTTGTAAACATTTTGTTCGCAACCCCAGTATGAGCACGCATCCCCACTCCAACAATCGATAATTTGGCAATTTTATTATCACCACTCACGCCGCGCGCGGCTAATTCTTTAGCGGTAGTTTCGACTATCGCTAAAGCACGCCGATAATCTTCGCGATTGACGGTAAAGGTTACGTCACAGCTATTATCTTGCGTCGTGTTTTGCAAAATCATATCGATATCAATATGCGCATCGGCAATCGGCTGCAAAATTTTCGCCGTCACATCAGGTTTAAAAGGCACTCCAAAGATACTGATTTTGGCTTCGCTGCGATTGAAGGCAATGCCTGATACAAGTGGTTTTTCCATGGTGGATTCCTCATAGGTAATTAAGGTGCCAGGGTTATTACTAAAACTCGATAATACTCTGAGTGGCACTTTAAAACGCCCGGCATAACGTACCGAACGATTTTGTAAAACTTTGGCACCCAGACCCGCCATTTCCAACATTTCTTCTAAAGTAATGGTCGGTAATAAACGTGCTGCAGGGACGACGCGGGGATCAGCAGTATAAACACCATCGACATCGGTATAAATTTGGCATTCATCGGCTTTTAACGCCGCCGCAATCGCAACGGCCGTGGTATCTGAACCACCGCGACCTAAGGTCGTGACTTCGCCCTCTTCTGATAAACCCTGAAAACCCGCTACCACGGGAATAATATCTTGCGCCAACGCAGCTTTTAAAGATGCGACATCGATATCGTTGATATGGGCTTTTTGATGAATGCTTTCCGTTTTGATACCCGCTTGCGCACCGGTATAAGAACGCGCCGGATAACCTTTGGCGCTTAAACACATCGCTGTCAAAGCCATCGACACTTGCTCACCGGTAGAAACTAACACATCGTATTCGCGTAAATTAGGCGCATCCACCGCTTGATTAATCAAACCAATTAAGCGATCCGTTTCGCCACTCATGGCTGAAACCACGACCACGACTTGATGACCAGCCTGTTTAGTTTTAATGACGGTGTCGGCAACGTGTTGGATGCGCTCAATGCTACCAACTGAAGTGCCACCGAATTTTTGGATGTAGAGGGCCATGGATAAAAGCCAGAGTAGAGTTAAAAAGAGAAATATTATAGCTGAAAAGCCCATAAAAAATATCCCCTTTTTCATAGAACAGGAGGAAAGCTGGATCAAACACATAAACCGTTTAGAAAAGCTAAATTAATTGCTTAAGCTTTTTTGTGCAAAAAAGCAGCCTCGCTTGCTTTACGATTTTTTACAAATTCCTAGACATAACCTTACAACTTTTGCTTGCTTGTTTGCTATTGTGTTCTTAGCAAAGACTCTGCGGATATTTTTTATTTAATAGCCTTAAGCCTTCGTTAAGAAAAGGTTGTTATTCTGAATATCATCAATAAATTCTAATAAAAAAATGAAGCTTTCCTCTCCATTACCCACTGATCCTTTCAGTAGCTTACCTGACGAAGCTTTATTACGCATATTGCAATATATGCCACCTCTTGATTTAATTAATTTACTCCAAGTGAGCAAGGTATTTTCTCGCGTGGGAACTGATTACAGCTTATGGCAAACCGAATTTCCTTTATCTGTGCGCAAAACGTATAGTAGTCCACCAGACTGGTTTGAAATTTGGCGCCAGGGAATGATTAAGCTGCCCTCTCTGATGCGAAGATTAGTGTTTCAAAGAAGAATAACTGCTAGTGGGAAATTTTTTACTTTGACTGATGCGCAAAATATTATTAAGTATGGCCAAGACAAATTGGCGGTTCTCCACAGCGATCAGGATCCAGGTGAAATTTTAAAAGAAATTTTAAACCAGAAAATTCACAGTGATAATTATATTATGGTACACAAAAGTAACATTTGGAGATTAATGAATTTAGACGCGAGAATTTCTCTAAAGACAAGGTTTGTTCTGCAACATAAAATCCTATTACACGGTATCATAGATCCTTGGTTCTTATTAGGACGACTATTTAATCTTTTTACTGAGCAGATGATTTTTGGTTTTATTCAGCAAAGGACTCAGAGAGAGGCCAGAGAGATGCATTTTTTTAGCTCACTATGTGGTCTCTTGTACGACAAATATGAAGAAGAACCAGCAATAACCAGAGTTAAATTTGGTGAAAAGCTGATCGCCGTGTTATTAAGCGATCCAAATTTAGCACGCGACCCTACGCAATTAGGACAAGTTGATTTTCAAATTGAAGAAAGTGTTAATCAACGTTACCAGTCATTACTCGTTAGTCATCGATGATAAATTTAATAATGTTGGTTTGTGGAAGTTCATGGTTTACTTAAATCGCGTCATGCCGATAGGGAAGCGGTACATTTTTTTAAGAGGCGGCTTAACACAGAGCGTTTGTAGCTACGGTCAATAAAATAGGGATTTTCAGGGTTAATCATGCGTTAACTCCGGAGCAATAGAATGGCAAATAGCTTTTTACTACTCCGGTATAACCCATCAAACTGGAGAAGTAAATCGCCAAAAGGCTTTTTACTTCTCCAAAACGCCCTGTCATTCTGGAGCAGTAAATCGCCAAATAGCTTTTTGTTGCTCCAGAAAGATGCTCGCTTAGGACAGCTTTTAGACGATATATTTTTCAGATAAAATTGCGAATTGCGCTAGAAGAAACTATCGAGCCCAAAACGGTCTAGAAATACCCTTTCCGCGAGTGATGGTGGAGTCAGCAAAGTACCCGAGACAGTAATATACTTTAGCTCTTGCAGCATAAATGCGCGAGGGGTCAGAGAGAGGGGTGGCAAAGGATCGTTCGTAAAACTCGAATTAGAGGGCAGATGAGTGGTGATGTGTTGACCGAGTGTTCGGATAATATCTTCAAAAATGGGCTTCACTTGTCTATAACAAAGACTCTGGCTTCTTTCATTAATAGCGGGAAAATTATAAACGGTGGTACCAAAGTGTGGGGCTTGAATACCTTTCGATTTAGTATGAGACTGTATCCAGCCAAAAACTGAACGACTATAGCGAACTTCAAAAAGATTCTGCGGATAAGTAAAAGCCTCTTGCGGAACTTGTGTGACTGCAAGAGCACAAATTGTGGTGGAACTCATCATCCTAGAAGATGCCTGCAATTGTTGCTTCCATTGACAAATATCTCTTCCCTGTTCTGCAAATGTTTTAAACGCAACGTCTTGCCATTTAACCAGAAATAAAATCATATGATAATGAAAAAAAGCATTCCTCACTGGTTCCACTTCCCAATGATTATTAATGTTATCAACCTGGAAAAAATCAATCTCAAATATAACCACAGAGTTATCAATTGAGAAAGTGATTTCAAGTTTACGAACATCTCTAAAATTTTGCTCAAGCGAAATGTTTCTACCCCTAAATGCACAACGCAAATAGAGTTCAATTGAAAATACCATGTCTAAAGCAGGACTATTCGTTAATCTGCAAGCATGAGAAAGGATAAGGAGGCGCAAACGATGCGAGGGCTGATGCGAGCGCGGGGAAAGTGCCATGTGATTTGCTCTTATTTTTAGGGGTATAATTATATACTACACAGTATAACACATCAGCGCGGCCGCTCTTAGAAAGCTTATTTTAATTTCTCAACAATATATTTTTCGGCTGCTGCTAATGCCTCAGCTAACTTTTCTGGCTTCGTGCCGCCCGCTTGCGCCATATCGGCTTTACCGCCGCCGCGCGCTTCGATGATGGGCGATATCTCTTTAATGATGTCGTTGGCTTTGATTTTATCAGTGAGATTATCAGTCACCGTAGCAATAATACTAGCTTTATCTACTTCTTTAACAGCCAAAACAATTACAGATTTGGGCATACGCGCTTTTAAGCTTTCAGCTAAATTACGTAACAGTGATGCACTACACTCGCATTTAACAACAAGCACCTTGCTAGCATTTATTTCTTTAGCCTCTTTTAGCAAGCTCTCTAGAGCTAATTGAATATTTAACCTTTCAACCATCTTGATTGCAGCTTTTTCACTATCTTGTAAATCTAGAATTTTTTCAACCTGCTTCACATCATCTTTTATTTTCAAATGTGTTGCTAAAGCTTGATTTTTTTCTTCTTGTTTTTGCATCCACTCAATCACTGCTGCACCGGTAATCGCTTCAATCCGCCGCACACCAGCAGCGATGCCAGTTTCTTCGGTCAGCATAAATACGCCAATATCACCGGTACGAGTGACGTGCGTGCCGCCGCATAATTCTACAGAGAAATCGCCCATCTTGAGGACGCGCACTTCATCGCCATATTTTTCACCAAATAAAGCCATGGCACCCACTTTTTTGGCTTCATCGAATTTCATTAGTTTAGTTTCAACTAATAAATTGGCGCGAATTTTTTCATTCACCAGCGTTTCAATATTTTTCCATTCATCGTTGCTGAGCGGTGCCGTGTGCGAAAAATCAAACCGTAAGCGTTCGGCATTGACGAGCGAACCTTTTTGTTGCACGTGCTCACCTAAAATTTTTCTAAGCGCGGCATGCAATAGGTGCGTTGCTGAGTGATTGCGTTTGGTCGCTTCACGCGTAGGCGATTTTACTTCAGCTTGTACCACATCACCCACGGATAAACTGCCGACTCGAATCACGCCATGATGAATATGCGCTGCACCGGCTTTGGTGGTATCGCACACTTCAAATACATTGGTATCTAAAGTCAATAACCCTTGATCGCCCACTTGTCCACCGCTTTCGGCATAAAAGGGCGTACGATCTAACACCACCACCCCTTCTTCATCGGCATTTAAGGTATTCACCGGTTGGTTACCTTTAAACAAGGCGCTAATCACGGCACGATCTTCTTGCAAGGTTTCGTAGCCACTAAATTGTGTGGCGCTATCAATTTTTAATTGTTGCGTATAATCCAAATCAAATTTACTGGCTTGTTGTGATTGCTGGCGTAGTTTGGCCA
>Ga0206831_1147_pt1 | contig 19859 bp, 19 predicted proteins | sample Alteio_BWOrgCont_73_FD_152876 | JGI IMG/M metagenome (GOLD analysis project Ga0206831, IMG submission 152876) | Enriched cells from forest soil in Barre Woods Harvard Forest LTER site, Petersham, Massachusetts, United States -... | ecosystem: Environmental > Terrestrial > Soil > Temperate forest >...
TGAAAAAGTAGCAGCGTTAGCAGGCAGCAAGCTATTTCCAGGTGAAACAGCTTTTGAGCTCTATGATACTTATGGTTTTCCCCTTGACCTTACTGAAGATATTTTGCGTAGTCACGGTATCGTTATTGAGCAGCAGGGATTTGATGCCGCTATGGACAAACAGCGGACATTATCGCGTGCAGCATGGTCAGGTTCTGGTGACAAAGCGACTCAGGAAATTTGGTTCGACATTCAAACTAGTGTCGGGGCAACAGAGTTTCTAGGTTATGATCATCATAGCGCCCAGGGAAAAGTAGTAGCACTAGTGGCTAAGGGGCAACAGGTTGATAGCGTCAATGGTAAGGATGGTGAAGTAACAGTTATCGTAAATCAAACACCATTTTATGCAGAATCTGGTGGACAAATGGGGGATCAGGGCACCATTAGTAACGAGGGCGTACAACTTGCTGTAAACGATACCAAAAAATATGCTGGTAACTTACATGCGCATATAGCGACCATTTTTAGCGGTAGTATTGCTGTGGGCGATGTCGTAACACTGACTATCAAGGAAGAACGCCGTCGTAAATTACGTGCTAACCATTCGGTTACCCATTTATTGCATGCTGTATTACGTAACGAACTGGGCGAACAGGTCACACAAAAAGGCTCTCTGGTGGCTGAAGACCGGCTGCGTTTTGACTTTAGTTACCCAAAAGCTGTTACCCGGGATGAAATTATTCGAATTGAAACCATCGTAAATGACTTTATTCGTAGTAATGTGCCGGTCACTACAATGCTTACGACGCCAGAACAGGCCATTGAAAAAGGAGCATTAGCATTATTTGGTGAAAAATATGGCAGTGAAGTACGCGTGGTAACAATGGGTGCCTATAGCGTTGAATTATGTGGTGGAACGCATGTTGAACGCAGTGGCGATATTGGGCTGTTTAAGATTATCAGTGAGAGTGCCATTGCAGCTGGAATTCGACGCATCGAAGCACTAACGGGAGCAGCTGCTTTTGACTATTTATCTGGGCAAGAACGCATCGTGCTGACGCTGGCAGGATTGCTCAAAACGGCAGCGGATCAAGTGGTGCCACGTGTTGAAGATATGGCAGATGAACGCAAGAAATTGACAAAAGAGTTGGCAGAAGTCAAACGCGCGGCCCTTACAGCAGGTGGTGCTGGTACTAGTGATAGTGAGGATATCAATGGTGTTACGTTTATTGGTAAATTACTGCATGATGTACCTGCCAAAGATTTGCGCTCGATTGCCGAAACATTTAAAAATACCCTGACGAGTGGTGTGGTTTCTGTCATTTCTGTAGCCGAAGGTAAGGCATCAATGGTAGTGGCAATCACAGATGACTTGAAAAATAAGCTAGATGCAGTATCCTTAGTAAAAGCAGGTGCTCAAGCTATTGGTGGTAGCGGCGGCGGCGGTAGGCCTGAGATGGCGCAAGCTGGTGGTCCTGAAGGTGATAAGGCCAGTGAAGCAATGGATGTAATTCGCAATATGCTAAAAAGAGTAGCCTAACAAATGTTTGGTTTTGCCTGGTCAGAATGGGCAGTGATTGCAGTGGTAGCACTGGTAATTATGGATCCCAAAGATATTCCTGCTTTGATTAAGGGCATAAGGCAGTGCATAACCAAATTTCATGATATTAAAAAAGAAATATTATCCGTGGTGAATGAGCTGGATGAGGCTTCAGGTTTGCGAGACATTAAGCAGGAGGCTGCCACAATCAATCAACAAATACGACAGGTTGTTGATTTAGAGGGCAATACACAGCCTGCTTATGATTTGTCAGATATGATGCCAGAGCTAAAAACTAAGCAACATGTTACTCCTGTTGAAGTGCTTGATGGCAGTGATCACAAAAAAACCACACTACATTAGTGTACAGGTGACTCTTCTAAGTCGTGAATATTGTGGTTATAAAAAAACTATAAAAATTTCTCAAAAAACTGTTTTTGTTAATCATTCCTTAATAACTAACGGGTTATGGTGTGACATATACAACACAATTTCTCTTCATAACCTAAGACATTCCCAAACTTTCTATAGCTTCACAATAATATTTGATTTTGCCGATATGAAACCTGGCAAATTCAAATGCTATTATGTTAGCCAGTATTTATATTCTTAGGTGGTTGGATATTTTCCTGCCCGCAAAATCATAGAGCGACTCTGATGCTAAAGTCGGCAACAGCTTTGCTTTGCCTATGAAGAAAGTGCTGATGTATTTTTGAAAAACTATATAAATATAGGACTTACTATCATGGCTACTACAAGTACCAATAACATACCATTTTTTATCCAAAATCAGGGCGCATCGTTCTCTGAATTATCATCACTTAATTTTACTGTCGGTGCTGTTGACCCAGATGATTCTAATCTGACTTCTTCACAAATTGCGACCTTAGAAGGGCAAGGTAAAACCTTGCTGGCATATCTTGATATTGGGGAAGCAGAAAATTTCCGTTCTTATTGGCAAAGCAGTTGGAATAGCAACCCTCCTAGTTTTATTGTTGGGGCTGATCCTAGTTCGCCAGGTGATTATTATGTTAAATTCTGGGATCCAACTTGGCAACAAATTATGATTAGCCAGGTGCAGGCCCTTGCCAAAGCAGGTTATAATGGCGTATTTATGGATATGTCAGATATTTATGAATATCCAGCAGTGGTAAGTGCCTATAATGGCAGCGACGGCACAATTTTGCAGGCAATGCAGCAATATATTGAGACATTATCGGCAGCAGGCAAAGCTATTAACCCGAATTTTAAAATCATTCCTAATAATGGTACGACACTACTGGGTAGTCCAGCATTGGTGAGTGCCATTGATGGGTTTGATGTGGAAGGCGGATGGTCAAGCAGCGATACATCGCTATTGCATAATGTGACCAGCCAAGGAAAACCAGTATTTGCCATTGATTATTCCTCAAGCGCCAGTGCGCAGACTGCGTTTATTTCTAAAGCCGTAGCCGCTGGTTATGTACCTTTTGAAACAGATACAGCTGTTGATGGTGCCGTGCCAAGCACTGATTATAGCATTGCTAGCCAATTGCCAAGTAATTGGGATGCTACCATAACAGGGCATAGCGCGCCAACCCCGACTCCAACGCCGACGCCAACCCCAACGCCGACTCCTAGCGGTAACGAGACACTCAGTGATGGCAATGGGAACACGGTGCTTACGTTAGGTAAGGGTAATGATTTGCTAAATATTAATAGTGGTAATGATACCATACATGGCGGTACAGGCAATGATACCTTCAGTTTTGGTACGGATAGTGGTCATAATGTTATCTACAATTTTCATAAAATGGGGGATGTAATTGACATTAATTCAACCGCGCATAGTAGTGTTTCACAGGTCATGCAACATATTTCTTATTCCGATGGTAATGCCCTTATCAATTTAGGTCATGGCAATAATGTAGAATTAGTCGGTGTAGCTGCGCATAGTTTAACCGCGGCTGATTTCCATATTGGCTAGGTATTAGTATGTCTGGGGAGTTTTCTCCCCAGATATACCTATTTCCCTTCGCTCTCTGGCAAAAATCCTCCTGCCTGCATTGCCCAGAGGTGAGCATAATGACCACCATTCCTCAGTAATGAGGCATGGGATCCATCTTCAGTAATTTGTCCTTTATCAAACACCAAAATTCTGTCCATGGCTGATAATGTTGATAAACGATGGGCGATGACAATGGTTGTGCGGCCCTGCATTAAGAGATGCAAGCTTTCCTGAATTTTTTGTTCGGTGATTGAGTCCAGGGCGGAGGTTGCTTCATCAAGGATAAGGATAGGAGCATTTTTTAAGATGGCTCTGGCAATGGCAATGCGCTGGCGCTGACCGCCGGAAAGTTTTACACCACGCTCTCCGACCAGGGTATGATAGGCTTCGGGTAAGGTAGCAATAAATTCATGGCAATGGGCTTGTTTGGCGGCAGCAATAACGTCGTCATCGGTGGCATCATCGCGTCCATAACGAATATTTTCGAGCAGGCTACGGTGAAATAAGGTGGTATCTTGTGGAATCATGCCAATTTGGCGGCGTAGACTGTCCTGGGTAACGGTACAAATATCTTGACCATCAATGAGTATTCTTCCGGAGGCCACATCAAAATAACGTAAGATCAAACTGACGAAAGTCGTTTTACCTGATCCTGAGAATCCTACCAGCCCAACTTTTTGTCCAGCTTCTAGCGTTACCGTTTTATTTTTAAAAATATTCTGATTGCGAACATAATTGAAACTAACATTGATAAACTCGATTTTGCCTTTGCTAACAACGAGTTCTGTAGCATCCGCCATATCTGTCACTTCATGATCGGGGATAATAATCGATAATGCTTGCCGTCCCGTCCCGATTTCCTTAAATAAATTAGGTAACTCAATACCTGATATCCAGGCTAGTAAGATAATATTCCAGGATGTATTCCAAATGAGGATAATATCGCCGGTGGTAATAAAGTGATGTTGCCAGCTATAGATAGTGTACCAATTCAATGCTATCATCGCTAGAATAATACAGACAATATCCAGCACAATGCGCATTTTCTCAATGTACCATAATGCCTGTTGATGGCTTTGCCGTTCATTTTCTTGAAATTGGCCGATATAGCGCATTTCAGAAAAATGGCGGGCAAAGAGCTTGCTATTACTGATATTGGCCAGGCTATCAACGATTTTTCCTGATAAATCGCTACGTTTTTCGGAATGTAACGTGGAATAGTAATTACATTTTCTTGCACTGATCAAACAAATAGTAATATGGATGCTTACCCAACCGCAAAGCAATATAGCAAATAACGGATGTAACCTCGAAAACATCACTGTTGCGATAATAAATGCAGCAAAGGCTGGAATGAACAAGGTCATAATCAGCTGTACAATACGCGTTGCACTTTGCGGCATATCATTGATTTTAGTGGCAACAGCCCCAGCAAAATTATCAGCAAAATAATTGTGAGAATGTTGCGCGACATAATCGAGCATGGCCATACGGATGGATGCTTCAAAGCGTGGTGTCACCCATGACATTGTACTCCATAGCGATCGGAACCCTATTGAAATAGTAATCCACAATATTGCTCCCATCCATAAGGGGGCAGAAATGACGGTATAGATTTCTGCCCGATCACCAGTAAATGCAATAAAACCATCCATTACTTTTTTAAATAGGTATGGCCATACGGTATTATCCAGTGACCAGGCAAAGGCCATAATCTGCATGAACAGAAACCACGGCCATTGTTGCCGGACGAAATGCCATAGAAAAGGAAAAAATGTTTTAGGCAGCAAAGGGGTAGGCACAGCTAATCACTCCAACGGCGATTATTCTTGATATTTGCGGTCAGGCAGTCGTATTGGCTTTATTAAGCTCTTGCCGCTGTATGTTCCTTCCCGCACTGATTCTTGAGGATGATGTTTCGTATAAATCTATGCACGCAATTGGTCAATGGTAAACTCGACTAAGTCTGTTTTCTGATCCATATGAATATGGACACCTACTTGTTTAGCAAACCTAAACGTATAATAGACTTGTACATTGCGCGAATTAACACTGGCGCTGTCTACTTTATCCAAAGCGTTCTGCAATAAAAACTCATCCACCTTTAAGCCTGTACCGCTTGCAGTAACACTAATACGTTTACCAGTCGGGAGTTTTTGTAACCGTACTGATAATTTGCCACCATGGATTAGAATAGTAGAGCCGATCAAAATAATATTGAGCATAATTTTGCCTAATTTATGACTGATGGATACTTCCGAGGCATTGGTATGCCCATCAGGCCAATCAAGCATAATTTTACTATCTTTAAAAAAAGATACGGTAATGTTTTTTAAATGTTCAAGATTTGCTTCACCAACGAGCGAGACATTGCCATATAATTGCCGAAAAAACTGTAAACGGGCTACAGCTTCACGTGCACTTTCTTCAATCAAGAAAGCAGCACGGTCTTTAATGGCACATTTATCTTCAAGCAATAATTCAACACCATTATTCACGGCACCAATAGGTCCGGCTAGATCGTGGCATATTTTGGCACTTATGAGTTCAATGAGATCAAAATCAGATACAGCAGTTTCATGTAACATAGTTCGTCCATATAATTAAGGTACAATGCTAACGATACTGAGAAAAAACTAATAAATGCTTAACGTGCGCTTGAAAAATATAAAAAATCTATAAAAATCTTAGAATTTAGGAATAGTTTAATTATTTTGTTGTTTTGGAGGGAGTTTTTACATAACGCTCAGCAGCAGCAGGATAAACGCCAAGTACTTTGACATGCCGACAAAAAAAGCCAAGCTCTTCAATTGCTAACTGGACATTTCGCTGTTTGGTGCTGCCTTCAAAACTAACAAAGAATTGGGCAGTGTTTGATGTGCCCCCAGGAATATAACTTTCCAATTTGAGTAAATTGACATTATTGGTGGCAAACCCTCCCAATGCTTTATAAAGAGCGGCAGGAATATTACGCGCGGTAAAAAGCAAGGTCGTAATAATATGCTCGCCTTCTGGATCAATAGGTTCTTTGGCCATTGCTAGAAATACTGTTGAATTATCATCGGCATCTTCAATATTAGAGGCCAAATTTTTGAGCCCATAAAGTTCACCTGCGAGGCTGGAGGCAACCGCAGCTTTGGTAGGATCATTCCATGTACTGATATCTTCAGCAGCAGCAGCAGTATTCGAGTAATTAATCGTCGTTACCCCTAATTTACGCAAATATTCCCGGCATTGCATTAAGGCTTGCGGGTGGGAATAAACGGTTTTGATAGAGTCAATGGTGGCAGATTGTGGTGCAAGCAGCTGGTGTTCAACACGTTGAAAGAACTCACCAATGATGGATAGTTTTGTGCTAGGTAAAATATTATGTACTTCTGCTACCCGTCCTGCATGAGAGTTTTCGATAGGAATCATGCCAATAGCTGCGGTCCCGTGTTCAACGGCCTCAAACACATCCTCAAACGTAGCCACCGGCAGGGATGTCATATACGGATAGGCTCTACGGCAGATAAGGTCAGCATTCGCACCAGCAACACCGGCAAAGGCAATATTGTTATTTGGATGCTTGTTACTCATAGTGTGGTGCCCCCCATTGTTAGTTAGATAAGTAACTTACATGCTTTTTCTATACGATTGCAAGCTTCTGTCAGTATAGCATCTGATGTAGCATAGGAAATTCTGAAAAATCCCTCCAATCCAAAGGCAATACCCGGTACTACCGCTACCAGTGCAGATTTAAGCAAAAATTCAGCAAAAGCATTACTGTCAGTAATCACAATCCCATCAGCTGTTTGTTTGCCAAGCAATCCCTGACAACTGGGGAATACATAGAATGCCCCTTCTGGCAAATTACAATGAATCCCAGGAATAGCATTCAGGCGGTTCACCACCATATCCCGCCGTTTCTGAAAAGCATCCGCACGGGGTTTGAGGAAATCTTGCACGCCATTTAGGGCCTCTACTGCTGCTGCCTGGCTGATTGAACAAGGATTGGAGGTGCTTTGTGACTGGATAATAGCAATCGCTTTGATTAAGTCTACGGGCCCCCCCGCATAACCAATACGCCAGCCTGTCATGGCATATGATTTAGACACACCATTAAGGGTTAATGTCCGTCTCATTAATTGCGGTTCAACTTGGGCCGGGGTAACAAAAGTAAAACCATCATAGACTACATGTTCATAAATATCATCTGCTAGCACATAAACATGTGGATGTTTAAGCAATACATCAGTGATTTTTTTCATCTCTTCACGTGTATAGGCCGCACCAGAGGGGTTGCTTGGGGAATTAAGAATAACCCATTTGGTCCGTGGGGTAATGGCTGCTTCTAATTGCTTCGCCTGCAGTTTAAAACCGTTCTTTGCTGTACATTCTACGCATACAGGTACACCTTCGGCCAATTCGACAATATCTGGGTATGACACCCAGTAAGGTGCAGGGATAATGACCTCATCTCCTTTATTAAGGGTTGCCATCATTGCATTATATAATACTTGTTTGGCACCAGTCCCAACGGTAATGTTTTTCACATCATAATCAAGGCCGTTTTCGCGTTTAAACTTTGCACAAATAGCTTTTTTAAGCTCAGCGATACCATCCACTGCTGTATATTTGGTTGCTCCGTTCTTAATTGCTTCAATAGCAGCAATTTTGATATTATCGGGTGTATCAAAATCAGGCTCCCCAGCCCCTAGTCCAATAACATCCAGCCCCTGCGCTTTGAGCTCAGCTGCTTTATTGGTAACAGCAATAGTCGGTGAGGGCTTAATCCGCCCTAAACGTTCAGCAATGAATAACATAAATAACTCTCATATTAAGATAAAAACGAGGAAGGAGTAGCAAATTATTGAGGATTTGTCATCTGTTTATTGCCGTCAGTATTGCCGTTAGGAAATATCGAACATTTTTGTATAATGGCTAGATATTGTGATATGTTTTAGTAAATTTGCCATCACGGCAACTTTCTGAATCCTTTATTGATAAATATCTTTTGAGCCTCATCGGATTTTAGAAAATCAATAAAATTCCGTGCTTCTTCCACATGTTCATCTGAAATAACGGCCGCTTCGTTAATGATCGGACTGTGAGTGTTGTCTGGAATTACTGCAAGAATTTTGACCTCTGGATTATTAGTGGCATCACTTAAATAAGTAATGCCTACTGTTTTGCCTTGCGCAATTAAATGTAGGGCAATACGTGCAGTTGCGGCACGAATGACAAGTGGTGAAAATCTTTTCCATACGCTTAACTGCTGTAAGGATTCTTTGGTATATTTTCCAAGTGGTACCGAATCGGGATCCCCAATTACCACAATCGTATGGTTCGCAATCATTGTGAGTAATTTTTGCAGAGGCATAGGTGGTGATAGTGTAGGGAGTAATGCACTATCATTGGCAGCAATCACTGCCAATTCATTACTAATAATAGGGGAGGGTTTGCCGATTACCATGCCTCGTTTGGCTAATTTATCAATCCATTCAGGATGAGCGGCAATAAAAATATCTGCACCACTCCCTTCTTCTATACGTGAGGTAAGCTCTGAAGAGGACTCATAGGTTACATTAATGGTAATATCATGATTAGCAGAATAGGTGCGAACTATTTCACTGAGCGGTAAAGTGAGCCCAGAGGCTGCGTAAACTGTCAGAAAAGGTAAGTCATGCATTTCTGCAGCTGCTTCACTGAGCAATAGTGGTAGCATCAATAAAAATGCTAGAATAATGCGCATGAGAGAATCCCGTAATCAAGGAGCGGTCGTGTTTATGGATACGGCCATATGGTTACCAATATTTCCTAATGTTCCAGCAAGTAATTTGACGCCCGCGCTATGCATAATAACATCGTGGTCAAGAAGCAGCGTGTTGCCAACCTTTAATTTCATAATATCCTGTAAAAATGCTTGCTTGGAAGAAAGCACAGCCTCAAGTGAAATAGGTGTATTATGTATTTCGCTTTCAAGCGTACTATCCCAATTCACATCCTTGTTCAAGTCCGCCTCTCTTAACATAATAGCAATAGTGCCACAGCGATCAGAAAGTTGTACCTTAAGCTCTATTACGGTGACCCTCTCTTCTGGTGGAACAATGGTAATCAAATGTGGAATGGTTTCCATACGCTCCAAAAAGAAAATGCCAGGCGTTAACGGCACAAAAGCTTTGCTAAGATCTTTCAGCATTAAGTTCACTAGTTGACGGGTAATATTATGCTCAATGGTGGTATAAGCATGCTCTTTCATGCGGGTTGGTCGGCCCGCTTTACGTCCGCCACATAGCACATCAATGAGTAAGCAGACAAAGCTGCTATCGGGCACAATAAGGCCTGAAATTTCCCACCCACTGGCTGTAACCACTGAAAGTAATGAAGGAAACGGTATAGTATGAAGATAATCTTCAAAACGCAATGCACGAATATGCAAAATATCAATAGTGACATTATCTAAAGTAAAATTGCGCAAACTAGTCGTGAAAAGGCGAGCAAAGCGATCAAGTAATATCTCTAGCAAGGGCGAAGGCTGATAGTATGTCTCCATATGGTCAAGCATTGCGAGAATTCCCATATACGCTTTATTGTCAGGTTCCATCACATACTGACCAAGATTATTAGCGGAAATAAGATTATCTGAATCAACCATGTAGATATTTACAAAAGGACTGGGCGCTGGGTTAAGCCTAAAAGGCAAGGACACTATTGCAGCGGTTCTGTTTGATCACTCTCATCAAATACAACTGCTATTTTTTAGGTTACAATCAATGTAATTAACTTCTGACGGTTTGTACAGGGCATTTTAAGAATTATATGCGTATAACGTCAACCCTAGACTGTAATTTTTCAAATGCTCTAGTGCGTATCATATAAAATCGGTCTTTATTTTTTTGTTTTTATGTGCTATAGTAACTCGCAGACAGTTGTTAGGAAAATATGGTTTTTTACTTAACGGCCAGTCACTAATATTTGTCATTAATATTTGCAAATGTTACCTGTGGGGGCACTTAAGAATACGCTATTTTTAAGGCCAAGCTCCTTGATAAGTCTTTTATATTTTAGAGGGTTAGGTATGTCTGATGATATTACATTTAAGGTAGCTGATTATGTAGTATATCCAGCGCATGGTGTGGGACAAATTACAGACGAAGAAGTACAAGTGATTGGGGGGATGGAGCTTAAAGTTTTTGTCATCTCTTTTGAAAGAGAAAAAATGATTTTACGCGTACCAGTAAGGCGTGCCAAAGCTGCAGGTTTACGGCATTTAAGCTCACGTAGTGAAGTGGAAAAAGTATTGACCACCTTACAAGGGCGCGCCAAGTCAGGGCGTGGCATGTGGAGTCGGCGTGCGCAGGAATATGAAGGAAAAATCAATTCTGGCAATATTATTTCCATTGCAGAAGTGGTACGTGATTTACATAAAAATGTTGACGATCCTGATCGTTCCTATAGCGAACGTATTATTTATGAAGCAGCACTTGGCCGCTTAGCGGGCGAATATGCTGCGGTTGAGAATATTGACACCAAACAAGCTATTGAACGTTTGGTTGATTTTCTAAAGGATAAGGAAGCAGCCTAGTTTTATCATCTAAGCGCTGTGCTATTAAAAACGGGGTTTTCCCCCGTTTTTAATAATGCATTCCATATTCTGAATATCCTTATTATCTATTTCCAAATTTCCAAGCAGTTAGGGGATCTACGATTTCTGGCGTGGTCTCGACAGTGTTAGCGGTAACTTGTGGACAAAGATCCTCGTAAAGATAGCACGAGAGGGAGACCAGCCCAGCATGGTTCGTTATATTCGCGACTATTGGAGATTTTTACACCACCATTATTTTGTCTAAATGTTCTTTTAAAGAACGACTATCTGCATGTAGTAAATTGCGTGGAACCTCGCCGATAATTTTTGCTGTACTATGTGCATTCAGCTGTTTACGTAATACTCCAAGTGTATGTGGTGGCGCTATTAATATCAGACGATCAAAATGCTGTTGTAGTGCGTGATCATTAATGGTAACTGCGACGTGATGAATAAAGTTTTCTTCTTCCTCTTGATGCCAATCCGTATTGTCCATACTATGATGCATTGCTCCAGTACTTTCAAAAACACGTCCTGGGCGATCACTTCCAAGCTGCCTTGTTGGCAGAGCTTCATGATTAAAGCTAGCACGTATTTCAAGGGCTTTGCCAATAGTTTCATGACATAGGATGCGGGCATGCTTTCCATCTGCCAGTAGAATCCATGTGATTGGTTTTGTAATATTTTGAGTCACAAACTATGCCTCCTCTAGCATTGCTTCAGCATTACTATATTCTACCGGGATATTCATGCCTTGCTTTATCGCAGGGCGATTACTGAGTTGTGCATGCCAACGATGCATATGGAACAAATTTTCAACCTCTTCCTGGCGGCCATTATTTTCTAGTAGTGGAATGATCGCATCCACCCAGGGGTAAAGAGCTATATCGGCAATTGAATAATCTCCGGCAATAAAAGCACGTTGTTTAAACTGTGCTTCAAGGACTCGAAGTAACCGCAAGGATTCGTTTACATAATGGGTAATAGCATGAGGAATAGGTTCGGGGCTACTACGAATAAAATGATAAGTTTGTGTAAAAATAGGGCTCAATTCCGCTGATTCAAATAGCAGCCATTCCATCACTTTTGATCGTGCATGCGGTGGACGGGGCAAAAACCTTCCTGCCTTATCTGCCAAATAAATCAATATGGCATCTGCTTCAAAAATGCTAAGTGGCCCTCCTTCTGCATCACGATCAATAATGGCAGGGACACTGCTACTTGGACTTAATTTGAGAAAACTCATATTATATTGATCACCTTTCGTTAGATCAACCAAGTGCATATGGTAATCCATGGCACATTCTTTGAGCATAATTGATACTTTGTGGCCGCTCGGTGTTTTCCACGTAAATAACTCAATCATAAACCCCTCTCACAGGTTTGGATGTTGTTATGATCAGTATGTAATAGGTAATATAAGAAATCGATGGGAGGCTGGTGGCCGGATAATTCCCATAGTTTTATTATTCATTATCAGTCAGCATCTAGGATGGATTCATGACATAACTTTGTAAGGGAGAATAAAAGTGAGAATATTATATACCGCCCATGCCACGGCTACTAGTGGTCGTAATGGCTATGTTGAAACCAGTGATAAACATCTCATGTTGGAGCTGCAAGGGTTGGATATGCCAAAAAAAGAATCTGGCACGGCTACCAACCCCGAACAGCTTTTTGCGTGTGCGTATGCTGCCTGTTTTGGTAGTGCTCTTGAAGCGGTGGCAGAAAAACAACATGTTGATGTGAGTAATGCCGCGGTTACTGTGCATGTCAGCTTGCTCAAAGAAGATACAGGTGGTTTTCGTATTGGTGCTGAAGTGGATGTGGCTATTCCGCAGCTAGATACGAATACTATTCAAAATTTAGTCAATCGGGCTCATGAGGTATGCCCTTATTCGAAGGCTACACGTGGCAATATTGAGGTTACTGTTAAAGCAGAAGCAGCATAATAAGCTTCCCCAGCCAAATCGGTTTTATGGGGAAGTCTAATGGAGTTATAACATGTCTATATTACCTGAAGATACTTACCAACCACCATTACCACGCAAAGTTAAAGGGGCAGTATTAATTATCACTGCTAATAATGTACAAGATTTGGAGTTTTTCTATCCATATTACCGTTTGATTGAACTGGGTATGCGCGTTGATGTGGCTACCCCCACCGGCCGTGCATTTCAAGGTGAGCATGGTATGGGACTAAAAACAAGTCATCATCTTGATGATATCAAACCTAATGATTACCAGTTGCTTTATATTCCAGGTGGAAAAGCCCCTGGTGAATTAAAAAAACATGACACTGCCCTACGCATCGTTAGGCGTTGTGTAGAAAATGGTATTCCTATTGCTGCATTTTGTCATGGTCCGCAGGTGCTTGCTGCTGCCGGCGTTATTACGGGTCGTACTATTACCTGCTGGCCCGAAATACAAAGAGAAGTAGAGGCGGCCGGGGCTACCTATGTGAATAGGGAAACAGTCGTAGATGGCCAATTTATTACGGGGCGTTGGCCAGCAGACCTGCCTGTGTTCATGACGCATATCATGGAAAATATTTATGCTGCACGAGGAAAATCAACCCAGGTGGCATAAAGAATTTAGGGGCTGTTTGCGCTATGGGGTATATATTCATTTTACCTAAGTTCTAATCCTTACAGTAAAATGAGTATCATGAATTTTGATAAGGCTTTTTTTGACGTACAAGCAGATATGCTTTATATCGCCATACGGCTTATCCCGCAAAGTACAGTAACAAAAATTGATGGGGTGGTGCAGGATGCAAATGGTATGTACACACTGAAAGTGAGAATTACTGCCATACCCGAAGATGGAAAGGCTAATACAATGCTAATGAAATATTTGGCTCAAACCCTTCACCTCCCTCTCAAGGCAATCACGATTATTTCTGGGGGAAAAATTCGTAAGAAAATACTATGCATTAATAATGTCATGCCATCCTTGCTTGAACAGCTCATGGTGATACAAACAACCTCTCAAAAAGTGCGCCATGCATAATTGCCAGCTGTTCAAGCAGATAGTGCATCCTGAATAATAAATTCTAGCAGTTCGGGGAAAGTGATGCCAGCATAAGCGGCAATTTCTGGTACCAGTGATAATGGGGTCATACCGGGGTGGGTGTTGATTTCAAGAAGGTAAAATTTGCCGTCACCGCTTGCGGTATCATCATAACGGAAATCAACACGACTTACGCTGCGGCAGTCAAGCAGCTGGTGAACTTTTAATGCCAGTGTCAGGACTTCAGCATAAGCAGCAGGACTGATGGGAGCGGGCATGATGTGTACAGCTTTGCCATCCGTGTATTTGGCTTCATAATCATAGAAGCGGCCTTTGGGGCGTATTTCAATGGCACCAATGGCTTTGCCAGCAACGACGGCAACTTGGATTTCTTTGCCGGGAATATAGCGTTCGAGAATGACGTCATCACCATAGGCCCAGTCATAATCCCGTATGTCAAAATTATCGCCTTCAAGAATAATATGCACGCCCAGGCTGGATCCTTCATATAATGGTTTGATAACATAGGGGCGGGGTAGGGGATCTCCTTCTATTGCTTCGCTGCGGTGTAGGATTCTGCCTTCAGGGCATAAAATTCCGTTTTGCTGGAATAAGGCTTTGGCTTTTGGCTTGTCCATACCAATGGCGGAGGCCAGTATACCAGAATGGGTATAAGGGATACCAAGAATTTCCAGCATGCCCTGCACAGCGCCATTTTCACCATAGCCCCCATGTAAGGCGTTAAATACCAGGTCTGGTTTGAGTGTGCTTAGCACTCCAGCGACATTCCTATCCATATCAACTGGGGTGACATGGTAGCCTAGTGCTTGCAGATTTTTGATAATACCGGCGGCGCTGGACAGTGAGACTTCTCGTTCAGCGGAAAGTCCTCCCATTAATACTGCAATATGGGGTTTTGCCTGTGTGTCTGCCATGTGACCACCCAAAATGTAAGGAATTTTAAAATTTCTTTTACAATGTCTTTATTTAAAGAAAAATTCAAGGTCGATTTATAAAAAACTATGCTCTTTTCCTCAGAATAGTTCTTATCCAAACACATAAACAAAAAAAATATTACTCACCCTTTGACTAATTGATAATGATTATTTAGATTAAGACGTTATACACATTCTTTTCCCCTATTTGGATCTATTATGCCTACAGAAAATATGCAAATCACCGACCAGGAAGCACTGGATTTTCACACAAATGGTAAAGCCGGTAAAGTGGCGGTTGTACCTACCAAGCCGCTTATGACTCAGCGCGATTTATCGCTCGCTTATTCGCCAGGCGTTGCTGTGCCTTGTCTTGCGATAGAGAAAGACCCAAGCAAAGCCTATGATTATACGGCAAAGGGTAATTTTGTGGCGGTTATTTCTAACGGTACGGCAGTACTAGGGCTTGGAGATTTAGGAGCGCTTGCTTCTAAACCGGTAATGGAAGGAAAGGCGGTACTGTTTAAACGCTTTGCAGATATTGATGCGATTGATATTGAAGTAGATACAAAAGATCCTGAAACCTTTATCAATGCTATACGTTATCTTGGACCAAGCTGGGGTGGTATTAATCTCGAAGATATTAAGGCTCCCGAATGTTTCATTATTGAAGATAAATTGCGGGAATTAATGGATATCCCGGTATTCCATGATGATCAGCATGGTACTGCCATTATTACGGTTGCGGGGATGATTAACGCTGCTCACCTGACAGGGCGTCAATTTAAAGACATGAAAGTGGTGGTCAATGGTGCAGGTTCGGCAGGTATTGCGTGCCTGGAACTGCTTAAAACCATGGGTATACGCAATGAAAATGCCATCCTCTGTGACACAAAGGGTGTTATCTATAAAGGGCGTACGGAAGGCATGAATCAATGGAAATCCGCCCATGCAGTAGATACAACAGCGCGTACGCTGGCAGAGGCCTTAAAAGGTGCAGATGTATTCCTTGGCCTATCTGTGAAAGGGGCGGTGAATAAAGACATGATTAAATCCATGGCTAAACAGCCGATTATATTTGCCATGGCCAATCCTGATCCAGAAATTACCCCGGAAGAAGTAAAAGCAGCACGTAGTGATGCGATTATTGCCACAGGGCGTTCAGATTATAATAACCAGGTTAATAATGTGATGGGCTTCCCATATATTTTCCGTGGAGCGCTGGATGTGCGTGCGTCAACCATTAATGATGAAATGAAAATTGCTGCAGCGCAAGCATTAGCATCATTGGCACGTGAACATGTGCCTGATGAAGTATCTGCTGCCTATGCGGGGCGTAAAATGCATTATGGACCAGAATATATTATTCCTGTGCCATTTGATCCTCGTCTTATCACAACGGTACCTCCTGCTGTAGCGCAGGCAGCAATGGCAACGGGGGTGGCAAGGAAACCGATTCTGGATATGAATGCCTATAAGCGTGAGTTAACGGCACGGCTGAATCCAACGGCGGACAGTATGAATTATATTTTTGAACGGGTCAGTGCTAATCCACGGCGTATTGTGTTTTGTGAAGGGGAAGAAGAACAAATTATCCGTGCGGCTATTTCCTGGAAAGGTAATGGTTATGGTACGCCGATTCTGATTGCCCGTGAACGCCGTGTGCATGAGGTGATGGAGCGTCTGGCGATCACCCACTTAGATGGGATTGAGATTCAGAATTCTGCGACCAATCCCCACGTTGATGCCTATATTGATTTTCTCTATAAACAGCTGCAGCGCAAGGGTTACCTCTATCGTGACTGTGCACGGTTGGTCAAAAGTGACCGCAATATTTTTGCAGCCTGTATGTTGGCATGTGGTGATGCGGATGCGGTAGTAACAGGCTTGACGCGTGGTTACAATGATACGCTTGATGATATACGTAAGATTATTAGTACGAAGCCGAATCACCGGGTGTTTGGTATTTCAATGATTGTGGCCAATGGTCGCACAGTATTTGTATCGGATACAACGGTGCATGAATTGCCAACAGCAGAAGAATTGGCTGATATTGCAATTCAAACAGCAGAAAAAGTAGCAAGCATGGGACATAAGCCTCGTGTGGCGTTGCTTTCCTTCTCTAATTTTGGGAATCCAATGCATGAAAAAGCCACGCGCGTGCGTGATGCCGTGGCTGTCCTTGATCGCCGCAAGGTCAATTTTGAGTATGATGGTGAAATGTCAGCCGATGTAGCGCTCAACCCTGATTTACTTAAGCTCTATCCATTCTGCCGCCTGTCTGCGCCAGCCAATGTGCTGATTATGCCTGCCTTGCATTCGGCCAATATTTCGTCAAAATTATTGCAGGAATTAGGGGGCGGCTCGGTCATTGGTCCGTTCCTGACAGGCTTAGAAAAGCCAGTGCAGATTATTCAAATGGGAGCTACTGTTTCAGAAATATTAAATCTGACCGCACTGGCTGCCATTGATGCGATTGACTCTGGTCATGGGGTAAGCCATGTTGCACAGGTGGCATCGTCAGTGAAGTCGTAATAATTTGCTGTTAGCGTAGCTTGCGCTAGGCTACGCTAACAGTGCTCTTGCCTTCAGCCATATATCTCAAGAATTTTCTGAGTAATTTCTTCAGGTGGATTTTCTCCCCAGCCAGAGTAAAGTACCTGGCCATAGTCATAGACATCGATCTCTTCTCCGCGTTTCATGCGTTGTTCGTATAAGGAGAATTTATTATTGTCTATTTTGACATAGTACCAAGTAGCAATACCATCTTCATTGCCTCTCGCCAGACGGATAAGTGACTGGCGAGAGGTGGCAAGCTTGTCGGTGAATTGGACAATTGTCATAAATATTACATTATAATGATGCCCTTAACGGAGGGGCAGCAATAGCACGAGTTTCATGAACTGCAAGGCCGGAGGGTTTCTCAGTTGCTTGTTTTTCTTGCGCTTTAGCAAATGCTATTACACGGGGAATTAGGGGTTGAGCTCCCGTAGGTAAATTGGGAGCTAGTAGTTCAAAGAATTGATTTTGTGTATTATGTGCACCGGCAGCAACATTGGCATCCTTACCGCCAAGTACTTTTTTTCCTTCATCCGTGACGTCAGAAAGAGACCAGAATTGATGAGCTACTGTCTTAAGAGAGTTTTTAAATTCTGGATCTTGTATTGTATCAACATAAGCAAGCATTGCTTTTTCACTAAAATACCCTCTGGCTAACATTTGTGTTATGTACCCTAAACCATGAAACTCAGGTAAGGTAATAAGGTGGTGGCCAACATGTGCATTTTGGGCAGCATTTTTCTGGAAATTTTGAATATAGTCACGTGCAGCTGCAGCTAACTCCGTCTGGTCATATTCTTCGGAGGCAAGTTTCTTAGAGAGTGTTTTATCATTTAGTGAAGGATACGCACTAATATCCCGTCCTTCTTTTGCCCATTGTTGTAATATTCTTACCCGCGTATTGGCTGTCCATGCAAAAGAGGGGGAATTATTATAGGTGATATGCAGGTCAGGACAATGCTTAACAATACTTGCTGCAAGGTTAGTAATTTCTTTGAGGTCAGCCTGACTTGTTTCAATCCAAATTGAATCAGCTCCTGCTTGTTTTATAGCAAAAACAGCATCTCTTACAGCGCGCTCATGACCGGTACCCTCTTGAAACTGGTATAATCCATTTGGTAAACGAACTGGACGAACAGTTCTGCCTGCCCGTTGCAATAACACTTCTCCCTCTTTAGCAGGATTATCATTAGTAATCTCTTCTACTTTAAGATATTTAATGTAATCCTGAGCATGTGGGCTTCTGATATCAGGGATTCCAGCCGTTAAACTGGCACCTACAGAATCGGTACGCGCTACAACAACGCCATTTTTTACCCCCATATCTTGAAACGCCTTACGCACAGCACGTAATTTAGCAAGATATTCTTCCATTGGAACCGTTACTTTACCATCCTGATGGCCGCATTGTTTTTGGTCAGATGCTTGATTCTCAAGTTGAATACAGCATGCCCCTGCTTTAATCATTGCTACTGCAAGTTTATAGGTATCATCCGCATTACCAAATCCTGCATCAATATCGGCAATAATCGGACGGATATGGGATTCATAGTTATCTACTTTCTTATACAGTGCTTGCAGTTTCTTTTCATCTGCACCGCCTTCACGTGCCTTATCGATTTCGCCAAAAATAGCGGTAAGATTGCGTAAATCTGATCCATGTAAATGACGATAAATTTCATCAATTTGTTTTGGTACCGTATCTTTAGGATGAGTACTGGTGTCTGGAAGTGGGCTCATTGAGCTACTCATAGCCGCCCATTGCCAACCACTACCATAAATATAAACACCATCAAGAGATCCTCTCGTATCTTGGGCTGCTTGCATGTAATGTGCAGCAGCAGATCCAGAGGCAGCCCCGAGAGATTGGGTATACTTGCTACGATCTTTTCTATATCTTGCCATATCGCGACGCATAATATTGGCATTGCGTTTGGCAATTTCCACGCCCGAATGTGCAATATTCTGACCATCAATTTCATTTTTTATCTGACCACGTATGGCGTCTTCAGCAGTTAATCCTGCATATTCACGAGTGCTTAAGTTGGGATCCTTCACCATTTGTTCTTGAAGTGTTTTTACGCGATCGACATATGCTACCATTATTTTACTCCCCTTAAAGTTTGGTATGAAGATTATATGAAATCTGTGGCAGAATTTATTAATATAAATCAAGAGATAATTATTTAGAGGATAATATTAATTACTGCAATATAAATTTTCATAAGAATACTATCATTACTTAGTATTAGGTAGGAAGAGATATGAGGATTCTCTTAA
>Ga0206831_1148_pt1 | contig 19807 bp, 15 predicted proteins | sample Alteio_BWOrgCont_73_FD_152876 | JGI IMG/M metagenome (GOLD analysis project Ga0206831, IMG submission 152876) | Enriched cells from forest soil in Barre Woods Harvard Forest LTER site, Petersham, Massachusetts, United States -... | ecosystem: Environmental > Terrestrial > Soil > Temperate forest >...
ACGGAGAGACCCGCCAGCAAAAGCGCTCCCGGAAAGAGGAACTGGCTGCTGAGACGCACCCAGTTGAACTGTGCTCCAGTCATGTTGACCTTGCGGTCTTCCGGAGGTTTGGGGCGAATGGAGATCAAGTCTTCGTCTGAGGCAAGCCAATTCATGGCGTTCACGGCCAGGTCGCCATTGCCGTTGAACGAAATAAAGGAATTGGCAACCCACGAAGAACTGCCAACCACCACGAAGCGTCCCTGAGAATTTTCCTTGCCCGTGTTGTAAGACCCGGCAGCGGCGATGGTCATGGGGCCCTGCTTGTTGCTGGGATCTTTCGGATTAATGTCCGGCGTATCCAATTTATTTGTGGCCAGGCTCGTTTCCGAGGATTCAAACAGCTTCTCCACGGTCGACTTGTCTGTATTCTTGATGGTCATAGACCGCGACAGCGGAAACCCAGTGGCCGTGCCCTTCATTTCGTTCACGATGGGATGCGCGTCGTATGTCGAGACCAAAGCGATGGTGGGACCAACTCCAAGCAATTGTCCCACCGGGCTCAAATCCAGCAGCAGATCTTTATCCATGCTGACGCCCCAGCTCTGCAGCAGGTTGTTTAGCGCTTCGTTGTCCGCCGTGGGACGCCCGATCTTCAGAGGTGGATCCAGCAGGAACATGGCTCGTCCGCCGTCCTCCACGTATTTCTTGATGGCGTCGACTTCCGGCTGCTGGAAATCGTTCTTGGGGCCGCTGACCACCACCACGGTGCAATCGGCGGGAACCTCCGGCTTCTCGAGCAGGCTGATGGCCTTCGAGGTGTAGCCGTCCTTAGTTAATAAATCCTTGAGTTGCGAAAGGCCCGACCGATCCGCGCTATCTATTTGCGCTTCGCCCTCGCCTGTTACAAAGCAAATGTTGCGAGCGTTGCTCTTGAGGTCGCGGATGATTGCGCCTGTGACTTCTTCTTCCGTCATGCTCTTGGCATCTTCTTTTTTGGCGCCAATTTGCACCACCGTGGTGCCGTACTTGGTGATGCCGGCGGCTCGCGCCGCTTGCGGATTTTTGTCCGGATCGCTGTATTCCAGATGTACTTTCGGCGAAAGCGTGGCGTAGCGGTCCAGCAAATCCCTGGCGCCCTGAAATCCGCTGGTCTTATCGTAATAGGTGATGGATATGGGTTGCGAAACTCCCTTTACGATCTTTGCGGTCTGATCGGAAAGGCTGTAACGCTTGTTGGCCGTGGAGTCATAGGACTTGTTGTAGCGATCGGCCAGAATGTTGGCCACCGAAATGATGCACAGGATGACGAGGACATAAATCGTCACGTAGGCCGCATACTTCGTTTGTCGTGCTTCAATCCACTTGCTGCTCACTTACGACCTCCACCGCATCGATTCCATCGAGCGCGCAGTAAAAAACAATCCCAGGAAAATAACCGTGGCGTCAAAAATGACGTCCTTGGTATCCAGCAAGCCTTTGGCAAACGAATCAAAGTGCGTGATCACGCTCATGTAGGAAAGCACCTGCGCCCACGTGGAATTTTCGTACTGGCTCACCCAGCCCAGCACCCACAGCATCAGGCAGACTCCAAAAGTCACGGCACCGGCAATGATCTGGTTTTTCGTCAGCGTGGAAATAAATGTTCCGATCGCGATCAGCCCTCCGGCTTGCAACAGCAAGCCCAGGTACCCAATGGCCAGCGGCTTCCAATCGGGATTGCCGTAGCGAAACAGAAACAACAGATCCAGCACCGTCGACAGCAGCATCAGCGCATACATGATCACCGCGGAAAGCCATTTCCCGACGATCACTTGCGTATCGGTGATGGGGGAGGTGGTGAGCAACTCGATCGTGCCGCTGCGCTTTTCCTCGGCGAACAATCGCATGGTGATCAGCGGAATAAAAAACAGTCCGATCACGTTGATATTGGCGAGCAGCGGCCGCATGACCTGCTCGTTGATGTTCATCGGAAATTGCTCCCCTTCCAGGGTCGCTTCCATGGCCATGTTCACGAAGTAGCCCACGGAGTTCCAGAAGAAGAAGCCGAAAATCACAGCGAACATCACCAGCAAAATATAAGCCACCGGAGAAACGAAATAGCTGCGCAGCTCCTTGCGGCAAATGATCCAGATATTTTTCATTGCTTGGCTCCTCCTGCTGCCACGGCTTCCGCTTCGGCGGGCGCTTCCGATCCGGTCAGTTGCAGGAAGATTTCTTCCAGGCTCAACGCCGCGGGTCGAAGCTCGTTCAAATCCCAGCCCGATTCGACAACGGCGCGGGCCACATTGCCGCGCACGCCGCGGTCCTTGACCGCTTCGACTTCAAAGATGGTGCGCTTCTGGCCATCCACTTTCGGTATCACGCGGCTGACCCCTGCAATCTGCTCCAGCTTGCGCTGCACCGCCGCGGCATCCAGGCTGCCGTTTCGCCCCGCGACTTCCACCAGCACGGATTCCCCGGAGCGCGCCCGCTGCTGCAAATTGTTCACCGTGTCGGTGGCCACGATCTTGCCCTTGTTGATGATGATCACCTGCTCGCAGGTCTGGCTGACTTCCGGAAGAATGTGCGTGCTCAGAATGATGGTGTGATCGCCCGCCAGGCTCTTGATCAAGTCGCGCGTCTCGTTGATCTGTTTGGGGTCAAGTCCCGCGGTGGGCTCGTCCAGAATCAAAACGTCGGGATTGTGAATGATGGCCTGGGCCAGTCCAACGCGCTGGCGGTAGCCTTTGGAAAGTTTGCCGATAATCTTGTTTCGAACGTCGGCCACCGCGCAGCGCTCGCAGGCATAGTCCACACGGCCGCGCAAGTCCGGTCCGGATAGCCCCTTGAGCTGCCCCACAAAGGTCAGGTACTCGGCAATGCGCATTTCCAGGTACACCGGCGGCGTTTCCGGCAAGTAGCCGATGCGCTTCTTCACTTCCAGCGGTTGCTCCAGGATGTCGAATCCGGCCACCGTGGCCGTGCCGCTTGTTGGCGTCAGAAAGCAGGTCAACATGCGCATGGTGGTCGTTTTGCCCGCGCCATTCGGGCCCAGGAACCCCACGATTTGGCCGCGTTGGACCTCGAACGAAATCTGGTCCACAGCCGTCGTGTGCGCATACCTTTTCGTTAGTCCGTTTACTTTAATCATAGGAATTCTCTTTGAGACAGACGCATACCCAATAAAAAGGTTTCACCGTCGCAGATTTACAATGCAAGAGACAATCTTAAGAACCTTGCCGCCCCATGTCAATCCTCAACATGGATGTGGGACAGCCTCATCTGGTTGTCCTTGCTGGCCACCCCGGCTCTGCTGTGCAAAAGCGGACAGCCAGGAGTGGCTGTCCCACAAATGATATATGACCATGGTATAATGACCATGGTCGTTCGGGAGGCTTGGGATGAGGAAAGTGGCCGCAGGCGCCTTCAAGACAAATTGCCTGGCCATCATGGATGAAGTCCAGGCCAGGCACGAAACGGTGGTGATCACCAAGCACGGCAAGCCCGTGGCTAAACTTGTCCCAATTACAGCCGGGGTAGACGACATTTACGATTTTCTGGCAGGCAAAGGCAGCGTCGCGGGCGACGTCATTGCACCGGCGCTTTCCCCTGAAGATTGGGGCGAGCTGACGTGATTCTACTCGATACCCATGTGGTGGTCTGGCTGGCGTTTGAGCAACGCCGGATTTCCGCGAAGGCCAGGGGAGCGATTGATGATGCGCGCAGGAACGCAGACGGTCTGGCTATTTCCGATATCACTCTTTTGGAACTGGCCACACTTGTACGCACAGGACGCATTCATCTCAGCATCAGTTTGGAATCTTTCCTTCAGGAAGTGGAGTCCATGTTCGTCGTTCTGCCGATCACCGGCCGCGCGTGCGCGCGCGCCATGGGTCTCCCGGCCAAATATCCTAAAGACCCCGCCGACCGAGTGATTGGCGCCACTGCACTTGTCGAGGGATTAGCTTTGCTTACTGCTGACCGCGCCATCGGAAGGTCAAAGACAGTTCAAACGATTTGGTAAAAATTATGGGCAATGCGTGGCGTCGGTGCAGGCACGATCTTATTCCGCTGGAGAATTCTTACTTTCCCCATCTCGGACATCGATTGACAAGAGCGGATTCGAATCACAAACTAACCTGCAATGCTTGATGCTGTGCGGATTCCGCCCGAGCAACTCCTGGCCATTTTGACGGCAGTCAGTTTCGCTGCCGGACTGAATGTCTACGCGACCATTCTCACCATCGGTCTTTTGGCGCATATTGGCGCCTTCCCGCTGCCGCCCGCCTTGCATTCGCTGGCCAACTGGTACGTTATTGCCGGCTGCGGCATCCTGTTTCTGGTGGAGTTATTCGCCGACAAAATTCCCATTTTTGATCTTTTGTGGAATGCCGTGCACACGTTCGTGCGGGTTCCCGTGGCCGCGTTGCTGGCCTACGGAGCCTCCACCCAGCTCTCGCCCGGTTGGCAACTATTAGCCACATTCCTTGGAGGCGCGATTGCGCTGGCCGCGCACAGTGGGAAAACCGCTGTCCGTGCAGCTGTCACTCCGCACCCGGAACCATTTTCCAATATTGCGCTGAGCCTTATGGAGGACGCGCTGGCCATTTTCCTCACCTGGCTTGCCACTAGGCATCCTCTCTCGGCTACAATTATCTCCTTGGCGCTGGTGCTCGCCGCTGTGGTCCTGATTCGCTGGATTGTGCAAGCTCTTGGAAATATGTTGCGGAGGGCTCGAAAAGAAATTGAATTGCTCTTCGACGGGGCATGACTGGGCGTCTTCGTCTTATTGACAACAGCTCAGCGGTTAGAGCCCTGACAAAATGGCGCGCCCGAAAGGAATCGAACTCCCGGCAACGAGCAAGTGAATCGCAGTACGTTTTGATTATGTCTTGACCCGCGCCTTGCGTGGATCGACGCCGCCAAGCAAATTGCGAAGGCTCGAAGCAATTTCATCGGGGCACTCGACTGGAGTGAGATGCCGCGCACCCAGCAATGTCTGGAACGAAGAACCGGGAATCGCATCGTGCAACTGCCGCGCCATGGCGATTGGAGTGGCATAGTCTTCCTCCCCAACGAGCACTGCGACCGGCATACGGAAAGTTGGTAGGTAAGCTCGCAAGTCGGCGTCGCCCAGCATCACACACGTTGCGGCATAACATTCCAGATTATTGGCTAGAAAAATCCTGCTCATTTTCCCTACCATGTCCGGATTGGAATCGCGAAACTCGTCGCCGAACCAACGCGTGGTCTGAAACTCAACCATACTCTTCAGGCCTTTCGACCTGGCCATCGCGGCGCGCTCACGCCAAGTTCGAGGGGCGTCCTCTCCGTACCACGCTGTGGTATCGATCAAACCAAGGGCCGTCGCACGCGATGGATATAATCCGGCAAAAGTCTGGGCAACGCACCCGCCCATGGAACATCCCGCGACTGCCGTGGTCGTCCAACCCAGATGATCCAACAATTCCGCCAGGTCCCGCGCGAACAAATCCGTGGTGAAAGTTTCGGGGCGGCGATCGGATTTTCCGTGCCCGCGGCAATCGTAAGTAAGAATCTCAAATTGATTGGCCAATTCGCCTGCGACGCCTTCCCAAATGCTTTCGTCCAGTGCCAGAGAATGTATCAAGGCGAGGCGCGGAGCGGATGGAGGTGCGCCGTGCAAGGAATAATGAATTGCGGCGCCGTCAGAGGTCTTGAAAATTCCAGTTTGCTCAATTGGGCTCATTCGATTCTCTTTTCAACGGGTTTGGCAGCAAATTCCTTAAATGTTAAAGGGACGGTCCACGCATCGTACCCGTACAACCAGCTGGTGTCGTCGTCTCCGCCCTTCATCCATGTGTTGGCGCTGGAGATGGCCTGGATGCGCGACGTGCGCGGTTTGCGGTGATTTTCATATAGGCGAAATGCTCCATCCAGATCGTCTCCGCCAACTTGTTCGATGCATCTTGCCAGGATCGCGGCATCTTCAATGGCCGTCGCTCCGCCCTGCGCCATGTAGGGAGTCATGGGGTGGCAAGCATCGCCCAGCAGAACGACACGTCCGTCGCTCCAGTGTGAAAGCGGTTCGCGTTCGAGGATGGCCCATTTGTGGCAATCAGGGCAAGCTTGCAGCACATCGCGAACATCAGAGTGAAAAGTTTCGTAGGCCTTGCGCAGTTCCACCACGTCTCCCTTGGCGGACCACGATTCGCGGGTCAGCCATTCCGCCGGCTCCGGCACGCTGGTAACGAAGTAGAGTTCGCTGCGCGTGGCGTTCGTGTAGTAGATGACAATATGGCGGTCCGGCCCCCACCATTTGGTTCGCGAGGCGCCGATGTCCTTGCCATTCAGCAAGTCCGAGGAAAAAATGGCGCGGTAAGCGATGCGGCCTTTGTGAATCGGTTCATCGGGGCCAATGATGATGTTGCGCACCACGGAGTGGACGCCATCCGCGCCGACCACGGCATGCGCATGGGCGCGCGTTCCGTCGGCAAATGCCAGAGTGACGCCGCCCGCGTGCTGCTCAAGGCCAACAAGTTTTTTGTTGAGATGGATATGGCCCTCAGGAACCACCGCGGCGAGCGCAGCGTGCAGTTCCGCGCGGTGCATGCAAAGGTAGGGCGCTCCAAACAGTGCCTCCGGCATGGGAAGCTCTCTCATCACTTTGCCGGTAATTCCATCGCGATTCAAGTGTGAATAAGGCTTGAAGGAAGAGTCTCGCACACGTTCTTCGACGCTGATGCGGCGCAGCACCTTCATGGAATTGGGCATCATCTGAATGCCCGCACCGATGCGCGCAAATGCGGGCGCCTGCTCGTACACTTGCACGTCCATGCCGATTTGACGAAGCGTGGCAGCGGCGGCTAGCCCGCCAATCCCGGCTCCCACGATGGCCACGGATAATTTCGTGTCGCCCATTTTCCGCTTTCTCCCCAACTGCAAGCGCGCGAATCGATTTCCGGATCTTACGCAATCGCGAAGCGATACCCTACACCGGGCGCTAATGCCACGCAAACGCCGGTTGCGATTGCCGCACCGGAAAAGTATTTCAGCTCAATCAAACCATCGCAAGCGGACAAGAGTAACTTTGCGCGAATCGCCCGCGAAGATATGGTACAAAAGATGCGAAAGGTTTTCCGTCGTAAAAAACGCCGGCGCATCGGTCGCTCTTCAGGGAAGGTCTGAGATGCAAGAATTGGCCCGGGTCATGGAATGCTGTTGAAGCTGGCGGAAGAGTTGCCGATTGACGCCGCGGTCCCTGAAGTGTGGAAGCTGCTGCGCGACACTCCGCGCCTGACGGCCCTTTTGCCGGGAGTGGAAAACGTCATGCCCCTGCTGGAAGGAGGAAGCGAAGCATACTCCGCGAGTGTAGCCGATCGCATTGGCCCGTTTAAGATCACGATGAATGTGGAAGTGCGCATTACCGAAACCGTGGAACCGTCGTTGCTGAAAGCCGCGCTCAAAGGCGCCGATTCGATGGGTTTGAACCGCATGACAGGGGCCTTGCAGCTTGTCTTGACTCCCTCTCTTTCGGGAGCGCTCATGCAATTTGAAGCGGCCATAGAAATTCTCGGCAAACTGGCCACGCTCGGCGCGGTTCCCATTCGCCGGCGAACGACGCAAGTGTTCGCTGAATTCGCAAGAAATATTCAGGGCCAATTCGCAGCCAAGCCGGGGTCCAGCTAAACAGGTTGCGGAAAAAGCCGTAAGATATTTTGTCATTCTGAGCGGAGCGAAGAATCTCTCCTGGGTTTAGCCGCGTGAAAAGAAAGAGAGATTCTTCGCTCCGCTCAGAATGACAGAATATCGTGGGGCTTTTTGCGCAGCCTGTAGGCCCCGGCGCAGCCGGTGGCGGTCTGAAATCAAAGCGAGCCCAAATCGCAAGGAGCGCTGGTGCAAATTGGTTTTGAGCTGAACGGAAAACAACAAACCCTCGAATTCGAGCCGCGAGAAACTCTGGCGGAGGTTTTGCGAGGGCGATGCCGCCTGACGGGTGTCAAAATATCCTGTGAGGCTCAGGTGTGCGGCAGTTGCACAGTTTTGGTCGATGGACTTCCCGTAAGCGCGTGCACGTTGCTGGCGTACGAAGTTCGCGGCAAGCGAGTCACCACCATCGAGGGTGTGGCCGATGAAACCGGGCGGCTGCATCCATTGCAGCAGGCATTCCTGGATAACTTTTCATTTCAATGCGGATTCTGTACGCCCGGAATGATTCTGGCTGCAAAGTCTTTGCTCGATGAAAACAGCAAGGCCACAGACGCGGAGATCGTTGCGCACATGAACGGCAATTTGTGCCGTTGCACGGGCTACCTTCCGATCTTGAAAGCGATTCGCCAGGCCGCGGCAGAAATGCGGGGCCAGAAGTGAAACCAATCGGCGAATTCCAGATCGTCAATCACTCCGTTCCCCGCGGAGACGGCATTCCAAAAGTAACTGGCGGCGCCATCTACACCAGCGACATGGTGCTGGAACACATGGCCTGGGCAAAAATTTTGCGCAGTCCCTTCGCGCGCGCCAAAATTCTTTCCATCGACGTTTCCCAGGCAAAGAGCCAGCCCGACGTAATTGATGTTCTAACCGGCGGCGATCTGCACGGCCTGCACCCCTATTACGGCCACGGAGTGAAAGACCATCCGTTGATTGCTATCGGCCAGGTGCGCTTTGTGGGCGAGCCGGTGGCAGCGGTCATCGCCGAAACGGAACTTGCGGCGCAGGAAGCGCTGGGAAAAATCGCCGTCGAATACCAAGAGATGAAAGCGATTCTCGACGTGGATACGGCCATGGCGGAAGGCACGCCTCGCATCCACGAAACGGATTTCGCCGACGGCTCCTTCCGCGGCTTCGACGATTTCCCGGGCGCTGCTGGAAATATTTGTCAGGCCGTGCACGTTGGCTGGGGAGATGTGGACGCCGCATTGGCATCGGCAGCGCATATTGCCGAGGGCGAATTTTATTTTCCCATGGTTTATGCCTATGCCATGGAACCGTACGTGGCCATCGCCGATTTCGATGCCAAGGGACACCTGACGGTGTATTCCTCGGCGCAACATCCCTTCATGGTGCGCCACGATGTGGCTCACGTGTTTGGATTGCCGCTCAACAGTGTGCGCGTGATCGTGCCCTACATCGGCGGCGGATACGGCAGCAAGTCGTACACAAAAATTGAGCCGCTGGTTGCAGCCTGCTCGTGGAAGGCGGGGCGCCCCGTCAAGTTGCGGCTCAGCGTCGAAGAAGCATTTCTGACCACGCGTGGAGATGACGCGCGCGTGCGCATTCGCACCGCAACCGATTCAAATGGAAATCTGGTGGCGCGGCAGGCGACGATTCATTTGAATACGGGCGCGTACGCGGAAAATAGTCCCATGGTGTGCAGAAAGGCCGCCAATCGAATCGTCGGGCCATACCGCATTCCTAATGTGAAAATCGATTGCTTCGCCGTGTATACCAATACCGTGCCCGCAAGCTCCTATCGAGGTTTGGGGGGTGCGCAGGTTACATTTCCCGGCGAATCTCAAATGGACGAGCTTGCGGAGATGGCCGGTTGCGATCCGCTGCAATTCCGTCTTAAAAATTTGGCGCAGAGTGGCGAGTCGATTCACCCCGGCATGCGCCCCATCGATGCCGATATTCCCGGCGACATCCGCGAAGCTGCACGAATGCTGAATATGGATCGGCCGCTGGTTCCCGGACACGGGCGCTCGGTGTGCTGCTCGGCAAGCGACGCTGGGGCGCACCCGGTAACGCTGGCGATGGTGCAGGTCTACGCGGATGGCGCGGTATCCGTGTTGAGCGGAAGCACGGAGATCGGCCAGGGCAGCCATACGGTGCTGACTCAGATCGCGGCGGAAGAAATGGGCGTGCCGCTGGAGAAAGTTCGGCTCATAGGGTCGGACACCGCAGTCACGCTATTCGAACGTTCCACCGGCGCAAGCCGAACCACCACGCTGATGGGCCGCGCCGTGCTGGAAGCATGCCGCGAAGCAATTGCGCAAATCACCGTAATGGCGGAAGAAGTTTTCGCTGCGCCGCGGGAAAAATTAGTCGAAGAGCGCGGCGGGCTGCGTTGCGGCCAGACTTACATGACCTGGGCACAAATTCTGGAAGCGTATTTCAAGATGGAAGGCTGCAGCATCGTTGGCCGAGCCTATCTGCGGAAGGCCGGGGATTTGACGCTCATCCCGGTGTTCTGGGAAATCGGAGTGGTGGGAGTGGAAATTGCTTTGGATGAAGAGACTGGAAAAATCTCATTGGATTCGCTAGTCACCATCGGCGATGTGGGGCTGGCCATTCACCCGGCAATGACCGAGGGGCAAGACCTGGGAGCCGCCACCATGGGCCTTGGCGCCGGTTTGTTCGAAGAATTGATTTACGACGGGCAGCAATTGATGAACGGCTCCATGCTCGAATACCGGGTGCCGCGCTTTTCCGACCTGGCGAGTCACGTGGATATGAAACTGGTGCAGAACCGCGATGGCGTCGGGCCCTATGGCGCGAAGGGCGGCGGAGAGGGAGCCGTCAATCCGATTTCGCCGTGCATCGCCAATGCGTTGTATAGGGCCACGGGCGTGCGCACGAGAACTCTGCCCCTGACGCCCGAGCGCGTTTGGAAGGCGTTGCAGGAGAAGAAGAAGCGGCAGGTGTTGTAGCTCGCCTCTTCAGAGGCGAGGGTTTAGACGTCGCTTAGCGCAAGAACCTCGCCTCTGAAGAGGCGAGCTACAAATCTACGACCATATGACCACACTTAGCCGCTTCGAAATTCATCAGCCCGCCAGCGTGCTGGAAGCATCGCAGATGCTGGGGCATTACGGCGAGGACGCGGGCATTTACGCGGGCGGCACGGAACTTCTGCTGGCCATGAAACATTCGGCTTTGAACTATGGCCACCTGATCGACCTCAAAGTGGTTGCGGGACTGAACACCATCGAAGTACGCGACGGCGCGCTGGAAATCGGAGCGACTTCGCCGCACCGCAGTATTGAGCGCTCTGCCATCGTGCAGCAACATCAGCCTGTGCTGGCCGAAATGGAATCGCAAGTGGCCAACGTTCGTGTGCGCGCCACGGGAACTCTGGGCGGCAATCTTTGCTTTGCCGAGCCGCATTCCGACCCTGCGACGTTGTTGCTGGTTTTGGCAGGAGCGGTGAAGGTGGAGAGCGCAGCGGGTGCGCGCGAAATTCCCCTGGAGGAATTTATCGGCGGGGCGTACGCCAGCAATTTGCAGCCCGGAGAAATTCTCACAAAAATTATTGTTCCCGGCGCGAAGCCCACGCATCGCTGCGGCTACATGAAATTTCAAGTGCATGAGCGGCCCACGCTGGGGTTGGGACTATGGCTGGAAACGCCGGACAGCGGGCAGACCGTTACATCGGCGCGCGTCGCCGTGGGTTGCGTTTGCCCATTTCCGACACGGGGCCTGGATGCCGAGAAATTGCTCACTGGTTCTCGCGGGGAAGTTGAGAAGCGCTTGCCCGATGCCGCCGATGCCATTGCCAACGTTGCCGATCTGGTTGACGACCACGAAGGCAGTGCCGAATACAAGCGTCACCTGATTCACGTTTTCTTGCGAAGAGTGTTTGAGAAGGCGCTGGCCTAAAGTGCGGCGGGGTCTTCTCCGTTCTTCTCCACTTTTCTCTGCGCCCTCTGTGTTAAACCTTTCAAAGCTCAACACAGAGAACACAGAGAAAAGAGGAGAAAACCTGAGAGGCCTGGGCAACTGTGTGTTGTCCGCATAATTGACAGGCCGTTAGAACGCATGTTAATTGTGCGCGCGCTGCAATCGATTCACTCGCTCGCTTGCGGCATTCCTTTGGAGGAAATTCTTGCGGACTAGCCTGGGGGTCGCCGGCGCGCTGCTGCCGTTTGCCGTGCTGTTCTCCGCCTTCCTGATTTTCAAATTGGATGCGCTGCGTGCCAGTCTGTGGGCCTGGCTTGTGGAGTTTGTGCTGGTGCTTGTGTTCTACCGCATGACTCTTCTGAAAACTTTGCAAGCCTCGCTCTGGGGCAACCTGACCATGTGGACCGGGTTCATGGTCCTGTACACAGGACAAATATTCGGACAGGCCTATCGCAGCACTGGGCTCTTGGAAATTTTGTTGGAATCGATCCGCTCGATGCTGCCGAGCCGGGACCTGGAAGGGCGCTCGGTCGCACTGGTTACGCTGGTCGCCGGATTCATCGGCGCATTCAACGGATTTGCGACTTATCCGGTGACGATTCCCGGCCTCGTCGATATCGGTTTCGATGGTGTGCAGGCCGTCACCAGCTACCTCGTTTATTTTTCCTGGACGTTGCCCTTTAACAGCCTGTTCATCGCGCCGAATATTTCCTACGCCGCGAGCCACGTGCCTATCGTGGATATCGTGCGCGTTGCCGGACTGCTCACGATTCCGCTGGTGTTTCTTTCCATGCTGGGCTTCCTGAAAATTCTGGGCTTCCGATTTTTTACCTGGAAGTCGCAAGTCCTGTTCTGGACAACGGGACTGGCCAACGTCATCGCCATCGTTTTATTTACGCAGATTTGGCCCTCCTATTACATCTTGATGCTGGTCGGAGGAGCCCTGATTTCTCTGGCCAGCCTCTACGTATATGGGCGGCTCGCGAAACGGCGCGCATCGAAGGACACCGAGCCGCTGCGGCCTTCCTATTCCTCGATGAGCCTGTTCAAAGCCTATGCGCCTTTGTTGCTGGGCGTTGTCATCGTTATGGTCACCAAGTCCCCCGCTGTATCCGCGTGGCTCGATCATTTTCAATTTGGCGTGGCGCTGTGGGGATACAGCCGAATCTCCATCAATATCTTTACGACTTCCGGTTTTTATATTTTTGTGACCGCTCTGGCCTGCTACCTGTTTCCCTATAAACGGGCCAACGCTGCCAGGGATTTTGTAGTGGCCAGCAAACGAAGCGGCAGAAGTATCGCAACGCTGTGCGTCGGAAGCGCCGCAGTCTACCTCATGGTGGACTCGGGCCAGATTGCCGAGCTTGGCAAGACTCTTGCCAGGGGCGGAACTTTCGTATACTCGTCCTGCTATCCGTTGGTGGCCTTTCTGGGAGGGATGGCTTTTGGCCAGGGACTGCCGGGCGATTTTCTTTTCTCACGCATGCAGGTTTCCATAGCGCCGACGTTGGGAATACCCTTGATGGTATTGGTGGGAATCATAACCGTTGTGACCATGGGGCCTCCCAATGCGCTGAAGCCCACGCAAATCGCGTTTAGTTCCTCACTGGCAAACGTGAAGGGACGCGACGGCGAAATTTTTCGCATTTGCCTGCCATGGGTGCTGCTGCAACTTGTGGTCACCGCCATCCTTTCCGTTATTCTGGTGTACTGGTGGAAATGATTGGCATGCTGCACCCGTGTAGCCCACCTCTTTAGAGGCGGGGATTTTCTGCGCACGTGCGAAAAACCCCCGCCTCTGAAGAGGCGGGCTACACAGGCTGTGGGGAAAGTATCAAAACTTTTTGTCATTCCGAGCGGAGCGAGGAATCTCTCTTTTTTTTTTCATGGGCCTAGACCCGAGAGAGATTCCTCGCTCCGCTCGGAATGACAAAATAAATTACTTTAGGGCAGGAGTTTTGTAATGAGCAGTAACGATCGCCAACCAATTTCACGGCCATGCCTCGATTTCCAATCACACCTGGCCATGCTCGAAAACAAGGGCCTGCTCATTCGTGTCGATCGGCCAATCAATAAGGACACGGAATTGCATCCGCTGGTGCGCTGCCAATTTTTGGGCGGCATACCGGAGGAGGAGCGCCACGCTTTTCTTTTTACGAATGTGGTGGATTCGCATGGGCGGCGTTACGACATTCCGGTTGTGGTCGGAGCGCTGGCCGCCTCGCCCAAGATTTACGCAGTTGGCATGGGCTGCGCAGTCGATGAAATCGGCGCCGCCTGGATGCGCGCCATTGCCAATCCCATCGCCCCCGCACTCGTTAATTCCGCACCCTGCCAAGAAATTGTGATTTGTGGCGACGATTTGCGCAGGCCCGGCGGCGGTTTGGCGAGTTTGCCTGTGCCGATCTCCACGCCCGGGTTCGACTCCGCCCCTTATCTCACTGCTACGCTTTGCATCACACGCGATCCCGAGACTGGAATTCGCAACATGGGCACCTACCGTGGCGCGTTGAAAGCCACGGATCGGCTTGGCGTGCGCATGTCTTCCCGCATTGGCGGCGCCGGCGGCTACCTGCATTGGGTGAAATATCGCCAGCGCAAAGAGCCCATGCCCTGCGCCATCGTCATCGGATGCGCGCCTGTGGTCATTTACACTGGGCCGCAAAAATTTGCGGCGAGCGTGGATGAGATGACCATCGCAGGGGGAGCGGCGAGTGCGCCGATTCGCACGGTGAAGTGCATCACGATCGATCTGGAAGTTCCCGCGGACTCCGAGATCGTGATCGAAGGACTGATCGACCCGGAGATGCTCGAGCCCGAAGGGCCGTTTGGCGAGAGCAACGGATACGTGGCGCTGGAAGACTACAACATGATCATGCAAGTGACGGCCATTACACACAGGCGCTCGCCGGTATTCGCATCCATCCTCAGCCAGGTCACTCCAAGCGAATCGAGCGTTATCAAGAAAGTGGCCTACGAGCCGGCGTTTCTTGCTCATTTGCGCGATCAATTGTCGATCAAGGGAATTCGCCGCGTGGTGATGCACGAGCCGCTGAGCAATGTTCGCCCAATTATTTTTCTGCAATTTGCGAATGACGCGTCGCGCACCGAGGTGTGGCGCGGATTGCAGGGCGTTTCCTCCAAGCAAGCCGACTGCGGCAAGATCGTTATCGCTGTCAGCGAGGACATCGACCCCACAAACACGGACGCGGTCATGTGGTCGCTGGCCTATCGCTCGAACCCCGTCGAGGATGTACATATCGAGCCGTATCGATCGCGGGGCCACGCGCCAAAATCCGGCTCGCAAACTTTGGACTCGACCATGCTGATCGACGCAACTCTCAAACACCCCATGCCGCCCCTCGCATTGCCCGTGCGTGAATATATGGAACGCGCGCAAACGATCTGGAAGGAACTGGGCCTTGCGCCGCTCTCCGTTCGTCCGCCGTGGCACGGCTATACGCTTGGAGATTGGAGCGACGCCTGGGAACATTTCGCGCGCAACGCCGTGGCCGGCGAGTGGGCCAAGAATGGCGAGAACACAGTGAAGCGGCGGCGCGGCGGAATTACTCCAGAGACTCCCGTCCGCAGTGTCGAGGGCCGCGAAAAACCGTAGCGGCACGGCATGCCGTGCCGCTACACGTGAAATCGCGCCCTGAAATTTTGGGCAATTTTCGTCAAACCAAAACTGCAAACTGGCAATTCGCGAAAAGGAATTCATGGCCTTGGACGCGTTGAAAAAGGAAGCAGCCGCGCGCGGAATTCTGGATGTAGGCATTAACCAATCGCTGCCGCCCGCGCAATTGTTTATTCTCGGATTGCAAAATGTTTTCGGAATGGCCGGAATGTTCGTGTTTCCCGGCCTGCTGGGCCGATCGTTTCAATTGCCGCCGGAAAAAATCGCCTATCTTTATGGCATGACCTTTGCCGTGTGCGGCGTCATCACCGTCCTGCAATCCGTATTTCTTCTGCGCCTACCGATCGTGCAAGGACCATATGCAGGCAGCTTTGCGGCGGTGATCGCTGTGGGACATTTGCAGGGCGGAGGGTTGGGCGCCGCTTTCGGATCGTTTTTCGTGGCCTCTCTCATTTGGTGCGCGCTCACAGTCCCTGTGCGGCGATTCAGTTTCATCGGACTCTTCGCGCGCTTTCTTCGTGCGCCGATTATTTCCGGCATGATGGTGATGCTGGTGATCATGCAAATCTCCAATGTGGCCTTGCCCAACTGGATCGGCGTTCCCTCGAGCCCCGGATTTCCCGTGGTGAATATCTTGTCGGGGGTGCTTGCCATTGCCGTGCTCATCGGAGTCATGTTGTGTGGCGGCGCACGGCTTCGCCGCGGAGCGATCCTTGCGGGTCTCGCGGCGGGCACGGTCTGTTACGCGCTGTTCCGGCCCATTTCGTTTGCGGCAGTTGCCAGCGCGCCCTTTCTGGTGACGCCGCAATGGTTTCCATTCGGATTCGCTGTGCGCGGCGATCTGGTCATCATTTTTCTGCTGGTCCTGATTCCGCCTGGCATGGGTTCCATGGCCATGTATCAGATCGTTGCGGACTGGGGAAAGGAAAAACTTCCGGCGGAACGAATGGCGCAAGGTGTATTTGGAATGGCCATCGGATCCGTGCTGGCCGCAATCGTGGGCGGATTGAGCACCATCGCCTATCCAGACAACATTGGCATGATTCGCGCGACGCGCGTTGGATCGCGCTATGCAACGCTTGCGGCAGGCGTTCTGCTGATCGCGCTGGGCGGCTTCATCAAGTTTGACATGTTGCTGGTGGTGATTCCGCAGCCGGTCATCTCGGCAACAGCGACTCTGCTCTTTGGCATTATTTTCATTCACGGAGTCCAGATGCTCGCCGTCGTGGATTGGGACGACCGGAAATTGATGGTCGCGGGACTTGCGCTAATGGTCGGGCTGGGAGGATTATTTTTATCCTCCGAGGTTCTGCAAGGCATGCCCCTCATGGTGAGGCTAATCGCTCAGCAGCCGGTGATTTCCGGCGGTCTCACACTCGTGATCCTGCACTCGCTGCTATGCAAGGCTCCAGCAACGCCCGAAACGGGCGTTGCATGATTTGGTTGCGGGTGTACAAAATCAGTTGCCCAGAAGTCATCCCATAAATAGCCCTTTCATTGTTTCACGTGGTGAACATAAGGCCACAGCCTCGCGCCAACGGCGCGGAAGATGCCAACCCGGGGCAACGCCACGGGGACCATTGCTAATTACCGTTTCCGCCCTGAAGGGGCGGAAGGTCCCCGCGCCCTTTCAGGGCGTCCCAGAATCGAAGGGTGCGCCGGCGCCTTCAGCGCCGGAAGACGTGGATTCTTTTGAGGAATCAGCTCACCGCTTTTCGATAATGGCATGCAGGCAATTATGAGATGGCTTTTTGCAAATCTGCATATATAAGACTGACCCTATAGCAGCGGGACGCCCGAGGCGTTCTCATCAGGATTTGGTGTTCAACTCTTTGACCACGCTCGAGTCCAGAATTTCGCGGATCTTCCGGGTGAGAGCCCGGCGGGTGTAGGGCTTTTGAAGAAATTCCAGCCCATCCTCCAACACGCCGTGCACCCCGTCCTTAATGATCCCGTCCGTGTAGCCTGAGACGTATAAGACTCTCATATTCGGCCATCTTGCGGTGAGTTGGTTGGCCAGCTCTCGCCCATTCATTTCAGGCATGATTAAGTCGGTCAGCAGAAAATCGATGCCAGTTCGGTGCTCATCGGCAAGACGAAGGGCTTCCTGCGGCGATGCAGCATCGATCACGTTGTAACCGGCGCTCTGAAGGAATTGGCAGTTCACATCACGGAGCGCAGGGTCGTCCTCGACGACCAAGATCGTCTCCGAGCCGACTTGGAGAGTTCCCGTGGGCTCCATGTTGTGAGCCACGTACAGAGGGGCGCCAACCACAGGCAAGTAAACCTTAAAGGCCGTACCGCGCCCAGGTTCGCTGTAGACCCAAACATAGCCGCCGCTTTGCTTGACGATCCCGTAGACCGTGGACAAGCCAAGTCCCGTGCCCTTTCCTTGTTCCTTCGTGGTGAAGAAAGGTTCGAAAGCTTGCAACTGGGTCTTTTCATCCATCCCGCATCCCGTGTCGCTGACCACCAGCTGCACGTAAGCGCCAGGCAGAACTACCGTATGACGGGTCACATATTGTTCATCGAGAGTCACATTGGCCGTACTAATGCTGAGCTTCCCGCCTCTAGGCATTGCATCTCGTGAATTGATGGCCAGATTCATGATGACCTGTTCGATCTGGCCTGGATCGGCCTTGACGCTCCCCAGATCGGCGTGCAGGTCAAAATGCAGGTTGATGTCTTCACCGATCAGGCGGATCAAAAGTTTTTTTAGATCCTCCATCACGGTGTTGAGATTCAGAACTCGAGTTTCCAGCACTTGCCTTCGAGAAAAAGCCAGCAGCTGGCGAGTAAGGTCCGCGCCCCGTCTGGCGGACTCGCTGATCATTTGAAGACTATGGGCCGTCGATTCATCGTGCGCGCGATCCAGCAGGATTTCGCACTCGCCCAATACAACGCAGAGGAGGTTGTTGAAGTCATGCGCTATTCCGCCCGCTAGTTTCCCGACAGCGTCCAACCTTTGAATTTGGAGCACGTGCTTTTCCGCTTTTTCGCGCTCGCGCATCTGTTCCTGCAAACGCTGGTTCATGGCCACGAGCTCCGTAGTCCGTGCTTCCACGCGCCGTTCCAATTCACAGTTCAGATCGTTCAGCACAGAATTTCTGTCGAACAGCTTGTTATTCAAGATTTGAACGACTTTAATTTGTGCTTCCTCGGTTGCCTGCGGAAGCGCATTGGCCCCTCTAGCGGCGAGGGCTTGATTGACGACCCGGATGGTCTCTTCCGGCTCACAGGGTTTAGGCAAAACGTAGGAAACTCCGCAGGCCTCAGCCAACTCTTGCATTTCGTCCGTCAAAAAAGTTGCGCTGTAAAATATCACGGGAATCAGAGAGGTAGCCGGGTCCTGGCGCAGTTTGGCGACGAACTCGAATCCGTTCATTGTGGGCATTAGAATGTCGGCGATTACCAGATCTGGTTTCTGTTCGTGAACAACTTTCAGTCCCTCCAGGCCATCGCCCGCTTCTACTACACGATGTTCGGAATTCCCCAGCACGCTTACCAGGATTTCACGATTAGTGGGATCATCGTCGAGAGCAAGAATTACGGCCATTGTCACCCGTCCTTTGCAGCGTGGGCAGAGTCTCGCGGGTCCGCTAGAAACCTGGCCACAGCGTCTTCGTAGGCATGAGACTTGCCTGTCTGATTCTGTGGACCCGTTGTCTTCAATCAGAACTATCGTTGCCAGTTTTTCACGGCCCGGGGGACGCGAGGACAATGTCAGCGTCTTAACACGGAATCTTTCCTCGATTAGCCAGGCACCCTTCGATCTCCAGCAGTAAACGTAGTGGGTCAATCGGTCTCATAAGAAACTTCTCCACGCCAAGTGCCAGGGCGTGCATTCGTTCTCCGCTGCCAGGATCCGTCGTCGAAGCGGTGAGGAGGATGAATGGGACTAATTTCAGCACGGGGTCGGCCTTCGCGCGGCGAAGGAATTCCATGCCACTATTGTCGGGCATGTGCAAGTCTGACAGAATCAGATCGAAGGTATTCTGCTGAGCCAGTTCCGTTGCTGCGTCGACCGATGTAGCCGTGGACACCCTGTATCCGCTGGGCTCCAGCGTCCCGCAAATCAGGCTTAAATTGATCACAGAGTCATCCACGACAAGAATCGCGCCACGGCTTATTTGCGCCGACGGCTCGGAAACTTTGGTCAAGTGGTGCGATTCAGGAACGCTCAGGGAGCGTTTCTCCTTAGGGAAATAGGCCTCAACCTCTTTAACGAAGGATTCGGCTTGAATCGGCTTGGAAACGTAACCATCGAAACCGCAGGACAATACTTTGTCGCGATCGCCCACCATCGCATAGGCAGTAACGGCAACGAGCGGCACCCGGCTGCTGCCGTTTTCTCGAATGCGAAGCTCGCGAGCCACTTCAAAGCCGGTCATCACAGGCATCTCCAGATCGCAAACGATCAAATCGGGCAATGTTCGGAGAGCCAATTCAAGTCCCTTCTTCCCGTCATTGGCGGAATCAACGGAATAACCGTGAGCCTCCAGGAGATATGCCATCAGCTCCAGATTGGTCGGATTGTCTTCGATTACCAGAATCTTGCCTGTCATTTCCTCTGCCCCTTTTCTTCTCGCGAGAGGGTCAATGTGAATTGACTTC